>Ga0172382_10000409_pt1 | contig 80773 bp, 70 predicted proteins | sample Leawel138RmetaG_FD_122245 | JGI IMG/M metagenome (GOLD analysis project Ga0172382, IMG submission 122245) | Leachate microbial communities from a municipal landfill in Southern Ontario, Canada - Leachate well 138R metaG | ecosystem: Engineered > Solid waste > Landfill > Unclassified | place...
GATGAATGATTTGGGATCAGTCAAACTGAGCTGGCTTAATCATCTGAATCTTCGTTTTGTTGCCTCAACGACAACGTAACGTTAGGGTCGATTTATTTCCATGAAAATCTATGTTCAAGAAAATAGTCGTAACAAATGATATGACACCGGCGGTTTATGATGATAACGGTATATTGACCATGAATATATTGGATTTTTTAATGGATAGCAACAGCATGGACAGATGAACGAGATCACACTTGAATGCATTGGGCTTCTATAACAGACATAGAACCCGGAACACGGTGTCAAGTCCCAAATGCTAGCGCTGATTCCCCTTCTAGGATATGACACATCGTTGATTATGAATTTGCGCGTACAGGCGTGAGCAAATACCTGCTGTTGGATGTCCGCTCCAGAAGCGGTACATGCGTGTCGTCATGGATCAGTTGCGGTTCTATCCGCTGTCCGTCTGAGTAAAACGCGCTCAGACTGGTGTTCAGGCAGGGGATCGATTCCGACAACTGATATCCGGATTTCTGCAGCAATATCGATACGAAAGCCGTGATCGATGCACCGTGCCCGACCACGAGGCAGTCTTCTCCCTTGACAAGGATCTCATCGACCAGCGGCCGACAGCGCGCTTCGACTTGTTCTTGCGTTTCAGCTTTCTCGGTCCACCAACGGTCGGGCAGTTCCTGGTGCTTGGCAAGACTGCTGTATAGCGCTATGCAACGTTCGGTGGTCATCCCGGCAAACCCGGAAAAGGACTCGTCGGTCATGGCGATTTCACGGATACGCCAGGCCAGATATATCGTGCTGCCCGTCACATCCGCAACACACTGAGCGGTTTGCAGCGCCCTGTGAAATGGTGAGCAGAAAATAGGGCCAGTGAATCCGGATGACTTCAGACGGCCGCCCAGCCAGGTGGCCTGTCTGCATCCCAAATCTGTAAGCGGCGGATCCCAGCGAGACGCGTTTGGCTGCTGAAAAGCAGCTTGCGCGTGGCGTGTGCAATAGATCATCATGGGCTATTGTTCACTGTCTGAAAATTTTTTCACAAAACGCACATCAGTTCATGTGCTTGAACTGCGGCAGCAGATCGGCATGAGCCCGGAAAAGTTCATCGACCATCTGCTGGATTTCCTTGAGGCTGAGAACCGCTGCGGTCAGGGGATCGTGGCAGATCGCGTGGTAGATCATCTGGGGATCGCCGGCAAACGATCCGGCGACGGCCAGGTCGTCGCATTGGGCATTGACGCTGTTCAGAATCGCCAAATGAGCCGGAAGATCGCCGATAAAGGCCGGTACCAGGCCCTTAGGTGAAGCCACGACAGGCACTTCGATGCAGGTCTGGCGGGGCAGGTTGGTGATCATCCCCTGGTTTAACAGATTGGCATTGAATTCGAACGGTGAACCGTCGCCGATCAGGGCGTTGAGGATGCCAGAGGCATATTCCTTGCCGCGCTTGAGATCGATCTCGTCTTTGGCCAGCCACGCCGCCTTTTCTTTGTCGCGGTTTGCATCGCGTTCGGAAATTTTCTTGATCGAGAAATTGGTTTCTCCGGGATTCCAGCTGGTTCCGCGGCGGCAGTACTGGTCGAGCAAATCCTGGCGTTTACGAAACCAGGGATTGTATTCACTGTTGTGACCGCTTGATTCCGTGACATAGTAACCCAGGTGCAGGAACATCTCGTTACGGACGATCTCCGCTTCGTAGATATCTGGCTGGTTTTGGACGATCTGACGCAATTTGGGCAAAGCATCTTTGCCATCGACAAAATACTTCAAGAACCAGGCCTGGTGGTTGATGCCGGCGCACAGGTAGCTGACCTGGTTGATCGACGCCCCCAGCCACTTGGCCAGCATCTCCGCCGTTCCCTGCACACTATGGCAGATGCCGATGACATGGGCTTTGCTGTACGTCTGCATCGCCTTGCAGAGCATCGGCATGGGATTGGTGTAATTGAGGAACACCGCCTCCGGGCAGAAACGTTCGATATCCGCGCAGATATCCATCATGACGGGGATGGTGCGCAGTGCACGGAAGATACCGGCTGGTCCGCGGGTATCGCCGACGTTGATGTCGACGCCGTATTTCAGGGGAATCTCCAGGTCTTTGCGCCAGACAGACAGCGGATCGATCCGGATGGTGCAGATGACGGCGTCCGCGCCTTTCAGCGCTTCGATACGGTCTTCGGTTGCGGTAACGCTGGCCGGATAGTTGCCGGCTTGGATCAGCTTGGCCACGGTCAAGCGGCTGATCTCCAGCCGTTCCGCGTCGATATCCATCAATGCGATACGTGCGTCAGCCAAGGCCGGATAGCTCAGGATATCCCTGACGACGGCTGTCGTGAAATTATAGCTGCCTGATCCGATGATTGCGATTTTCCTGGACATGGTGACCTCCTGGAAGGTAGTGCTGGGCAGTTGTCGTGTTCGAAAAATATTTTCACATATATTATAAGCACGATAAAAATTATTTACAATCTAAAATTATCAAGCTGCTCGATAAATCGAAGTAAACTATTCCTTTTCAAGACAGGCCGCAATTTTGCGATTGATCGCCTCGCGCAAGCCAAGCAGGACCGCGTCGCTGTGCGGTGCGTGCGTAAAATCCACCGTGCCGATGTGGGCTTGGATCAGCGCCATGGTCTCCTCCCTCCCGATCAAGGAAGACAGCAGCTGCATGGCACGCATGTCCTGCAAACCGTCGTTGAAGGTGAACAGGCGGATCGACAATACCGGACCGTCTGGGCCGGGATAGACCATGTAAGCCGTACCTGACGGAAACTCGCCGAACGCGTCGGATGACTGGTATGGATTGCAAACCTCGCGGCTCAGCGTGGTGTAGTAGAAGTTGAACGCCCACTGCAGAAAGCCCTTGACATCGTAGGCGAACAGCTGGGTCCCCAGGATGCGGTTGCGCCGGGACGCCATCGAGATCAGGCGATTCGAATACATAAAACTCTGGAACCCAGTGTAGTAAGTCCACAGCTCGGGAACTTTACCACGGAAATCCTCGATCGTGCAGGTGACAGGAACGGGGATATCCACCAGGCCCTTGTCGTAGAAAGCGACATGCGACAAGGCGTCGAAGACGTTTTTCTCGGGCAGGATGTCGCGGAAGATCTGCCGTGCTCTGGCATATGAGTCCTGGTGCTTTTCCACCGGTTCGTCCGATATATGGAAATAAAACCGGTCGTACACCTGGAGCTCCTGCAGATGCGTACGCAGGGCGGTCAGGTACTGGTGCAGGAACTCGGTATAGTCCGGACCCGAGGCGTCGGTATCCCAGCCGAAGATCTGTTTTTCCTCGTTGTTTTCCACGGCCATGATCTTGGGCGCGTGGTAGGCGCCCCATTGTGTGAAGAGGTGGCTGTGCTCGAAATAGCGGATGCCCTTGTCCTGGCAAAGCCGGATCCAGCGATCCAGCTGGCTGAAATCGAATGCATACCGATCTTGCAGCTTGTGAACGGTCACCAGCTGCACGGTCATCCGTTCAGCGCCGACTGCCGTATCCAGCGGCGGCGTGAAGCAAGGCGTCAACATCATGTTGATGCCAAAGCGCGCGGCCACCTCGATAAAATCGCCCATGATCCGCCAGTGCTCCTCGGAGAGCGCGTCACACCGGTAGATCGAAGCCAGGCAGTCGGCATGGAACCAGTTGGTGTAGATCAGGGACTGATCCGGCAGCGTCGCATCGAGCACGGTCAAGCTAACCTCCGTCCGAGCCAGCTGCAACGTCTCGTCCTGGCCGCTCAGCCAGGAAAAAGCGATCGTATGCCGGCCAGGGGGCAGTCCGGCCGGATTTTCCACCTGGATCCAGAGCGACTGCCAGCGGTTCAGGAGCAGCTTCACCTCAAACGGATCCCGCAGCCTGTCCAGGCGATCCGGGTAAAGGCCAGGTGCGGACCGCTCGTAGTCGTCATCCACCCGCGGATAGGTCGGCAGTGTGCTGGCGATATGGCCGACCTGGTAGATTGAAATCCATGGTGCCAGATCGCTTTCGACCTTGAGGCAGATCCTGGCCGCGTTGGGCAGCCAGCCTTCTTCAGCGGTGTAGGCGAGCTGGAACGAGAAGCACTCGTTGCGCAGCATCGTGGCGGAAGCAAATTCATTTCGTGGCGGTTGGTCCAGGAACACCTTGTCCAGCGAATCGGTCGCCCGGACGCGAAGTTGGTTCAGCATGGGTCTTCTCCTTTTTCCTGATCGATCAGCTGCCCTCGGGCGAAAACCGCCAGGACCTGCAGCTGGGGATCCAAAATAACGAAATCGGCGTCTTTGCCCGCTTCCAGGCTGCCTTTGCGCTTGTCAACCCCGATCAGGCGTGCCGGGGTCAGCGTCAACATGCGCACAGCATCGAGCAAAGGCAGTTGGTTGTTGATCACCGCGTTACGCAGCATGTGGTCGGCGGTCGCGATGCTGCCGGCATAAAACGAGCGGTCCGGCAACTTGGCGACCCCGTCTTCGACGATGACCCGGTTGGCCGGTATCTTTCGGCCCAGATAGCTTTCCGTGACATCTTGCCCGGCCGCCCGCATCGCGTCGCTGACCAGGACGACCTTGTCCGGCCCTTTCAGCTTGTGAACCATCTGCATCAGCTCCTTAGGCACGTGCCGGCCGTCGCCGATCAGCTCAACCACCATCTCATCGATCAGGTAGGCGGCTTCGACGATTCCGGCATGCACGCGCTGCTGGATCTTGCGCACGCTGGTCGTGCTGGAATAGAGGTGCGTGATGCTGTGAAAGCCCCATTGGTAGGCCTCGAGCACCTGCTCGCAGGTCGCCTCGCTGTGAGCAATAGACAGCGGGATTCCGGCTGCGGTGACCTGCCGGGCAAAGTCCCGCATTCCAGGCAGTTCCGGCGCCGCACTCCAGCGGCTGATCAGGCCCTTGCCGGTTTCGAGGATGGTTTCCGCCTCGCGGCGTTCCGGCCGGCGGATCGCCGACTCCGGCTGAGCGCCCTTCATGACGGGGGCCAGGTACGGGCCTTCGAGATGAAAACCGGTCAGTTCCGCGCCGCCTGTACCCTGTGCTTGCACCTGCCGGAGGATCCCGAATAAGTTTTTCATTTCATCCAGGCTGCAGGCAACCGACGTGGGGGCGATCAGGGTCGTGCCGTGCCGCGCATGCACCAGAGCGATCGCCCGGAATGCCGTCTCGGTTCCATCCATGAAATCGTGTCCGTCGCCGCCATGGCAGTGGATGTCGATAAAACCCGGCACGATGCAGCCGCCTCGGGCATCGAACTCATGATTCACGGCCACCCGATCGCCAGCGGGTCCGATCGACGTGAATCGGGCACCTTCGGTTTCGATCAGGACCTGGCCATGCTGCCGGATGCCATCCGGCAGCACCAGGGCGGCGTTGTGGACTAAAGTGCGTTCGGCCATCTCTTATCACCTCTGCAGCATCACAGGCTAAGATCACTTGTTATACAGGCGAATCTCAGGCTCAGGTGACTTGAGGGCGATCGCCGCAGCGTAGAGCGTGGCGTCCGGATGGTTCTGGAACAAGGAGGACGGCACGTGGCAGGTAGCGGGTCCGTGCAGCACCTTACGCAAGGCACCGGCGTTCCAGTCCCGCGGCATGCACAGGCGAATTTTTTTTGCCGCCCAGATTTCCTTCATGCCGACCGTGATGCAATTTTCCGGAATGCCGTCCAGATCGCCGCTGCAGTTCATGAAGGCGTTGATCGTACGGGTCTCCCGCGCCAGCTTGAGGATGCGGGTGGGCTGCTTTAAAAACGTCTCGTTGCTCATCGTAATCCCCGGTTCCGGCGGTTCGTTGAAGGCGACATGGCCGTTGATGCCGACGCCGCCAAAGCACATGTCCAGACCGCCGTTCTGCTCGATCAGCTGCCAGATCTTCTCTTCATGGCCGGGTTCGGGAAAGACCCGCTGCGCTTCAGGTACGTTGAGCTCCGGATCGACCCGGCTGTAAAACTCGCGGTTCATGCCGCCGCGGAACGAGAGCGGATGGTCGATCGGCAGATATTGCAGCTTGTCGTCCAGGTATTCGTCCATGTTGATGAACGTGCAGTCCCGAAGGCTGATCCGCTCGTGGTTGACCAGCCAGGCCAGGCGGCGATACGGTCCGACGGGGCCGTAAGGGACGATCATCAAGGTCTTGCGGCCCCGGGCGTTGTTGGCCTTGATCAGCTCACAGACTTCGAGCGCCATCTTCCAGTAAAGATCAAACTCTGTTTCGCAGACATCCAGCCGAATGCCGCTGCCTTGGCCCAACTCAGATTCCGGTATTCTGTTGATGTTCATCGTGTGACCTCCTCGTACATCAGATGTTCAACTTCAGCTTAACCGCTTATGATCTTGCAGAACAGGGGATTTATTGGCAATTTCTTCTTCTGGATTGACATTGTTTGCCCCTTTGCTATGCTGGAGCAAGACGGAGGTGTGAATCCATGGAAAGCAGTGAACGCTACCGCGACCTTTCGGATATCATCGTCGACTTCCTGGACGCGTCCGATCACCGGTTCACCATCAACCTGCATTACCACAATGGGTACGAGCTGTTCTTTTTCCGCAGGGCACAAGCCCAGCTTTTGGTCGACAACCAAGTTCTCGATATCGGCAACGGCGACTGGCTCCTGATCAACCCGTTTGTCATGCATACGGCGTACCAGCTGTTTCCGGGGCCGTACGCGCGTTATTACATCAACATCGCTTCGACCCAGATGGACCAGGCCATGCTGCAGCTCGGTCTGGAGCCGGTCAGCAAACAGTCTAGCCAGGCCGCGTTTCGGCACATCAAGGCCGGTTCCGGGACACCTTTGGAGGAATACCGGATGCTGGCGATCCACGAACTCTACCAGAATAAGCCAAACCAATGGCAGGCGCGCCTGATCGCGGAACTGGCGCTCCTGCTGACCGACCTGAACCAGATCGCACGTCGGGAACCGCTATCTCAAGAGACCGGCACACAGGATCGTTTCCAGCAGCGCCTGATCTACCGCCTGCTGGCCGCTGTCGACGAGCATTTTCGCGATGGTTTGTCGCTAGCAGACCTGGAAACGCAGTTTTTCGTCAGCCGCTATTACATCTGCCGGCTCTTCAAGCAGGAAACCGGCCTGACCTTGTCGCAGTACATCAACCGCAAGCGTGTCAGCCTGGCCCAGCAGTTGCTCAAGGATCCCGAGCTCAACGTGGCGCAGGTCTGCCGGGAAGTCGGTTTCCTGTATCCCCAGCACTTCACGAGCGTGTTTCGGCAAATGACCGGCATGACGCCAAGCAACTACCGAAAATCCAGCGAAAAGGCCTGCCGATAACCAGGACCTAGCGGCCGGCTGTCCCCGCCTCCGCCTTATGGTTTTTGAACACCTTGATCCTGGACGACGAGCTGTAGACAAATTCGCGCTGGATGACAAAGCTGAAAATACTGAGGAAAATATCCGTAATCACCTTGGACAAGTAGACATTCAGACCCAGCGGGACCGACAGCGTCCAGATCAAGCCGTAACTGGCCAGCATCACGAACAAAACCAGGGCGTAGTAGCGTCCGGCCGCGTGGGCCATGGTGCCCTTCTGACGGAACACGATGTTGCGGTTGATCAGGAAGTTGACCAGCGAACTGATCACCCTGGCGCTGACAACGCTGACGATCAGGGGATCGGGGAAACGGGTGTGCACCAGGGCAAACACACCGTAGTCGGCCACACCGGCCATGATCGACGACAAGATGTATCTCAGGATCAGGCTGTAAATGCGGACTGAGTCGATGAACGGGTGGTAATGAGACGATTTGTTGCCCTCGATGTAGACGGTGTCGATCGGCACCTGCACCATTTGCACATCGTTCGGCCTGGCCTCGAGCAGCATGTTCATCTCGTATTCGTAGCGCTCGCCCTTTAACGCCAGCATTAGGGGCAGATGCTTGCCGGGCAGTCCGCGCAAACCGGTTTGCGTGTCCATGACGCCGTTGCCGTTGACCAGGGCGAAGACCCCGCGGGTGATGCCGTTGCCCATCCGGTTGCGCAGAGGAACGTTGCCGGTGAAACGGCGCACGCCAAGCACCAGAGCATTGGGATTCTCCGCCATGGCCTGCGCGACGCGTCGGATATCGCCTGGCAGATGCTGGCCGTCCGCATCGGCGGTAATCACGCCGGGCTCGGAAAAACCGCATAGCATCGCTTCGTTAAGGCCGGTCTTCAGGGCCCTGCCTTTGCCCATGTTGACCGCGTGGCGTACGATCCGGCAGCCTAAAGTCTCAGCCCGGGCGAAACAAGCGTCATAGTCGGATCCGCTGCCGTCGTTGACAACCATGATCCGGGAAAAGCCAAGTTCAAGCAGATCCTCAATCAATTTGAGCATCTTGTCATCCGGCTTATAGGCCGGTATCAAGACAGACGGTAAATCCATGTCCGGGCCGCCTTTCGTGGGTGTTGCAAATACCATAAAAGCAATCTATCACAACACGGGCTGTCCTGCAACCGCCAGGCCTGCAAACAGGCTGTTTTCAGGCCTATAACGTCTGTTTGGATCCGATAAGGCTGCCATAACAGATTGATATTTCCACTCGCAAAACGCCCATGATATAATAGTCCGTATCGAATTCTCACAAACAGAGGATGGGTACGATTGGAATGAACGTTAACCGGGAGGGGCATGAAAATGAAAAGGCCGGCAGGGGGAAAAACACTCCGCGCTTGCTGCCTTTGCCGTGGGTCATTGTGCTCGATCTCGTCCTGATCGGTGCCGGATTGATCGTCTTCGCCTTGTTCCACCATGTTCTGCCCAGGGATATCCAGACGAGCGGCCTTGCGCTGCCGCGGCCAACCACCACCCGTGTCATGACGCCTGCTGCGACCACGACCACGGCCAGCCCGACCCCGACAACGATGGCCGCGGAAACGACAACAACAGCAACGGCAACGGCCACCCCGGCGCCGACAGAAACCACGATAGACCCCGACAGCTGGACGGCAAAATTTGCCGACCAGTTCACAGACGGCGACATCATCCAAACGGAGACCGAATACAGAAGCGCCAACCTGGCCGTCACGATTCAGCAGCAACAACGCGGCGATGCCGTTTTCTACCTGGCGGATGTTTACCTGAGCGATATCGAACAGTTCAGGACGGCATTTGCCTCCGGCGTTTATGGGCGCGGCCTGACCGACGATGTCCTGGACATCGCCGTGGAAAACGCGGCCATCCTGGCCATGTCCGGCGATTATTACGGCATCCGCGACCAGGGGATCGTCATCCGCAACGGCGAACTGTACCGGGATGTGCTGTTTGACGATGTCCTGGTGCTCTATTACGACGGCAGTATGGAGACAACGGAAGCGCGCGCGTTTGACATGGATCGCATCCTGACGGAGGGAGCCTGGCAAGCCTGGTCGTTCGGCCCGATGCTGCTCGATCAGGGGCAGCCGATGACCACTTTCAACAGCCGGGTCGATCCGGACAACCCCCGCAGCGCGATCGGGTACTACGAACCGGGACACTATTGCTTCGTGCTGGTCGACGGACGGCAGCAAGGCTACTCCAACGGCATGACCCTGACCGAATTGTCCCAGCTGTTCTACGACCTTGGCTGTACCGCCGCCTATAACCTGGACGGCGGCCAATCCGCCGTCCTGACATTCTTCGACCAGACCGTCAACCAGCCCTACAAGGGCGGACGCGAGATCAGCGACATTTTGTACATTTCAGACCTGGGTGCGAACTGATTATCCCCGGTACGCGGAAAGGAGATCCGATGATCCGAAGAGCCCTTCCCCATCTTTGCCTGGTCGGCTCGATCATGATGCTGACCTTCATCGTGATCGATTTTTTCAATCGCGCCATGCATTTTATCGGCGGTAACGAGGTCTTCAACTCGTTCTTGCTGATCTTCACGCTGCTGGTCCTGATCACGTCGATTTGGACCATTTGCGACCACCGCCGCTCACCGCGTTGACTGTCCGGCGGTTGTTTCTGCGTTCGGATTTGACAAAATACATCGGAATAAACATTTACTTGACTTCCCTCACCTGCCAAGATAATAGCGTCGGTACATCCTGTACCGTTCGATTTTGCTTACACGCAAGTCCTGGAGGATCGCCACATGTATCAAAGCTGGGAAGAAGACCTTTTTTATCTGAACAACAAATGCCTCAACCCGGACTACAGCCAGGCTGAGGGACTGTCACATGACGAGATTATCGAGGGCTTGAACCGCCTCTATAAAGACTGTGAGCACATGTCGCGCCCGTTGGCCAAGGCCATTGCCTTTAAGTACGTGCTTGACCATACCCGCGCGGATGTCAGTCCGCATGACTGGTTTATCGGGATCGAGGAATACGGTAAAAAATCGATTCAGCAGGTCTTTTGCAGCCGCTGGGAACGAGAGCTGATGGAGCAGGTGCTCCCGGAAGCCAACCGGAAAAAGGACATCAACAACAAGATCGGCCGCCTGAAGACCTACATCGACTATTGCCACAGTGTGCCTGACTACGACGCAATCTTCGCGCTCGGGTTTCCGGGCTTGCTGCGCCGTTCTGAAGAGTATCGCCAGATGCACATCGAAAATGGCAGTATGACACCGGATAAGAAAGACTACTTCGATGCGATCAAGATCGAATACACCGCTATCCTCGCCTTCCTGGATCGCCTGGTCGCCATCGCGGAAAACAAAGGCACACCGCGCAGCCAGATGACTGCCCGGTGCCTGAAGACGCTGCGCAACGGTCCGCCGCAGAACACCTATGACGTTCTGCAGATCATCTGGATCTTTTTCCTGCTCTCTGAGTACATCGATATCCTGCAGGTCCGTTCTTTTGGCAACCTGGACCGGATGCTTTATCCTTATTACCTTAAAGATATCCGGGAACAACGCTTCAACCAGGACCAGATCCGCGAATTTTTCCGTTATTTCATGATGCAGGCCAGCACCATGAACTATTACGTCGGCCATCCGTTCTATTTTGGCGGCACCGACGAAAATGGCAACAGCGTGATCAACGAGCTGTCCTACCTGATCATGGACGAATATGACAAGATGGGGATCTTTGACCCCAAGCTGCAAGTCAAGCTGGCGCCGAATACGCCCCAGGCGTTCATCGATAAGTGCCTGGACATGATTCGCCGGGGGCACAACAGCATCGTCTTTGTCTGCGAGCCTGCTATCCGCTCGGCCCTGATCAGGAAAGGGGTCAAAGACCTGGACGATATCCGGCTGTGCAACGTGCACGGCTGCTACGAGGTATCGCCGGCCGGAAAGAGCGTTGCCACAGCCGGCGGGGCGATCAACATGGCCAAGGTGATGGAAATCACGTTCAACAACGGTACAGATCCGGTCAGCGGCATCGCCATCGGTCCTGAGACGGGGGAATGCGAAACCTTTGTAACCTACGAGGATTTCTACCAGGCATTCCTGAAGCAGGCGGAAGCCGCCCTGGCCGACCAGCTTGAGATCACGCGCTCCTACGATGACCATTACCTCGACATGAATCCAACGCCGATGTTCTCGTCCACAATTAAGAGCAGCCTGATCAACGCCTTCGATGCCTATGCCGGCGGGGCCGACTACTATTTCACCAGCGTCATGATCATGTATGTCGGGACTGTCGCCGATGCCCTGATGGCGGTCAAGAAATACGTCTATGACAAGAAAGTCATTTCCATAACCGAACTGAAGCAGGCTCTCGACCAGAACTGGGCCGGTTTCGAGAAGCTGCGCCTTGAAATCCGCAAAGACCAGGACAAGTACGGAAACAACCGGGATGAGGTCGACCGCATCGCCAAGGAACTGGCCGAGCATATGGCCCGAAAAATCAACGGCCAGCGCCTGGGTACCTTGCGCAAGGCAGCCCTCACCGCTTCGCTGCACTGCACGCAGTTTTTCCGCTCCCATTCTCCGATCACCGGGGCGACACCAGACGGGCGCATCCTGGGCGACGAGCTGTCCAAAAACATTTCGGCTTCCTCGGGGATGAACCACGCGGGCGCGACCGGATTGATCCTGTCCGCGACCAAGATGGATGCGTCGCTGTTCCCTTCGGACTTCCCGCTCGATGTCACCTTGCACCCGTCGGCCATTCGCGGTGAGGACGGCCTCACCGCCATGCGCGGCCTGCTGATGACCTACATGCAGCGCGGCGGCCACGCCATCCACTTCAACGTCTTTGACGGCCAATCGCTGCGCGACGCGCAGCAGCATCCCGAAAAGTACCAGGATCTGCAAATCAGGGTCTGCGGCTGGAATGTCCTCTGGAACAACCTCGAGCGCTGGGAGCAGGACAACTACATCCTCCAGGCCGAAGCCCACAACTAAGGTACTGGTAAGCAAAGAAAAAGGCTGGAACCGCTGATTGCATGTTCCAGCCTTTTTTTGTCCATGAATGACAATGACAGATCAGGGGGCGATTCGTTCGCTGCGCAGGATGTAGGCATCCTGCTCTTCCTTGCTCATATTGTTGAACAGCACGTTCCAGCCGCATACGCGCACCTGCAAGTTCTTGTACTGCTCCGGATGGACCTGGGCGTCGCGTAAGGTCTGGCTGTCAAACACATTGAACTGGATCGCCAGTCCATTGCGGTTCATGTACAAATCCAGCACGGCTTTCATTGCAGCCAGGCCGTCTTCTCCGCTGACCGCCGAAGGATGCAGCATCACGTCGACATTGAAGTCTTCGGTGTACATGGAAGGATCCAGTTGGGTCGCCGAAAGAACCAGCGCCGTTACGCCCCGGGTATCCATGCCCATGACCGGCGAGATGTTCTTGGACATTTCTTCGCCCGTTTTTCGCCCATCGGGTGTCGCCTCGGTCGCATAGCCAAAATCGATGAACTTGCGCGCCGAGTGCATCGCCGCCTTGTAGACGCCGCCACGGCTGTTGGGGCGCAGGTTCTCCTTCATGCACAGCCAACGCGACAAGGCACTGGCATACAAGTCGGCCTGGCTGTCGTTGTTGCCGAACTTGTGCGGGCAGTTGAGCGCTTTCGCCCTCAGGATTTCGTATCCGTTCCAATCCTTCGTCAGCGCGTCCTTCAGTTCCGCCAGGGTCACCGACCCGGTGTCATAGACGAGATACTTGACGGCCATCAGGGAATCCACCGCGCTGGCGAATCCCGTGTGCAGGACGACCGTGTTGTTGTACTTGGATCCTGTTGCGTAGGCGTCCTTCATCCGTTTTAGGCTGCCTTCGATCGTGCCTGAGAACATCGGGGCTGGATTGATCACGTCCAAGTATTGTTCGAACTGATCGGTGATCCGCATGCCGTCCTCCACTATGGCGTCGAGCTGGCGCATGAACGCCTCATAGAAGGCATCAAAGGAATCCAACGCATCCAGCGTGCCGGTCTCCGGTCCGATCTGAACATCCGTTGCCGGGTCGCAGCCATTATGGAACACAAGCACGATGGGTTTCAGCACGTTTAGATAGAGCGGCGCCGTCGACACTTCACCGGCTTTGACCGCGAATTCATAGCAGCCCTTGATGTCACAGGTTCTGGCTTCATCGTAGGTGACGCCAAGGCTCATCATGGACTTCACGATGCCCGGCTCGCACAGGAAGACCAGGCTGTTGTGGCCTCTCCGGATCATGTCCATGATTTTCTCGATAAACGGGACCGGCGTGTTGTGGTTGACCTTGACCTGGATCTTGGGGTTGTAAATGCCCAGGTTGTCGTAAATGTCCAGGATGGTAAAACTAAGTTCGTTGATCAGGCTGTTGCCCTTCGCATCAGTTCCGCCCATGTAGAAAGGATGTCCCCAGTAGTTGCCGATCGCACTGAACTGCATCAGGAAATAGCCGATGAAATCATTGAGCTGCTCCCGGGTAAATGTTTTCTGCTCCAGATCGCGCTTGTAATAGGGGTAGAGCATGATGTCGAGTCCGCTGGCCAGCGAACGGACCTGGTAATGGTCGACGCACTCGCAGATCATGAAGTAGATGTAGACCAGCTGCAGGACCTCGTAGGTGTTGCGGGGCGCACCGTCACGAAGCTGCGTCAGGCACGCGGCAGCAAGGGACGCCTTGGCGTGTGTCTGCCGCTGCGCGTATAGGGCAAGCCGGTCAAGAAAGCGGATAATGGCCGTGTACTCGATCTCGATGCCGTCGAAGAAAGCCGCCTGGTCTGCCGTCAGGGGAGCTGCTTGCTCATGGCTCTTGCGATACTGGCGCGCCCGTTCGCGAACACCGGCGAAGCCAAGGTCAAACAAGGCCTCCCAATCGGGAACGGAGTGGTCATAGTCCGGGCCGGAGTGAAAGGTGCCCGCGCGGTGATGCCGGCGCATCTCTTCCTGGAGGCCCGGAAGATGCTGAGCAAAAACGTCGTCCCGCCAGGCGTTGATCGTCGTTTCGGCGATCAGGCGATTCCAGCTGAACAGCCCGATGTAGTAGTCGTGCGCGTTTACGTCGATGCGGGTGTTATCCAGCACGTAGGCGACAGCCCGAGCCTTGGCGATCGGGTGCGGCACGTCGACGCTGGACTTTGCCAGCTTGCGCAGGCCTTCTCTGATCTGTTCGTCATCCAGACCGGTCTGAGGATCGTATTCATAGCCGTGATATGCCATCCGCTTGAATGAATCAAACGGCTGATCCACACGATGGTACTTGTTTTCCAGGTAGTCCCGATCTTCAGGCAATGTTAGAAACATGGGATATCCCTCCGTGATGGCTGCAAATCTCTTTCCATCCTGATTCTATGGTGTGCGGCGGCATGAAACAATAGCCAAACCGCGCCGATTTGGACAAATCAAAACTGAATCGGTTCTACAGCAGCAGATCCCGGTACAGCAGCTGCCCATCCAGAACCGTCGCCATGACCTTGATCAGCTGCCGGCCGCATAGCTGCTCCCCATGGGCGTCTGTGAAGACATTCTCCTGATCGACAAGCCTGATCAGGGTGAATGAAGCTGGACGACCGGTTCCGATCTGACCGAAGGTGTCTTCAAGCTGCATCAGCCTGGCAGGATTTTGCGTGCAGCAGGCGATGGTATCTTTCAGCGGCAGGCCAAGACGGATCATCTTGGCCATGACATAGGGCAAGCTGAACGACTTGTCTCGCTTGTAAAGGCCGTTAACCGTCAGATCCGTCCCGATCAAGTCCGGCTTGAAGCCCTGACGAAGCGCTGCCTCGGCCACTTTGAAAGACAAGTGGTAGCCTGCGTCGCCGACATCGAACAGGACACCGCGCCGCCTGGCCTTGACGGCGGCGTCCAGGACGCGACCATCCGCATCCAGAATGGTATGGCCATGACCGTGCAGGAAATGGGTCAGGACATCGCCCGCATCCAACAGATCCAACACTTCGTCAAGGCCAAACGGCGGGTTCGTACCATGCACCATCAGACCCACGCCGAGTTTTCGAGCCAGTTGCCTGGCCTCGATAAGGGGCTCCAATCCCATGTCCTGCACGGTTTCCCTGCCGACCCTGATTTTTAGGCCGATCAGCCGGTCCGGAAACCGCTCGAAGAGCTGTTGGATCTGGCGCTCCTGAAAATAGCGGGGGTTGATGTTCTCGGGATAACCGTTCAGGGACGCAAGGCCCGTCGCGCTGACATTCAAGTAGGCTTTGACATGGACCCGCATGTTCGCAAGGTGCGGCAGCAGGCCGGCGGCCGTGCCACTGCCAGCGCTGCCGGCATCGATGGCCGCACCGACACCGGAGGGCAGACAGACCGCGTCGACCGGTACCCCAAGCGATGCCAGGGGTGCCGCGTGCAGATGGGCGTCGATCAGGGGCGGCACAACATAACAGCCGGCCGCATCCATAACCTGCTGCCCGTCTGTTGCCGACAGGGTCCCCAATGCGGCGATCCGCCCGGAAGCGATGCCGATATCACAAGTGAGCGGCTCCTCAGCCTTCGGGTCGAGCAGGTTGCTGTTTTTCACGATCAGGTCGTACATGGTCAAAATCCTCCGTGCGAAAGCATTAGAAAAAGCTGAGCAGAAACGCACCCGTCAAGCCCAGCAGCAGTGTCAAAACACCCCGGATCCGGACGGGCTCCCGGTAGGCGATGGCCGAATACACCCACAGCAGCAGCAAGACGCCGCCGGAAGTTAGGGGGAAAACAACGACACCGGGAACCGTTTCCAGCGACAGCATCTGAAAGAGCGATGCCAGTGCTGTCGACAGCCCCACAGCCAGGACAAAGCGGGCCATGAGCCTGGGGTGCGCCGTCCATGTCTTGAAATCCTGCTTGCGCCACTTGAACCCGATGACGACCGACCAGCAGATCAGGGCGGCGAATGCAAAGCCCCAGAACGTGAAGGACGCCGGTTCCGCTTCAGGGAACCGCCAGGACAAGCTGCGCTTGACAATGGTCAGGACACCGTTACTTACGGTCGCCAGCAGGGTTACAATGAACCAGCGGAAAATGTCCTTCTTCAGGCGATTGGGATCAGGATCCTTGTCACGCGGTACGGACAACACTGTTACGCCGGCCATGCAGGCAATGCCGAGCAGAATCGGCAGCGTGAGGGTTTCGCCGCAGAAAAAAATGCTGAACAGAACCGGAAACACCATGTAGAAATTGTAGAGCAGCTTGGTTGCGCCCATCGGCCCCAGCGCCAGGGCATTCTGCAGCAGGATGATCGTCGCGGCATAGGCGACGCCAAAGCCGGCGGCCAGCAGCATGACAGGGCCTGTGATAAGCCTTATGCCGCCGATCAGGCCTATGACGGCCACCACGACAGTCATCGCCATGGCGTCGAGGAAAACGATGCCTCTGAGTTTGACGGGAAAGGTTTTGCTAAATTCCTTGTTGGCGATGTTTTGGATGCAGTAGAACAGCAAGGCAAATCCCAGGTATATCAAGTGCGGATCCTCCGGATACGTTTATTTTGTCTAAACTGCGGCATTCAGACCGCCGCGTGCCTGGCCTGGCGGATGAACTCATCCTGCTCCGGTTTGCTGAGATTGACAAAATAAACATTCCAGCCGCAGACACGCACCTGCAAGGCGGCATACTGCTCCGGGTTCTTCTGCGCGTTCACCAGCGTCTGGGCATCGAAGACATTGCCATGGATGGAAAAACCTCCCTGGGCAAAATAGGTGCGGATCAGGGCCAGCAGCTTATCCAGGCCTTCCGTCCCCTGCACAGCAGACGGATGCAGCAGGATGTCCAGCACGGACCCGTTGGGAAACAGGCTATGGTCGATTTTCGTAACCGAATCGATCAAGGCCGTCACACCGGCCCGGTCCATGGCCGTCATCGCGCCAAAATTCTTGGACAGCGGTTCGTGGGCCCGCCTTCCGTCCGGCGTCGCGCCCATTTTCATCCCATAAACGTGGTAATGGTCGATCGATATCATACCTGCCTTGAAAACACCGCCGCGGCCGTTGGGTTGGCCGTTGATCAGCTCCGCGGCATATGTCGCCAGCTCAGCGGCAAGTAAATCAGGTTTTGGCCGGTTGTTGCCGTATTTTTCAGGGTAAAGGCGCATCTGCAATCGGAGCATCTCCTGGCCCGACCAGTTTTGCGCCAGAAGCTCGCGCAAAGCGTAAAGCGACATGACGCGGTCGTCATAGACGATTTTCTCGAGAGATAGCAGCGAATCGACCAGGCTGGCGATGCATGCGCAGTTGACCGAGCTGTTGTTGTAGCGGGCGCCGCCGGCATAGGCGTCCTGGCCCTGCCGCACACACGCCTCGAGGGTGCCCGAAAAGAGCGGCGACGGGTTGATCTCGAGGTAATGCTGCTCGTATTTGACCACGATGCCGATGGCTTGGCGGATCATGTCGCGCAAATGCTCTTTGACCACTGAGACGAACTGGTCGAAAGTCCGGATCTTCTCAAGCGGCGCTGTCACCGGGCCGACCTGCTGGCCAGTCAGGGGGTCACGGCCCTGGTTCAGGGCCAGTTCGAACGCCTTGGCCATGTTCACGCCGGCGGTGCCCGTGCAGGGCACTTCAAGACCCATCACGGACGGCTCATAGCAGCCGATCGGGACATACTCCCTGGCCTCCGCTTCCTGCGCATACTGCCGGCAAAGGGCTTCGATCGCTACCGTGTCGTTGATGAAGACGATGCTGCTGTTGCCTCGCCGGATGCAGTCGAGTGCACGTTTCAAGAACAGGTCGGGGCTGGCAGGATGGACGCGGATGTGAATTTTGGGATCGAAAATCTCCAGTTCGTCATAGGTTTCCAGGATCAGCCAGGATAAATCGGTGACGGCATCCGTTCCGTCCGGAAGGAGGCCGCCGAGATAAAACGGCTGGTTGAAAGGGGTTTTTCGGGCAAAGATTTTGAACAGGAAGTACTGGATAAACTCCTTCTCCTGCTCGCGGGTATAGCGGTTGCGGGCCAGGTCGTCCCGGTAGAAGGGCTCAAGCAGCCGGTCCAGCCCGCCCAGGGAACGGACACGCTCCCCTTCGACCCACTCCTGCAGCTGCCAGAACAGGATCATCAGCTGGATGGCCTCCGGCAAGGTCTCCGGAGCCCGCTCGGTCAACGTCCGCAGGTTGCGGGCCACGTGTGTTAGTCTGGCGCTATGGCTTGCCTTGACCTCGGCTTCGGCCGCCATCCGACGCAACAAGCCGAGCGTTGCCTCGTAGACGATTTGGGCAGACGCGTAGAACACGGCCTGGTCCGCAGTCATGATGCCCTCGGCCTGCCTGGCCGCGCGCTCATCCAGGATGCGTTGGAGCAAACCCGGCACGCCAAGCCTCAGTACGGCCTGCCAGTCAGGGCTGGTGTGGCTGAAATCGGCGGTTGTGCTGAAGGCACCGGTCTCGCTGGCCGCCGTGCGTATGGGCTGTTCCGGCGCCATCACCGTCTCATCGATTTCACGCCACCAGGTTCTGCGCAACTGATTCAGGATATCGCCGTGGTTCAGCCGGTCCGCAAACCAGTCCGCCGGATCCACATCGAGCTGGCCGTTCAGCAGGACCAGCTCATAGAGCCTGGCCTTGACGACAGGTTTGGGCTGGCCGGCCAGCTGGTCAAGCAAGCGGCCGGCAGCCGCATGCAGCTGTTCAGGCGTCAGGCCGCTTAATTCGTTCCACTGCGGCTGGTCATACTGGTGAGCGAGATGCTCCCGATTTTGTCTAAACTGCTGCCACATGATGGTTGCTCCGTTTCCCTGTTCAGGCATCGATGGCGTGTTCGGCCTGGCGGATGAATTCATCCTGCTCCTGGCGGTTGAGATTGACAAAATAGACATTCCAGCCGCAGACCCGCACTTGAAGGTTGGCATAATCCTCAGGTCGCTCCTGGGCTGCGCGCAGCTGTCTGGCGTCGAAGACGTTGGCGTGCACGGCGAAGCCGCCTTGTTTGAAATAGGTCTGAACCAGGGAAACAAAGGCGTTGAGCCCATCCTCCCCCCGTACCGCCGACGGATGAAGCAGGATATCCAGCACCGACCCGTTGGGGAACTGGCTGAGGTCAAGCTTGGTGACGGAATCGATCAGGGCCGTGACGCCGCCCCGGTCCATGGAGGTGACCGCTGAAAGGTTCTTGGACAGCGGCTGGCGCGCCAGGCGTCCATCCGGCAGCGCACCCGTTCTGGCCCCGAAATAGAAGCAGCGGTCGATGGAGTACAGCCCGGCCTTATAGACACCGTTGCGCCCGTTGGCGCGGTTGTTGAGAAGCCGCGCCAGGCTGTCGGCCAGCTCCGTGGCGATCGCATCCGGATCCTGCCGGTTGTTGCCCCATTTGTCCGGATCGTTGAGCATCCTGCGGCGCAGCAGCTCCTCACCGGCCCAGTCGCGGGCCAGGATGGCCTGCATCTGCTCGAGTGTTCTTTCCTGCCGCTCGTAAACCAGTTTCCTGATCGCCATCAGGGAGTCCACCGCGCTGCCGAAGCCGCCAAAATTGACTGAGCTGTTGTTGTACTTGGCGCCGCCCGAATACGCGTCGCGGCCGGACGCCACGCAATCGGCAAGGGTCGCGGAGAACAGCGGTGCGGGATTCATGAGCAAATAGTGACGCTCATATTCCGTCAGCGTCGCGACAATCGTGTCCAGGAAGTAGGCGATCTGCCGGATGACGGCCGCAAAAAACACATCGAACGTGGCAAATTCATCGAGAGGCCCCGTATCCAGACCGATTTTCTGGCCGGACAGCGGATCGACACCGCGGTACAGCACCATTTCGATCGCCTTGGCCAGGTTCATGGATGCGCTTCCCGTGCAGGGCACTTCACGCCCCAGCACAGCCGGCTCATAGCAGCCGATCGGCACATAGTTGCGCGCCTCTGCGACCGTTACGCCGGTCTGGCACAGCGCCGGGACAACCACGTCGTCGTTAAGAAAGACCAGACTGCTGTTTCCGCAGCGGATCATGTCGCAGCAATAGGCAATAAAATCGAGTGGGGTATCCGGAGTGATCCGAATGTGAATTTTAGGATTGGGCAATGACAAATCGTCATCTGCTTCCATGATGACCCAGGACAGGTCGCTGACGACACAGTGTCCCTCCGGGTCCATGCCCCCGACAAACAGAGGCTGGCCATACAGTTGGTCGCCGGTCAGGGCAAAGAACTTGGCGAAATAGTACTTGAAAAGCGTTTTCGCCTGCTCGCGGGTCAATCGCCCTTCCGCAAGGTCGCGCTCATAAAAGGATTGGTACAGCCGGTCCATACCGCCCATCGAGCGAAGCCGCTCCCCTTCGATTTCTTCCTGGAGCTCATGGAACAAAAATGACAGCTGCAAGGCTTCGTACAAGGTTTGAGGAGCCTGTTCGGCCAGGTTTTTCAGGCAGATCGCATTCAGCAGCATCCGTTCGGCATGCCGGGCGTGCTGTTTTGCCGCGGCGGCAGCCGCATCGGACAGGCGCAGGAGAAAATCGGCAAACGCCTGGTAAACAATCTCGGCGGATGCATAAAACACGGCCTGATCATCGCTGAGCGCCCCCCGTTCTGCCTTCTCCTGACGGGCCGCGCGGATCCGCGCCAGCAGCCCGGGCACCCCAAGGCGCAGAACATCCGCCCAGTCCGGGGCCGTATGGCCAAAATCGTATTCAGAACGAAAGGCCCCCAATGACCAGGCTTCGCGCTCCCGGGCACGCGCTTGGGGCATATGTTCGGCAATGAACGCCTGAACCCATTGGCTGCGCAGCTTGATCAGCAAACCGCCGTGATTTAGCCGTGATGTGAAAAAATCCATGGGGTCGACATCAATCTGACCTTCCCTCAGGATCAGGGCGAAGAGTTTGGCCTTGAGGATCGGGCGCGGCAGATCGGCCTTTTCTTCCGCCATGCGCATGACTTTGGCAGACAATTCATCCGGTGACAGGCCGGTGGACGCATCCCAGGCCGGCTGTTGGTATTGCTCCAGCAGGTGTTTCCGATCGATCTCAAACGATGTCCATAACATAAAACAAGCGTCCTTTCATGGTCTTCTTGCGGCCTGGTGCTTGTTCATCCTGGTTGTCATAAATGAACGCGTTGCTCAAAACCACTGTCTTGCCATATACCGCGGCAAGGCCTGATCCAGCCGGTATTATCTTAAATCAGCCCACGGCTGCAAGCAATGTGCTTTGCGGATATTTTTGTCATAAACGAAACCTGCAGCAATTGCATCTTGCCGCGGATTCCGGTATGCTGAACAAACATACATCCTTTACGGGGTGACCGCTATGAGGTGACCGCATGCATGTATTTCTGAAACCTGAAATGGCCATCACGAAAATCCATTTTGCCGCAACCGTCGCCAGCACGGGGCAACTTAAGCGCTTCGGCCCGCGCAAGTATCACGGGCTTGTTTACAAAATTGGCGGACAAGCCACGTATAACATCTCCGGTGAGGATTTTAACCATGCGGCGCATACCATCATTTACCTGCCCAAGGGGCGAGAATACAGTGTGCTGACTGAAGACGGCAGTACCTGTATCGCCATCAATTTCGATCTGCTCGAAGATGTCGAACTGGAAAGCGGCGCGCTGCTCGAACTGGACAATCCTGAAATATATTTCGAACTGTTCCAGGAGATGGAAAAAGAGTGGCGCAACCGGCGAGTCGGCTATTACGTGAAGTGCATGTCCATCTTATATAACATCATCGCTCTATTGGTAACCGCGGCCAGCATGCAAAACGCGCCCCAGTACAAGTACAAGTGCCTCAAAAAAGCTATTGTCTATCTCGAGGACCACTATACGGACAACACGCTCAATATCGGCGCGTTGGCGGCAAAATGCAGTATGAGCGAGGCGTATTTCAGGCGCTGTTTCAAGGAAGCGTATCGCATGTCTCCGAACCAGTATATTAAAACGCTGCGCATGAACCGCGCCAAGGACCTTTTGAAAACGGGCTTGCTGTCGATTAGTGAAGTCGCGGAGCAGGTCGGTTTCGCGGATATCTATTACTTCAGCAAGGCATTCAAACGCGCGGTTGGCATGAATCCCACCGCATACAAAAATCAGTCTGGTGAGATTTAGCCGGTTTCGATGCCGCGATCTGCCGTGGCCTTGATGCAAATCAGGTTTCGAAAAGTATAAATGGCTGTTTTTTTCCATTGCCGATCTTAACCATTGCTCCTATAATGACTTCCAGTCTTATGTTTGCTCATGGCGATTTCGTCAGGCAAACAGCAAGGAGCACAAGATGACTGGCAGAATTGTTGACATCAAACGATTTGCGGTTCACGACGGACCTGGAATCCGGACAACGGTTTTTCTCAAGGGCTGCAGCCTGGCCTGCCTGTGGTGCCATAATCCCGAAAGCATATCCGGACGCCCTGAACTGGCATATTATGAACAAAAGTGCATCCATTGCGGATCTTGCGTTGCAGCATGTCCGGTCGGCGCGCACAGCATGGAAAACGGCCGCCATGTTTTCGATCGCAGCAAGTGCATCGGTTCTGGCGATTGCGCGCAGGTTTGCCTGGGCAATGCGCTCGTCTTCTACGGAAAAGAAATGACAGCCGCTGAGGTTATGGCCGTTGTTTTGGAGGATGTTTCGTTCTATGAGCATTCGGGCGGCGGATTGACACTGTCCGGCGGTGAACCGCTCTTGCAGCACCTGTTTTGCCGCGAAGTGCTCCAACTGGCCAAAAAGCAGCCTTTGCACACAGCCATCGATACCTGCGGCGCGGTCCCGTGGAAAAACTTCGAGTCTGTCATTGACCTGACGGATTTGTTCCTCTTCGATGTCAAGCACATGAACTCAGAAGACCACCGTCGGGTAACCGGATCAGGCAATGAATTGATCCTTGAGAACCTGACCAGGCTCTCCGAGACTGGAAAAGCGATCGAGATCCGGATCCCGCTGGTTCCGGGAATCAATGACGATGATGAGAATATCGCCCGGACCGGCCAGTTCCTGTCCAGATTGAAAAACATCACCAAGGTCCGTGTTCTGCCATATCACGCATTTGCCCGCTCGAAATACGCAGCCCTGGGCAAAAAAGACACCATGCCGGACGTCGCGTCGCCGTCAGACGAAAAACTGGATCAGATTGTCGATCAGCTAACTGCCTATGGCGTGCAAGCTATATCCGGACGCCGCTAACAGGTTCGGCTATCTGCCATGCATAAATGACCAAGGATTCTGCCCCGTTTCTTTCTTGAACGCCTTGCTGAAGTAATTTGCGTTGGCATATCCGACCAACTCGGCCACTTCAGCGACGGAGTACAGCTGGCAGCGCAGCAGGTCTTTGGCCTGGCGGACGCGCAGCAAGATCAAGTACCGTTGCGGTGATACGCGAAAAATTTCCTTGAACAGCCGGCGGAAATGGACGGCGGTCATGCCGCCTGCCAGCTCCGGCAGACAATCCACTGACAGTTCCGGCTCAAAATAATGATGTTCCAAATAACGAACCGCAGGTTCGATTTTTACATATTTCTCAGACGGCTGATACGTGCTGCGGCGATCTTCCAAAATCAGCGCGATCATTTCGTAAAGCAAGCCTCTTGCCCTCAGCTTATGGACCGCCTGCTTTTGCTGCCAGCATTTCTCAAGTCTGAAAAATATGTGCTCAATGGGCTCAGGTCTTGTCAGCGCAAGGGCAGAACTGTTCAAGGTTAGCCGGATAGCCCACAAAATCTCGAAATCGACACAAAAAAAGCAATAGTCGTCTGAGTCGATCGTGATCGCGTAATCGGCGTCTTTATGTAAAAACATGACTGTACCGGGATTTACCCGGATATCGCCGCTGTCAAAATGATAGGTAGCATGACCTGAAACGATGTAAGCCAACCCATGGTGCGGACGACCAAAGGATTTGCGCGGGATGATTCCCCTGACAAGGGATCCTTTATACGCAAGATAGACTTGATCAATACAAACATCCGGTTTCTTTTCCCAGCCGCCAAATTCCATCGCTTACCTCAAGCCTTGTTTTCTTACGGGCATTATACCATTCATGGTGGTGATACGCACAAAATACGATGTTTTAATTTTACCTATTGTCTGATCATTGCATTGCTATTGGTTTTTGTATTGCATAAGATGATGAGGTAGCTGGAAAGCATAACGAAAGGATGGATCCAACAGATGGAAATGCATAAGCGCTTCATCGGCAAAACAGCAATCGTAACAGGCGGCGGCGGTAATATCGGCCGTTATACAGCGTTGCGACTGGCTCAAGAAGGATGCTCGGTTGTCATTTGTGACCTGAACGAAGATAAAGCGGCCGCGGTTGCCGCAGAAATCCGTCAAAAAGGCGGACAAGCCGTCGCCTTTCGTACCGATGTCAAGGACTCGGCAGACGTACGGCACTCAGTCGCAAAGACGATCGCACATTTCAGTCAGATCGACATCCTGGTCTGCTGCGCCGGCGGCAGCACACGCGAGAAAATGTGCTACTTCTGCGACCAGACAGAAGATGTGATCCTCGACAACATCGGTGTCAATCTGTTCGGTGCCCTGTTCTTTGCCCACGCAGTGTGCAACCACATGATCGAACGCAAGCAGGGCCGGATCATTTTTATCGCTTCAGTCTTAGGAACCCAAGGACAGCGGGGAACCGTCGAATATTCCGCTTCCAAAGGCGGCGTGCTGGCGATGACCAAGGCGCTGTCGATGGAACTGGGCGAATTTGGTGTCACCGTCAACGCGGTTTCACCCGGCCTGGTCGAGCGCGGCTCCCAGGATGTCAGTGACCGGAACTATATCGGCCGGAACTGCACAGCCGATGACATCGCAAACGCGGTGGCATTTTTGGCCTCTGAAGAAGCCAGCTTCATTACCGGTGCTAATCTGACGGTTGACGGTGGCTGGGGCTTGGGTGTGCAAAGCGGCATCACGCCAGGTCGAAACAACTACCGTGTCGTCCGTGAACGTCAAAAAGAGAATTAAACAGCAAACAGGGTCTATTTTCATCGAAAGGGGCAGGATATGAAACGTATTCGAATCGGTCAAATCGGAACGGGCCATTTTCATGCAGAAGCGACACTGGCTACCATTCTCAAGTATCCCGATGTTTTCGATGTTGTCGGCATCGCAGAGGTCAGTCCCGAAGCCTATAAGACCTATGGCAATAGGAAAACATACCAGGGGCTCAACTGGATGACACCGGAGGAATTGCTGGCCAGTTCCGATCTCGATGCCGTACTGGTCGAAACCAATGAATGGGATCTGGTGCCTGTCGCCCAAAAATGCATCGATGCCGGCGTACATGTCCACCTCGACAAACCGGCCGGTGAAGATATCGAGGCTTATGCGAAATTGCTGCGCCAGGCAAAACAAAAGCAACGGCTCGTGCAACTCGGCTACATGTACCGATACAACCCCGCCGTCCAGTATTGCTACCGTGCGCTGGCCAATCAGGAACTCGGGGAAATTTTTGAAATTGACGCGGTCATGAGCACGGAACATGTCCTGCCGGTCCGCCAGTATCTGAGCCGGTTCCGCGGCGGCACCATGTACATCTTCGGCTGCCACCTGATCGACCTGTTGATCTCGTTCATGGGCAGACCGGAGAGAATTGTCCCGTTCCAGGGCAAAACAGGCCTTGACGGGGTCGGCTTTTACGATAACGGCCTCGCCGTTTTTGAATACCCCAAGGGGGCCTGTACCATCCGTACCACGTCAAATGAGGTCAAAGGCTACGACCGGCGGCAACTGGTTATCTGCGGCAGCAAGGGAACGATCGAGATCAAGCCGCTTGAAAACCCGACGGTGATGACCATCGCCATGGCGGACCACACCAAGGGACCGGTCGAATACCTGCACGACCACCATGCGGTCAAAAGCACCATCGACCTGCCGGTCCTTCCCGGCCGTTACGACACCCAGCTGCTTGATTTTGCCGCCATGATTCGGGGCGAGAAAGATAACCCGTTCTCATATGAGCATGAATTGCTGGTCCAGCAGGCTACATTGCTGGCAAGCGGGTTCGACATCGGCCTGGAAGAGATACCCTTGTAACGCTTACCGCGCAGCTTGAATCGTCCTTGAAGATAAAGACGCCGGCTGGATTTTCCAGCCGGCGCCATTATTACGTTTGTTATGTAAGGTAGTTTTCCGTTTTACTGTCCGACGTACCAGTCACTGACGGCCTTCACGATGTCTTCGCCGCCCAGGGACTTGAATTCGGCCAGGAAACCATTCCAACCTTCATCCAGGCCAGCAGCGCCGGTCGCAATCTTCAAGAACCACTCAGCACAGCAGGCATTGATGTCAGGCATACCTTCGTTCACGATGTCGATGCTCGGCATGTTGTAAGCAGGATTCAGTTTCGTCTTCATGTCCAGACCATAAATCTGGTGACGGTCAATACGAACCTGATCGCCAATGGACATGAAACCAAGGCGTTCGGTACGCTGGGCCATGTCTTCATAAATGTAGTAGTAGACGTAATACTGCAAACCGATCTTTTTGCGGGTGTTCTCCGGATCGTCCAGCGGAATGCGTTTACCCTGGGCATCAAACTCGAACTGCTTGCCTTCTTCGCCGTAGAACAGGAATTCATATGCTTCGTCAGAGGTCAGCGTCACAAGGTAGTTCATGCAATGCTCGACGACATCACTGCCCCTCGGAACAACGATGTAGTTCAAAACAGTGGATTCCAGATCCTGCCCGGTCATGCCGTCTTTACCGACAGCCTGGCCCAGGATCGGGAAAATGGCCGTGTTCGGGTCGACATTCGTAACGGCAGAATCGCCCGGCCAGTCATACCAGCTCGCACCTAAGAAGGCGGCGCTCCGGTTTGCCATGCGTTCCTGCAGGATCGGGTTGTCGACAGTCGCGTAACCAGGATCAAGGTAGCCCTTGTCAAACATTTCGCGGATAAAAGCCAGGCAGTCGTACATGTCCTGGGTTGTTGCACAGTATTCCAGGGTACCGTCTGCTTTGACACGCCATGTTGTATCAACATCGTATGCAGCATACAGCCATCTGAAATCGGCCAGCTTGTAATAACTGGTCCCTTTGCCGGCACCGGTGTACGTGATCAGGTCCGGGAAGGCGGCTTTGGCTCTCGCAAACATATCCATGATGGATTCTAGGGACATGTCAGGTTTCTTCACGTCGATGCCAAGCTCTTCGGCAACTTCGTAGTCAACGCAGAGCGCATCGGGTGCAGGCGAGCCGTTGGACGGTGTGCAGATGGCGAATGGCTTGCCATCCACAAGGCTCATGTTGTAAACTTCTTCGTCAAAGCACTTGGTCGCTTTCAGTTCAGGGGTCTTTTCGATCGCTTCGGTCAAGTCAGTCAAATAGTTCTTGCTGACATAATCCAGATATGTGCCGCGGCCAAGCGCCATCAAGTCCGGCAAATCCGGAGAAGCCATGATCAATGCACGCTTTTGCTCAGCGCCTTCACTAGGCAGTATCTGGTAAACCAGGTTGTAGCCGGATTTTTCTTTCAGCCAATTGATGAACTCGTTGTTGTTCTCATCTTCGCCGTCCTTAAAGGACTGCACATTGGCATTTGCCAGGTAGTTGATCGTGATCTTGGACCGGTCAACGGTTGTTGTCGAACCGGACTGACCTGTTGTGCTTGTCGTTGCATTGCCGGTGCAGGCTGTAACAACGGACAGCAACATAACAAGGGACAGCAAAATGATCGTTGCTCTTTTCATTTCATTTCCTCCTACTTTTTTCTATGACTTTGTGATCCATGTTTTTGGCCTTGTCACCCTTTGACAGCGCCTAATGTCACCCCCTTCACAAAATACTTCTGGAGAAACGGATAGACGCATATGATCGGCAGCGTGCTGCAGAAGATCGCGGCACCTCTGATCGAATCATCAGCGAGGCTTCCAGCCAGTTCATCCAGGAATCCGCTCAACTCAGCCTGCATGACATTTGTCATGATGTCACGTAAGTACAATTGTAAAGTCTGCTTCGTTCGCGCATCGATATAGATCATGGCGTCAAAGAAGCTGTTCCAGTATCCGACAGCCAAAAATATGGAGATGGTCGCAATGCTGGGTAACGACAACGGGAAAATAATGTGCGCCAGCATACGGAAATGGTCTGTGCCATCGATGGTTGCCGATTCCGTAATCTCATACGGGATGCCGTTGAGAAAATTCCGCATCAGGATCACATTGAAGGGGCTGACCAGGGACGGAATGATCAATGCCCACAATGAATTGCGCATGCCGGCGTTGATGACGGTCAGGTAGGTCGGAATGAGCCCGCCGCCGAATACCATCGTAATGATGTACAGGATCATGATCAGCTTCTTGCCCGGCATGACAGGACGCGTGACGGCATAGGCAACGAAAAGCGTAAACATCAGGTTTAATAGGGTTCCAATCACAGTCACGAAGACGGTGTTCCAGGTTGAGCGAAAGAAACGGCTGCCCCTGAAAATGATCTGGTATGACTCTGCGGTGTATTCGACAGGCCATATGCCGTTGACTTTTCCAGCAATGACGGAAAACGAACTGCTGAATGACTTTGCCACGATATTGAGATAAGGGTACAGGCAGATAAGGGCGATCAAGGTGATGGCAACCGTGTTGACTGCTAACAGAATCTTGTCGAAATGACCCGTTTTGATCCGATCTCCGCGCACGCCTCTCACGGCGCTCTTCCGGCTTACCATAGTCCCTTTTCCCCCATTGCCAATGCGCCTCGATGTGCAATCAACATCAACGCCATGTTAACAACCGCCTTGAATAAGCCTACGGCAGTCGTGAAACTAAACTCCATGCGCCCGAGGCCGACACGATAAATGTACGTGCCAAGCACATCGCCGGTCTCATATACGGTAGGACTATAGAACTGCAGGATCATTTCAACATTGTCGCTCATCATGGCACCGATCCTTAAGATCAGCAGCACCACGATGATGGGTTTGATGCATGGCAAGGTCACATGCCAAATTCGTTTCAATCGGCCGGCGCCATCGATAAAGGCCGCTTCATGAAGGGCTGGATCGACGGATGTAACAGCTGCAAGAATGACGATGGTTCCCCATCCCATACCCCTCCAGATATCGGCGATAACAACAATACTGCGGAACAAGGATGGGTCAGACAAGAACGCACGCTCCTGGCCGCCGAAAAGCGATACGATCTGGTTCACGATGCCCGTATTCAGCGCCAACATGTTATTAAACAAGCCGGCGATGATGACCCAGGAGAGAAAATGGGGCAAATACGATACGGTCTGAATCACGCGCTTGTATCTGCGGTGCTGACACTCATCGATCATTAAAGCGAAAACGATCGGAATCGGGAACTGGAAGATGACCCTGTAGAAGTTGATGATCATCGTATTGCGTAAGGCTTGCCAAAATTTCGTTGTCCTGAAAGCGCGTTCAAAATGGCGGAAAAGAGGATTAGCCCATTCGCTGGCCGTGATACCATCGAGCAGGTTGTAGTCCTTCAGGGATATGACAAGACCATACATGGGTATGTATCTAAACCAGATCAAGATAATGAGTGCCGGGGCGATCAGTAAGTAGATTTGCCAACTGTTTTTTATGTTAAGAAAGAGCTTCTGCCTGTCTATCAGGCGCCTTTGGGGTTTGTCAGCAGATACAGCCACACGCATAATTACCATCACTCCTGTTTCATTTGTTCCGTGCTCCAGCTATTGGTTTGCCGCGTTTGATCAAAATACCATGTCATTGGAAACAATCATGTGAATCCTTACCGAAACATCTTAAACAATGCTGGTAACCATAACAAGGCAACGATCAGACAATTGGTAAAAAACAAACATACTTATTTTGCACGAGCATCAATGGGTTTTATCGCGCGCAGCCGCAATTCGTGTTGCCTGAAGGCATCTGAAGCGGCCATGACACTGATAGGCCTGTTTGGTTCAGGTAATCAAATTCCGTATGTTGCCGATTCATCCCGCTTGATCTTCCCCCCTGGAATCTTGCTTGAATGACAGGACGCCCCAATCCCCGCTCATGCCAAGCTTATCGGCACGTCATGCGTCATTCAATTATTATAATTATATTCATGATCAATAACTGGCATTATATGAGAGGCTCTATCAACCTGCAATGTACTATTCGCTATTATTTGTAAATTTTGATACATTATTCAAAAGTGATCATGTGCTTATCACACACACGAAACAGGTTTTACCACATAAAGGCTGTATCTTATCTGCAATGTATTGACTATATGTGCTGATCGGGCATCATGATTTTATCGATACACTGCCCAATAGCTTAAACTCGGATAAACAGCGGGCATAATATCGGCATCAATCAGATGATAAATGTATCAGCATCGGCAACAACCTTTTTTCAGGGTTAATCACTCGCATGCGAATCCAATATATGTCTTTATTAATTTTATAGCTGTAAGAAATCAGGAAGCGGTCACTGCCGCTTGCCGATCGATGAAAAATTCCGGCTCATCGGTTCATCTAACGTACCGTTATATTCAGACCGCAATCCAATCTGCTTCATGTAAGTTATCTGTTTTTGCCCTTTTCTCTGCACGCAGCATGCGCGTGAAGAGCCTGCCGTGCCACGCGCCGCCTGTGCCATAAACGCACACGACATCAAGCCGCCCAGAAGTCACAGGAACAAAACGATAGGCCGGTTATCACGACAAAAATGCGACAGGGACGCATTAAAAGACATGTCATCCCAAGGGCTTTTCCATATATCTGGCCAAGAGACATGATGATTTTCTTGGCCTTACCGTTTTGTGGCCTTTTGGAACGACGCAAAGTAACGCCGGCCGAGCTCGCGGTAAGATGCCGCACTGAAGTGGATGCCGTCGGCTGCCCCGGTCAGGCCGTCGGCCTGCACAAGGACGCAATTTTCTCTGGTTGCGGCTATGGTCATGAGAACATCGTTCATTTGCCGCCAATATGGCCAGCGACCGGAAAAATCGGCTATTTCGCCGATCACCAGCGGCAGCGCCGGATCGACACCGAGATCAACCGGCAGCTGGTTGAAAATGCGATCGAACTTCTCCCGGTACGCCTGCACCGTTTCGGCGGATTTGCTGTCGCTCTCCCCCTGGTGCCAGAGAATGCCGGCTAGCTGACTCGTCCGCATTGCCAGCCGGGTTTGCATCACGGCGTGGTCATAGAGCAGCCCGCCGACAGCCCACTGGTCGATGCTCGTTCCCCCGTCGGCGCATGGAATCAAACCGACCGGTTCATGGTAATGGCTGACAAACGCTTCCGCAAAGCTGGCTCCCAATGAAATGCCGCTGCGAATATCGCTGTCCCGGGCAACGAAAATCTGGCGATCCGGGTTGATCGGCTCGGTCATCGGCTGCCAGCGGCCGTTGCGCAGCATGAACATCAGGCCCCGGTGGTCGATCGCCGGCACGTCGCCGATGATGCCGCGGCCAGCCATGTTGGACTGTCCGATCAGCAGGAACGAATGGATCACCGGATCTTTTTGCGTCATCTTCTCATACTCCGTTCTTCAAGACATCCTTCGGCAGGATCCCGGTCTTCAGTTTGAAGACACGGCTGAAATAGGACGAATCCTGGTAGCCGACCGCTTCGGCTGCCTCGGCGACCGACATGGCCCCGCTTTCCAAAAGCAGCCTGGCCTTGCCGATCCGCAGCCTGGCGGCGTAATCCTGCGGGGCCAGACCGGTATAGGCGCGGAACAGGCGGCGGAAACTGGATTCGCTGATATGGCACAACTCGGCCAGGTCCGGTACGGCCGGATTCTCCCGGAAGTGTTTCTCCAGGTAGAGCAGGCCGGGGGCGATCTGGGCGTACTTGCCGGCAGACAGGTGCTCCTTGCGCTGTTCGAGGGACAAGTCCGTCAGAATCGAGTAGACCAGCGCCTTGATCTGCCCCTTGGGCGCGCTGCTGTGGTGGAACAACTGCAGTACCTCTTCGAAGCGGCGGGCATACCAGATGTGGTCCCGGGGCCGGATGATCTTAACCTGCTCGGCCAGGGCAAACGGCTGTCCGAATTCGTCAAACAGCTCGAAGTTAATCAGGTACTCGTTGCAGCGCTGCTTGTTCAGGGTGCAGTTTCTGAAGCGGCAGGTGTAGTCCGCGGTTTGCGGAACATACGAGATATCGCCGCAGGCGGCCGAAAACGGGGGAACGCCGCGAACCGAATAATCGGTCTCGCAGGCCGAAAAATACATCAGGCCGCTGTTGGGCCGGCCGCCTTCCGGCGTTGTGAACACGTTGCCGTCATGCCAGCGGTGGTAGAAAGGCACCACACGCAGGATGGAGTAATCCACCTGGTACAACGTGGCAAAGGGGATAACCCGTATACGCATGGCTCCGTCCTTCCTGCTTATTTCGGCCGGTTCTTCGCATGTCCATTATAGGACGAGCAGTTATAACTGGCAAACGGTGCTGACCGATTTGTCCGGATTATTGCCGAATTCCTGACTACTGTCCCACGGTCCGGATGCCTATAATGAACTCAAGTGCAGGCCTTTTGCAGAAAAACACACGCACGGAGGTGCCTATGGAAACCTTTCGCAAAGTTAAAACCGCCCTGATCGGCTGCGGCATGATCAGCGACACCTATTTGGAAAACTGCTGCCGCGTGTTCAATATCCTGGATGTGGTCGGCTGCTCGGACATCAAGCCGGAGCGCAGCGCCGCCCAGGCCGTGAAATACGGCATCCGGCAGATGACCAACGAGGAAATCCTGGCCGATCCGTCGATCGAGCTGGTGATCAACACCACCTATCCGGTCTCCCACTACGCCGTCTCAAAGGCCGCCCTGCTGGCCGGCAAGCATGTCTACAGCGAGAAGATGATCGCAGCCACCCTGGCGGAGGCGCTTGAACTGGAGCAGCTGGCCCGCGAGCGGCAGCTCCTGATCGGCTGCGCGCCCGACACCTTCATGGGCGCCGGTCTGCAGACCGCGCGAAAAATACTGGACGCGGGTCTGATCGGAACGCCGGTCGCCGCCCAGGCGATCCTGGTCCGGGGTTACCACCACGAGCGGATGCGCACCGATCCGGAAAAGCGTTTCGCCTTCTGCCCGGGCGGCGGTATCGTCTTCGACGTCGGTTGCTACTACTTGACCGGACTGGTCAATCTGCTCGGCCCGATCCGCCGCGTCTGCGGTTTCTCCCAAACACGGGACGGAGACAGCCGCATCTACCGCCACCCCGCCAATCCCCTCTACGGCCAGGTCATGGCGATCGAAACGCCCAACAACACCGCCGGAACATTGGAATTTTCCAATCAGGTGATCTGTTCTTTTTTGACCTCGTCCGAATCGGTCAACGTGACCAACAGCTTTGTCATCCACGGCACGGACGGCTGCCTGACCCTCAACGACCCCAACACCTTCGGCGGCCCGATCCTGGTCCGAACCCGGACCGGCGAAGCGCTGTCCGTCCCGCTGACCCACGCCTTCACCGCCAACATGCGCGGGCTGGGCGCCGCCGATCTGGCCTATGCGATCCGCAACGGCCGCGCCGCGCGCGCCGGCGGCGCGACCGCTGTCCACACGCTTGAGGCGGCCCTGGGCATCATCGAGAGCGGCGAAAGCGGCCGGATCTACACCATGACCACCACGGCTGAGCGGGCCGAACCGCTCGTTGCCGGCATCACAGAATACCCGGAGATGGCGCTGGACCTCTGATGAGTGTCAGAACCGCAAGGAGGGCAAAATGGGCATCAGCATTCAAATGTACACGCTGCGCGATTTCATGAAGACCAAGTCCGATCTGGACGCGACCTTGGCGCGCGTGGCTGCGATCGGATACAAGACCGTCCAGATCAGCATACCGCCTTTTCTCGATGTGCGGGAACTGCAAACCCTGCTGGCCGCGCACGGCCTAAGGGCCGATTCGGTGATGGCGCCGACCGCCGCAATCCCCGAACAGCTCGATCGGATCTGCCAGAAGGCCGCCATTCTCGGAACCGATACCGTTCGCACCGACGGCATCGGGCACGCCTATACCGGGTCGGCCGACGGCTTTCGCCGCTATGCCGCCATTTTGCAGGAAGCCGGCCAGAAGCTGCGCGGCCGCGGTCTCAATTTCATGTACCACAACCACGCCATCGAGTACACCAATTTTGCAAAAGGCACGGGCATGTCGATCCTGCTTCGTGAAACGGACCCCGATTGCGTCTGGTTCCAGCCGGATGTGCACCACATCGCGGCAGCCGGCCTGGAGCCGTCCCAGGCACTGCTCGCGTTTCAAGGACGCTGCGCCTATGTCCATATGCAAGGCTACGCGATCATCCCCGGCGAGGGGTTCGATCCTCAGGTGCCGCGCCGCACCGTTCCGGTCGGCGAGGGAAATCTCAACTGGCCCGGCATCGTGGCGGCCTGCCGGCAGATCGGCGTTCGCCTGTATGTCGTCGAACAGGATTTTTGCATTGGCGACCCGTTTGACGAAATAACCCGAAGTTACCAGGCCCTGCTCCGGCTGGGCGTGGCGGATGATTAGGAACTGGATATCAACCCCTTAGGAGGACAAGATGAGCCAAATTGGACTGCAAATGTACACCATGCGCCATGTCTCGGGGGATCGAGAATCGTTTTTGAATACGCTGGACCGCCTGGTCGAAATCGGCATCGAGGACGTCCAGATCAGCGTTCCCGCTTTCATGACCTGCGGGGAATTGTCCGAAGAACTCAGGCAGCGAAAAATGAAGGCAGATTCGGTTTTCTGCTCCACGGTCAGGATCCTGGACAGCTTGGACCAGATCCGGCGCGAAGCGGAACTCCTGCACACGGATGTGCTGCGCACCGACTCGATTCCGGCGGCGCTGCGCAAGGATGCGGCCGGCTATCGCCAGTTTGCGTCCGACCTGAACCGCCAGGGCGAAGCCTTGAAAAAGATCGGGCTGGCCTATATGTACCATTTCCACGCTTTCGAGTTTGTCAGCTTCGGCGACATCCGCGGCATCGACATCCTGCTCGGCGAGACCGATCCCGAGCTGGTGCTCTTTCAGCCAGATGTCTTCTGGCTGACCAGCGCCGGCACCGAACCGTCGGATTTTCTCTGGCGGTTCGCCAACCGGGCCCGTTACATGCATGTCAAGGATTACGCCATCCGTCAGCTCGAAGGCGCGATTGAAAACGTCCCCAGCCACTTCGCGCCGGTCGGCACCGGCAATCTCAACTGGCCCGGCATTTTAAAGACCGCCGAGTCTATCGGCATCGAACGCTTTGTCATCGAGCAGGATATCGTCGAGGGCGATGTGTTTGCGGCCGTCAAGCTGAGCGTCGACAACCTGAAGAAGATGGGCTTGTCCTGAACGGGCAACAAAGGAGCAATATGAACACACTGGACAGACTGAGAATCAAGAACCGTCGCCCGGTCCTGCCGGTAACAGACCCGGCATTCAGCCGTTACGGCCGCGTGATTACGGGACTTGCGGACGACAGCTGGATGAAGCTGCTGGCCGAAACGCCGCTGCCGGAGCAGGGCGTCACCTACCTGCCGCAAGTTGAGACCCTGCAGGCGCATTTGGGCAGCAAACTGTGCTTGTTTTTCGGCGACATGCCCGTACAGGCTGGCACATGCAACGGGTACAACAGCCTGACCGCGGCGCTGGAATACCACAAGAGCAGCGAACTGAACCTGGCCACAGAGGATATCGTCCTGGTGCTGGGCAGCCTGATCGGGCAGGTCAACGACCAGATCGTCCATACCGACGACCTGCAGGCCTTCTGGGTGCCGGCCGGAACAGCCGTGGAGATATTTGCCACCACCTGGCATTTCGCGCCCTGCCAGACGGGCGACCAGGGTTTTCGCTGTCTGGTCGTGCTGCCGGAAAAAACCAACACCGCCCTGACGGTGCCCGCCGACGCGCCGCTTTACATGCGCAACAAGTGGTTGCTTGTCCATCCCGACCGGCAGGACCTGGTGGCCAAGGGCTGCCTGGCCGGCCTGCGCGGGCCCGTGGTCCGGATCGATTACTGAGGTTCCTGGGCAACCCAGGCCGGCAGCAGGGCGCCGCCGTCCATCGTTAAACATGTGCCCGTGATGTAGCCGGCCTGTTCCGATGCCAGATAGACGACGGCGTGGCCGACTTCCTCCGGCGTCAGGAACCGCTTCAGCGGAATACGGCTGAGCGGACCGGCATAGCGGGTCTGGTAATCGCCCATGCGCTCGATGACCGTGTAGCCCGGCGCGATGGCGTTGACCGTGATCTGGTAGGGTGCCAGCTCCATGGCGCAATTCTGGGTGAACTTCATCAGGGCCGCCTTGGAGGCGGCGTAAACGCTCGAACCGGGCCAGCAGCCCTGCTGGTGATTGGATGTGATGTTGACAATCCGCCCCGCGATTTTGTCCGCGACCATCCGGCGGGCGATGTGCTGGGCCAGGAAAAACGACCCCTTGAGGTCGATCCCAAGCACAGCGTCGAACAGGGCTTCGTCGACCTCGAGAAACTTCCTGGCGCGCGTGATGCCCGCGTTGTTGACCAATAGGTCGACGCGTCCGAACGCATCCAGGAACGATGCGGCCAGGGCTTCGTTTTGGCGCATGTCGGCCACGTTCGCCTGAAGCAGAACGCCGCGCGCGCCGCACGCCGCGACCTGACCCAGCGTATCGCGCGCACCCGCTTCATTCTGGTTGAAGTTGATGCCGACATCGTAACCGTTTTCCGCCAGAACCCGGGCGATGCCTTTGCCGATACCGCTGCTGGCTCCAGTCACAAGGGCGCATTTTCTCATCATGGCATGTTCCACCTTTCACCAGTCAGCCAGGCTGCCGTCGTCATACGTCAGAGTCGGGCTTTCCCAGATGCCATCGTAAGCCAGCGCGGCCAGCGCCTGTTCGTCGACCTCGATGCCCAGGCCCGGCCCTTCCGGGATTGCGATCGATCCGTCGATGACCGTGAACGGCCGGCGCAGGATGCCCTGCCCCAAGTCGAGCCCGTCTGCCATGCCCGGATATTCCTGCGCCAGGAAATTGGGGATGCAGGCATCCAGTTGCAGGCAGGCGGCCAGTGAAACGGGGCCGAGCGGATTATGCGGCGCGACGCTCATATAATAGATCTCCGCCATAGCCGCCAGCTTGCGGGCTTCGAAGATGCCGCCGACATGGCACAGGTCCGGCTGGATGATCTTAACCGCCTGGCTGTCCAGCAGTTCGCGAAAGCCCCAGCGGGTGAACAGCCGCTCGCCCGAAGCCAGCGGCACTGGTGTGCCACGTGCGATCTGGGCCATAACCGCCGCGTTTTCCGGCAGGACGGCTTCCTCGACAAACCAGGGGTAGAACGGTTCCAGCATCGTGATCAGGCGCTGGGCCGTGCCGGGCCCGACCCGGCCGTGGAAATCGATCGCCAGGTCGACAGCCGGCCCGATCGCCTCCCGGACCGCCTGGAAACGCGCCTCATGCTCGTGCAGCGCCTGCAGGCTTTCCACCGCCCGGACCGGCGGGATAATCGAGTACTTGAGGGCGGTGAAGCCGCGCGCGCAGAGCTGACGTGCCGTTTCGACCATGGTTTCAACCGGAAAATCGGCCTGGGCACCGACTTTCTTGATGTGCGTGTACATGCGGATCTGCTGGCGTACCGGCCCGCCCAGCAAGTCGTAGACAGGCACGCCCAACGCCTTGCCCTTGATATCCCACAGCGCCTGCTCGATCCCGCTCAGGGCACTGGTCAGAACCGGGCCGCCGCGATAGAACGATCCGCGGTACAGCTGCTGCCAGATCGCCTCGATGTGCAGCGGGTTGCGGCCCAGGATCGCTTCGCCGAATTCGCGCACAGCCATGGCCACGGTGCGCGACTTGCCTTCGACAACCGGCTCGCCCCAGCCGCAGATGCCCTCATCGGTTGTGATCTTGAGAAACAGCCAGCGCGGCCGGACGTGGTAGGTCTCCAAACCCGTGATTTTCATGTCTTCTCCTCCCCTTCTTGACCCAACAAGTGCTCCAGAACCATCGTCTCGCGAACGACCCAGGGGCAATGCGCCAGGTCGGTTACCTGCCTGTTCCTGTCGATCGCCTCCCTGATCGGGAGCCAGATCACCTGGTATTGGTGGTCCATTTCATAGGCGTCGAGCCTCTGGCAGCCGGAACCGGCCAGCACCTGGCAGGTATAATAGACCGACACCATCTCCAGGACATCTTCATGCAGACCCCTGCGCCGCTCCAGCACCTGGCCGTACAGGCGGGCTGCCGGCAGATCGACCCGCAAGCCCGTTTCTTCTTCCACTTCGCGCGCCAGCGCGTCTTCCAGCCGTTCGCCGGACTCGACACCGCCGCCGGGAAACTTGCAGTCGCCGTAACGACCTGCAATAAGCAGGATCCGACCGCCTTTCCGAACGATCGCCCGGGCCGCGCGGCGATAAAAAACCGTTTCCGACCGGCCATCGTTTATCAGGTCAAGCACCAGGTTCATGTGATCCCTCCGCCAGCACAACATGGCTGCAGCCGTTAAAGCGCGCAAACCGTACGAGGCAGTCCTCGACGGCCTCCTGCAACCGGCTGTCCGGCTGTACATCCGTTTCATACCAGATCCGCCTGACCACCAGGTTTTTCTCCTTACGGTCGCAAACTGCCTCCAGCCGGCCGGCAAAGCGGTCGCCGAAAAGAAGCGGCAGGACATAGGTGCCGTACCGGCGCTGCGCAGCCGGCGTGTAGATCTCCCACGTATAATCAAAGCCGAACAAGCTACGGATCAGGCGCCGGTCCCAGAGCAGGTTGTCCAGCGGTGCCAGCAGTTCGCAGCGCGGCGCGAGCGGCGTATCCTGCCGGATTACGTCGAGCAGCGGCCGATCGGACGCCACACAGTAAAGCGGGTCTTTCATTCCGGCGACGTGCACGGCCAGGATCTTGCGGTCGCCAAGCAGCTGGTCGAAAACGGCGCCCCGCTCGCCGGACTTCAGCCGTCCTTCACCTAGCCAGGCGTCCGACGCACGGTTCCAGAGCAGCCCGACGGAACCGATCCGGCGCAGGACACGCCACGCGGCATAAGCCGCGTCATCCGCAAACGGATCGGGTGCGTCCAGCAGCTCCGGTGCGAGGCAGCGCTCCGCCAGATCATAATACTTGATGGTTCCCTCCTTGTGGTGCACAACCAGGTCGCCGCGAAAATACAGTGTCTCCAACGCCGCTCGGGAAAGGCGCGTATCCTGCCAGAACCAGGCGACCTTGGTATCGAACTCGAGATCGGCAGAACAGACCGGGCCCTGCTCCCGGATACGTTCGATGATGGTTGCTCGAACCGCGTCGACTTCGCGATGGCTGCGGCAGCCTTCCCGGTAAGACACGCGGATACGGCAGCAATGCGGCCAGTCCTCTGTGCGTAATATGGCGAGGTTCTTGTCAAAGTAATCGAAAAGTGCCCGATCCGTATACAGCAGATCGTAAAGCTGGTCCTTCCTGAAGTCCTTCACCCGTGACTGCAAGACCAGTTCCGCGTTTTTCCCGCACGTATCAACCGGGTCGAACTGAATGCAGCCGGCCTGGCCGACAAAATCCAAAATGCCCTGTTTGCCGTAAAAGCGATAGGGGCCGATCAGGCCATGCTTCAGCAGCAGAAAGCGGCGGGCCTGCTGGTTGGTGATCCGAACTGTTTCAGTCATGGCAGCTCCATGTTTCAACATAACTGGCGTAATCGCCGCGCAGCTGGATGGGAACGCCCCGGTTCATCAGGGCCTGACCGGACAGCGACCGGCCGTCCTCGCAGGTGTACAGCGCGTCCGACTGCAGTCCGCGCAGCCGGATGAGGGGCAGCTGCTGCTGAAAATTAAGGCCATGGCCGAACGCGAACAGCGTGGTGGCGGTCCGGCCCCGGTTGACATACTGAAAAATCGCATAAGGGTGTTGGTAAGCCGACGCAAGCAGGTAGACATAGGCGTCCTGCAGATCCGGGCGCAGCCGCTTGAAGGTTTCCAGCCACGTCTTCAGCTCAGAAAGCTCTTCGGGCGGCGACTCGAGCAGATTGATCCCGACACTCATCGAGCCCATCATGCCCAGATGCGCCCGGAATCTCAGCGGCGTCACCCTTCCGTTGATCGTGTTCGGGGACGGGGATATATTGCCGGCACCGCCCGCGGTCTTGGGCAGGAACAGCGTGGTGAAGCCTTCGTGCAGCTTCATGACATCGACCGGGTCGGCGTTGTCGCTGCGGTTGATCCGGTCGGCGTAGGGCACCATGCCGAAATCGGCCCGGGCGCCGCCGTGGGCGCAGTTCTCGAACAAGACGTGCGGATACGTCCGGTTAAGATGCTCCCAAACCTGGTACAGGTTGAACATATAGCGGATCTTCAAGCTCCCTTCTTCCCCCTCCGGAGCGTCCGGCCAGCCTGGCTCGGTCATATAGCGGTTCATGTCCCATTTCAGGTAGTCGAGCCGGTAGTCCGTGATCAGCCGATCCAGCGTGGCGATGGCAAAGTCACGCACGTCGTCGCGGGCGAAGTTCAGCACCAGCTGGCTGCGCTGCAGCGTCTTGTCGCGTGTCGGCTGGTGGATGACCCAGTCCGGGCGAGACCGGTACAGGTCGCTGTCCGGGTTGACCATTTCCGGCTCCACCCAGAGGCCGAACTGCATGCCAAGTTCGTGGCAGCGGTCGGCGATGATCTGGAGGCCGCGCGGAAAGCGAACGGGACAGGCCACCCAGTCGCCGAGACCGGCGCGGTCATGGGTCCGCCCTTTGAACCAGCCATCGTCGATGACAAAAAGCTCGGCTCCGATCGCGGCGGCTCTTTCGGCCAGGCTAAGCAGCCTGCCCTCATCGATGGCAAACTGGTAGGGATACCACGAGTTGTAGATGACCGGACGCACCTGGCGGGCCTTGGCCCGCGGCGCGAGAAAATCGAACTGCAGATCGTAGAGCGCCTCGCTCATCGCATCGAAACCGTCCGCACTGTAGCCGATTGTCACAAGCGGCGTGGTCAGCTGCTCCTGCGGCTTAAGCCGCCAGGACGCACCGTCCGCGCGGATCCCCGCGGTGATCGCCGTCTGGTCGAACGGATCTGTTTCAATGGCGATGCTGAAGTCGCCGCTCCAGTGCAGGACGCCGTACCAGATCTCACCGCTCGACTGTGTCGCCTGCCCTTGCTCGTCGAGAGCGAAAAACGGCACCGCCTGGGGGCCGCTGGATGTCCCGCGCCGGTTCTCGATCACCAGCGTGCCGTGCGTCAGCAGGAGCTGCTCTTTCTGGAACTCCTTGCCCCAGTTGCCCGCCATGTGCGTCAGGCGCCAGGTGCGGCCCCTGGGCATGGCCAGGCTGGCCGATTTCATAGCCCTTAAGGTGATCGGCTTCATGCCGGTGTTGCGGATGACGCTGTTGCGGCTGATCAGGTCCGTCCCGGGAACCTGGCAGTAGCGCAGCGTGACTTCGAGCGGGTAATATGTGTCCTCGAGCACGACTGACAAGACATCCAGGCCGTTCTCCCGCTCGACGCGGCTGCTGCGGTAAGAAAGCTCGGCGCCGGCGACCCGGTCGGGAAAGACCACGTCCAGCGCCGGTTCGGCAAAGTCGAATCCTTCCCCGGTGCGGTACTCCTGCGGTGCCTGCCAGATGTTGGCAGATGGCGCTGCCGGCTGTCCGGCCAGGTCCGGCAGGTCCTCCGGACGGCTGACCTGCGCGCCCCAGTAGACATGGCGCAGCCGCTTCCGTTCGTCGACGGCCAGCGCATAGGTCGCATGCGGGGTCTGGATCAAAAACAGCTTCCTGGCGTCGATCATCTGGATGCTCATCTCGTCACCTCCAGCTTGAGTTGGTATCACAATCCGTCATGTCCATTTTATCTGCCGGCCAGCCGTCTGAACAGCACAGGCTGTCCGCTTGCTGCGGATTGAAAATTGTCTTGACAGGTGCCATAATGGCACTAAAATTAAAGGTTTAGGTTTTCCATGGCACTTGTGATCATGACTGATCCGGATTATACGGACACTACTTGGTGCCGGCAGACGGTTAGCGGCCTGCTGGCTGAAGCCGGCCGCAAGCGCCGGCCGCACCGCTTCGTGCCCGGCGATCCGGCCGCTTGGCCCGATTGGGACGCGGTGTTTGACGGTAACCGCCGCATCCTGGTCGTGATCGGCACCTCGGTGGCCTGGGTCCAGGAACTCCTTTCCCGGCTCAGCCGGGAGAACATCCAGGTGGTGCTGGTCAGCCTGCAATCGCCGGCCGGAACCTGTGGCATCAGCACCGTTCTCATGGATCATGAGCGCGCCACACACGCGCTGCTGACCTACTTGTCCGGCCTGGGCCGGCAAAATATTGCGCTGTGCGGCATCAACCCCAACTCGTCGGCGGATCGTCTGAAGGAGAGCGCCTTTCTTGCGTTTTGGCCGGAATCCGAACAAAAAGCGGTTCAAAAGCGCATCTATTACAACTACGCTTCTATATCCGCCTGCTGTGACCGGTTCTGCTGTCAGCTGCAGCCGCCCTGCGACGCGGTCATCTGCGCCAACGACGTCGTGGCCATCGCCCTGATCCGCCAGCTTGAAGAGCGCGGCATCAGTGTCCCGCGGGATTTGCTGCTGGCCAGCTTCGGCGGCACCTTGCTGGGCCGGCTGAACCGGATCCCGCTGACAACCGCCTCGCTCGACCATAACGAGCTTGGCCGGCAGGCTTTCGCCGCCTGCCAGTACCTGGAAGACAACCCGTCCGTGCTGTCCGTCTCGGTCAAAGTTGGCTGGCAGCTGGTCATCCGCGCCTCGACCGGCGATCTTGCGCCTCAGACCAGTGACGGGAGCTTTGGACAGTCGGAGACGTTAACGGTCGCGCCGATCGACTTTTACGACGATCCGGATGTTCAGGATATCCTGGCCATTGAAAGCTTCATCGGCCGCTGCGACGAGCTGGATCTGCAGATCCTGGAAGGATTGCTGCGCCATCAAACCTACGCCGCGCTCGCCGAGCACCTTTTCCTGGCGGAAAACGCTTTGAAGTACCGGCTGCGCCGGATGCTTGACTGGCTGGGGCTTGCCAACAGGCAGATGCTGCTCGAGCACCTGTCCGCCTACCTGTCAGCCGCGTCGCTCCAGGAAGCCGTTCAAATCAAGCTGGGCGAGCGCAGCTGAGGAGGCCTTTATGCACGAAGATCCGTTTATCCGCACGGCATGGCTCCTGGGGGCTGATGCGATGCAAAAGCTCAAAGCCAGCCGCGTCATTGTCGTCGGCATCGGCGGCGTCGGCGCCTATGCCGTCGAAGCGCTGGCCCGCTCAGGCGTCGGGCACCTGGTCTTGGTCGACCCTGACCGGGTGGAAGTGAGCAACCTCAACCGTCAGCTGCCGGCCACCCGCGCGACGCTGGGCCAGCTGAAGGTCGACGTGATGCGCGCGCGCGTGCTGGCGATCAATCCTGAAGCGGCGGTCGAGGTCCGCACCTGCTTTTTCACCCCGGGCGACCCGGACGGCCTGATCACGCCCGACCTGGATTACGTGATCGACGCCATCGACACGGTCACGTCCAAAGTCGGCCTGATCGCAAAAGCCAAGGAACTGGGCCTTCGGGTGATCAGCTGCATGGGCGCGGGCAACAAGCTGGACCCCACCCGCTTTGAAGTCGCGGACATCAGCCAGACCTCCGTCTGTCCGCTCAGCAAGGCCGTTCGGCAGCAGTTGCGCAAACAGGGCATCGAATCGGTTAAGGTCGTCTATTCCCGTGAAAAGCCGTTCAAACCGCGCGAGGGCGGCCGCAGCCCCGGCAGCGTCGCATTTGTGCCCTCGGTCGCCGGCTTGATCATGGCCGGAGAAGTCATCAAGGACATCACCGGCATACGCGCGCAGCCGGACTGACACAGCTTGCCTTTTTTGTTCTATTTGTTATACTTGTAATATAACAGATAGCCAGGAGGTGGCATCGTGATCATCCAAATCGATTTCGCCGGCGATCTGCCGCTCTACAGCCAGCTGCGCGACCAGATCGTGATCGGCATCGCGGCCGGCTTGCTCAAGTCCGGCGAAGCGTTGCCGTCGGTCCGCCGCCTGGCGGCAGACATCGGTATCAACATCCACACGGTCAACAAGGCCTACGCGTTGCTGCGCGACGAAGGCTACATCGTCATGGACCGCCGGTCCGGGGCCGCTGTGGCCCCGCGTCCGCTGGACAGCCGTGGCTTTTTTGAACACCTGGCCGACCTGCTGCGCCCGATCGCGGCCGAAGCGATCTGCCACGAGCTGGACGCGGAGCAGTTTGGCCGCTTCTGCGCCGACCTGCACCGCCAGGTACGCACGGTCCAAGACATCCGGGAGGGACACCCATGAGCGCTTTACAAAACCTGTTCTTCGCGATCAACCTGCTGCTCGTCCTGACGATGGGCGTCATGCTGACCGTTTTGCCCCTGATCACGCGCAAGAGCCTGCTGTTCGGCGTCCGCATCCCCGAGCCGGCCCTGGACCATCCCGAAGTTCGCCATCTCAAAGCGATCTATCTTGTTGTGCTGGCCGTCTTGTCCGTTCTGACGCTGGCCGCGGCGCTTGCGATCCACCTGGTCCGGCCCGCCTTCAACCTGATCGGATCACTTTACCTGCCATGGCCGCTCCTGATCGGCCAGTTTCTGACCACCGTCGCGCTTTGGCGCCAGGCCAAACGCCTCAAGGCGCGGGAAAACTGGCAGGTCGCCCACCTCGGTACAGCCGAAACGCGCTCGTCGCTTGCGCGCACCCGCTTTGGCGGCCTGCCCTGGGCCTGGTACCTGGGCAGCCTGGCCCTGATCGTCCTGGCCGCGCTCGTTTCGCTGGCGGTCTACCCCTCGATGCCGCAGACGATCGTCACCCACTGGAACGCGGCGATGGAGCCCGACGCCTGGGCGGATAAGTCGTTGATCCACGTTCTGATCACGCCGATCATCGCTCTGGTTATGCTCCTGATCATGCTGCTCAGCAACCTCGCCGTCTACCGGACCAAGCTGCAGGTCAGCCTGGAGAACCCGGCCCTGTCCTATGCGCAGCACCGCGTCTACCGCCTTTGGATGAGCCACATGCTGGGGTTCATCACGGTGGTCATGACCATGATGTTCCTGGCCTTCCAGCCGATGATCCTCAACCTGTGGGTGCCAAGCAGCGCCCTGATGATCCTGATCATCCTGGTCACGAGCACGCTCATGATCGTGCCGGCAATTGTGGTATCGGTCAAGGCCGGCCAGGGCGGCACGCGCCTGAAGCCCGCGATCACGGACGCAGATATCGCGGCAGCCGGTCTTGCGGATGCGCTTCGTCCGGCGTCACGCAGCGGGCGCGGTGACGACCGGTTCTGGAAGCTGGGCATGTTCTATGTCAATCCGGAGGATCCCGCCCTGTTCGTCGAAGACAGGCTGGGCAACAACGGCGGCCTCAACTACGCCAGGCCGCTGGCCTGGGTTTTGGTCGTCGTGTTGCTGGTCCTTGTGATCGCGACATACGCGCTGTCGACCGGTCTGCTGCTCGACCTGGTTTAGATGCAGGTGAAACAGCCGTCGATGACCAGGTTGGCACCCGACGTGTAAGTCGAGGCGTCGCTGATCAGGTAGATGACGGCGCCGACCAGTTCCTCCGGCGTCCCCATGCGCTTGAACGGGATCAAATCTTCCCACCAGGCAACCCAGTCCTGGCGTACGCTGCCGGTCATGTCGGTGCGGATGTAGCCCGGACTGATGCAGTTGACCCGGATGTTATGGGACGCCCACTCGACGGCCAGCGACTTGGTCAGGTGGATGACGGCACTCTTGGAGGTGTTATAGGACGCCTGCCGCTGCGGAATGTTGACGATCAGGCCGGACATTGAGGCCGTATTGACGATCGAGCCGGCCTTTTTCTCATCCATGAAACAGCGTGCGGCAGCCTGGGCGACATAGAAGACGCCGTTCAGGTTGACATCGATCACCTTTTTCCATTCTTCCGGGCTGAGCGCCTCAGCTTCCTTGAAGTAGGTGATGCCGGCGTTGTTGAAAACGCCGTCCAGCGTGCCGAAGCGGGCGGTAAAATCGGCAAAGGTCCGGCTGACCGCCTCCGGATCGGTCACGTCGCAGCCGAAGGCCACGCAGGCGCCGCCTGTTTTCGCGGCCAGAGCCGCAGCGGTCTCCTCCGCCTGGCCGGCGTTGATGTCAACCAGGCCGACCTGGGCGCCGGCATCCAGCAGATGCTCGGCGACGGTCCTGCCGATGCCGCGCGCGCCGCCGGTCACCAGAATCTTCTTGTCCTTGATTGAAAACAAATCCTTCATGTCCGTCCCCTCCCTTTTGTCAGATATCGCCAACGCCCATCTTGCGGCCGAACAGCGAGTCGTTGAGCAAAACGCCGCGCCCGGCCAGCTGTTCCTGAAGCGCCGCATGGCCGGGCCGCCGGCCGTCCCTTGCCTGCAGGGCACCGGCCAGCCCCGCCGCCTCGCCGGTTACAGCGCAGCTCGGAATCACCCGGGTCAAATCCCAGCCGCTTTTGTCCGCACAGGTGCAGCGGCCGGCCGCGTACAGGTTCTGCACGTTCGGCGCGCACAGCGTGCGGTAGGGCAGCGAATAGCGGCAGCCGCGCTTCTTCCAGTTGCCGATCATGCCGATGGCATCCTCGAACCAGACGCCCTCATGCAGATCCTCGCTGAACGCGAACACCCCGTCCAGGCGCCGTGTCATGCGCAGGCCGTGAAACGCCGGGATCAGAAGCGGATAGGCGTCCGGATCCTGCAGGGCGCGCATCGCTTCGCTGTGCGTTCGGATCATCCGGTGCATGTCGATGCAATGCTGGCTGATATCTTCGATGTCTGTCCCGGAGTATAGCCGGCTTCCGGCCGGGATCTCCGAATAGATCGGATCGGTTTGCTGGTGCAGGCGGACATCGCGGCCGTTGTAGCTGAAATACCAGCCTGTCCGCCGGTTGGTCGGGTCGTCAAAGGTCTTTTCGCCGGCGAAAAAGAGCAGGTCGGCATCGCCGCTGGCGTCGACAAAGGCACGCCCCGGCAACACCCGTTTGCCCTGCTTGGTCTCGATGACAACCGCCTCAATCCGGTCCCCTGCCAGCCGCGCCCCTGAAACCTGGGCGCTGTAGAGCAGGTCGACACCGGCCTCGAGCAGCGCCTCCTCGGCGGAGAGCATGAACGGCGCGGCCTGGTACTGCACCTGGTAGCGCGGGCCCTCTGCCCGATCCTCGCGCCGGCTGTCCGGATCCAGCCAAACAGCCGGAATGTCGCCGGGCCCGTTGCGGACAGATAGTTTAAGCAGCTCCTCAGCCAGGCCGCCGGACATCTGGACCCCTTCGCCGTCGCAAAGCGGCAGATAGATCACGATCAAGCCCAGCGTGGCCAGGCCGCCGAGGGCGTACTCGCGTTCCAGCAGCAAGGTGCTGGCGCCGGCGCGGGCCGCGGACAAGGCGGCCGCGATCCCGGCGGTCCCCCCGCCGCAGACGATGACATCATAAGTTGGTTTCAGCATAGGAGGCTCCCGTCTTGATTATTAGTTTGAACCGGATTTGGGCAGGAACGGCAGCAGCTGGCGGGCAAAGCCAGGCAGGGTCATGGTTTGCAGCCAGACGCGGCCGGGACCGATCAGCGTCGTCAAGAACAATCCCTCACCGCCGAAGAGGATGTTCTTGAAGCCCTTGACCATCTCAGCCTGGTACTGCACCGACTCCTCGTAGGCCGCCACGTTGCCGGTGTCGACCTTGATCGTCTCACCCGGCGCCAGGACGCGTTCGACCAGGCTGCCGTCGATCTCAATAAACGCCATCCCGATGCCCGACAGGCGCTGCAGCACGAAACCTTCGCCGCCAAACAGGCCTCCGGACAGGCCGCGCACAATGTGCGCGCTCAGGCTGACCGAGGGCTGGGCGCAGAGGAAAGCCGATTTCTGGGCGATGACGGGGATGCGGCTGACATCGATGGCCGCGATGTTGCCCGGAAAACTGCTGGCCAGGACAATTTCCTGGTTCGGCCGGCTGGCGGTATAGGTGGCGATAAACAGCGAATCGCCGGAGAACATGCGGCCCAGGCCCTTCATCAGGCCGCCCTTCATGTTGGTTTCCATCACGATGCCCGCATCCATCCAGGTCATGCCGCCGGACTGGGTGTAGATGCTCTCCCCCGCGTCGAGGCGGATCGACACCGCAGGCAGATTATCGCCGAAAATCTTGTACGTGAGCGGCTTGACCGGTCCGCCGCCGTAACCCGGCTGGGCGGGCATGGGCTGCGCGGGAGGCGCGGCCTGCACGGGCGGGGTAGGCGCGGCCTGAAGCGGACGGCCGCAACCGCCGCAGAACCTGGCCTGGTCGGCATTCTTGGCACCACAGTTAGGACAAAACATGGTCTACCTCCTCTATGCTCGCTTATAACCGGAACGGCTGCTGTTTCTTTGTGTCACGGCATTTTGTGTCTGACCGTATCATAACACATGGTTTTGCAGATGAAAATCAACGGCGGCGCCTCAGCTTCAGCCGGGCCAACTGGCCGGACGCGATCCCCAACAGCCAGCCGGCCAGCGGATGCAGTGCGATCCCGACGGTCAGAACCAGTGCCGCGACCAGCCAGTCAGACCGGCGCCTGATCGCCTTGACGCCGGATAGCAGCATCGGCACATAGACGCCAAAGACCAGGACCAGGTGCAGGATCGGCGCATACATGGCAATATCGATCGGGTACCCGGCAAAAGCAAAGCCGAGGCTGAACAGCGCCAGCAGGAGCGCTGCACCTGGGATCGGCCGCCGGACCACGCCGAGTGGAATCAGGAAGCTGCGCCAGACAGCAGCCACCTGCGCCCCGCCCAGGACGACGCCAATCAGCTGGCGAAGGCTGACCACCAGGAAGGTCTGGTTAAGATCGAAAACCGCCTTTTGCTCGTAGGGTTTGTACTGCTGCTCGTGCATGGTCATGATCGCAGTCGCATCCAGCGGCCACATGACGACAGCCAGGGCGGCAAACGGCAACGCGGCCAGAAAAGGCTGCACGCCGAACGAAACCGGCAGCTGCCAGCGCACCGACCACCAGCTGAAGTCCAGCATCGGCAGTCCCGGCGACGTGGTCAGTTGCGGCACACGGCCGAATGCAGCTGAAACAGCCAGCGCGGCCACCAGGCAGACCGGCACCGTCAGGTAGGCTTTCCGCCAACGGGTCAGCAAGAGGTAACCGGCCAGGCCTGAAGTCAGCAGCGCAATCGGCAAAAGCCAGCCGACCGGATCGCTCCAGGCAATAAGCTTGACGGTCGAATCGTTTAGTCCAAGCAGCCCGAACAGCATCAGGATGCCGCCGCGCGTGCCCGCGGTGTTCAACGCTACGATCCTGGGCAATGTCCGGGTTACGGCAAGTAACAGTCCTAACAGCCCAATTGCCAACCCCAGCGTCAATGGGTGAACACCGGCAGCTGCCATCAACGGCACCATCGGAATCAACGGGGTCAATGTGCCTGGCGGTGCGGCGCGCGGCAGCAGGCAGGCGCTGGAAATTAAAAGTATCAGGCTGGCGACAACCATTTCAAGCCGGATATTCTCTGCAACAAAGCCTGGATAGCGAATCGCATAGGCTTGTTCCCAGGCGACGGCGAATGCCGCGACCAGCGAGACCTTCCCGATCGCTCCGGCGAAAGCCGGGATCATGTCCTCCGGCCGGATCGAATAGTCGCGAAACGGCAGATTGACAGCCCATGAACGCGGCTTCCATGTGGCCAGGTCCTGATCCAGTGCCTGCTTTCTCTGGCTGCTGTTTTTCCCGATCGCCATCATCTCCTTTGGAATAAATCCAATATAGCATGGTGCTTGACCTGACAACAACCGCAACCGGCGAAAAGGATTCACATTTTGTGCGGCAGACCGCCCGTAACACACGGTCCGTGCCGAACGGGATATTTCATGGTATAATAATTTTACAGGCGGCCTGTGTCCGTGCTGCCAGCCGAAAGCCGTTTGGGCTGGCCGGGCGCGATCCGCAAGACTGAAAGGAGGACATCATATGCTTCAGGAAATCAGAGATGCCTTGAATGGCACGTACGAACGTCGGGCAAGAAACAATGCAGTCGCAGGCCTGACAGCCGGTCTTGTGATCGGCGCTCTGGCAGGACTTCTGTTCGCCCCGAAATCGGGCAAGGAAACGCGTGCGGATATTCGCGAAGGTGCGAAAATAGGTGCTGAAAAGGTCAAGGAAACCGCCCATCACCTCGGCGACATCGCCAAGGAAAAGGTTGAGCTTGCCAAGGAGAAGGTCTCGGAAGTGAAAGAGCACATCAAGACCGGTAAGCGCGCCGCAGCCGCCGCGGCCGAAGCGGCCGAAGAGGTTGTCGAAGAAGCTGCGGAAGAAACGAAAGCCACGTGACTGTCCCGGTAGCCAACACCAGCATCGGGCTGGCAACCCCAGTCCGCGTAGAAATGAGGGATTGCCTTGCTGAGTAAATTTGCTCTCGCAACAGAGATCACGCTGGACCTGATGGACCTGCTGCTCGGCATCCTGATCATTGTCGGGATCGTCTTTGTTGTTTACCTGATCATTCTGCTGGCCAAACTGGTCGGTACGATGAAAAAAGTCAACAAGTTGGTTGACAGTCTGGATGAGCCGGTCACGAAAACCGTGGCCCAGCTGCCGGACATGATGAAAAAGCTGGATGCCGTCACCCAGGATGTTGCTGTTCTGACCAGTTCCGCCAAGGAATCCGTTCCCCATGTTCTGGATGATGTCCAGGTCATGACGGGGACGGTGCGCGGCGGTGTCGAAGCTGTCGGCGGGGCGGCCAGAGCCGTTGGTGACGGCGTTTCCAAATTTTTCCATCCGTCTCGTGCATCTCACGGGATGGATATGAACGCCGTCATGGATATTGTTAACAAGGCGCTCGGTGTGGTTTCCTTTTTTGCCAGCCGCGGCAAAAGCCAGAAGAAAACCCGCAAGACAGGGCGCAGATAAGCTGTGCTGCAAAGGAAAAGCCGTTTCACCTCGTGTGAGACGGCTTTTTTGTTGCTTAAGATTCGCTGTTTTCCGGTTCTGGATCCGGCTGGATGCTGAGCATGGCCTGGACCTCGGCCGGATCGACCCGAAAGGGTGAACCGCGCCCTTCATAGAAACCGTGCGCCGCAATCATGTGTACGTTCAGGTCCGTCCAGCGGATCGCATCGCCGGTTAAACGATCGCGGCAGACAGTCAGGCGCTTCTCTTCGCGGACATGATCGCGGAACGGGCAGGGTATGAAACCCCTGTAGTCCATCACGATCACCTCGAGGTGATCGCCATAGGGAACCGGAGTGCCCAGGCCGGGCAAACCCAGCCGGGTCAGCGCACCCAGCTGCCTGGCGATCGCCTGGTGGGTCAGACCGAGGCTTTTAACCAGCGCTTGGTCATCCCGGATGATGTCCGCCAGGCTGCGGGGATCCGAGCCGAGGAATCCATCGGCTGAAAATGCGCCCGGTCCAAGGTTCTCTTCAATTTCCCGTTGCTCAGGTGACTGTTTCATGCGTCCCTCCCGCTTTAGAACTTGTCGTAGAAAATCTTGTCCGGCCCGATGCCTTTCGTCTGCAGCACATTGAGGCAGGCGTTGATCATGCCGGGGCTGCCGCACAGGTAAGCTTCCTTGCTCTTGCCGTCCGGGATGAATCGGTCGACCACTTCCGTGATCAGGCCGGTTTCACCCTGCCAGTTGTCATCGGGCAAAGGCTTGGACAAGGCCGGAACAAAGCGGAAATTCTCGTGCTGCTTTTCCAGATCCCTGAAAAAGTCTAGATAGTACAAGTCGCGCAGCGTGACCGCACCGAAGAAAAACGTCATTTTGTACACCAGCTGTTTCTCCAGGATATCCAATATCAGCGAACGGATCGGAGCCAAGCCGGAACCGCCGGCGATGAAAACAAGCTCGTCACAGTCGCCGCGCAGGTAAAAATCGCCGTACGGCCCGCTGATCCTCAGTTCATCGCCCTCTTTTAGCTCCTGGTGGACATAAGTCGTGCAGATGCCTTCAGGCACCTGGCGGACGATCAGCTCGACAGACCGGTCATCCGATGGGACGGACGCCATCGAATAGGCGCGGAAAACCGATTCGCGGACCTTGCCGTAGGGCTTGGTGTAAAGCTGGACATACTGGCCGGCCTTGAAGCGGATCCGGTCGGGCTCCTGCAAGTCCAGGCGCAGGCCCTTGATATCGTGGGTCAGGGTCTCGATTTTAGCGATCCGGGTCTTGAACTCGCGGATGTTGAACAGTTCTTCCGGGATCAGGATCTTGATGTTCTGCTTGACCTTGACCTGGCAGGAAAGCCGAAAGCCCTTCTGCCGCTCGTCGGCGCTCAAGTAAGGTTCCTCAGTCGGCAGCAGCGGGCCGGCGCCGTCCAGTACCTGGACCTTGCACAGGCCGCAGGTCGCCTTGCCGCCGCAGGCCGAGGGCACGAAAATACCTTGCCCGGCCAAAGTTGACAGCAGGGATGAGCCGCCCTTGGCCGTCATCTGGCGGGCTCCGCCGTTGATGTCGATCTGGCAGTCGCCGTAATTGTTCAGCAGCCGCTCGGCCAGAATGATCAGGATCGCCAGGGCAACAGAGATCAGGGAGATGCTGAGGATGGTTGTCACAATTTCCATTGAGTCCGCTCCTGTTCAGGTAGGGCAGCCTTACTGCACGGCAAAGACGCCGGAAAAACCGATAAAGGCCAAAGCCATGAGTCCCGTGATGATAAACGCGATCCCCGGGCCGGCCAGGCCGCGCGGCAGCTTGCTGCGGGCCATTTTCTCGCGGATCGCGGCCAGGGCGCTGATCGCCAGCCACCAGCCCAGTCCGCTGCCGGCGGCAAACAGCATGGCCTGCAGGAACGTGTACTGGCGGATGACCATGAACAGCGTAATACCAAGGATGGCGCAGTTGACCGTGATCAAGGGCAGGAAAATGCCAAGCTTCAAGTACAGGTCCGGCAGGAAGCGGTCCATCGCCATTTCGATGACCTGGACGGACGCCGCGATGACGATGATGTAGATAATGTACTGGATGTATTCCAACCCCAGGGGCAGGACCAGGAAGTGATAGATAGCGTAGTTGATCGCCATGGTCAATATCATGACCAGCGAAACGGCCTTGCCCAGGCCGGATGCCGTCTTGTACTCGTTGGACACCGATATGAACGAGCACATGCCCAGGAAATTGGACAAGATCATGTTGCTGGTCAGGATCGATGCGAAAAAGATGATGATCGGACTGATCGGCGGCGCGCCACTCATCGCTTATGCCCCCTTTCTCAACGTTTGGCCGGACCGGGCTTGCCGGCCGGATTTTTCTTTTTTTCCTGCACGTTTGAGACGAGCCAGATCAAAATACCGATCAGGAAGAAGGCAGACGGCGGCATCACCATGATCGTCCAGGTATCCAACCCGAGCAGGTTGACGTTGTAACCAAAAATTGTGCCGAAACCGAGTGCCTCACGGATCAGGGCAATCAGCAGCAGGACCAGCGTGTAGCCGATGCCGGCGAAAAAGCCGTCCAGCATCGAGGCCACCGGCGGATTCTTCTGGGCATAAGCTTCGGCCCGGCCCATAATGATGCAGTTGGTGATGATCAGGGCGACATAAGGTCCCAGCGCCTTGCTGATGTCCGGCAGGGCAGCCTTGATGATCAGGTCAACCAGGATGACATAGGCGGCAATCACCAGCGTCTGCACGATCATGCGGATGCGGCGCGGGATCAGGTTGCGCAGCAGCGAGAGCGTCAGGCTGGACAAGGCGGTGACAAACGTCAGGCCTAAGCCCATGACCAGGGAATTGGCCATCAGGTTGGTTACAGCCAGGCTTGAGCAGATCCCCAGAATCTGGCGCACCACCTGGTTTTCAGTCCACAGGTTGCGTTTGACCAGTTGTTTCCACGACTCCGCCATTACACCACCTCCCAATCTGCCAGGGTCTGCCGGAGCAAGTCGTTCAGAATCTGCAGGACGGCCCGCGATGTGCTGGTCGCGCCAGTGATGGCGTCCAGATCATCGCCGTAGGCAAACCCTTGGTTGAGGTCGATCGAGATGTTGCGGAACTGCTCCTTGAAGGGCGGTTCGTCGATCCGGCCGCCCAGGCCCGGCGTTTCGTTCTGTTCGACAAAGGTCAGGCCCAGGACCGTCTTCAAGTCCGCCGACACAGCCAGGTAGCCGCGGATCGTCCCCCAAAGGCCGGCACCGGAAAACGGGATCGCATACCCCTTGGTGCCGCCGTCGGCGCCAAACCAGCTGTAGATCGGCAGGTCCTGCTGCGTATCCGGACGGATCTGACTGTCAAAACGCGCCACGATGGTTTGGGCATCGCCTGTGCTGTCGATGCCGAAGGCCTCCAGAACAGACCTCTTTTCAGCGATTTGCTCATTGGCGTCGATCCGGGGCCTCAGCCAGGCATTCGTTCCGGCCAGGATGCCGCCGAAGACCAGACTGAGGACCAGGATGAAGACGATCGTATTCAGGTAGTCGTGTTTCACGCCGCCACCTTCTTTCGCTGTGTCCATTGCCGGATCTGGCGTTCCAGGAGCGGCCCAAAGGCATTGGCGATCAGGATGGCGAACATGATCCCCTCGGTAAACAAGGAATACTGGCGGATGATCACGGCGACCAGGCCGATCAGGATGCCATAGGCGATTTTGGCCTGGTCCAGCACCGGCGCCGAAACCGGGTCAGTGGCCATGAAGACGGCAGCGAACAGGAATCCGCCGGACATCAGCGAGAAGAGCGGATCCGGTGCGATCACGCCGCTGAAATACAAGATGGCGTTCAGCGTCAAGAACGAACCGGCTGTCGCCGTTATGATCTTCCAGGACGCCGTTTTGGTCGCGATCAGGTAGATCGCGGCCAACAGGATCAGGATCGCGCTCGTCTCGCCCAGCGAACCGGCGATGTTGCCAAAAAGCAGCGGCAGGTAACCCCCGCTCCAGGCATCGCTCTTGGCCAGGATCATCGGCGTGGCCGAGGCGATGGCGTCGACGCCGCCGTCATAACGGATCAGGCCGCCCGGGAAGCTGCTGAACGGCTCCGTCCAGCGCACCGTCAGGTAACTGGGAAAGGAAATGTAGACAAAGCAGCGGCCGACCAGGGCCGGATTGAAAATGTTCTTGCCGAAGCCGCCAAAAACGCCCTTGCCGAAAAACAGGCCGAAAGCGATGCCCAGAACGGCGACCCAGTAAGGCGTCGCCGGCGGCAAAGTCAGCGTGAACAGGAAACAGGAGACCAGGGCCGCTTCCGAGACCTTGGCCTTGGACCCGTTGATCAGGCGCATCGCGCCATATTCAACCAGGCAGCCGGTTATACAGACAACGGCCAGCAAGGCCAGCGTTCTCAAACCGAACAGGTAAACAGATCCCAGCAGAATCGGCACCAGGCTGAGCAGCACCTTGTGCATGATCTTCTGCTTCAGGTAAACATCGTTCAAATGAATACAAAGCCCCCCCTTCAGGCCTGGCGGCCCGGACGCGCGCAGCTGTCGGATTCAAGTAAATTCAGTATAGCGCACCGTTCGGGAAAATTGCAATGCCGGGGAGGGGGCGGCGCTCAGCCGGTCAGCTTGCCGAGCAAACCGAGTACTTCGTCGATTTTCTCCTGCTCGCGCCCGCTTTCGAACGCCTCGCGGACACAGCTTTGCAGATGGGCCTGCATGACGTCGCGGCTGACTTTTTTCAATATCGCCTGGGTCGCCAGGATCTGGTTGTAGACATCCATGCAGTAGCGGTCGTCTTCAATCATCTTGAGCAACCCGTCCAGCTGTCCGCGCGCCGTGCGGATCAGCCGGGTCGCCTTCGCTTTATCGGCCTTCATCCGAACAGCCCCCTGGCAGCCTCGATCCCGGTTACCGTGTAGCCGGCCTCGTCGACCGCGTCTTTCAGCTGGCTGTCGGAAACATCCTGGCTAAGCTTCACCGCCGCCTGAGCCTTTTTCAGATCGACCCGTGCGGTCACGCCGGGAATCGCATTCAGCGCCTTTTCGACGCGGGCCTGGCAGTGGCTGCAATGCATGCCTTCGATTTTCAAGATTTTCTTCATGGTGTTCACGCTCCTCTTTCCATTATTTCTCTTTGGTTTTGAATCGTCGCAGGCGCAGGGCGTTGGTGACGACGCTGACCGAACTGAGGCTCATCGCCGCAGCGGCGAACATCGGGCTTAATGTCCAGCCGAGCAGCGGGAAAAAGACGCCGGCTGCCAGCGGAATGCCCAGGATGTTGTAGAAAAAGGCCCAGAACAGGTTCTGGCGGATGTTGCGGATAACCGCCTTGCTGAGCGCCAGCGCGGTCACGGCGTCACCCAGGTCGCTGCGGATCAGGATCAGGTCCGCCGATTCCAGCGCCACATCCGTCCCCGCCCCGATGGCCAGCCCGACATCGGCCCGGACCAAGGCCGGCGCGTCGTTGATGCCGTCGCCGATCATGGCCACTTTTCGGCCTTCTTCCTGCAGGCGGCGGATAACCGCCTCTTTGTCCTGGGGCATGACTTCCGCGATCACGTCATCGATATCCAGTTGACGGCGGATCGCCTCGGCCGTCCGCCGGTTGTCGCCGGTCAGCATCAGGACGGTCAAACCAGCCCGTTTAAAGCGGTCGATCGCCGCCCGGCTGGTCGGCTTGATGATGTCGGCAATGCCGATAAGGCCCAGGGCAGCCTGGGTTCGGGCCAAGTAAATCGGGGTCCTGCCCGCGTCAGCCAGCTGGCTGGCCTCAACCGGAGGATCGCCGGTCAAGCCGGCCTGCTCCGTAAGGTAGGCCCAGTTGCCGGCAAAAAACAGCTCGCCGCCGATCCGCGCCGAAACCCCGCGGCCCGGTGTTGTGCTGAAATCAGTTGATTCCAAAACCTCGAGCCCGCGCAATTCGGCCTCAGCGACGACCGCCCGGCTGAGCGGGTGTTCCGACCGCTTTTCCAGGCTGGCCGCCAGGGCCAGCAAGCGCTCCTCGCCCAGATCGGATAACGGAAGGATGTCCGTCACGCCCGGTTTCCCCTCGGTGATGGTGCCGGTTTTATCGAGAACGACCGTATCCACCTGCTGGGCGATCTCGAGTGCCTCGCCGGAACGGACCAGGATGCCATGGCTGGCGCCGGCGCCGGTCCCGGTCATAATCGCGACCGGCGTCGCCAAGCCCAGTGCGCAGGGGCAGGAAATGACCAGGACGGCGATCGCAGCAGACAAAGCAAAGGTGAACGAGGCGCCGGCGATCAGCCAGACCAGGCCGGTCACCAGGGCGATGATCATGACAACCGGCACAAAGACGGCGCTGATCCGGTCTGCCAGGCGGGAGATCGGTGCTTTCGAGGCACTGGCCTCCGCCACGATGGCAACGATCCGGGCCAGCGTCGTATCCTGACCGACCTTGGTGGCGCGAAACGTAAAGGCGCCGCTCAGGTTGACGGTCGCCGAAGCCACCGCGTCACCGGGCTGCTTGTCGACCGGCAAGCTTTCCCCGGTCAGCATCGACTCGTCGACCGATGAACGGCCGTCGACGATGATACCGTCAACCGGGATGCCGGAACCCGGCTTGACAACCAGCAGGTCTCCCGTGACGACCTGTTCGACCGGTACGTTAAACTCACGGCCGTCGCGCAGGACGAGCGCCGTCTTAGGCGCCAGGTCCATCAGGCGAGCGATCGCCTCGGAGGTCTTGTGCTTGGAGCGGGCCTCCAGGAACTTGCCCAGCGTGATCAGGGTCAGGATAACGCCAGCCGATTCGAAGTAGAGATCCATGCTGTACTGGCTGACCCGGTCCGGCTGGGCATGACCTAACCCATAGCCGATCTGGTACAGGGCGAAGATGCCGTACAAGGTTGCAGCCGCGGAGCCGATCGCGATCAGGCTGTCCATGTTCGGCGCACGGTGCAGCAGCGAGCGAAAACCGCGGGTAAAATACGACCGGTTGACGATCAGGATCGGCAGCAAAAGGAGAAACTGGGTCAGGGCAAAGAGCATGGCATGCATCTCGCCGTGCAGCCAGGCCGGCAACGGCAGCTTTAGCATGTGCCCCATGGCGACATAAAGGAGCGGCAGGAGGAAGGCGGCAGACCAGGCGACCCTGTTTTTGAGGGCGGCCGCTTCTTCGGGCAAACCGGTGCGTGCGGCAAGCGCCGGAGCCGCCGGGTCAGAGGCGTCATAGCCAGCCTGAGTAACGGCGCCAATGATGTCCTGCTGTCCGACCGATTGTGTGTCGTAAACGACGGTCATTGAACCGGCCAGGAGATTGACCTGGACTTCTTCGACACCGGGAAGGCGCCGGACGCTTTTTTCAACGGCGGCGGAGCAGGCCGCGCAGGTCATGCCCCTAACCTGGAAATTCTGTTTCATCAAATCACCTCTATATACTACACCCCCGGAGGGGTGTTATGATCATATCATAAAGCCGGGCGGCCCTTTTGTCAAGGCGGCCCGGCTTCAGTCAGGCCTTAAGCCTGAAACAGCGCTGTCGAAAGGTAGCGTTCGCCGGTATCCGGCAGCACGACCACGATCAGCTTGCCCTCCATCTCCGGCCGGGATGCGATCTGGGATGCGGCCCACAAGGCGGCCCCGGATGAAATGCCGACCAAAAGCCCCTCCGTTTTGGGCAGCGCCCGTGCGGCTGCGAACGCATCTTCGTTGTCAACCGTGACGATTTCGTCATAGACGGACGTGTTGAGCACCGCCGGGACGAACCCAGCTCCGATTCCTTGAATCTTGTGCGGTCCAGCCGTACCGCGCGACAAGACCGGCGAATCCTTCGGTTCAACAGCGACGACCTTCAAACCCGGTTTCATCGACTTGAGGAATTCGCCCGCACCGGTGATCGTACCGCCGGTCCCGATGCCGGCGACCAGAACGTCAACGGCGCCGTCTGTGTCCTGCCATATTTCCGGACCGGTCGTCCGGCGGTGGATTTCAGGATTGGCCGGGTTGACAAACTGGCCGGGGATCAGCGCGCCGGTCACCGAGGCGGCGATTTCCTCCGCCTTGGCGATGGCCCCCTTCATGCCGGCAGCCCCCTCGGTCAGAACCAGTTCGGCCCCGTAGGCCCGCAGCAGGTTGCGCCGTTCAACGCTCATCGTCTCCGGCATCGTCAGGATGACCCGGTAGCCCCGGGCCGCGGCCAGGGCAGCGAGGCCGATGCCGGTGTTGCCGCTGGTCGGCTCGACGAGTACAGACCCTGGATGGAGCAGTCCGTCTTTTTCCGCGGCCTCGATCATGCCCAGGGCGATCCGGTCCTTGACGGAACCGGCCGGGTTGTAGGACTCCAGTTTGGCCACCAACCTGGCGCGCAGCTGCTGCCCGGCGGCGTAGCGGTTCAGGGCGATCAGGGGGGTATGTCCGATCATTTCGGCGATGTTCTCATATATTTTCATGGTCTCACCTCGCAAATACATACTTTACATATATGTTATATATGTTATTATAAGAGCAGCCATTCCAATTGTCAAGCCATGGAGGATGCCATGAAACTGTCCGTGAAATCGAAGCTCGCCCTGACAGCCCTGCTCGAACTGGCCCTGCAGCCGGATACGCCGCAGCCGGGCGCCCAGCTGGCAGAACGGCTCGGGATCAGCAAGGTCTACCTGGAGCAGATCATGACGCCGCTGCGCCGTTCCGGCCTGGTCAGCGCCCAGAAAGGCGTCCAGGGCGGCTACCAGCTGGCCGCCCGGCCAGCCGATGTGACGGCCGCGCAGATCCTGGAACTGACAGAACCGGCGCTGTTCGCGTCCGACCCGTCCGAGTCAGGCGATCTGGCAGGGCAGGTGCTGGATCAGCTGCTGCTGTGTCCGCTCGACCGTACCGTGCGCGGCACACTGGGAGGCCTGACGCTGCAACAGATGGTCGAAAGCTTTCGCCAGCGCCAATCGTCGGCCGGGTTCATGTTCTATATCTGAAGCAACCAAAAAAGCCGGACGCGCGGCGCCGACATTTTTGTGAGAAAATCGTCGTTTTCACATTGATTTAACGTTCTTTGCATGGTAGGATGTAATTCTAAGGGCAGTTGCCTGCCCTTTTTGCCTGTTCCGAACAGACTGGGAAGCCAGGTGTTTCTGGCCATGAGAAACAGTGATAACGGAGGAATTTTGTGAGTACCAAGATTATTGTCCTCGGCGCGGGGTATGCCGGTGTTCTGACCGCCAAAAAACTGGCGAAGCAGTTCAAAAAAAACCCGGATGTTCAGGTGACCATCATCGACAAGAACAGCTATCACACCATGCTGACCGAACTGCATGAGGTGGCCGCTGGTCGTGTGGATGAAGACAGCATCCGTGTCAGTCTCAAGCGCATCTTTGCCGAACGGAAAATCGAAGTTGTCCTGGATAAAATTGAGAAAATCGATTATAAAAACCAGCAGCTGATCGGCAAACAGAAAACCTATGACTACGACTACCTCGTGGTGGCGGCCGGTTCTCAGCCCGCGTTCTACAATATTCCTGGCGCGGAAGAGCATTCGCTCAAGCTCTGGTCCTATGAGGATTCGATCAAGCTGAAAGCCCATATCCTGGCGACCTTCGCCAAGGCCATGAACGAGCCTGACGAGACAGTCCGCCGCAAGCTGCTGACGTTCTATGTCTGCGGCGCCGGCTTCACCGGAGTCGAAATGGCCGGCGAACTGGCCGAATGGGTGCCATTTTTGTGCCACGAATACGAAGTCGACCGCAAGGAAGTCCGGATCGTCGAAGTCGACATGCTGGACCGGGTCATCCCCGCGCTCTCCCCTGCGCTGTCGGCCAAGGCCCAGCGCCGTCTGGAGAAGATGGGCGTCGAGGTCCGCCTCAAGACCAGCGTCTGCTCGGTCGGGTCTGATTTCATCGAGCTTGGCTGCGACGAAGGGGCCAAGACGCGCGACGAAACCGCGACGGTCATCTGGACCGCCGGCACCCAGTGCGCCGATATCGCCAAAAATTCAACCGATCTCAAACAAGTCGGCCGCGGCCGGCTCCAGACAGACGCCTATCTGCGGGCCGAAGGGCTGGAGAATGTTTTTGTCGCCGGCGACAACGCCTTCTGCATCCCCGAGGGGCAAAGCGCCCCGGTGCCCCAGATGGTCGAAAACTGCGAGCACTCGGCCAAGAACATCGCCCAGAACATCCAGACCCTGGTTGCCGGCAAAAGCGACCTCGTCCCCTACCAGCCGCTTTTCCATGGCGTTATGGTGTCGATCGGCGGACGTTACGGCGTCGCCTATGTCGGTACGGACAAGAAGAAATTCTCGCTGCCGTCCTTCCTGGCTATGTTCACCAAGCACCTGATCAATATGGTCTATTTTCTGCAGCTGCTGGGCTGGAACAAGATCTTCAGCTACCTTCGCCACGAATTCTTCAACGTGCGCAACTGCCGCAGCTTCGTCGGCGGCCATCTCTCCAACCGCACGCCCAGCTTCCTGCTGGTGCCGCTGCGGCTCTTCCTGGGTTTCATGTGGCTCTACGAAGGCATTAAGAAAATCGGCGAGGGCTGGCTCGAATCGCCCAAGCTGGTCCTCTTCTTCCGCGGCGCCGACCAGTTCTTCGAAAACATCGTTAACGGCACGTCCGGAACAGCCGACGCCGTCGCCGGCGCGACTGGGGCCGCTGTCGAAGGCTCGGTCCTGATCAACTGGAATATTTTCGGCTTTCTCAACGTCCTCTTGGTCAATGCCGGCGACATTGCGCTCAAGATCCAGTTCAGCCTGATGGATTGGTTCCGCGACACGGTGATCTACGCCAGCGGCGATACGCAGCTATTCTTCCAGATCGTCATCGTTGTGTCCGAGATCCTGATCGGCCTGGCCTTGCTGGGCGGCCTGTTCACCACCTTGTCCGCAGGCTACTCGATCATCCTGCAGATCATGTTCGTCATGACCACCGGCCTCTACATGGGCACCTGGTGGATGGCTTTCGCCGCTTTCGCCGTCATCATCGGCGGCGGCCGTATCTTCGGCCTGGACTACTACGTCATGCCCTGGCTGAAAAAGCAGTGGCGGAAACTGAAAATTGTGCGGAAATCTTACTTGTACCATGATTGAGACAACCAACAAACACGACGGGGCCCCACAAGGGCCCCGTCCATTAGCCGAAGCGCTTGAAATGACCCGTGCCCTCATTCAGCAGACCCTGGACGGTGTCGACCCCGCGCTGACGGATATCGCCCGGCACCTGGGCAAAAGCAGCGGCAAGCATATCCGCGCTGCTTTGTTGCTATCTGCCGCAACCGATGCCCGCGGGCTTATCGAACCGGACGCCGTCACAGCGGCGGCGGCGCTGGAGATCCTTCACCTGGCGACCCTCGTTCACGATGATGTTATCGACGATGCGCCGACACGGCGCGGTCTGCCCAGCATCCAGAGCCAGTTCGGCAAGAAAACCGCCGTTATCAGCGGCGACTACCTGTTCTGCCTCTGCTTTTCGATGATCGCCGGCATGTCACACCAGTACCCGGAGCAGATCAGCCTGTTCGCCCGCGCCATTTCCAGCCTGTGCATCGGCGAGCTCAACCAGCACAAGCACAACCGGGACAGCGAGCTGAGCGTCATGGGCTATATGCGCATCATCGCGGGCAAGACGGCCGCCCTGTTCTTTCTGGCGCTCTATGCCGGAGGCCTGCTCGGCGGTGCCGACGAGAAACAGCGCCGGCTGCTGGGCCGGATCGGGTTTGCGATCGGGATGCTGTTCCAGCTGGCAGACGACTGCCTCGACTACGAGTCGACCAGCGACACGCTGAAAAAGTCCGTCAAGCACGATCTTGCAGAGGGCGTGATCACGCTGCCGCTCATCTTCGCCATGCGCCAGAATCCGGCGCTGAAGACGATCGCCGCGCGCAGCCGCCTGTCGGCTGGCGAAATCCGGGATGTGGCCGAGGCGGTCGTGCAGAAGGGCGGTCTGTCCCAGGCCCGCACGATTGCGGAGCGTTACTATCACCGAGCCTGCAAATTGCTGGACCAGTTGGATGAGCCGGTCCGGCAAATGCAGATCCGCCAGTTGCTCGACCAGATCCACAACCGCCGGCACTGAGAGGTGTGTTGTGCTAAAGCGCTTCTTCGCCTACGTTGAGATCAAGACCAAGATCGCCAGTCTGCTGCCGTTCCTGCTCGGGCTGGTCTATGTCCTGTATACGCACCAAACCGTGGCCTGGCCCTTAACCGGGCTCTTCTTTTTGTCCATGACCTGCTTTGACATGGCGACAACCGCCCTGAACAATTACATGGACACCAAGGCGACCCGTGCGGACCTGCCGTTTAGCCGCAAGCGTGCCCGCTGGATCCTTTTGCTGCTGCTGGCGATCGCGACGGTTTCCGGTCTGGCGCTGGCCGCGCTGACCCGTCCGGTGGTGCTGCTTGCCGGGGCTGCCTGTTTCGCGGTCGGGATCGCCTATACCTTCGGACCGGCTCCGATTTCGCGCATGCCGCTCGGCGAGCTCTTCTCCGGTCTTTTCATGGGTTTTTTCATCCCCTTCCTGGTGATGACGATCAACACAAAGGCTGGCACACTGGTCGACCTGGTCTGGCAATCGCCCTTTCTCTTACTTCAGGCCAATGTCCCCGAGCTGGCCAGGCTGGCCCTGCTGACCATCCCCCCGATTTCGGGCATCGCCAACATCATGCTGGCCAACAACATCTGCGACGAAGCCAGCGATATCGCGATCAAGCGCTACACGCTGCCCTTCTACCTGGGCAAACACCGTTCGCTTCTGCTCTTTACCGCCTTGCATCTCCTCTCCCTGGCGGCCATCGCCGCGATCGGCATCCTGGAAATCCTGCCGCGTATCGTGCTGCTGACGCTGCTGGTCGCCTGGCCTTTATACCGGATGGTTCAGCGCTTCTGGCAGCTGCAGGACAAGGCCAAAACGTTCCCGCTCTCCGTTACCGGATTCGTTTTACTGGTTGCACCGCAGATCGTGCTGACCTTCCTGTCCCTTCTGGTGTAACATGGAACCATGAAATACCCGCCGGTTCATGCTATGATAAGAAAGCAGCATAGCAGTCCGCGTTGAAAAAGAATTGAGAAATGAGGCGAACGCCATGATTCAATCACCTTCCATCATCGTAACCGACCGCGACGGTCAAGGTTTGGGCGACCAGGAAATCCGCCAGGTCTTGCAGCAAACCCTGGCCAGCGACAAGCCGCTTAAGCGTGTTTTGCTGATCCCGCCCGATTACACCCGGCTTCATTCCGGTGCCGGCCGCATCACCGCGCTCTACTACGAGATGCTGAAGGATACCTGCACGGTCGACATCATGCCGGCGCTGGGCACGCACGAGCCAATGAGCCGGGAAGAATGCCAGGCTTTCTTCGGTCCCGATGTCCCCTTTGAAGCCCTGCTGGTCCACAACTGGCGGACCGACGTGGTCAAGCTGGGCGAAGTGCCGGCCGAACTGGTTCGCGAGGTGTCCGAAGGCCTGATGACCGACCCGATCGATGTCGAGGTCAACAAACGGCTGCTTGACCCCGCCTATGACCTGATTTTTTCGATCGGGCAGGTTGTCCCGCATGAAGTTGTTGGCATGGCCAATTACAGCAAGAATATTTTCGTCGGATGCGGCGGCAGCCGCATGATCAATGCCAGCCATATGCTGGGCGCCTTTTATGGGCTCGACCGGATCATGGGCCGCGACGCGACGCCTGTTCGCAAGGTTTTCGACTATGCCGAAACCCATTTCATCCAGGACTTGCCGCTGCGTTACGTGCTTACAGTGACGACCGCTGTCCAGGGAAAGGTCGCGATACACGGCCTGTTCGCAGGACGGAGCCGCAGCCTGTTCGAAGCGGCCGTCAAACTGAGTCAGGAGAAGAACCTCAATTTCCTCGACAAGCCGCTTCAAAAGGTCGTCGTTTACCTTGATGAACGGGAATTCAAGAGCACATGGCTGGGCAACAAGGCGATTTACCGCACCCGGATGGCCATGGCCCAGGGCGGCGAGCTGATTGTCCTGGCCCCGGGTGTGCGCAAGTTCGGTGAAGATGACCAGAACGATTTGCTGATCCGCAAATACGGCTATGTCGGCCGCGAGAACGTCATCGGCCTGATCGGCGGCCATCCAGACCTGCAGCAGAATTTGTCGGTGGCCGCGCACCTGATTCACGGCTCGTCCGACGGTCAATTCTCGATCACATACGCTGTCGCCAAGTTGACCCGCGAGGAAGTCGAGCAAGTCAATTTCCGCTACTTGCCCCTGGCTGAAGCGTTGCGGCGTTATCCGCCCGATCAGCTCAAGGACGGTTGGAACCGCCTTCCTGACGGCGAGGAAATCTTTTACGTCAGCAACCCAGCGTTGGGCTTGTGGGCGGATCGCAGCCGCTTCCAGGGCTGACCGGACACGAAATCGGAGGACATGCATGACACCCGATCGCCGCTCCCTGATCGAACAAGCGCTGAGCCAGAGCCGTGAACCGATCAGCGCAGCCAACCTGGCGCGCAGACATGGCGTAAGCCGTCAGGTGATCGTCGGGGATATCGCCCTGCTGCGCGCGGCGGGCCACCAGATCCAGGCAACGCCGCGCGGCTATGTGCTGGTCAGGCCGGCTGAAGCCGGTTTCGTAGGTACGATCGCCTGCCGGCATGACCTGGCGCGCATGCAGGAAGAGCTCTACACGGTCGTCGATCTGGGCGGTACGGTGCTGGATGTCATCGTCGAGCATGCCGTCTACGGACAGCTAGTCGGCCAGCTGCAGGTCGCCTCGCGTTTTGACGCCGACGAGTTCCTTGCCAGAATTACCGAAGAAAACGCCCAGCTGCTCAGCTCGGTGACCGATGGCGTCCATCTGCATACCGTGCTTTGCAAGGACGCCGAAGCTTTTGACCGAATTCGGACAGCCCTCGATAACCGAGACCTGCTCTATCGGACAAACCCCTGATTTTCTGCCCATTTTTTGTGCCTCTTGACAGCAGGCTGTTCGCCTGCTATTGTGTTCAAGACATATGTCTTGACACCTGATTTGACATCCATGCGTCTGGAGGCACATCATGAACAGAAAACGTCTTTACCTTTTGGTCCTGTCCGCCATGCTGACGGCCATCGGCATCCTCATCCCGCTGCTGTCCCCGGTCAAAATCCTGCTCGAGCCGGCCTCGTTCACTCTGGCCAGCCATGTCGCCATCTTTGTCGCCATGTTTGTCTCGCCGCTGGCCGCGGTCGCCGTCTCACTGGGGACGACAGCGGGCTTTCTGCTGGCCGGCTTCCCCATCGTGATCGTCATGCGCGCCGCCGTTCATGTGATTTTCGCGCTGACCGGCGCCCTGATCTTGCGACATCGGCCCCTGCTGCTCGAAAAAGTCGGACCGATGCTGTTGTTCGCCTTCCTGATCAGCCTGCTGCATGGGCTTAGCGAACTGCTGGTCGTGACACCGTTTTATCTGGGCAGCCAGTTGAAAGAAGCCTATTACGCCAAGGGTTATTTCATCGCCGTCGTTCTGCTGGTCGGCATCGGCACGGTGGTGCACAGTCTGGTCGACTTTGCCATCGCCCGCGCCGTCTGGGTTCCGCTGAAAAAGCTTAACCGGTCCATGGGACTGACATAACCGCCTAAAGGTCGAGCCAGGCACGGCCGTCCAGACCCAGCAGCTGGTCGGCGGCGACAGGGCCATTCGAGCCCGGCACGTAGAAGTAAAGCGGCAGCTGGTCACGCCATTGCTGAACGGAATCCACCAGCGTCCAGGTCGCTTCGATCTCATCCCAGCGGGTAAATAAGCTCAGGTCACCAGACCAGGCGTCATAGAGCAGTTTCTCGTAGGCCTGGGGAGAAGGCGCAGCCGGCTCACAACTCTGGCAGATGTCCATCCGGGCTTGCGTGATCGCGGTCGTCATGCCCGGTTCCTTGATGTTGAAGCGCAGATCAATGCCTTCTTGCGGCTGGATCCTGATCACGAGCGTGTTGCGGCCGCGTTCGCGGTCGGATCCAGGGTAAGCCTGGTGCTTGAACACGATCACGATCTTGGCCTCATAACGGTTAAGGCGTTTGCCGGTTCGCAGGTAGACCGGCACGTGTTGCCAGCGCTCATTGTCAATCCACAGGCGCAGGGCGGCAAAGGTTTCGGTCCGGGAGCCGTCGGGAATACCGGGTTCATCGCGGTAGGCGCGTATGCGCGCATCACCGCCGTACTGTCCGAGGATGATATCGGTCTGGGCTCGCTTCGCGTCAAACGGACGCAGAGCGCGCAAAAGCTGAACCTTTGCGTCCCGAACTTGCTCGGGTCCGGGCTGGTCCGGCCGTTCCATGGTCAGCAACGCCAACAACTGAAGCAAATGGCTCTGAACCATATCGCGCAAGGCGCCGCTGCCGTCGTAATAGCCGCTGCGCTGCTCGATGCCGAACGGTTCGGTCACCGAAACCTGGATGTGATCGATGTGGCGGTTGTTCCAGCCTGGTTCAAACAATTGGTTGGCAAAACGCAGTACCAGGATGTTCTGCAGCATCTGCTTGCCGAGGTAGTGATCGATGCGGTAGATTTCCTCTTCGGGAAACACCTGACGCAGGCTGTCGTTGAATGAGCGGGCCGATGCGAGGTCTTTTCCGAACGGCTTTTCGATCATCAGGCGCCGAAACGCGCCCGGGTACGGATGCCGGTTCAGGCCGATCTGGCGGGACACGACCGGGAACAGTTCCGGGGCCGTCGCCAGAAAATCAATCCGGTTGCCGGACAGCCCGCGATCGTGCTCCAGCTGGCTCATCCGGGGCCACAGGCCGTCATAGGCCTCGGTTGCGGTGATATCCAGCCGGTGGTAGAAAAACCGTCGGATAAACCGTTCCTGGTCGTCTCCGTCATCCGGACTGGCTTCCCGGATGGCTTTGCGAACCGTCTCGCGGTAGATCTCGTCGTCCCAGTCGCGCCGGCCAATCCCAAGCACCGCGGTTTGCGGGGCCAAGTGTCCAGCGGTGTGCAGCGCATAAAGCGCAGGATACAGCTTCTTGCGGGCCAGGTCGCCCGTCGTGCCGAAGAGGACAAATAAAGCAGGTTCCAGAGGCATTTCGGCCACCTCTCTCACAAAAGATGTCCTATTATAGCATGGCCTGCTCGAACTGGCCGTGATACATGCGACGGTAAAAGGTGTCCCGGGCCATCAGGTCGCGGTGGTTGCCGCGCTCGATGATCTCGCCGCCGTCGATGACCAGGATCTCGTCGGCGTCGCGGATCGTCGACAGGCGATGGGCGATAATGAAGCTGGTCCGCCCCTGGCGCAAATGGATCATCGCCTTTTGCAGCAGCATTTCGGTCCGGGTATCCACGCTGGAAGTCGCTTCATCCAGGATAAGCACGGCCGGTTCGGCCAGGATAGCCCGGGCGATCGACAGCAGCTGGCGCTGGCCCTGGCTGAACCCGCCGCCGGATTCGCCCAGCTCGGTTTCGTAGCCGTCAGGCAGCCTCTGGATGAACCGGTCGGCGCCGACAACCGCGGCGGCGGCCTCGACCTCTTCGTCACTGGCCTCGAGCCGGCCATAGCGGATGTTCTCCCGGATCGTGCCGCTGAACAAGTGCGTGTCCTGCAGGACCATGCCGAAACCGGGGCGAAGTGTCTGGCGCTGCCATTTTTTCAGATCCCGGTCGTCAAAAGCGATCGAGCCCTGCTGGGGATCGTAGAAGCGGACCAGCAGGTTGACGATGGTCGTCTTGCCGGCGCCGGTCGGCCCCACCAGGGCGATCGTCTGTCCTGGCTGAGCCTGCAATGTAATGTTTTTTAAGACCGGAATGTCCGCCAGATAGCCGAATGTCACCGCGTCAAAGGTAATTTTGCCAACCGGATCGACCAGCGCGGCGGCATCCGGAACATCCGGCGGTTCCGGTGTCTCGTCCATCAGGTCGAAGATGCGCTCGGCCGCCGCCTGGGCCGACTGGATCGTGCTGTACAGGTTGGCGATGTTGTTGATCGGGCGGGCGAACTGACGCGAATAATTGATAAAGCTGGCGATGACGCCGACTGAGATGACGCCGCTGACCGCCAGGTACCCGCCTCCGGTTGCCACGATGATAAAGCCCAGGTTCGTGATCACGTTGAGCATCGGCATCACCAGGCCGGACAGGATCTGGGCCTTGAGTCCGGATACGCGCAGCTTCTCGTTGATCTCGTCAAACTGCCCGGTGACACGGTCTTCCTGGCCAAAGGCCTTAACCACTTCCTGACCGGAGAGGATCTCTTCGACATGGCCATTAAGCTCAGCGAGGTTGATCTGCTGCTGCTTGAAGCGCTTCCTGGCTCGCTTGGCGATGGCGTTCGAAAACAGGATGGTCGCCGGAACCGTCAGCAAGGTCAGTCCGGTCAGGATGGGGGACAGCACGAGCATCATGACCAGCGAGCCCAGAACCATCAGCAGGCTTGTGAACAAATGGGTGGTCGATGATGAGATCATCGTGCTGACGCTGTCGACGTCGTTGGCCAGCCGGCTCATCAGCTCCCCGTGCGTATGTGTGTCGAAAAAGGACAGCGGTAGTGCCTGGACACGGTCAAACAGCGACCGCCGAATCAGCATGACGATCCGCTGGGCGACGCCGGCAATCCACCATTCGTGCAGCCAGGTCAGCAGGGCCCCCGCGCCGTAGGCGGCGCCGAGCAGGAGCAAAATCCGGTAAAGCTGTGGGATGTCGACGCCCTGCTCGGCAGCAATCGCATCGACTGCGCGTCCGATCAGCCAGGGGCCGATCAGGCCGACGACGGATGACAAAGACGAAATCAGGAAGATCCCGGTCAACGGCCATTTTTCTTTGCCGGACAGCTTCCAGAGACGGATAATGGTCCCCTTCATGTCGCGCGGCTTCTGGCCGCCGGCGAAGCGGCCCCCCATGTGGTGCAAGTTGACAACCGGACGGCTATCCTGTGCGCTCATGCTAGACCACCTCCTGTCCGTCGAGGTCGAGGCCGATCTGGGAACGGAAGATATCCCGGTAGACCGGGCTGGTCCTGAGCAGCTCCTGATGCGTGCCCTGGCTTTCGATATTGCCGCCGTTCATGACGAAGATAACGTCGGCGTCCATGATCGACTGCACCCGCTGGGCGATCATGAGCACCGTCGTTTGCGCTCCGACGGTCCTGAGGGCCGCACGCAGCTTCTGGTCGGTCACCATGTCGATCGCGCTCGTGCTGTCGTCGAGGATCAGGACCGGCGCCTGCCGGATCAGGGCCCTGGCGATGCAGAGCCGCTGTTTCTGGCCGCCCGACAGGTTGACACCGCCCTGCCCGACCCGGGTTTCCAGTCCCGCCGGCATCTGGTCGATGAACTCGGCTGCCTGGGCAATCTCGACGGCCTGGCGAATTTGGTCCTCGGACGCATTCGGGGCGCCCCAGAGCAGGTTGTCCCGGATGGTGCCGGTAAACAGGATCGAACGCTGCGGCACATAGGCGATACGGCCGCGCAAATCGGCCAGGTCGAGAGCGCGTACGTCGACGCCGTCAACCTTCACACTGCCCGCGTCGGCATCAAAGAAGCGGCCGAACAGGTTGACCAGGGTCGTTTTGCCGCAACCGGTCGAACCGATCAGGGCTGCGGTTTGACCCGGCTTAACCTGGAGCCGAACCTGGTTCAGCACCGGCTTAACCTGGCCGGGATACGTATAGACGACGCCGTCCATTTCCAGCGTGCCTGCCCGTTCAGGGGTTTCCGGCTTTTCGGGCGCCCGGATATCCGACTCGGTGTTGATCACCTCGCCGATGCGGTCCAGCGACGTTTTGGCACGCACGCCGGCGGTGAAGATCATCGACATCATCGTCATGGCATGCAATATCTGGAGAAAGTAGTTGATGAAAGCCATGATGTCGCCGACCTGGGCGCCGCCCGACTGGACGCGCACCCCGCCCAGCCAGAGCAAAAAGATAACAGATCCGTTCATCACGATGACGATCAGCGGCTGAATAGCCGCCATGGAACGGCCGGCCCGGATGCTCAGCCCGGCCAGGTCCTGGTTGGCGCGATTGAAACGCTCGCTCTCGTAGGCCATGCGGTTGAACACCTTGACCACGCGCACCCCGCTCAGGAATTCACGGACGACGCCGTTGACACGGTCGATCGCGGTCTGGACTTTTCGGAACAGCGGGAAACCCCGCTTGACCCGGATCACAATCAGGACAGACAGGATCGGCAAGCTAAAAAACAGGACCACCGCCATGCCCGGATTGAGCAGGAAGGCCATCAGGATACCGCCGATCAGCATCAGGGGAGCACGGATAAAGATGCGCGTCAGCATAAACGACAGGTTCTGGACCTGCATGACGTCGTTGGTCAGCCGTGTGATCAGCGATGAGGTGCCAAGCGTCTTGACGTTGGCCAGCGACAGAGCCTGGACCTTGCGGAAAAGGTCGGCGCGGATTTGCGTGCCCAGGTTCTGCGACGCGTGGGTCGACATGTAGTTGCGTATAATGCCGGCCACCGAACCGAGCAGGGCCAGGCCCAGCATCAGGAACCCGACCCGGACAATCAGGCTGATGTCCTCTTTCATGACACCGTTGTTGACAATGGTCGCCATCAGGGTCGGCAGGCTGAGATCGATCAGGACCTCCGCCAGCAAGCTGAGCCAGGCCGGCAACGCCCGCTTCAGATATGCCGGCATGTATGGTTTAAGCCATTTCACAAGCGCTCGCCTCACACTCTAGCCTGAACAAAGCCGAAGCCGTCCGGCCGTCTGGAAAATATCATATCACAAAGCTGAGGCTGTGCTACAATGAAACTAACGATCTGGAAGGAAGGGGCTGTGAACATGGGCAAAAAAGACAAAGATAAAGATAAAGATAAAGACCAGACCAAGACCGCCGAACAGGATCAGGGTCTGGTTGAAATCAACGCACAGGATCACGAACCGAAAACGAAGCACGTCATCAGCAAGAAAGTCTATAAGGACGAGCTGGCGAAGCTGCAGATCGAGCTGGTCAAACTGCAGGAGTGGGTCAAATACAAAGGCCTGAAGGTGGTCGTCATCTTCGAGGGCCGCGACGCGGCCGGCAAAGGCGGCGTGATCAAACGGATCACCGAAGCGCTCAATCCGCGCATCTGCCGGGTCGAAGCGCTGCCCGTACCCACCGAAAAAGAAAAGACCCAGTGGTATTTCCAGCGTTATGTCTCCCGGCTGCCCGCAGCCGGCGAAATCGTCCTGTTTGACCGCAGCTGGTACAACCGGGCCGGCGTCGAGCGGGTCATGGGCTATTGCACCGAAGAGGAACTGCGCGAATTCCTCCGCTCTTGCCCCGAATTCGAAAAGATGCTGATCCGTTCGGGCATCATCCTGATCAAGTACTGGTTCTCCGTTTCCGACGACGAGCAGGAAAAGCGCTTCCAGGATCGGATCAACGATCCCACCAAGCGCTGGAAGCTCAGTCCGATCGACATGGAATCGCGCAGTCGCTGGGTCGAATATTCTCGCGCCAAGGACGAGATGTTTGCCTATACCGACACCAAGCAGTCGCCCTGGTATGTTGTCAATGCCGATATCAAGCGCCACGCCCGGCTCAACTGCATCAGTCACCTGCTCAGCCTGATCCCGTACGAGGATCTGACGCCGGACCCGATCAAGCTGCCGCCGCGCCAGGTTGACTCAGGCTACGTCCGCCCGCCGTTCAGCGAACAGACCTTCGTGCCCGACCGTTACGGCAAGGCGGTCAAGAACTGAGTTGGTCGTTCTGCGACCCGGTTCAGATCGGATCCAGATCCTGTCCCGGTTCGATCGCCGCATGGTATTCCTGCAGCGACTTGAGCTGGTCGGGCGCATAGCCTTTGCGCAGGAAAGCCGCGATGCCGCGCACGCTGGCCAGGGCTGCGGTCATGGTCGTGATGTAGGGAATCTTGTAACGGATCGCCGCCTTGCGGATGTACGAGTCATCGTACTGGCTGCGCCGGCCTGCCGCCGTGTTGATCACCAGCTGCAGCTCGCGGTTCGTCAGATGGTCGAGAATGTTCGGGCGGCCTTCGTACAGTTTTTTAACCGGAATCGTCTCGACGCCCGCTGCGGCGAAATAGCGGTGGCAGCCTTCCGTTGCCATGACCTGGAACCCGATTTGGCCAAACGCCCGGGCCACATCCAGGGCTTCCGGCTTGTCGGCGTCGTTGACGCTGATCAGCACCGTGCCCGAGGTCGGCAGCGAAGCCTGAGCGGCCTCCTGAGACTTGAAGTAAGCCAGTTCAAATGAGTCCGCCAGACCCAGCACTTCACCGGTTGAGCGCATTTCCGGGCCGAGCACCGGATCGACCTCCGGAAACATGTTGAAGGGGAAAACCGCCTCTTTGACGCCGAAGTGGCGCAGCTTGTTCTGACGCAGGCTTGTAACGGACGAGGGCACCCCCTTGAACGCTTTCATGATCAGCTCGGTGGCGATGCACGCCATGGAGATATTGCAGACCTTGGAGACCAACGGCACGGTCCGGGACGCGCGTGGGTTGGCTTCCAGGACATAGACTTTATTGTCGGCGATCGCGTACTGCATGTTCATCAGGCCGACGACGTGCAGCTCGCGGGCGATCCGCCGGGTGTAGTCAGTAATGGTCCGGATATGCTCCGCAGCGATGCTGATCGGCGGGATGACGCAAGCGGAGTCACCGGAATGGATTCCGGCCAATTCGATATGCTCCATGACGGTGGGCACGAAGGCATCGCGGCCGTCCGCGATCGCGTCGGCCTCGGCTTCAGTCGCGTGGCTGAGAAACTTGTCGATTAGGATCGGCCGGTCCGGCGTGACACCGACCGCCGCACCCATGTACTGGCGCAGCATGTCCTCATCTAAGACCACTTCCATACCGCGGCCGCCCAGCACGTAGGACGGGCGAACCATCAGGGGATAGCCGATGCGGCTGGCGATAGCCACGGCGTCATCGATCGTGACGGCCATGCCCGACTCCGGCATGGGGATCTGCAGCTTGTCCATGATCTGTCGGAACCGGTCGCGGTCTTCCGCCAGGTCGATCATGTCCGGTGATGTCCCCAGGATGCGTACGCCGGCCTGCTCCAGTTCGGCTGCGATGTTAAGCGGGGTCTGGCCGCCGAACTGGACGATAACCCCCAGCGGCTGTTCCTTTTCATAGATACTCAGCACGTCTTCGACCGTCAGCGGCTCGAAATAAAGCTTGTCCGACGTGTCGTAATCGGTTGAAACCGTCTCCGGGTTGCAGTTGACCATGACGCTCTCATAGCCCATGTCGCGCAGCGCGAAAGCGGTGTGCACGCAGCAATAGTCGAACTCGATCCCCTGCCCGATCCGATTGGGCCCACCGCCCAGCACCATCACTTTCGGGCGGTCGCTGACCGATGTTTTGTCGGGCGCGTTGTAGGTGGAAAAGTAATAAGCCGCGTCCAGCACGCCGCTGACCGGCACCGGTTCCCAGCCTTCGACCACGCCCAGGGCGATTCGCTGATCACGGATCACCTTTTCGCTGGTTTGAAGCAGCTTGGCCAGGTAGCGGTCGGCGAATCCGTCCTGTTTGGCCCGGATCAGCAGCTCGTCGGGGAGCGCGCCGCCTCGGTAAGCCAGGATCTGTTCCTCGAGCTGGACCAGTTCCAGCATCTGCTGCAAGAACCAGGGCTTGATGTAGGTGATCTGGTATAACTGCTCGATATCGGCGCCCTTGCGCAGCGCCTCGTAGAGGATGAACTGGCGTTCGCTGGTTGGCTCGACCAGCAGCTGCAGCAGGTCCTCCAGGCTGCGGTTATGGAAATCGCGGGCAAACCCGAGGCCGTAGCGGTTGATCTCCAGCGAGCGGATGGCCTTCTGAAGGGCCTCCTTGTAGTTTTTGCCGATGCTCATCACTTCGCCGACGGCACGCATCTGTGTGCCGAGCTTATCCTGAACACCGACAAATTTCTCGAATGCCCACCGGGCGAACTTGACGACCACGTAGTCGCCCGACGGCGTGTAGCGGTCGAGCGTGCCGTCGCGCCAGTAGGGGATTTCATCGAGCGTCAGTCCGGCGGCCAGCATTGCGGAGATCAGGGCGATCGGAAACCCGGTGGCCTTGGAAGCCAACGCCGACGAACGCGAGGTGCGCGGATTGATCTCGATGATCACAACCCGGCCGGTTTTCGGATCGTGGGCGAACTGCACGTTGGTGCCGCCGATCACCTCGATCGCCTCGACTACCTGGTAGGCATATGCCTGCAGGCGGGCCTGCAGTTCAGCGGAAATCGTCAGCATCGGCGCCGAACAGAACGAGTCGCCGGTATGGACCCCGATCGCATCGATGTTCTCAATAAAGCAGACTGTGATCATCTGGTTCTTGGCGTCCCGCACCACTTCCAGTTCGAGTTCCTCCCAGCCCAGAACCGATTCCTCGACCAGAATCTGCCCGACCAGGCTGGCCGCGATGCCGCGCGCGGCGATGACGCGCAGTTCCTCGATGTTGTAGACCAGGCCGCCGCCCGTCCCGCCCATGGTATAGGCCGGCCGGATCACCACCGGGTACCCGAGAATCTGAGCGATCTGCTCGGCTTCCTCAACCGAATAAGCCGGCTGGCTGCGCGGCATTTCGATCCCGAGCCGGTTCATGGTTTCCTTGAATGCGATGCGGTCTTCGCCGCGCTCGATGGCGTCAACCTGGACCCCGATGACCTGCACGCCGTATTCGGCCAGCACACCGGCCTTGTTTAGTTCTGAACACAGGTTGAGGGCCGATTGGCCGCCCAGGTTCGGCAGCAGGGCGTCCGGTCGCTCCTTGGCAATGATCTCAGTCAGGCGCTGGCGGTTGAGCGGTTCGATGTAGGTGGCGTCTGCGATGCCAGGATCGGTCATGATCGTCGCCGGGTTGGAATTGACCAGCACGATCTGGTAGCCCAGGGCGCGCAGCGCCTTGCATGCCTGCGTGCCGGAATAATCGAACTCGCAGGCCTGTCCGATGACAATCGGTCCGGAGCCGATAATAAGGACTTTGCTGATATCGCTTCTCTTTGGCATAGACAGCCTCCACTTCGTGCGCGTCTGACGGATAGACTGGTCATACTATAGCAAAAATCCGGCCGTACCGCCAGAGGAGCGACCTTTTTTGCGTTGGCATGAAAGTTCATCAGGGTTATCCTGCAAAAAGAAGCGGCACCTGGTATCCAGGTGCCGCCCGTTCGATGATACCGGTTGTCCAGATCAGACGATGTAGGAGCTCGACGCCGTATCGCCGCCGCGGCCGGTCCAGTTGGTGTGGAAGAACTGTCCGCGCGGCGCATCCAAGCGCTCGTAGGTGTGGGCGCCAAAGTAGTCGCGTTGGGCCTGCAACAGGTTGGCCGGCAGGAATTCACAGGTGTAGCCGTCAAAATAGTTGAGGGCCGAGCACAGCGCGGGGGCGGGGATGCCCAGCTTCACGGCGGTGGCCGCGACGTTGCGCCAGGCCGGCACCAGGCTCTCGATGGTCTCCTTGAAGTACGGGTCCAGCAGCAGGTTGCTCAGCTGCGGGTTGTTGTCGTAGGCTTCCTTGATCTTGCCCAGGAAGACCGAGCGGATGATGCAGCCGCCGCGCCACATCAGGGCGATGCCGCCATAATTCAAGTTCCAATTGTAGGTCTTGGCCGCCGCCTGCATCAGGATATAGCCCTGGGCGTACGAGATGATCTTGGCTGCGAAGAGCGCCTTGCGGATCTCCTCGATAAAGGCGTCGCGATCACCCTCATATTTCTCAACTTTCCGGCCAAAAGCACGCGCCGCGACGACACGCTCATCCTTCATCGCCGACAGGCAGCGCGAGAAGACCGCTTCACTGATCAAGGTCAGCGGGACTCCTTCGTCAAGCGCCGCGATGCCCGTCCATTTGCCGGTGCCCTTCTGTCCAGCTGTGTCAAGGATCTTGTCCACGATCGGCTGGCCGTCCTCATCCTTGTAGGCCAGGATGTCGCGGGTGATCTCAATCAGGTAGCTGTCCAGTTCAGTGGTGTTCCAGCGCTTAAAGACCTCGTGCATCTCGCCGGCCGTCATGCCCAGCCCGTCGCGCATCAGCTGGTACGCTTCGCAGATAATCTGCATGTCGCCGTACTCGATGCCGTTGTGCACCATTTTGACGAAATGGCCGGCGCCGTTCTCGCCTACCCAGTCGCAGCAGGGCGAACCGTCTTCGACCTTGGCGGCGATTGCCTGGAAGATCGGCTTGACATGCGGCCAGGCCTCAGGCGACCCGCCCGGCATGATCGACGGACCGAGCAGGGCGCCCTCTTCGCCGCCGGACACGCCGGTGCCGATGTAGAGCAGCCCCTTGCTTTCGACATACGCCGTGCGCCGGATCGTATCCGGGAAGTGGGAGTTGCCGCCGTCGATCAGGATGTCGCCAGCTTCGAGATACGGCAGGATGGTCTCGATGAAATCATCGACCGGCTTGCCGGCCTTGACCATCATCATCACCTTGCGCGGTTTAGCCAGGTTGTCGACCAGCTCCTGGACGGAATACGTGCCGATAATGTTCTTGCCCTTGGCCCGGCCGTTGACAAAGTCGGACACCTTGGAGGTCGTCCGGTTGTAAACCGCAACGGTGAAGCCCTTCGACTCCATGTTCATAACCAGGTTTTCGCCCATCACGGCCAGGCCGATCAGGCCAATATCTGCTTTTTTCATGTTCTAATCCCCTTTCAGCGCTTGACGCGGGCATTGCCCTGCCAAATGCTCCAGACCTGTTCCTCGTCGGCCGGTGTCGCATAGTCGGTAAGCAAAGTGACGGTCAGCGCGCCGGTCGCCCAGCCAAACTGCAGGCAGCGCTCGGCGCTCCAGCCTTTGAGCACACCATAGAGCAGACCGCCGACAAAGCCGTCGCCGCCGCCGATGCGGTCGAGAACCGGGATTTCGCGCGGTTCGATCACGTTCCACTCGTCGCCGTCCAGACTGAGCGCGCCCCAGCTGTGCAGATTGGCGCTCTTGACCTCGCGCAGCGTGTTGGCAAACAGTGTCACGTTCGGGAAGCTGGCTTTGACCCGCTTGATCATGTCCTTGAAGCTGTCGATTTTCGAGCCGAGCGATTTGCCGCCGGCTTCAGGGCCCTGGATGCCCAGGCAAAGCTGGAAATCCTCTTCGTTGCCGATCAGAACATCGCTGATCGAAGCAATTTCCGCAAAGATGCGGCTAAGTTCCTCTTCCCTGTTCTCCCAGAACGAGGCGCGGAAGTTGAGGTCGAAGGAAATGACTGTGCCGTGCTTTTTGGCCGCCCGGGCCAGCTCCAGGCAGAACTCGCCGGTCTTGGGCGACAAAGCGGCGATCAAGCCCGAAACATGCAGGATCTGAACACCTTCCTTGGCGAAGATCCGGTCGAGGTCGAAATCCTTGACGTCGAGCATGCGGCCGACTTCGCCCGCGCGGTCGTTGTGGACACGAGGCCCGCGCATGCCGTACCCGCTGTCGGCGATGTTGAACTGGTGACGATAGCCCCAGGGACCGCCCTGGTCGAATTCCTTGCCCTCATAGTCGATGTGACGGTAAGCCAGTTCGCTCTTGATCAGCGACGCGATCGGGCTGCCGGCGACGAAATTGGTCAGAACCTTGACCGGCAATCCTAACGACGAGGAAACGTTGAGCACGTTGGTTTCGGCACTGGTCACCTGCATATCGTAATGGCGCGCCGTGTGCACGGGCTGCCGGTCGAGCGGGGTGATCCGAACCCCCATACTGCTCGGAACCACGAGCGAATAACGACAATTCTGTTTAAGCTGGATAGCCATAGTGAATCCCTCTCTTTCATGGTTGCTATCTGGCATAGCTAATATTATTATAGGCCATGTCATACCGTGCGGGCAATTGCAGGTATTGATAGAAGCTCGCACAGCCTATGCAAAAATTGACCTGCCCGTCAGTCGCCGATGATCTTGATCAGGACGCGTTTGGGTCTTCGGCCATCGAACTCTCCATAGAAAATCTGTTCCCAGGGACCAAAGTCCAGCTTTCCGGCCGTCACAGCTACGACAACCTCCCGACCCATGACCTGACGTTTCAGATGCGCGTCGGCGTTGTCCTCGTAACCGTTATGCGCATACTGGCTGTAAGGCTTTTCCGGGGCGAGCTTCTCCAGCCAGCGCTCCATGTCGCTGTGCAGGCCGCTCTCGTCGTCGTTGATGAAAACGCTGGCTGTGATGTGCATGGCGTTGACCAGGACCAGTCCCTCGCGAACGTTGCTTTCCCGGAGCGCCTGGACAACCTGGTCCGTGATGTTGACAAAGCCGCGCCGCGCAGGCAGGTTGAATGTCAGTTCCTTGCGAAAGCTTTTCATCTCTTTCCCTCCCGTTCAGGCCGATCCGCGCACGACTAAGGTGCTGGGCAGAATCACCTGGCGCGGCTCGTGCTCTGGGTCGCGGATCTGTTCGAGCAGCAGCCGGACGCCCTCGCGACCCATTTCGTCCTTGGGCTGGCGCATCGTGGTCAACGGCACACACAGGTACTCAGCCATGTCGATATCATCGTACCCGGTCACGGCCAGGTTGTCCGGCACCGCCAGGCCGCGTTCCTGGATCGCGCGGATGGCGCCGACCGCGATCAGGTCGCAGCCGCAGCAGACCGCGCCCGCGCAGGCCCCGTCTTCGAGCAATCGGCTCATGGCATCGTAGCCGGATGCGATCTCCGGCTGACAGTAATGCAGCGCGTCGTCGCGCCAGTTCAGGCCGGCTTCCTGGAACGCGCGCCGGTAACCGGCGATCCGGCTCTGACCGCTTTGTGATTCCCGGGGTAGGCTGAGAAAGCAAATCGGATTCCGGCCTGTTTGAATCAGGTGGCGGACAATCTCGTAGCCGCCCTGCTCGTTGTCGTTGGCGACGCTGTTGACCGGAACCGTTCGGCTGGTGCGCATCAGGAACACCAATGGAATGCCGAAATGAACCAGCGTACGCATCTGGCTGTCATCCGTGTTCAGCGGCGCAGCCAAAAGCAGCCCGTCGATCCGCTTGTTTAAGAGCAGCTCGATCGCCGCTTTTTCGCGCTGCGGACTCTGGTCCGTGTTGGCCACGATGACGCTGTAGCCGGCCTGTGCCGCTTCCGACTCGATGGCCCGGATGACCTTGGACAGCACAAGCTGGGAGCTGTCCGAGACAACCACGCCCAGCGTCCTGGTCTCCTCCACGCGCAAGCTGCGCGCGACCTGGTTGGGCCGGTAATTCATGCGGCGGGCGATTTCCATAACGCGCCGGCTGGTTTTAGCGGAGACGCTGCCGCGCCCGTTAAGCACGTTGGAAACCGTCATCATGGACACACCGGCTTCGGCGGCGATGTCCTTCAACGTAACACGCTTGTTTCTTTTGATCATCAGATCCTCCGTTATCCCGGGATGCGAACGGATTTTACGCTTGTCTTCGCCTTGATTGTACCGATGCGCTCTGCATCTGGCAAGCTGGCTCGGTTGACACCTTTTTGCAGCCAGCGCTATAATGACACCAGCAATTGATCGTTAAACCCGTTACGGGAAAACACGCATCGAGGAGGTACGCACATGACACTGGCAGGAAAAACGGCTTTGGTCACCGGCGGCGCCCAGGGCATTGGCCGGGCGATCGCTTCCGAGCTGGCCCGTCAGGGGGCCCGGGTTGCCATCTATGACATCCACCAGGAGCAGGCGCAGGCAACGGCGGACGACCTCGTCCGGGAGGGGGCCGAGGTGGTCGCCGGCTTTGTCGATGTCGCCAGACTGGACAGCATCCGGGCGATGATCAGCGACGCCGTCGAGCGTCTGGGCTGGCTTGACATCGTGGTCAACAACGCCGGCATCCTCTCCTCGACGCCGGTCCAGGAGATCACGGAAGAGGAATGGGACCGCATTATGACGGTCAACCTCAAAGGCAGCTTCTTCGTCGCGCAGCTGGCTTTCCCCTACCTCAAGGAGCGGCCGCAGCCGCGGATCATCAACATGGCCTCGCTGGCCGGGCGCATGGGCGGCTATGAGAGCAGCCTGGCCTACGCCGCATCCAAGGGCGGTGTCATTTCGATGACCTAC
>Ga0172382_10000410_pt1 | contig 80658 bp, 64 predicted proteins | sample Leawel138RmetaG_FD_122245 | JGI IMG/M metagenome (GOLD analysis project Ga0172382, IMG submission 122245) | Leachate microbial communities from a municipal landfill in Southern Ontario, Canada - Leachate well 138R metaG | ecosystem: Engineered > Solid waste > Landfill > Unclassified | place...
AAGCGTAATTATACCGCCTATTGCTCGCATCGCAAGACCAAGATAGAGAAACTTAAGGCTAGGAACCAACTACAACAACAGGATCTTAACATTCTACATAGTTGTCTTGCGCTGTAGTATTAACCTCATGCACTCTTTCGTAGACACGTACGTAATCTACAACTAATTGTGCCGGTAATGTAGCCCTCCGAATATCCCCACCCCACGGCCCTACCTCTGCGGTTATTTTCAGATACGACGGAACTTGAGATACGCCCCCGGCAGACGTTCGCCAGGTTTCCTTACCGTCAACATAGAAGATGTACTCATCCACGTTCCACTCTAGAGCAAAGGTGTGAAATCCTTCATAAATGCCCTTTATGTAAGGAGCATACCCAGCGCTTCGGTGTTCTGGCCCGTAGCCATCCCAGTGAAGGGCATGTTGAATGCGGTCCTCTTTAGAGAAGGGGGATTCGAAGATGTCGATCTCTGTTCCATCCCGCCCTTCATTTCCTAGTTGCTGCACCCCGTCGGTCATTAACCAAAAGGCAGTCCAAAATCCCTCTTCTTTGGGTAATTGGCAGCGTATCTCGTAGTAGCCATAGGCTTGCTCAAATCTGTCTCGGGTAGCCACCGCTCCGGAATAATAGGTACCCTCCCGCTCGTTTACTTGAATAATGAGATGACCTTCGCCATCTAAAAAGGCTTCTTCGGGTGACCAATATCCATCGTGCCGTTTCCAATTGGGTAGATAGGACCATTTTGTTAGATCAATTCTGTCACCCTCAAAGTCGTCTTCAAAGGTGAGTCGCCAACCAGGTTTATGTTTTGGATCCACCACCTCGGGCACCCCCATTACAGCTACTACTTCTGTGCCAAGAACAAATGTAACACAGAGGAATAGCGAAACTAGCACTAGTATTAAAGGTCGATACGTCATCGAAACCCAACCCCTCGCTCTCTAGTCTTAGTGTATACTCTATTACTGCACCAGTCCCTAGTCTTTCACACTTGTACGATGTTCTGGTTTTTTATCAGACAGGGAGGCTAAGCCCAACATCCCAAGCTCGTCCTTTCTCAGTGCACATACCAGAACTTGGGCTTTCCTTAAGCTGTTGAGCTAGTGTTTCGGAGGAAGGTGCTCCCTCGACATGTGATTTACTTAGCATTCGCCACATCAGATGATCCTGTTTTTCATTCCGCACGATAGCAACTGTGACCAGTTTACCAAACATGTCTAGCATTCACAAGCCAGGTTTTGAACTAGTTTGCTCTTTTTGAACATGGCGCATCTTGCCAAGTGGCGCCGAACGATCACCCATACTGTTCACCAGCCTCCTTCACACGACAACAAATGAGCTCATCTGTTGGTACCCACAGCCTAGATCCACGTCGTTTTTGCTAACTTGAGGAACATATCGTGATATTCCTTTCCGCAGATAAACTGTCTGATTTTTTCTTAGATTGTAGAGGATAACGGGCCATCCGTCGATGTACCAACTTCGAAGGATGGCCCAAATTACTTAGGACACTCACAGTCCCTATTCCCTCACCAAAGATCGCAGACCCACCCTACCCAATTGAAGTGCGTCCACCCGACCTAGGCTTTCCTCAAAGGTGAGTCTAAAGTAGTTTGCGGTTAGGGAGCTTGGGACACGACCAACTAGGTCTATCTTGGTCCAAACGGAAGAATCTATCCTATCGGTCACCTCATAATCCACAGATACCCATTGCTGACCGTCTACTGAAACGGCTACCTTAATTGTGTCCATGCAGGAGTCATCCTTTGTATACACTGTTACGAAGAACTCCTGCAGCCCTGGTGTATCCCAGATCAGCGACTCGGTGGTATTATCTACCCGAACCAAGCGATTCTGATCGCCAAAGAATAGTTCGGGAGTGTCCGTGGCGTAGACCCAACCGGCTGTTTCTTCTATGGTTTTCTTACGACTTTCCATTCCGAACCATCCAGCTTTCGGGGCTTCTAGGTCATCGACTAACTCTCGCCAGTTCTTAATGGCAAACCGGACTGTAATCTTGGTATTGGTATCATAAATGGACACTACATCACTGGTCAGTTCATACGTTCCATCATCATAATCGGGGGTGTCTAAAATCAGGTCCTTAGGAGTAGCATCCCCTTGGTAGATTACCTGCCCTTCCCCCACCTCACCTAGTTCCACCCGGGCAAGGGTTACACTGACCCCGGTAATTAATGAGTCCGGCCCATTCACCTGTATTTCTATTGGCATAAGACCACTAAAACTGCCCGCCCAGCCTTGGGAAAGAACCTCATTGTCCTTTAATCGCACCCCCACTGTAGGTGTAGTCACTTTAGAAAGGACTATCGGGGCTGCATAAATCTCTATCCCATCCTCTTGTAGCACGCTAAGCCTACCTTCCCCAGGCACCTTCTGGGGCTGGCGCACTTCTATCGTTAAATTAGAATCAAGTTTAACCTCAGCCAGCAACGCGTCCTGGGGCACGACCATAACAGTCGGCGGATCAACCACACCAAAGGGTAGTTTCACCTCATATTTCTGACGGGTGGGACTAATCCATAGAGTGTGATCTCCGATTTGGACTTGACCATATACTAGACTGGATAGGCAGGTTAACGCAAAGTCCTTGAAGTAGATCGCTGGGGTATTAGTTCGTAGGCCAACGGCACCATGCAACAACCCGTTAGGATCAGTGTACTCAATTATGGGCTGCTGGGAACCGTCCCAGTACACCTTGATGGTACTACCCACCACTTCAACGGCTAGATGATGTCTGGAGGCGACTATGTCTTGGGTATTAACCTGGGCTAGGGTCTGTGAGTTATACCTTAGTTTTTTTAAGGATATAGATCTTCCATTAAAGGCCACGTAGTAACCAATCACTGCATCTTTGACTTGTCCTTGGAAATAGGAAGGATGAGTTGCCCGGACAACAAGCCCAGCCTCTCCGGGATAGATTTGCCCGTCAACGTATAGATCAACTTCGACTCGGTAGTCGGTCCACCCCTCCTCGCCAGTAATTGCCATCATCTCCTTGGGACGTGTAATACCGTAGCCTCGCTCGCTAGATTGCCAATCTAGTTCACCATAGTACTGCCAGTCATCCCCAAGCCCGGTAGAAGCAGTGAATGGTTCTGTCATCACCGGATAAAACTCAAAAGACTCCAGGTTAAGGCGACCTTCGACCAATTGCACTTTTAGTGTATGAAGCCCTTTCGGAAGCTCTAGTGTGCCTACCCTAACCTTAACCCAACCATCCTTACTAGCAACATCCTTGTTGATTACATCCCCGATTAGCACCGGACTATCATCTACCCATATCTGTACGGTGGCTTCACTATCGACCGGCACCGTCAAGGCAACCCCATATGTATCTTCTTCTTCCAAATTGATATTATAAGAAAGCCAATCCCCTTCATCGACCAATTCGACAGAATAAGTGCCGTTTTCTCCTTCATGGATCCTAGTCCCATCCCGATACCGCAGGGGATTATCATCTACTGATTGACGAACACAATAGCCATCCTTCCGGTAATGGACTCCTTGGATAGTGCCTGGTATGGGCTTAGGAACATCATAATCACTAGAGCCCTTAGCCTCAGAACTGAAGGCGGTGAAACTCAACAAAGGTTCAACGCGATCATAGATGTACCCAATACTGCCCCCAAAGACTCCCTTCAGGTCTAGGGCAAATTGCCTCATATTGTCAAAGTAGATCTCCATCCTATCGCCATACTTGACTACCCGCAGGGTATGCAGACGTGTTAGGTCAACCTCCTCAAAAAGGGAGGCGGTAGCCAGTCTCATTAGTTGACCTTGTCTGGTAACCTGCAGTTCTAAGCTTTTCTCTTGCAGATCAAGTAATACACAGGCAAAGTTCTGATCGTCGATATAGGAGAAAAGAGTCCCCATGTAGCCTTCGGCTGTTTTATCTGTCACGGCGAAATTGAACTCTGCAGTGTAATCGGGTCCGGTTTTGGATCTGCTCAAAAGTAGTGTCGAGTCACCCGACTTTGTTTCAACCCAGTGTGGGGATAGGCCATCTTCATCTATCCAGGTATAAAACTCCGGCAGCTTAGGTCCTTTCTGCGGGTAGTTGGTCGGTCCTAGAACCATCATTTTCTTACCGTTAAAGGCTAGACGATCAATATTCATCTTACGCAAATGGGGACCAAAACGTATGGGCATGCTATGGTAGACTATATAGTACGAATCAAGATCGGGACCAAGTACTGTGGCACTGTGTCCGAGGCCACTAAAGCCTTCCTTGGTACTGATCAGAATAAGGTCATCCTCGGGTACGATATAAGGACCTAGGGGACCCTCTTCGCTCACGGAGTAATGCACCCGGTATCCGGTACTTAGCAGATGGTTTCCTGTATAGGTCAGGTAGTACAGGTCATTACGTTTGAGAATATATGAGCCCTCGGTCCAACCACCTAGGCTAGAGTTTAGAACCCGTTCCGGCCCAACAGTATAAGGGTCCGCCATACGATGTCCTCGGATCCCCAAATGTCCCGCATGGGTGAAGTACCAACGACCATCATCGTCAATGAAAACTGAGCCATCAATGGTTAAACCGAGGTTATCTGTCTGCACAGTAAACGGTCCCGTGGGACGATCACTTTTCAGTACATAGTGGCCTTGACCGTCAGGTGATGTGTACATATAGAAGAAGCCATTCCAGTAGACTACTTCAGGAGCGAATGCGTTCTTTGTCACCGGTTCTGTGGTCGCATAGCCTGCATAATCCCAATTAATTAGGTCCTGAGAAATCCAGGTCCTAATGCCCATAGAGCCACCATAGTGAGTATTCGTACTCGGATATAAATAGTACCGACCGTTCCACCGCAGGATGTATGGGTCACCGATCCCATAATTCGTCCATTCATTTTCCAAATCAAAGGGATTAGTATATAGTCCCCCCGCCTCAGCCATATGATGTCCCCCCACCAGTAAGCAGATAATCCCTAAGCAAAGAAGTTCTCGAGAACAGTGCATGCACTGTTTCCTCCTTCCCGGTTTTTCTAAATGCCACAGGTTTAGGATTGAGGCTCAGAGCGGTACACCAGCTCCACGTGGCCTAGCTGGATCCTGTCTTGATCCAGCCCTTCCCTTAGGCTAACCCGAAAATACTTGGCCGCGCCCTGGCAGGATCCACCGAACTCAATTTTGCGCCAATCTAACGAATCCGCCACTACCCTCTGTTCAGACTCCAACTGGGTCCAGTTGAGCCCATCAAGGGATGTACTTATTTCCACACCGGATATATCTACATCCTGTATGTAGGCGGTCACCTTGTATTTGCTTAAGCTTGGGATTTCCCAGACCAAGTGGCCTGTGCCCTGTCCTGTCCACACCCGTCGACTCTCATCCCCAAAGAAAGACTCCTGTCGGGTGGTATCGTAGTCCCAGCCAATTGATTCCTCAATGGTTTTCTTCTGGTCAACCGTTCCGAACCACCCGAGACTCTTCGGAGGGTCGAAGAAATCATGGACTGTCTCCCAGTTACGTATCAGCACCCGCAGGGTATCTCGGAACTGGTGACCTTCCTGGGTGGTAACTGCAAACTCCAACTGGTAACTACCGTCGGCTAAGTGTAGTGTATCAATATTTAGTTCCCCTAAAACCTCCGGTGCTTCATATACGACTACCCTCTCTTCGGTCCTTGGCTCCCCCATGACAATTGGTACCAAGGACACAGTAGCATTTCTAATCATAGAAGATGTAGCCCCAGTATGGAGTCTAATAATGCTTTCACCCCAAAGGGTACATCCTTGCAGGGGCTCTAGAATCATCGCATTTTTTACGGTAATACCAACCGCATGGCGCCAGATGGTATCCCGCTCATCTATAACCTCAAGGACCAGATGGTGTACACCATCTGCTAGCCAAGATGTGTTTAAGCTACTTACGGGGGCTTTGGTACCTTCGTATAACGCCATGGCATCTAAGGTAACCCGCACTTCCTTCACGGCCATTTCGGGGGCAATGACAGGTTCAATGGAAATTGGGCTAGGCATGGGTCCTGGGTTTGCGGGACTTGCCAGCCACACATTCTGATAGGCATAAACTCGCACTTCACGTAAGGCCCCGTCCTCCCCTGTGTTGGCTAATCGAATTCTGACATAACGGGCAGTGGCTTCATTGACTTCCGAATAAGGGTAAGCCCCACTCCGCAAACGATCCGCAAAGAGGAACCAGCTTGTACCATCTTGCGATGTCTCGATCTGGTACCGATGATCACCCCTTTTTCCAAAACGCAGGTCGACCTTGCCCACACGGAAGGGCTTCCCTAGGTCAATAATTATCCAAGGCGTGTGATCATCCTGCCGGGGTAACCAACTGGTGAGGGTACTCCCATCCAAGGCATAAGAGGCACTCCGGTGCTCTTGCTCTGAAGATGCCCAAGCTTCTTTACCTCTAGCTACCTCAACGATTGGGATGGCGGTACTGTTCCAAATGGGGCCTTCAGTGATAGGCTTGGTGCTCGGGGTCCGGTTTGCCACATGGGGCCACCCATCCTGCCAAATTAGCTGATCTAAAAGTAGCATCCGCCCAATTGTTGTGTCGGTCCAGTCATACGCGTGGTAAAACAACCAGTCTTGGCCCGCATCATCTTGGATTAGGGCATTATGTCCGGGAGATGCCCAATGATGATCCCCCTGCAAAATGGGGTTTCCCCAGTAACGTTCGAAGGGGCCCAAAGGGGAAGTCGAGCGCCCTACACTAAGGGCATACTCTCCGGGGATGTAGTTATCTCCGGACCAAAACAGATAGTAGTAATCTCCACGCTTGATGATCCAAGGAGCTTCCACTAGACGGGAATAGCGAATATGCGGCGCTGGATTAAGGGCAATGCTAGGTTCCCCCACCAACGAAAGGCCATCAGAGCTTAGCTTCTGGACAAGAATGGGCTCATGATGAGAACCCCAATAGATGTATAGTGTGCCGTCATCGTCACGGAAAACAGCAGGATCAATATCCCGATAACCAGGTCCCGAAGCTAAGGGTGTAGGTACACCGGTGTATGGGCCTTCAGGTTTGTCCGACCAAGCGGCTCCAATACCCATCCTATGCTCCATATATCCCCGTTCTTTGGCACTAAAATACAGGACATATTGGTTGTTAATAAACTGCAGCTCCGGTGCCCAGATGAACTGGGGCGCCAAGGAGTCCACCCAGGCAGGATAACCCTTGGCGAACATAGTCCCTACCGTTTCCCAATGAATCATATCCTTGGAGCGCATGATCCGCTGGCCAGTCACCGCGGTGTAGAAGTACTCGCCTACTCTAAGGAGCGCAGGATCCGGCCCATCACCTGGGTAAACCGGATTGTAATAGGGAAATACCTTCTGCCCTTGCTGCAACTGTACGGGTTTGGAGTCCGGTGGCAACAGGGGTTCCTTTGCTGCACCTGTGCCCTCACAACCTCCCCCGATCAAACACAACAAAGCCAAGAACAAGACAACCACCTTCCTTTTCCAGTTGTCACAATCTTCCCTCACTACTATCGCCTCCAACAGAATCTGCAACACCGGTCAATTGTTGAAACAAGTGGATTTCCTCTACCCGGTAGGGCGTACCGTCGCCCAAGTAAAGATCATGCTGCCATAGACTAAAATCCAGATCCATACCCCGGATCCAGTCCCATGGTTCGTGGGTTTGCGTTTTGCCGTTTACAAGCCCCCAATGGAAACAGCCGATTCGTTCTTTCCCAAAAAGGGGTAGATGGGTCTCCACAAGGTTTCCAAAGGGTCGATGGAGCCATTCGGTAATAAGCATCGGCCGGTCATAGACTCTGAAAGCATCAATAAGCAGTTTTGTGTGCACAAGATCACCATAGAAATGAAAGGAGAAAATGTCGGAAAGCTCAACAGCCCGCTCCTCTATTTCAGATAAGTACCCAGGCTGATGTTGCTGAAAGTAATCACCGTAAAACTCCCAGGGCCCTGCGGTAAGTGGCTGTATGGGCCGCATCTCCCTTGCCCAACCAAAGACGGCCTCCATCGCCTCTTTGCTCGCACTTCTTCTACCGCTATTGCCTGGTTCATTCCAAATATCCCAAGCCAGAATTCGCTCATCTTGTCCAAAGGTACCCACCATATCTTTGACGAAGTCTTCAAGTACCCCCCAGTTTGCCTGATCATCAAAAAGATGCCAAGGGGCTCCCTGTACCTCTCGGGACGCCGGACGACCACCCCCATGAGAACCAGGCCAAGGAGCAGGCTGGGGACCGAAGCGTGGTTCACGGAAAGACTCCTTTGGACCACAGCCACAATCATCGAAGAAGACCGGTAGCATGCTTATGTTCTGACGGTGGGCCAGGACCAGGAATTGCTCCATCCTTGTCTTAAATCCATCACGTTGATACTTCCACACGAAGAAGGGCAGCACCATACGTACACTATTGATGCCGGTTGCAGCAGCGATAGCCAATTCTCGTTCTATGACTCTGATGACCTCATCGAAGTTGTATTCCTGCCAGATTTCCACTACATTGATACATGTACTAGGTATGAAATTACATCCCACGATCCATGGCCGACTCTGATACCAATCCCACGCTTTCTCCCTGCTCCATTTCTCTGTCACTTGCCAAGCCCCTTTCAGAGATTTTCATGGAGGCGATTTATCGCCTCCATAATATTTCCTACCGTGCATATACCTGATCAAGGTATTGCTGCACAAGCCGATCTAGTTCCTGGAGAACCTGAGTGACTGGTCTTTGGTTTGTCCAGACCTGATCAAGAAGAGGCCAAACATACCGAGCAATAATATCGTCTTGCATACCGGGCACCACACGGGGAGCCTGGGCTGTAGTAACCGCTTCCAAAGCTGCCCTTCGCTGTTTCATTGTACGACCTTCGAGGTAGACTGCGGCCACCGAGGGATCGGAATTGATTGGTATACCCAACCCAGCTGCGGCAAGGATCCTCTGTCCCTCGGGACCACTGGCAAACTTCAAAAACTCCCAAGCTTCATCGGGATGGGGCGATGCAGCTGAGATACCAAACCCATTTGGATAGGCCATACTCACCTCATATTTGCCTATTGGAACGGGCAGTGCGTCAAAGTCGTTAAAGCCAAACAATTCGTCGTAATAGCCCGTCATCCAAGAACCATGGGTGTACATGGCTAGATTGCCCAATTCGAGGAGATATTCCCCCATCTCCCAGGGCTTTGGAATAATCTCATGGAGCCACGCTAGATCATAGATGAAATCCACCGCTCCCCGGGTCGCATCGGTGTTAAGTATAGAATTGCGGCAGGATTCGTCCAGGATTCCCCCGCCATTTTGCCAGAGATAGTACAGGCAGAAGTTTGGCTCGTATTCGACCCTATGCCCGTATTGGATCACATGTCCATCACTGCTTTTTTTCGTCAACACTTTCCCGAGATTCACAAGATCATCCCAAGATATAGATTCGGGAAGGGGTAACCCCGCTTCTTGGAACAAAACAGGGTTATAGTAGAACATGGAGACAAAGGTTACAACGGGCAAAGATCCGATGACGCCTTTCCAGGTAAAGGAGTTGAACAAAGGTTCATGAATCTGACTGATGAGTTCCGGGGAGTTTGCTATGTACTCGTTTAGCGAAATAAGCCATCCTTCATCGATAAAACCCACAGTCTGCATTTCCTGTGTGAAATAGATATCCGGGCCTGTATTAGCCAAGACACTCGCTTTCATCTTATCCACATAGCCACCAGTGTCGGGAACAAACTCAATAAAGATGTTTGGGTGTTGGTCACTGAAAGCTTGCGCCAAATCCTGATATGCCAGCTGATGACTCAAACCACCCCAGGCAGTGAATGTGAGGTATATCTCCTCCGCCGCTACGCCGAACCCAACCATCAGAACAATCAAACAGACAACATGCAAACCGACTAAACGCTTCATTGGCATAGCTCCTTTCATTTCTACCCGTACTATACACGACTCCCACATGTTACTAGCTTTTAGTTCGTCCTTATCTCTCCTTCCTGCCGGAGTTCCCTGTACTCCAGCTAATAGCATTGTCACCATACTCATATCGTCTTTGAGTGATTTAGATCCGGCCTGGATCAGTAGCATTCTTGCCTTTACCGAACAAGGGAGACTAAAGGGGCTTTGCATCAATCCAATTGAGTCAACCCTTGATTAACGAAAGCATGGTAAAAGGACCTATCTGTTACTATGTACCCTCAGTCTTATCTTAAATCCATACACACTATCATATGTGCAGTGTTAAGCAAACTATTCAATTTTCCAGCCGACTTCTTCCACAATCTGTGTAAAGTTAACTATATTGTATCCCGGAGTGAGTTAACCGTCAAGCGGCGAACATTGACTGTACATCTTATTCACAACTTACCCAAACACCAATGAAACCGAACACACAAAGGCAATCCGGCATATGGTAAACCCTTTTTCCCAAACCCTTTTTGCGCAAAGCCCAGATTCGCTTAAAATGTTTGTTTGCTGAAAGGAGAACCGAGGGAATGGTGCGGTCGCTGACTAAAAGGTGTAATAAGGCTCAAAAGGAAATGGAAGACAGTAAAGCAGTGCTTAGAACTTCGTTAAACCGACTTTGTCCCATCAGTGCAACCCCACCGCGTTCGGTCCTTGTCAGCTTAGCACATGGGAGGGTCTGGGATATTTCGCATACGTGTAGGGCGCCTGTTGCTCCATATGGTGAACACCCTCCGCTAGCATTGACGGGACTGTCTTATCCTCAGACCTTGTTTAGCCGGACACTTCGTCCTGACCGGTCTCGGCATGGAGCACCGTCAAATTTAGGGTATCGTTTTCCCAGGAAATTTCATAGGAGACAATTGCCCTTTTATCATCCGGGAACAACTGCTCCTTGCGTTGGAGCAATGGCTGCACAAGAACCCAGATCTCGGGCGACGTCTTCCTAAGATTGTTTATAGCATCGAGTCGGGCCTTGGGCGGTAGTACTGATAGGTTCCAGGCAACAAGGGCAAGCTCGATGATAACCTGACAATGTCTGTCCGTTTTTGTCCGCTTTGTGAATATCTCCGCAACCTGAAGCACTCGCTCAGACAACTTAGGCAAGGTAGAGGGAGAACTCCTGAAATCTACCTTTTCCCTATCAATCACACCTTTTCGATGAGCATCTTCAACAAGACGTCGCCTTACGTTCTTGTCAGTGTAGTCCTGTACCTCTCTCGCTCGTTTCTCCCGTTTTGCTCGGCTTTTTCTGCCCATCCTATTTCCCCCTGTAATACTGCGCACTATTCTGCGGACATATTACCCTACACATTATTCCGTTAAGACCACCAACATGTCTTTAAAACACCAAACCGATCTAACCTCTAAAGACCATGGTAGGAGCATTCCTGTAATTCAACTTTGAAAATAATGGTGCCTCGCATTAGAAATAAAGTGTGGCCTTGCTATTCACAATCTTAACCGAATGGAGCTACCTGACATGAAGTATACCTAGAATGATAAGATTATGCAAATCACGGGGAGGACGGGGTATGACTAAGAAATTTACGCATCTTTATAGATTATAGATGATACTATTCCGCTGCAAAACGAGAGTGAACGATTCAAGGTTAAGGAGCCTAACAAAAGGGCGTTTGGGACAGCAGATCACAATTAGCCAGCGTTACTCCACTAAAACAGGCAGGTATGTGTTCTTATTAGATGAGGCCTTAGGATTACCCGCACCGAGGCCAGTCCGGCACCGATGGACTGTTTGCTGCTGTAAGCTGTTCTGAAATCCTCATGTCGGGCTGCTGTTGATAGGATTGAGCAGATCATGGACAGACGAGTGGTACGCCATGAGACAGTTAGCCAAGCTGTCTCCATTGTTGCGCCTGCTGGAGCAACCACTTCGTAGTTGCCAGACTTATCAATATTGTAAACCTCAACTAGCACAGCACCTGCTATTGTTTAACTCTTCAGATGTTATGCCCCGGACCCTGTTCCCCTTCTCCATAATAACAATAACTTAAGCTTTGCTAACTACAACCACACGACTCCTTAAGGACCAGTTGTCCGGGAACAATCAGATTACCGTAGGATGTATCACCATTAACTAGATCCCTAAGCAAGACGCCTGCAATCTCACCTATTCTGTAAGCCGGAACATCGATTGTGCTGATCGCTGGTTTACTGCTAGCACCAATCGATAGATTATCACAGCCAAAAATGGCAAAGTCCCCAGGGACTTGCATCCCCATAGCACGAATCACATTAAGTATCTCAATCGCAACTAGATCGTTCTCCGCGAGCATTGCTGTTGTACTTGCAGCAATTCCTCGGATTTTATTCTCTAGTTCCGCGTATTTCTTAAGACCAATAACCCGTAGCTGTCCCTTGTTCTTTTCAATGGCTTCCCTGCAACCTTCCAGTCGCAGTCGCGACCAAGAGGTCATCGGTTCCAGATGCACATATGCAAAACCAGTATGTCCATGTTCAATTAAGTGCGATGTTGCCTCATAGAAAGAGTTGTGATTATCTAAGGAAACGGTTGAGACCCGTTTATCTGAGCTTTCTCGGTTTATGACTACGCATTTGACATCTAATTGGAGTAAGGCTTGCAAAATCGGATGGTCTACCTCGCCGCCGAAGAATATGACTCCATCAATCCGTTCGGCCCCAACTAGTATCGAACTAATCGGAAAGGCATCTGGACTTGGAGCAACAGCAACTAAGCAAATAGAATCCCCTAACGCATTCTTCGCCCCTTCGTAGAAACCGTTATAGATTTCACTACTGGACATCGAACCGTCGGTACACACAACTGCCAAGCGGAGTTGTTTCTCAGGCTCTTGGATCATATAGCCCATTTCCTCGGCAATGGTAATGATCTTCTTCCGCGTTTCAGGTGCCAAGGTCCCTTTATTTCTGAGCGCCTGTGAAACAGCACTTAACGATACGTTTGCCCTCTGGGCGATATCCTTCATCGTAACACTCATAGTAGAGCCCCGTTGATATGCACTATATACATAAACTTTATATACTCAGTTTATCACGGCCAATTCTGGGTGTCAATAGCTAGATCGTTCTGCTTTGCATCAGGTCACTAAACCGCTTTCACTGCTAGCTAAATGAAGTACTTGTAGTAACGATACCCAGGAGATCAATAATAGACCAACAAGAATCATGTTGGTCTATCACTAAACAATCCTTCCGCGCCGCAGAGCACAGACACAGCACGAACCACTATTGAGGTCACTGCACTATTACGGAAACATATGGATCACAAGATGCATGGGGCACAGCTGGCAGTCGAAAATGAGTATCCAATCGATACAGCTCCTTGCACAGCACTAGATCGTTCTATGAACCTACTCTTACCAGCCGACCACTTCCTGTGTCCTGCATGCCAAACTCTACGGAAAGCTAATACCACAAAAAAGGGTTAATCCAACAGTAGGTACTCCACAGTAGTAACGACACGGATTTTCTTAATATCTGGGGTATAGCTATCTAGATCCTCAATGGAGAAGTATCCCTGTTGCGCAGAGCGGATCTTCCCGATTTTGCTGCCCGAATCCTCCGCAAACTGCATGGCGGCCCTGCGAGCATCTTTGGTCGCCTCCGCAATCATCTCCGGCTTTATTTCATTAAGTCCGGTGAAGATAAATTGGGGGCGATGCTCATAACTACGGGATAGCAAAACACCGTCTTTTACTAGTTCATCAGTTGTGTTCATCACTGCCTTAACCTCATCGACGCTAGATGTACGGAGCAACACCACCGCTTCAGCACGATAGCGTTCGGCGGGTTTGTTCTCCCCAAAATACATACTCCACTGATCTGCTACCTCGGGTGAGGTGGTGCTAATCTCATCCTCATCGAAGCCACTACGCAGCAAAAAGGCACGAATCTTACCTTCGGTTGTGCTCAATGTGGCATGGAGGTTTTCCAAACTATCTGCGCTTACGGTATAGCTTAGGGGCCACAAGACCAGATCTACCTTCACATTGCGTTCGGCCAAACCCTTCACACTGACCACTCGATCCGCTCGTTTCCAAACCATAACGGCTTCCTTTAGTTGGATTCCACTTAGTAACAGCCCGAATGCCAACAGAACCCCTAGTACCGCCGCAGATTTCGTACTAGTCTGCCATTGCATGACGATCCCCTCCTGATCTTGATTAATAAACCCCTATGTATCCCCTATTATCAAACCTCAATATTAATCACAAGCACCATAATATGATGGGTCGAAAAGAAGATAAGCCTGGCCGGGGAACAGCGCTACACATAAACTACCATCGTACCTAGCACGATTAGACAGGATTCATAATTGAAGATGGATGTGAAGCTAAGTATATTCTACTCCCCATTCACGGAAAAAGCAAGGTTATGGTCCTAACATGTAAGGTGCCTAGACCAGAACAACTCTGATCTAGGCACCTAAACTACTAAGGGATACTCTGATGATCTGTGTTTCTCACCCGATACCAGCAGAGAAGCTCTTCTGGGCCAGGTAAACCTCTGCCTGTTCCTGCGGGATCTTCAAGGTACAGGTAGGTTACACTAGAGTAGGCGAAACGATCCTTGTAATCCTTAAAGGGATGCTTAAACATAAAGCGCAGACCCTGGGAAAAGCTAATCCTATCTGCTTCGTGAATGCGATACATAGCAATCAGAGAGTTTAGTGCGTCTTTGATCGGTACCCCGTGGAAAGGTCCAATAAATGGTCCCTCCCGGAAGTACCATCCTCCACAGAAGTAGTCTTCCAGTCCGGTCCCTACCAGTCGCGGCTGTTTTTCATTATCTATATACACATATTCAGGGGCCTCAAGGAAGCTGAGATTATTCAGTTGCTCCCCTTGCATAGACAGACTACAACCAACGTAGTGCCCCCTACCTTCGATGGAACACATCTCGAAGGCTTCTGTAAGTCCCTTGCCCGTGGAAAAATGGGTATGGAAATAGCCAAGATCCCTATCTAGGTCGGGATCCAGTTGGTACAACACATTCGCAAATATATCCGTATCCACAACCTGATCACGGTTCTCCACTTCAATGCGAAAGCCCCTTTGGAAGGGCATGGGGAACTTGCAGAAAAAGCCACCACTGGACATACCGAAGTATCTATTGGCGAAATTACCCACCTCACAAAGACCAATACCGAAAAAGTCCCCTACCGGAGCCTCCACTGCAGGTAGCTTTTCATCATCCCAATAAATCCGGAGGATTAACGTCTTAAGTATTGTCTGACTAATTGGGGCGGGAGGATTCCACCACTGATAAAACCAGCCAGGAAAGGTTATCCAGATATTCGAAATATATCCAGTGCCCTTCACCTCTCCAATGACTTTGGTTTCACCCTTTGGCACAAAGATGGTCTTTTGCCTCGTCGTAGAGTCAAAAGTAGTAAGCTGCTGTGTTGTCTCTTTGGTAAACTTGGCAATCCGCGTATTCACCAAATCACTCCTTCACAATCTAGTCATCCCAAAACAGTGGTGCAAGTTCAACCCCGCCTTGGCCCCAACCACAGCGACTGACATACCAATTCCCATCACTATCCACAATCACCTCTAAGGCGTGGGCCGGGATATGACCTACCAGATCCTTTAGATCCCAATGAAACGGGTTTCTGCTTTTGAACACGTCTGTTCCCACGTAACCACCCCGGGGTCCAATAAACAGGTAGTAATATCCATTGCGCTGGACCACAAAGGGAGACTCAGTAGGACCACCGTAGGTTCCTTCCATTGGGTCTGTAAAGACGATCCTTCTTTCACCCCAGTTGATCAGGTCTTTACTGGTCCGCGCTGCCACCACATGGTTCCCCCCAAAGGGCTTTGAATTAGCAGTATAATACATGACCCACTCATTACCGACTTTTAGAATCATGGGATCCCGGGCATCAAAACCATCAACTACCAGAGGGTTCGCCCGATGTCTTTCCCAGTGCCACAGATCCTCCGATGTAGCTAGGTGAATCTTGTACTTGGTATGATCAGGATCCCCGGCACAGTAAAACATGTAGTATAGGCCATCATGGTAAACTACATGGGGTGCCCACAGATGCACCTCCCGCCAATTGTCCCAGTCGGCACTTAGGGCAAAGGGTTGCTTGTCCCAGGGTTGTTGGAGAAGGGTCGAAGCTGTGGCATGGGCGAAGTTCTTCTCGTCCAAGGGGTTAGCTGGCTCCTCGTGGGTAATGCCAAAAAGGTGCCACGTCCCATCAACACCTTGCACAAAGCAATGGTCATTAATGTACCACTGTTCCTTCTCCCCAACACTAGGATCATAGATCCGTACAAACTCCCCTGCCCGCACCTGGCCTTGGGCCATGGCCGGAACCGCCTTTACCATAGCCAAACAAACCACGAATAGTCCGAGTAGCAAAATCGTCATAAACTCACTCCTGGAAATATGATGAAGTCTACTACTTAACAATCTAACAACCTCCCTCCAGTGGGTCAAGGCCTATTGGCCAAACACTACCTCCACGGTGGTCTCTCGATCCTGTTCTAAGGCAAGCTCCACTTGGTAGAAGCCACCACCAATGGAAGCAAACGGTACTGATGTCCCGTTGACGTACACAGCAGCCGGTGTTCTTTCGGGCCCGGGTATTTGCTCTTTAGAAGAGGGGTTTCTCCATGTCCACTCGTAGTAACAGGGACCATCTTCAAGTCCAATTAGTTTGGTCGTAAGGGTTCGTCTCACACCATCCCACTGGTTCTCACTCACTTTTGCCGATGTTACTGGTGCCCATACTTGAGGGATCGCCCCCTGAATAATCGATTGGAAGGCTGCTGCATAGAAGGAAAAGTGCGGCAGAAAACCCGTACGATCCAGCAGTGATTTTAGCTGTAGGGGTTCTTCGCCGAAAAGGATGCCCCGGGCGAAGACGTGGGCCACTGACCAATCATTTCCATAATGCCTTCCATCGAAATCGTTAACGGCATTGGCATCATACCAATTGGGATGATATCCCGGCATACCGACAAACTCCCACTCATACATCTGCTCAAAGCGATGTTCTGCATATAGGCGGAGTTGGGCCGGGTTATTCCAGTAAAGCCAATTTGTGGACGACCACAGACTCCGCGGATCCTGCGTCTGCGCACCAGTCCACTCGAAATACCCATCGATACCGAATTCTGTTAGAACATCGTCCTTAGCTTGTCTTCTGGTCGGCTTTCCCGTGTAATCGTGCTGCACCGCGTAATCCACCGACTTGATCCATTGGGGCAGATCAAAGGCGGCATAGATCGATAAAGCCTGTTTCGCTGCCCGATAGGAGGCATCCTGCCATAGATGATCGTCACCGACCATTTTCGCAAGTCTGGCGGCACCAAGCATGCCCTCATAGGCGAAGCAGATCCCATCGGAAAGACTGGTAAAACCGTAGACACTGGACAACGTACCAGACCAGGCCCAATCGAAGAAGATCTGGTAGTATGCATATAGACCCTGAATCTCCTTCCACAGGTCTTTTGAGACAGCATCGTCGTAGAAGTAAGCATATACCCACGTCCAGTCTAGCTGCCTTCCGTTGTACCATTCCCGATCGAAGGGTTCCTCGGCCACCCACACCTTATTACTCATGACGTACTGCTGACCGCTGGTAGGATCAATGATAGTCTGGAGGCTCTCCTTGGCAAAGGTTGGATCGAAAAATCTAGGTAGACTGGTTCGGGCCAATATCCTTTCCTTCCCTCCTAGCAGTGGGTAGACATTAGCTAGGGTTTTTGCCGTAGAACCGTTATATTCCGTATCCGACTTTCTCGGTTCCACAGGGCAGTACTGCCAGACATACGCCATCAGCTCTGATTGAAGTTTCTCCAGTACCGGATCATTAGTTATACTAATGGGCACCAACATCTGATCCCGACTGCTTGGTATGGGGATCTGGTAGGTTAGCTCTTCGCCGAGCCGATACGCATAGGGACCAAAAAACGTACCAACATTGCTTTCAATGATTGCCCCATCGATCCACTTCACTGGATAACCTGAGCGTTGCGCCAGCATTACAACCGGGGGTACCGGTGCGATCTGAATAGGTTCGGTGGACCATTCATCCTGCATCATGTGATACTGGAGACTGTTGGTGATGGTCACCACCCGGTTAACATCATCCACCACGGCAGTTTCCTCTAAGGCCTTTGGAAAACAAGCCAGTGCCCTGCTCCAAAAATCGGCAAATTCCCGGGCCTCTTTTGGCATGCCAGTTAACCATTTTTCACCCTCTTGCCGCATTATTCCATAAAGAGGCATCACCCCAATGCTCCCTGCAGCTTCAGGAAAACTGAAAACCACATCCTTACCCGTAATCTGGATCAGGGTTGGGCGCCTTTCTAGGCGAATCAACATGGGTAAGACATCCGCACTGCCCGACTCCGGGTGATTCCACAACAGCAGCCACGGCGCCCCAAGGGCGGAACCGGGTAACGTCTCATCTTTCTGCACAGAAGCAACCTGTCCTTCAAGATCGACATAGGCGACATAGTCTAAGGACAGGCCGTTGGTCCATTTCCAACTGGAGGCCTCGGTCTGGTACAAGACAGCTGGGAAGGCCCGGGAGATCATGATCTTGGTGTTTACCTCAACACCATCTTCTTCAGTACATACCTCACCAACACCCGTTACCCAGTCGGCCACAGTTACTTTCGGTGTTTTCGTTAGTGTTCCCGCAAGTTCGACAGAACCTAGGTCGAGACTACTACCGTCAGGGTAAAATGTGGGCCAGTACAGAGTCTGTACTGGCGCGTCCTTAGTTATGTTAAACGTAAGTAATCCCTCAGAATCTGTATGCAGTACACCAGTACCCTTACCAAAGGAACCGAAGGTACCAACACTGCTTAAAGACGCCTTTGGCTCGTAGGTATCGACGCCAACAACGCTATGCTCCACCGCCCTTTGACCTCCAATCTCCCCGGTAAGCCTTGGATTAACAATGCGCACTTCTACCGGTGGTACTCCCTGGGGCACGTTTGTCGCAAAGACTTTCATGGCCCAGGCAGTCATGCTTTCTAGGTCAGCTTGATCCAGTTGTCCCCATAGCCCCTCGGGAGCACCATCACCAATGGGTACCTTTAATGTTACCCATTCGCCAGGTTGTAGGACAATTGCACCCATATCAGCGGCCTCCGTCCAACGACCGGAGGGAAACAGAACCGGTTTGGCCTTAATCTGAATCCCAGTATCTACATCCTCGAGATACAAATCTACTTCAAAGTAGTCCCAGCCTCGCCAATCCTCAAACACCTGCATGTCCACAATTCCTTGGGAGTAACCTTCTTCCTTAAAAGCAAAGTGAGTATATACCGCAGGCTCATCCTGGGGTCCCTTCTTGGACGCATCAAACATAACCTTATAGGGTTTTCCATCCGGATCCCTATTGGCAGGCGCCCAATCGGCTTGGCTCCACTTGGCAACATCAGTGAAGTTCGCGATGGGACGTTCGACATGCTCCTTTGTTTTCGGTACTCCAATTAACTGAGCATTGGCCAATCGCACTTCAACGGGCCTTAACCCACCGGGCACATCTATGCTAAATACCTTGACCGCCCAGCCGGCCATACTCTGTAAGTCCTCCTCAGAAATCCTTTTGCTCCCCCAATACCCCTCGGGCGCATCGATAAGGGGCACCGAAAAAGTCACCCACTCCCCGGGACGTAGGGTGACTGCTCCCATATCATCGGCCTCGGTCCACCTGCCCGATGGGAATAGGATCATCTTCGCGAATACCTCGTGGGTAGCATTTTGGTCCAGGTAAATATCCACCTGAAGTGTCTGCCAACCCCGCCAGTCTTCAAAGAGCTGCCGGTCTATAACCCCTTGGGAATATGCCCCTTCTTTGAAAAGAAACTGGGTTGTGAGGGCAGAACCTCCATCGGGTGCACCACTGGGGTTAACCCTGGGCCGAAAGGGTAGTCCTTCTGCGTCTTTGTTGGCACAAGCCCAGTCGGCCTGGCCCCATTTTATCGCACTGTCAAAGTCGTCAATGGAACGGTGCTCAAGACTTGCCTGAGCTTCTACTTCACTGGTTCTTGAAATCCGTCCGTTGGACAGACGAATATTAATGGGCTTTGCTCCACTGGGAACTGGAGCAGCAAATAACTTAACCGCAACTCCCTTAATGTTTTGAATATCCTCAACAGTTAGTCCATCGCCGCCCCAATAGGCTTTGGTCATTTCACCGCTTAGAGGTGCGGTAATGGTAACCCACTGGCCTGGCTGGAGTGTTACTGTTCCGAGATCGCTTGCCTCGGTCCAACGGCCCTCGGGAAACAGGATTAGCTTGGCCTGAACATCTACATTGGGCAGCTCTTCCTCGAGATACACATCCATCTCAAGAAACTCAAAACCCCGCCAATCCGCATCACACATTCGTTCCATGACACCCTGGGAATAACCACCTTCTTTGAAAAGAAAGCTTGCACGAACAGCAACCTCTCCTTCCGGTCCCCCGTCGGGCACAACCGCCGGTTGATAGCCCACTCCCTCTTCATCGGAGTTTGCATCAGGCCAGCCCGCTTGGGCCCACGAGGCAGAGAAGTCTTGCACCAAGACCTCCTCTACCCCTTCCGCCAAGGTTGAAGGGGATATGAACATACCTGCAAATAACAATACTACAACTAAGCTAATAGCTACTTTTCCCCAAGCTCGCAACATTCTAGCCCCTCCTTTACTATTGTTCGGTATTGCCTACGTCTTTGTTCTGGGATTCCTGGATAATCTTGTTAAACTCGAACATTGCCACCCGTTCTGCTTCGGCTAAGGTCTGTTCGGGAGCCTTACGGCTATTGAATATGTCGGTAAAGGCCTCTGCGATGATTCGCTCCACTTTGTCTGGTAAGCATGGTTTGACTAATTGACCACTCATCAAAGATAGCAAGTAATGATCAATACTCTTTGGCCGGGACTGACTGCGGTGGAAAGCAGCCAAGGTCTCTGGATAGGTCACAACAGGACTAGCGATCCCAAAGAGTACCTGCAGGGTTTGGGCAGGTTCCTCGTAGGTAAGGAATTTCAAAAGTTCCCATGCTTCCTGCGGATGCTCGGTGTACGAACTGATCCCAATTGGCATTCCGCCTAAGCTGGTATAGGTACCCGCTGGACCTGCCGGTGGCGGTGTCACGTCCCATCTGAATCTGACATCCCGGGTATAACCAGCCCACGTCCATGGTCCTGTCCATTGCATAGCCACTTCACCTGCCTGCCACTGGGGCTCCCACCAATCGTTCAATTCACCCGGTTGGGGCTGGGCATGATGCAGCCATATAAAATCATGCATGTAGTAGATTGCATCGATAGTCTCGATTTCATGGAGAAGGAACTCTGTTTGATCTTCATTCATCCAGCGCCCACCGTAAGAGGCAATAATGCTGTCTTTGTTAAACTCGAGATTACCCATACCAAACCGTTTAGCATCTAAGTCAGTGAGTTTTTTGGATATTCCCAGTAGGTCTTGGTAGGTCCATCCCACCTGGGGAGCAGCAATTCCACTTTCCTCAAACCGATCCACGTTATAGAAGATCGAGTGGGCATATACGTCCCGGAGTAAGCCATATTGTCTGCCAAGGATCTGACAGGTTTCCAACACCGCGGGTAAGTAATTACTCGCATCAAACTCGGAGTCCTTTTCTATAAATGGACCTAGATCCTCAAGCATCCCCCCCATGGCAAAATCAAAAAGGTCTTCTTTCTTGATCCAAAGCAGATCCGGCGCTTCACCGGTTGCCATCAACATCCAAACCTTATCCGCATAGGAATTCCAATCCGCAAAGATGACTTCTACCCGTACATCTGGGTTTAATTCCTCAAAGAGCTCAAGAATCTCTAAGTTAAGATCATGCTCCTGGGATCCTTCGGTGGACCACCACATCAACTGTAATGTTACAGGCTCCGCAAAGGAATCAAGCGAACACAATAAGACTGTGATGATAAACATCAGTATCATCTGTTTCCTCAAGTTATTCACCCCCGTATTAGCCTAGAAAACATAATCCCGTTCTAAGATCTATATGTGCCTACTGCTCATTCATCACCCCGTTTCTAATCATGATCTTGCTAAATCATCCTCTCTTGTCCTTACTTTCTTCTATGATCTGATTGAGTTGTCTTCATTCACAGGACGCTCTTGATCTAGACAATCCAATGGTAGACTCCCTTACAATCAGCTCGGTTCCTATACGGGTTTTCTGCACGGATAGTTCTTCTTGACGGATCAACTCAAGAACCCGGCGAGCTGCCAAACGACCCATCGCATCACGATCCACACTAACGGCTGTAAGCGGTGGAATGCAATACTGCACTAAATCGGTATTATCAAAGGAGACAACAGATACGTCATCGGGGACCGATAGTGATAACTCATGGATCCCCTTGAGACTTCCCACGCCTGTCTCATCTGTGACGCAGAATAATGCTGTTACATCCCGTTCTTCTATCGCTCTTTTGGACAAGCGGCGTCCATCCTCTGCTTGACCAATCCCATTGTAGATAAGCGTGGGTAAACCAGCCTCTTCCATAGCTCTGCCGTAGCCGGCAACTCGTTCCATCAAGCTTGTGCTCAGTTGGCTTGCACCAATACAAGCGATTCGCCGATGGCCCAAGTCCAGAAGGTGCCTAGTTGCCGCGTACGCACCAACAATATTATCTGTAGCAATACAATTAAGCGCCCGATGCTCATAGTAATTGTCCATCATCACCACCGACGTATTCAGACTTTCTAAATAATCCAGCAGATCATCCTCTGGCCAACCAACAACGATGAACCCAGCAACCCCTTCGCCGCTAGGCAGTTCCATCGATTGCATACTTCTCTTATCCTCAATAGCGCAAGTCACCAATCGGTAACCAGCCTGTTGACAGGTTCTCTGGATGTTTTGCAAAACCGGTCCGTAGAAATTACTACCGAAAGATATGTAATGCTCGGTGCTCTTCGTGGTCAAGAACATGATATCCATTGACGTTTTTGCCTGCTGAGCAAAATATCCTAGCTCCCGAGCCGTTTTCAGCACCCGCTCCCTTGTCTCAGGAGAAACGCGGTCATTATGCATCGCTCTGGAAACCGTCGAGGATGAGATATTCAGCTTGCGAGCAATATCTTTTAAAGTCACCTTTTTCATCAATAAATCCGCTCCCCGTTACATGGTAAGCAAAACGTTATGCAACTTTGCCACCGTATCAGTGGAACTGTACCATATATTTATATTCGATATTCGATCCAGATTCTCCTCTATTTGGAACTCATCGCGGTGCAACTTTTACCATCACTCCAGTCCCTGCCTACTGGCATGTTTCAGACCATCTGGCGAGGTAAGCAAAGACCAGTCACACGCACTTTCATGGGATTGTCCCACCAATTTGTGGGTCGTTTCCCATCGTATTTTGTTTTTTGGTAGTTTGATAGCGCAGATACGACAAGACTGCAAAGATACTCGTGTAAACCCCTATTACGAATAAGTAAGAGACACATGATCTTTGAAAGACAGATAGGCTCGAAGGACCAGTAAGGATATGTCTTTGTGCTAGTTTAGGATTACTCCGTGCTACTGCTTAGAGTCTTAGACGCAGGCACTGGCGTTTGAGCCACTTAGGAGGCGTTTTTGAACCGGCTGGTTATTTTATAAAGCCCTGTTGATGCTTAGAACAGGGCTTCAATCTCTACATGGAGATCCTTTCAATGAACTCCGTAATCGTCTCCAAGGGTTGCAGGAGCTCACCGCTTAAATGTTCCCTGAAAAACTGGTTCCGCAATCGATCCAATTCCAGCAAGACTGGTTTTTTTAGCTCTTGGGCCATCTGGGCAATGCCCTGCAAATGACAAGATATATCTACGGAGGTTTCAACATCATCTTCCAGCAATTTGACCAAACGTTCCAGGCCAGTGGTCAACTCCGTCACATGTCGGAGAGTAGTCGCCGCACTTTTGGCTCTATGTGCCTGAATGAGGAGCTCCCGCCGGCTTTCATTCCAGATACCCAACTTTGTCCCCACAAGCCATGCGGTAACTTGGTTCCCAGCAAAGGCAAATTCAATATCTAAACGCCTAGCCGTTTCATCCACCAGAGCATCTACGTAGACGCCTTTTAGCAAATCGAAGACGAACACCGATTCTTCTTGCAGCAAACCAATTCCTTTTAGATCAATAGCTATCTGTGTAGTACAAGGGTCTTCTTTCGTGTTCCGTAAGGTGAAGTATCCGGCATTGGACCGGAAATCCCCATATCGTTCCAGTTGAACTTCAGATGTGGCTGCACTAGCCCACGTAACTGGGAACCAGCCAGCCCGATCTAGGGCACAAATAACTGGCATGTATTTCTTAAACAGGGGTCGATAAGCTGCCCAGTCTGACTGGGTGGGATGTAGTCCTAAGACGTTGGTGAAAATGCCGTAAAACATGCTTAGCTGAAGGAGCTTTTCCCTCTGGGCATAGTCCCAAGAGGATGTTCTCCCATAGGCTAGATTTTCTGTAAGGAGTAAAGTCCATGGTTTCTGATAGGCTAATGTCCTGCGGATTGCGAAATCCCGGTCGGACGTACCAAAGCCGGTGCCCACCTCTCCGCCAGGTACATCCAAAGCATGAACATAGAATAAGCCTCGTTCCGGATAGATAACGTTTCCCAACAAAATCTTGTCTTCCTCCTTGGCTAGGTTTGCCATCTCGGTAACGTATTGATGCTGGGTGAAAGCTAACAGTTGCCCGGTACGTTTCCTACTGTCCCAGATTAATGGATCTCGGGCTGTGGTAAAATGCTCCTTGCGGTAGTTGATTAGGCCGCCAGCCCAATCCAAGTTATCAATGTAGATCCCTTTAAGGGTGCCCCCACTTTGAGTTGCTTCCTTTTCTGCATGACGGACATGCTGCACTTGAGTTTCAAAAAAATTGGGTGATGGCAGATGCGGATCAGAGTTGACCACAAAGTCTACCATGGGCCCATATGCGTACCAACCAATCGGCATTAGCTCCCCATTGGAATCGTAAATCCCTGAATTTGTGATCGCGCGGGCCACATAGTTTAAGGGTAGGATCTTATGGTCATAGTCAATGACATCATCTGGTGCACTAAGTGATCGCTCCAAAAGGGCCAGGAACTCCTCTTTGCTAGGTTCGGGCTCTCTTTCCCGATCCGGCCAGCCTAGCCATTTTTCCGAGGGTGCTGTATAACGAAAGGAAACTATGTTCTGTACGAGATCCATCTGGTAATCCATCGGGGTTTCGTTGAATTTCAAACGGAAATCCCCCAAGGCGGGCACCTGCCGATAGTCCTGGCAAAAGACCCAGTTTCCCGCCTCTTCTACCCGCCGGTTAAAATGCTCAGGAAAAGCATCATAGTACCGTTGGGCCGCAGCCCGCATCCCCCATTGGGCTGGAAAAGCATAAATCACAAACTCAAATTCCGCTTGGCGGGGGAAATTGGAGGTATCCGGGGAGAGTGCCAGCGTAAAACTGATGGTATATCCGGTGTTGTCATAGCGAATCCGAAATAGACGGGGCTGATTCAAGGGAACCCCCATGGCTAGCCCATATGCATCGCAATATATGGCACTAAACGGATAGATGTTCATCGGATGGGAGGCTAGGTTAGCCACATTTTCGTAGACCCTGTGTTGAACGATCTTGCGGCTAACGTTGATATCATCTGCCCACTGCCAATTAGAGGCATCAACGGGTATGGTAAACGCCACTACTAGGACCCGATCGGAGTTGGATAGATCCTCAACTACACCATGAACCCTCATATATCCTTCGCACTGTTTATAGGTAGCCTTCATTTGCAGATCAAGTTCCGGTACCACACCCTTCTGTACCCATTGTCCCTGTGACTCGATCATAGGAAATCCAACCTCATGACGCCTATTTGCCACGGCATCGGTAACACTAAAGCCAAAACTGGCTTCCTCTAGCAAAGTACACTCCTGACCAAATAGATGCAATTGCTGCAGTGACCCATTGCCGGGACAAATCTCAATAGATAGATCATCTGTGGAAATCCTAACCATACTTATTTCTCCTTCGCTAAAGGCAAATACAGTGCTTATCGCAAAAAGCATCAGGAAAGCTACTGCTTTGAACGCAGACAAGTATTTCATCCACGTGACCTCCTAGGGACTAATCTTTCGTTCTGCTACCATTTTCAATAATTGTAATTTCGTCGATGATACAGCTTCCACCATTGTGAATCGCCCAGATGATTCTGTAATCAGGATAATCGTGGGTAGTGAAACTGAAGGTTTTGTGCTGAACTTGCCCGTCCTCCAAATCTAGCCAACGGGTAAAGCCCACATCGTAGTCTCTTCCTGCGGCTTCCGAGGCGGCATATACGTAGAAATAATTACCCCGTTCGCGGCCGGAACGTTGTTGAAAGGCAAAGGACACCGTATAGGATGTGTTTGGTTTCAACTTAATCACGTTGGAGTCCGTCCACAAATAGTGGTAGTCATCCTCTGTGAATCCTAGCTGCACAGCTTTGGGTAATAGATCATATCTGCGTTCTACTGCCAAGGAGCCTGCCCCGGCTATGGGTCGATGGCTCTCTATGCTACTTTGTTCGTGGGCAACAAAGCCTTCACCAATCCCTTCTTCAAAACCTTCATGGAGACAATCGGTGGGGTTTACTTGCTCAATACGAATGTTATCTAAGAGCAATGCTCCCTGATCTGTTGCTCCCCAAACCAATTCGTAATCATCGAAGGGACCTAGGGTAATCACTATCGTCTTTCGTACCGAAGAGGCGCCTTCTTGATCCTGCCATTTGCAGAACCCACGCAATCCAGCAAGCTGACCCTTTCGGCTACGGGCGACGAAGTAATAGTATCCAGGTTGAGAGGTAGGACCTGACGGGGCCAGAACTGGACGATAATCGAAGCTGATTACATATGTGCCGTTGGGCTCTAAGGGTACCATGCGTGAATCTAGTTTGAAAAAGTCACCCATTGGACCCTGGGAACAACCATACAAGGAATGCTTTCCTGTGATCGGGCTGTGGGATTCTAATCTGGCATTTTTACCGACGATGCGAAAGAAGCTTTCCGCAAAAGTACCACTTTCAAAATCCTCACATCCGACAAGTTCTCGGCTGGGAGTCTCTGCCCTGGTTGGGGAAACACTGTTCTCTACCTGAACTACGCCAATCGAGTAACGATTATTCCCATCATTACCTTCGATTCCTAGTTCGATGGCCGGTTCACCTTCGCCATCCACGAGGGCAATGTAAACTTCATAGGTTCCTTCTGGCACATCCTCTGATAGAAGAAACTCACTAATATACTCATAGGTATTGCCACTAGTCACGTTAGTCACATCAAAGCTTTCATCTGTGGAGGAGAAGACCAGGTCTTCACCGTCAAAGAAGTAGACTTTCAAGGGATATTTCTGGAAGAGCCTTCCCACTGCACGGTTTTCCCAGGTGTGATGAAGCTCAAAAATGCCTCCAGGAGCGACTATCTTAGGGAAGTAGGCTTGGGTTAACACCAGCCGATAACCCATCCACCGTAGACCATAGGGAATCAAACCTTTGTGTTCCTGGTTATAGAAGAACAACGCAGAATCAACGTTGGGGTTTTTCGTGTTATTAAAAGCGGTAATATCCCAGCCAAGGGTCATTAAGTAATTCACATGATAGTTTAGAGCCTCATCAATGGCTCGTTTCGGGTTATATCCTTCATTCAGATTCTGATACCAAGTCAATGAACCTGCAATCTCACCGGAAATTGGTTTTCGGGTTCGTTGAAAAAACTCCAGCATCAACCTACCGTCGTAGGCATCGTGTACATATCTCGATAAGCCATTACGATTGAGTGCAATATTCTCTATTTGGTAGTAGGCATAATCAAAGGCGGAGGCCCTAACATACTCTTCGTAGGTGGGTTTGGGCCTATGGTTAATCGATATCCCATAGGGAGTTAGATCATCTTGCCACTCGTATGAATTGGAGAGAACAAGGATAACATCACTATTGGCCCAGGCTTGGGACCATTCATCAATAATAGATCGGAGAGCTTGAATTCGTTCTAACAAAGAGGGGTAATCAAAGCCACTGTGCCATTCACCCCATGCCCCGTAGCCACACAATTGCACAACTTCAACTGCCGGATGATCCTTGTACCGCCCGGCAAATTCTGCCAAGAATCTTCTTAAGTAGGTCAGATATGTAGGATGGGTGTAGTCTGGGTATTTGCACTCGGACTCCTTACCCCATCCCGCGCCGTCCTTTAATTTGTATGGTACACCCAGATCGTATAACCACTCGGGGGCACCAATTACAAAGCCCACATGGGGCATGATCATTGGATCGGTGGAAACCCTAAAGTGGATCTTCTTGCCTTGGGCGGCCCAGAACTCAACGGCCTGATCCACTAGGTTCCAGTCAAAGACACCTTTTTCTCTTTCAATAGCACCCCATGCGGACAATATGGCTACATGATCAACCATCTCCCATGGAGTACCATTCCTAATATACTCCAGGGATCGACCAGCATCGATTTGGTCGGGAATCGCATTATCTATGTACCACCAACCCATGTGGGGATTAGAAAAAACGCTGTTGACTTCCTTAGGATACATACTTACCATACCGCCTAATACCTCCTCACCAACCGAACAAACGAGAAAGAGCGCCAATGGGACTAGCAACATAGAAAATTTCCGCATGTAGTCACCTCCTACGAGGAAGGTCCCACACTCTGTGTGGGACCGTTTTTATCTTCATCGATAGTAATCGGCCAAAGCGGTGTTAATCCGATTCTCCATTACCTCAACTGCTTGATTGGGATGTACCCGTTCATATAAGGAATCGCTTACTGCACCGATGAGTGCACCCCAAACAGCATCCCAAACAGTGCCGTCAAGTTTGTAGGCTGAATTGCTCAATACCGAGGCAGCTACTTGGAAGAACTGGTTACCTGCAATTTCCTCTGCTTGGTAGTGCCCCAACTGGGTGGGCAAAAGACCCGTGGCCAGGGCGCACTCGACAGAGTTATCTTCGTTTAGGAGAAACCGGTAAAACTTCGTTCCAGCTCCTCTAGCCTCCTCATCCAAACCGTAGCCAAAACGCCAGTCGGAAGCAACACAAGTAGCTCCAAAGGCAGCATCCTCTGACGGCCTTGGTTGCGCGGCTACTCCCCAATCAAAACTAGCCGTTTGGGCGGCTCCGTAGAACCATGTACCTAGGAAGGTCATCGCAGCAGTCTGATTCAGGAACTGCTCGCCACTCCATGCGGGACTAGGCCAGGGAATGATCTGGTTTTCAATTAGGTCTAAGAAGAACCCATACGCATCTTGGGCCTTAGTCCCTGTGAGTTTCACTTCTTTGTCGCCGATTTGAAAGTACTCAGGTACAGCTTGGGGCAAATATACTTGTAGAAAATCTGTAGGTTCTGTGGTAAAGCCAGCTTGAAGGATCTGACCATCGGGGCCGATTTTCGTCAGTTTTTTCGCCACTTTGGTCAACTCATCCCACGTCTTCGGCACGTCCTTATCTCCAAGGCCGGCTTCGGCAAAAAGCTCTCGATTATACCAAAGAGGCGTAGTCCACAAGCTGAAGGGATACGCGTACACCTTCCCGTCATCTTCGATAAAGTCTTCAAAGAAGGGTAACTCCTGTGACCGCATGTATTCAACAAGAGTGGGTTCGTAGAAGTCTTCAGGATACACGTCTATTAAATCCTCAAACCCACCCCGTAAGAGTTCCGGAGCAACTCCGCTAACCTGAGCCATCTGCAGCTTGTCGAAATATCCATCAAAGGGATGTAGCTCCACAATGACCTCGACTTCATCCTGCATTTGGTTGAATTCCTCTGCTTTTCTGGCAGTGAACTCACCGATGGCGTCATGCCAGGACCACAAAGAAATGACGGTCTTACCAAAACCCACTGTGTTTGCCAGTAATACTACTAATATGCTAAATACAAATATACTAGATTTGTTACGCATAATAGACTCCTTCCTTTCTTACTAATACTTCTGTTCAGTAAACATTCCTTGTTTCCTTTGGTTTAAAATCTACCACCTTCCCCTCCTAAGAGTGTGGTACATACAACTTGCTTGGCTCTTGATACATTCATGCTTTGACTTACCATTACAGCCGACGGACGCTCATAACTACATCCTGGAAGACTACACTCCTTAATGGGCAACCCCGCCACATACTTCTCCAAGTCAATAACGCAACCTCTAGTGAACAGACCTGTTGTCTCAACGCGCAAGTGCCTCGCGCTCACCTCGAACATATCAGGCTTAATTACCCAGAGTAAGGGAGCCAGATCATAGAGGATCGGCTCTGAACCCCAGACACTCTGTAATTCTAGTAGCAGATCCACCACTGGCCCTCCTTGGTCTTTCAGTATCGTACATGTTTTACGGTCCAGGATTAGTTCCTTACTAACACTCCAAGTGGCAAGAAAGGTCTGAAGACCCATCCGGAGGATCTTATCTGCCGCAAGGTAATCATTGGCAAAGTTGTGTTCCCGCCGAAAATAGACAACCTCACCTCCCATAATGGCAAGGCCCTTCAAATCCTGTTTGAGTGATGGATATCGACAGAAGGCTTCGGCTGCATTAGTTAGTTGCCCCAGACACACTAAGGTTACCTCTCCGGGGTTTTCTTTAGCCACACGGTGCAAGTGATCCCAAGCGACAATCCCACAATCTGGCATTTCCGATGAGTGTCCGGCTGCCCAAGCTAGTTGAGGAGTAAGCTGCGGCACTTTAGTCTGGGTCGGTGAACTCTCTGCGCCTGCCGAAACACAAATATGTTCCTTGCCTACCGCTTTGGTGATCATCCGGGCAAGATGTGCCCGTAAATGGACATGGTGATCAACTGTTGATATACCCACTACATCTAACTGAGGATGCATTAGTGCAAAAGCTAAGGCATACGCATCGTCAATGTCGTTACCTATATCTGTATCTATAAAGACCTTGTGTGCCCCTGTCAACGCCGATTTACCCCCTGAAACGCATCATGTTATAATACATCTATATTGTCTTACTTCAACGAAACCAAAGACTTACCCTTTGACATGGATTGGCACAAACTTAGCATTTATTGCGCGGGGTGATCAATTGAGTATACCCATTGTTATTGATACAGAAATAGGAGATAATATTGATGATGCCTTTGCTCTTGCTCTGGCGCTAAGTTCCCCAGAGATTGAACTGTTGGGGGTCACCACTACCTTTTACCATGCACAGGCCAGGTCCTTACTGGCCCGCAGGCTATTAGGTGCCTATGGCCGATGCCAAATCCCTGTAAATCACGGGCAATCCCACCTCTTTCAAGGTGAACCTCCTGCGGATTTTGATACGTTTACACAGATGGAGGAAGCTGTGCTAAAGGAGCCGATGTCAATTAGCACAAACATGTCCGCTTTAGATTGGCTCGGCGAATTAACCAAAACAGAGCAGAACATTACCTACATTGCCAACGGTCCCTTAACAAACCTTGCGGATTTCATACACCACTACCCCACACAGACCAAGGCGCTAAAGCAAATCGTACTCATGGGCGGATGGGCAACTCAAAGACTACCGGAGTGGAACATAAGCCACGATCCAAGGGCAGCAGCCATCGTGTTTGAGTCTGAGATCCCCATTGTGGTCATTGGTCGTGAAGTGACGCTAGGATGTATTCTGACCCAGTCCCAAGTGGAGATGCTCCTAGAGTCAAACCTTCCCGGCACGAAATTCCTGATGACCCTATATCGTCAGTGGGCAAAGACTATGGGCAATACACCACCAATCATGTATGATCCATTAACGGTGATGTATCTGTGCGATCCTTCCTTGGTCCAGCTTGAGTACGTTCCCCTACGGGTTCAGACAGAACCGGGACCAACCTATGGGGTTTTGTATCAGGATCCTACCGGAGTACCTGTGCATATGGCAACCGATGTGGACCGGGGACGTTATTTGAACACACTAGTATCCCGTCTTACCGGGCAGACTGGGATCCGTGAACTATATCCAGCCAAACTACAAGTCGACATCAAGGACGCCTTGGAGATCACCTATCCTCTTAATTGGCAAATGAAGCGTAACGTCACGGCAAAACACATCCTTGCTTGTGTTATCCAAGGAGAAGGTACAGTGGAAAATAGTGATGGGCTGAGCACCACAATGCAAGAGGGAGACCTGGTATACATACCTCCCCATTGCGTGCATCAAATGTCAACAAGAACCGGTATGACCATGTCCATACTGTATTTTGACTGTTGGCAGACTCGAAATGGCGAGCAAGAGGACTATCTTCTACCTTTGACTAACCAAAACCTAGTACATCAGCTGCCAGATCCTACTTACGGCAAATCAACCATCGCACAGATCGTTGATCTGTGGTCGAAACCTTCCTTAAAAAACATGCTCATCTGCCAAAGCAGGCTATTGTCTGTCGTGGCATATCTGTGTAACACTAGCCAAAGCCCGAGTGAAACCGCAAACGAAACTAAACAGCTAGTAAAGGAGATCAGAGAGTACCTCGAGGAGAAGGCCGAAGAGAGTATTGTGCTTGAACAACTAGAAATCCACTTTTCACTGAGCAAATATCATCTGATCCGTATCTTTAAGCAAGAGACGAACATGACCCCCATGCAATACCACCGCCTGCTAAAGATGCGACGGGCCAGGACTTTGCTGGAGTTGGACCACATCTCAATTAAGCAGATTGCCCATAGACTGGGATACTCATCAATTCAGGCTTTTAGTCGCGCCTTTAAGCAGGAAACCGGCATGAGTCCACGGGCCTATCAGCAACTTTCCAGTCGATAGCAATAATCCCTTAACAGATCAGATGTCTTTCTTACGAAGATTTTGCTTCTTTATACTATCCAGATCCTCCCGACTGAAACCTACTTCTCCTAGGATACCTAGAATGAAGGGTGTCTTCTTCTCGATATAACTGCCGATATCATCGGGATACTCCTGTGCTAGTCTTTTCTTGAGTTGGCCGTATTCAATTGCTTTGTCCCGATACAGTCGTAAGTAATCCCGAAATTTGAGGTGACTTTCTAGGCCTGAGGAGCCTACTAGGCAGACATACAGATGATGCTTCATCCAGATGCGGCCAGACCCATCCATTGGTACCTGGTCGTTGACCTGTCTCATTGCCTCTCGGCCAGGTATCCCGAGGTTCCCCTCATGCTGATACCCTAACCCACATAACGCGGCAATAACCTGCTTCGCCCCTATCTCATCTGGGACAATAAGATCAATGTCGATGATCGGTTTTGCTGCTAGACCCACAACGGACGTGCTTCCCACATGCTGTATGTCTACAGCCGACCCTTTTAGATGTCTTTTGTAAACCGCTTTTAGCTCCTCAAAGACTAGGGGCCAATCTGGGTCATAGTCCTTAACGACGATTCTTTCCATTGATGCTCTCCTTGTGAAACCGGGTTAATATTACAACTTTCACTGGCGCTGTACTTCAACTCTGATACCAGCAAGGATGGTTATTCTAGTAACAGCGCCCGGACCAAAGCAGCCTCAACCCCTTGGAACTTCAACGGTGCTACAAGCAGAGTGTAGCTACCCGGCGGTACATGACCTAGGCAAAGGCCTTCAAGGATCTTGATACCTGCTTGGAACAAAATCCTATGGGTCATGTGCCCGGCTTGATCCCGTTCGATACCTAGGGCGTCAATACCAACCCCCACTGCCCGCTTGCTTACTAGCGTACGTGCCGCGGTAAGATCTACATAGATGAAGTCTTCTTTCAGGTCTTTTCTCTTGGAATTCTTGGTCTTAAACAGCACAAACTTCCCCGATGCAATGGGCAAGTCTTCTATGTCTGCCGCAGTAATCTTCTCATGCACATGGGTAAGATCAAAGACTTGACAGGGAACGAGCATCTCCTCTAGAGGATAATCGTCTATGGTAGCACCATCGGGCACCATGTGCAGCGGAGCATCCAAATGGGTGCCTGTATGTAAATCCAAGCAGACACGGGTTTGATGTATCCCTTGTTTGTCATGCTCTGCAGTGGTGATGAACTCAGGACGCAGGTGTTCCCTATTCTTGTAGACTTGCATCTTCGGTTCAATGGTCATCGAAACATCGTAGACTATCTTCACGGCAAATCCACCACACTTTCCCTTCTCTTCTGAGAAGTTTTTGGGACTCCACAGGACCCCAGGTCCCAGCCGCGTAACTTGGTATTTCCTTGCGTTCCTTCTTCCAAAGGTCTAGAATCGGTTGTACATACTCCCAGGTTGCTTCCACCTCATCCCAGCGGGTAAACAAAGCAGCATCTCCAACCAATACATCGTGAAGCAACCGTTCATAGGCCTCGGGGGAGTTTTCCGGGTAATCACAGTTCTGGCAGAAGAACATAGTGGCGGGATTAATGGTCAAGTCCGCTCCCGCTTCCTTGACATTAAACTGGAAGGCCACCCCCTCCTCCGGCTGAATCTTAATGATCAATACATTGGGTTCTAGTTCCTGGAATGCGGGAAACCCACTGATTGTTTCATTGGGCTTAAACTGCACCACAACCTGGGCAAAGCGTTGGGGAAGTCGTTTACCCGTGCGCAGATAAAAGGGAACATCCCGCCAACGATCGTTGTCGATATAAGCTTTCATGGCTACAAAGGTCTCCATGTTTGATGTGGGATTTACCCATTCCTCCTGACGGTAGCCCTTCACCGCACTACCGTCAATGGTGCCCGGACCATATTGACCTCGTATAACTTGGGTGAGAATCGTCTCCGCAGTCAGCGGCCGTAGGGCTTTGATCACCCGTACCTTTTCATCCCGTAAAGCATCCGCCCCAAGGCCCAAGGGTGGTTCCATGGCGGTAAATGCCAGAAGCTGCATCAGATGGTTTTGCACCATATCTCGCAGGGCTCCGGCCCGTTCATAGTACCTTCCCCGATGGCCAATTCCCACGGATTCATTGACTTGAATCTGGATATGATCCACATACTTACCGTTCCATAGAGGTTCAAACACTGAATTGGCCAGCCTAATCATCATGATATTCTGTAGCATTTCCTTGCCTAGGTAGTGGTCTATACGAAAGATTGCTTCCTCAGCGAATACCGAAGTCAAATCTGCCTGAAGGGCCTGAGCCGACAACACATCCCACCCGAAGGGCTTTTCCAGTACAACCCGGCTATTATTGGACATACCGGCGCCATGCAGGTTTTTCACTGTAGGAGAGAAGACTTCTGGGGGAACAGCCATGTAGAAGATCCTTTGTCTTTGCGAGTCTCGATCTAATTGATCGAGATAGAGTCGTAGTTTCTCAAAACTAGGTTGCTCTGTCAAATCCAAGGATTGGTAGGAGAATAGCTTCAGGAATTCTATCTCCAAGGGCTCAGCAGTCTTCCTGGAATGGTTAAGTACGCATTTTTCCACCAAGTGGCGAAACTCCTCCTGGCTTTCCTCTCGCCGACCAATGCCCACAACGGCAATCTCACTTGGCAGTTGTCCTAACCTGTGAAGATTATACAAAGCTGGGTAGAGTTTCCGACAGGCTAGATCACCGGTTCCGCCAAAGATAACCAGAATACTTGGCTGTGGTAGAACCTTCTCTTGGAATGAAAACAAGGTCTTCACCGTCCTAATCCTTTTGCCAGTCGGTATGAAAGATCCCTGGTTTATCCACTCTTCGATAGGTATGAGAGCCGAAGTAGTCCCTTTGGGCCTGGATCAAGCTGGCACCAGAACGACTCGTTCTATAGGCATCATAGTAGCCTAAGGCCGACCCCATGGCAGAAACTGCAATACCAGCCTCTACTGCCAAGCTAACACATTTGCGCCATCCGGCCTGGGCTCTACCTAAGGCTTGGATAAAGGGTTCGGCGATCAGAAGGTTGGACACAACGGGTTCTTGAGCGTAGGCCATCGCGATTGGATCCAACAGACGAGACCGGATAATACAGCCACTACGCCAGATCCGCGCAACAGTCTGCAAATTTAGATCCCACTGGAACTCCTTTGAGGCCATCCCGAGCAATGCAAAGCCCTGAGCATAGATGCAGATCATCGATGCATAGAGCCCTTCACGAATATAATTAATAACACCCTGGGAGCTCTCTACTGCAATCGGGGCTGCACCTGGAAGAAGTTTCGATGCAGTCTGCCTTTGGATATGTAGTGTAGAGATATACCGGGCATAGAGAGCCTCGGCTAAAGTAGGGGTGGCCACGCCCAACTGCAAGGACTGTTCCACAGTCCACATTCCCGTCCCCTTCTGCTCTGCTGCATCCAAAATAACATCCACAAGAGGACGATCCAGCACTTTGTCTGTTTTCCGCAAAATATGGACCGTTATTTCCATAAGATAGGCGCCAAGCTCGGTCTCGTTCCATCGATGAAAAACCTCAGCAATGTCCTTTGTGCCCATGTTCAGTACATACCGCATGAGTGCATAGGCTTCAGCAATGGCCTGCATAAGGGCATATTCAATCCCATTATGGACCATTTTAACAAAATGGCCGGTGCCACCAGGACCTAGATAGGCGCAACAGGGTATTTGGTCTTCGGCCTTTGCCGCAATATCTGTAAGAATAGGAGCTACTAGATCATAGGCCTGTGGCTCACCGCCGGGCATGATACTCGGTCCATAACGGGCCCCTTCTTCACCACCGGAGATCCCAACACCTAGGTAATACACACCTTGCTTGCCTAAGATGTCCTCCCTATGCATTGTGTCTTTGAAATATGAATTGCCTCCATCAAGGACCACATCACCGGGCCCAAGCATCCCGGACAACTCTTTTAGCACATCATCCACCGCAGTGGCTCTTACCATCAACAGGATCCGCCGCGGTCTGGATAAGGATGTCACAAATTCGGGGAGGGTGTAAAAAGGAGTAATTGACAAAGGCCCAGTATTTTCCATAAAGGCACGGGTCCGGGCCTTTGTTCGGTTGTAGACACTAACCGTATACCCATGTTCCGCTATGTTCAAGGCCAGGTTCTGCCCCATCACTGCCAAGCCCACAACTCCAATATCCGCCAGTGACATCGCATCCATCCTTTCTAGATGCTAGGTTCTCCATAAACCAGAAGGTCCATGCAGACGTCTCTCCCAGACAAACAATCCTCAGGATAGTGTCTATTGCCCACTTGCGGCAACGGCATCATCGGCTGTAAACACAACCCAGTCTGCCCCAGTATTGGGCTCAGTGTCCAGAATTACTTCCTGGTTCTCCAGATTATCTAGAAGTCCCGGTCGATGGTGCTTAAGGTATTCTCCATAGTATTCCTTGGACAAAGCGGCAATGAATTCCTCGACTTTACACTTCTTTACCAAAGCAACAGCGCATCCTCCAAACCCCGCGCCAGTAAGCCGGGCGCCAAGCGCCCCATGTTTGAGGGCTAACGATACCAATTTGTCCAACTCAGGACAGCTGATCGCATAATCCTTGGCACAGGACACGTGGGATTGATTCATTAGAACACCAAAGCGTTCAGCATCCCCGTCTCTAAGATATCTAAAGGCCTGTCTTACACGTATTCCCTCACTTAGAACGTGACGAAATCTCTCTAAAAGGGCAAATCCTGAATCGGGTACATCAAGCAGCTCATCGCGTCCACCGGTCCGCATGTGCTCCTGGGTAAACTCCTCCAAAGATAGCCCCAGTTCCTCGGCCGTTGCTGCCGGTGTCCAAGTCCTAGATAGGATCCGTTGCGCACAACCGAGTAGCTCATCGGGTTTACCCCCATACTTAGCCAGTAGCTCACCCATATTCTGTGCCTTGCCTCCATTAACGTGGCGGGAAATAATCTGTGCGGCTAATCCACTTTCCTTAGCCCGCATGTTAAACGACAGTCTCACTCTTTCTGTCTTCGGAGCCTTAACCAGACTGTTTAAGATCACAACACGATAGTCCTTTGGCATCGGCACCAGTTCCGTATCTAGTTCGGGATAAAACTCGATCTTCAAGGCGCAATCCCGTTCTCCTAACATACAGATGGCTTGATCCATGCCCCCACCCGCGGTACCAACATATCTTTCTGCCTTGGCCATACTCTCAGCCATCAATTTGCGTGAAATGGGCATTTGGTTAACCAGCGCAAAGGCCAAGCCAATAGATACCACTAAGGCTGATGATGAGCTCAACCCGGCTGCCTTGGGGATATCCCCATCTACTATTACCGACAGACCTTTAAACTGAAACCGAGGGTTCTTCTCTAAAGTAGTATCAACAATTCGCCAAACCGCAGCTTTCGCATAGTTGCCCCAATCACCCGTTGGGTAAGGGGGAATCTCAGGTTCAATGGCAAATTCCCTCGGTGGAAAACTTTTGTTCATATTGTACAAAACAACCTTTTCATCGTCCCGGGGGGCAAAGGCTGTACGAATCGACCTGGAAATGGCCATGGGCAGTACAGGTAGTCCGTTGTAATCCGTATGCTCACCGATTAGGTTCACCCGACCGGGTACCCGAGTTATGCCGTAGGGACGCTCCCCGGGAAACCGCACGCAAAACGAATTCAAAAGTAGCTTATCGTCCATGTACAACTATTGGGCAACAATACTTTGCTTGCCCCTCCTCCTTCTGCCTCGAATGTATTTATGCAAAGATGCTCCTCTACCACTTTAGTCCTCCTGCTGAAGCAAGCCTTGGATTCTCTCTAGTTCCTCTACCGTACCAATATCGCCCCAATGGCCGCTCAACTGATAGGCAAAGAGCTTTCCCTGGTCCGCAAGCATATCGGCAATGGCGGCAGATAACTCATATTCTCCCCGTACCGAGGGAGTGAGTCGACCTGTATAGTCGAAGATTCGGGGTGAAAAAATGAAAAGACCCGCATTGTTCCATTTGGTAGTAGAGGTACCCTTCGGGGGCTTTTCTTGGATCTTTGTAACTTGCTTCTTCCCATCAAAATATACCGCTGCCCCGGCGCAGGGGTCTTCAACCCAGTTTACTGCCAAAAGGCAATCATAGTCCTGGCTGTTCCAGGCTCGAACCATGTATTGGTAATCCTTGGGCGAAATTACGATGTCACCGTAAGTCATCAGGAAAGGTGCATCATCTACCAATTCTCTGGTGAGGTGTAAAGCTGAGCCTGTACCATCTAAGGTCTTCTGATATACATATTCTATGCCAACACCAAGGGCACTGCCATCCTCAAGTAGTTCCTTAATCATCTCCCCTTGATAACCAATAACAACCACAAACTCGCGAATACCTGCTGTTTTAAGACCCTTTATAATATGTTCGAGACAAGTCTCATCACCAATCTCCATCAACGCTTTAGGGCGATCCTTAGTCAACCCTTTAAGGCGTGTCCCTTTACCAGCGGCTAGAATAACTGCCTTCATTCTGATCTGATCCTCCGCTTCTTCTATCCACACGGTTATGCGTGCCAAACAGAACAGATTCTATGTATCACCGCTTGTCCCAACGGACAGTAAACTGCCCTTGGGGAAAACGGTTTCATCCAAACTGGTTTGGCATATTATTCTTTTTCGCCAAGATGGATCCTTTACCCTTCCAAGAAGTCCAAATTCGTAGCTTTCGTTAAGAAGACCATTGCTCCTTGAGAAATCGAATTTACGGTCAACTTTCACATAACATTGCCCGCATTCGCTTCTCAAAGGAGATATCATCGTCTTTACTCCGAGCTTGGGGTCCTTTGGTTCTGCCCCCGCCCCGGCGCACCTTTGCTTTCTTATACCGCTCATCCAACATGAAATCAATGTTATCTGAGGTGTACTCCCGGCCCTTAAAAGATACAGCTCGACCCTGTCGTCCTAAAACCAAAGCAGCCAACCCCCAGTCCTGAGTGAGCACAATATCCCCCGGTTCCACCCGGTTAACTACTGCAAAATCCGCTTCATCCTTGCCATCACCCACCGTGATATGGCAGGGACTATCTATGTGATGGTTAAAGGATGATACGGTAATGAGCGTCATCCCGTATTCTTGACTTAGCCTAATCAGAATTTCTAGGGCACCCTTCGGACAGGCATCGGCATCAACAATTAGCTTTGCTGTGCTAATAATCATCACCCCTTTGAGATTATACCATATAAGGAGAGGAATCCCTGCCGCCAAGACTTTTCATTTCGGGCTCTACGTAAAAAAAGCTCCTTTACCCTGTGGGTAAAGGAGCTAAAACTTCAGCGATTAGTATCTGCTTCTTTTTTGGGAATAGCACTCCCGGCAGTAGACTGGCCGGTCACCACTGGGCTGAAATGGTACTTGAGTTTTTGCGCCACATGAAGCACAAACAGCGTCATGCATTTCACGCTGTGCGGACCTACCGCCTTGCCTTGAACTACCATTGCGTTGCTGCTTCCTAGCTGCTCGACATTGGGGACAACGAGTAGGCTCGTTTGTGAATCCCTTTTCTGCGTAAAACTCTTGCTCCGATGCTGTGAACTCAAAATCTGCTCCACAGTCGCGACACGTTAAGGTTTTGTCCTGATACATATGGGGTATACTCCTCACAAAGGTTTATTGCCCAAGACAGTAAGGATTTAACTTATTTTCCCCGAACAATAAACCAAGGCGAGGAGGGACAAATAATGTTCCATCACTATTCTGTCAACTTGAGCTCTTGCATTATATCATGTGCTCAGTCAAAAGTAAATATACAGCTGGCCTAATTATTGAACAGATGCTAAAGATTAGCAGAACTATCTCACAAATCGAAGGCATACGGCCTAGACAGTATTTTACCTCGTTCGTTTAACAGTTGCTTAACTCCCGCATGCTAAAACGGGCATTGGTACAACGCCATTTGGGCGTTTTTTATTGTCAAATTTGATTCCTTTTTAGGTTGCATATGGTTGAAGATTAGTATAATTAGAGGGCTATGGAAAGGCGGGTGTCAACATGTTCCTCAAGACGACAAAACAGAAAAACGGGCGCATTAACCTAAGCATTGTTCATGGTTTTAGAGATCCCGTGACTAAGAAAGTAAAACATAAGGTCTTAGAGAATCTCGGCTATGTGGATGAGTATCTAGACCTTTATGCGGACCCCGTGGCACATTTTAGAGAGGTTGTCCGTCTTCGAAATCAGGAGATGAAAGAAGCAGAAGCCGCAAAGGAAATTCCATTGGGATCGGTTTCTACAGATGAACTAATGGATGTGAATGAGGACACCATGCACCATCTCGGGTTTTTGCCTTTAAGCTCCGTTTACCATGAACTAAAGTTGGATCAGTTTCTTGTCAATCGGCAGCGAAGCCTGGAAATGGACTATTCGCTAAATGACGTTATGCAGCTTTTGGTGTACACACGTGTGCTTGCTCCAGGGTCTAAGTGGTCCAGTTTCCTGCAAAAGGACAAATTGGCAAGACCGTTCAATTGCGATTGGTACGATATTTACCGCGCCCTGGACTATTTCGCGTCCTTTCGCGAGGATCTCCTCCTTCACCTGCACGAGCAGGTACGAATCAATTACAACCGCCAAACCCACGTGGTTTTTTATGATGCTCCAAATTTCTATTTCGAGATTGACGAAGAAGATGATTTTCGCCGTAGAGGCGCCTGCAAGCACAACACACGCAACCCCTTGGTTCAGATGGGTTTGCTTCTTGATGCCGATGCCATCCCGATTACGTTTCGTCTTTTTGAGGGGAATACCCATGACAGCCAGACAATGATGCCGCTAATGCAGGAGACACGCAAGTCCTATGGGCTGGGAAGGATCGTTACTGTTGCTGACAAGGGTTTGAACAGTGGCGACAACGTGGCATTTCTCATGGCAAGGGGTGACGGCTTCATTTTCTCACAAAGAATACGAGGGGCTGATCAAGAGCTCCAAAGGTATGTCTTTGATCCGGAAGGCTACATAGAAGTGCAAGGTGTGGTGAAACAGGCCAATGCATGGGCTGAAAAAGCTGGCAACCAGGATGCACCTGTTTTTCGTATAAAGTCCAGGTCCTATCCACAGGAATTTTGGGTAACGCACGCCGATGGCAAAAAACGCAAAGTCCCTCTAGATGTGAAGCAAGTTGTTTGTTACAACGAACAATACGCCAGACGACAAAAACATAAACGAGCTGAGGTCCTCGAAAAAGCCCAAAAAATAGTAGACCACCCCAAACACTACAACAAGAAGGACGCAACCGGGGCCCTTCGCTACGTCAGGGATATTGAATACAATCCCGAGACAGGTGAGTGCGTAAGCACTAAACGCATCCCCTATTTGGATCTGGATAGAATCGCCGAGGACGAAAAATATGATGGCTACTATGTGCTTATTACAAGCGAAATAGGAATGCCTGATCACGAAGTTGCTAAAGCCTACCACGGACTTTGGGAGATAGAACGTAGCTTTCGAATTACAAAGACGAACCTCGAAAGCCGCCCGGTTTACGTTTCACGGGAAACGCGAATTGAAGCTCACTTTCTTACATGCTTCATAGCGTTACTTAGCCTGAGACTTTTGTGCAAGCGGCTGGATGAGAAATATGCTCCTGAACAGGTGGTTAAGTCTCTAAAAAGATACCAGGCCTGCCATGTGAAAGACAATGTTTTCAAGTTGACGTACTACGATCCCGTTATGCAGGACCTTGGCACGGCCCTAAACCTTACCCTTAACAGACGATTCCTGACAACCGGTGGACTACGACAACTTGTAGCAGACAGCAAGAAAGATTCCTAGGATATACAACGCGTTCTGAATCCAAAGAAACCTCTGTGATCCCCTATTCGCAGGGGATACAGAGGTTTTTGCAATTCAACTGTTAAAGTCGAGAATATATCTGTATATCTATGATTCTTTTACCAGTATCTAGATCAAACGTCAACATCTGTTTTTTTGGAGCTTTTTGCGATGTGCTTGATTTACTAATTGAGTTGCAGGAATCTGGTAGTTATTGTCGAATATAGTCGAATATATATAATGATTACCAGTTAGCACTCGCTACTAAAATTGTTGATTCCACTCCCGGTGGCGCGTTCGAAGACGATGGTAACGCATGGTAATACTGTATAGCTATCAATGTAAAAATAAAACTGCCCCAAGCTCTTGTTCTCAGCTTAGGCATAGAACGATACAGTGAAATGAGTAGGGACCGTTCTGACAGCAAGGCATCTCTAAAGGCTAGACACGTCAACCTATTGGATAGTGTGTCGCAATTGGTTTGGCCATGCGAACAGCGTGCTACCCAGTGCGACCCGCATTCACAAAGATGCTATGAAATGTTAATACGAATAACCAAGAAAGCGTACCACTATCGGCTAGCGTTGCACGTTGGGTGCACGACATATTTGTCGTCCCGTCTCTTTCCGATCGGAAAATAGGTCGTGATCGTCTGTAAATCTCAATTCTTAGACCGGAACTTAGTTCACTACCACTACCTGACCTTTACCGCAAGTTTAGCAACCAATAGTGCGGTGCCTGAACAAAAACAACATATAAAGAGGGTGAAAACATGCAGTTCGAATCTCGAAGTACTAAGCTAACTCTTTTTGTAGCAGCTACATCGGTACTAGTCATCTGCATTTGCGCTTTCGCTGCACCTCCTCCCTAGGATGGGTGCCCAGCGGCAAATGGTGGATATCATGCATGGGAGCCAGAACCATTTCGCTATGGACAACTGTATTACCAGTGTGACTACCATACACACTATTTGTTTTTTGGCTGCCACTGCGCCGTTTGGCGCACGACCGAAACATGGTACTGCCTGAACTGTGATTACTCTACCAGGATATGGGGAGATCCGAGCCTTGACGTAGAATGGCACGAGCCTTGCGGTGAAAACGAACCTTGTCCGTGGTTCCCTGACTCAGCATGCACACACCGTACTCCCGAACTTGCACCAGGTTACCTAATACCAGACGGGTAATTCCATAACCGTGTTCAGGCACCGTATTCGTTATTAGATAAGTTCTACTCAGCATAGAACAATCGCCCCGACAGGGAACATTGGGACAGATGGAGGATATATCGGGTTCCCATTGAACTGCCGCTAGCCACAACCCATTTAACACCATCCAAGGGGGAGTGTTTGTAAGTGCTGCGCAAAGAAACTGGATTTCAGTATCTTGTTTGCTTCAACAATAAATTTTCCTTTGCCTCAGCTTTCTCTCTGTGGGGCATGTTGTTACTGGTTTGGTTATCAGTACCAAATTGGAATGCCGGAAACCAAAGATTCCTGTACACCTTTGTGTATAGCTTGTATGTTAGTGGGCCGATCATGGTTCTCCACGCTTTTCATGTAGCAAAACACGAGAAGTTGTATCAGTTCTTTGAAATTAGCCAGGCATTACCGCAGGACCACGATCGGCGCTATCTGGGGCGAATATTGGGCACAATGCTCTTCTACATCACCCTGTTTATTGGCATCATGTTAACCATCCTGCTGATCCATCTTATTACTAGAACACCCGCGCCGAGTCTAAGCGATTGTGTGGCTAGTTTTTTGGGAATACAGTTACCTTTCATTATCTTTGCCACCGCAATGGGCTTTTTGCTCAATGAGTTTGTGCAGAAACAAATCCCAGCATGGCTAATCGTGATTGGCGGGTTTATCTTCCTCCTCGTACTAGGTGAGAAAACCCATGGGCGACCCACACCATGGTTTAGACTAACGCTCCTCGACCCTATCTGGCATATGTATGATTTAGGCGGGGAAGGCCTTGGATATACTTTCCCGGGCTATGCCCAGGATCTACCCTTGTTGGGCAAAAGCAAGCTTTTTTGGTTATGTGCCTCCTGCTTAAGTCTTCTAGGTTGTATTTCACATAGCCGGAAAAAAGGTCATTATCCTCACACTGTGCTGAAATCAGTCGTGGTAACTACTCTGTTAGGAGCCTTTCTGGTGGGTACCGTAGCATCGGGAGCGTTGTTCCTTGGGGAGATTGAAACAATCGAGCAAATCATCAAAAAAAGCGAGGAGAAGTACTTTGTAGATTCACAGGTCAATCTAGCCTTTCGGGAAAACTGGATCATCCAACATCATCTACAGATCCAAGATTATGCTTTAGATATCGAACTGGAACCGAGGAGGCATACGCTACGCGCGGTCGCCAAGATCACCCTCGAAAACTTATCAGACCAATCCTATACCTCCATCCCCTTTAGTCTCGATCCGGATCTGACCATCCACTACATCAAACAGAACGGACAAGAGATCTCCTGGACACAGGATCGAACTATTAACACCGTTGGACTTGTACAATCCTTGCAACCAGGTAGTCGCGTCGAGCTTGAAATTGGTTACTCGGGAATCATTTGGGATTGGAAACGGATTTACCTAGTAGCAGAGCTTAAAAACTTCATCGGAGAGGCTACGCTCCTTAACGACACCTATGGTTGGTATCCATTATTGGGTAACCATTTCTATTACCTTTTTAACAGCAGCATTAGGGAAAACGCCCTGGATTCGAGTCGCCCGATGATCCTTCCCCATCCTCTAACACTGTCTGTGATCGGACCAAAGGACATGGTCATCGCTACGGGATTACCCTTGGTTAGTGAGGAATTCGTCGAGAACAAACGCCATACTGTGTTTTCCGGCACAGCAATAGCGGCGCTATCGCTAGTGGGTAGCCGGAATTTCGTCAGAATAAGCGAGGGCAATATAACCTGGTACCTCTTTCCGGAAGACCGCGAAAAACGACTACCACTCCTGTCCGAATACCAGAAACAACTGGAGTTCTACAGCATGCTTACTGGCTGGAAACCGGAACAGTTCACTTTGATAACTGTACCCCTTGGTCTGAATGGTAGAAAACTGGCATCGTCGGGCGGAAACACGCACCTAGTTAGCCGAAGGAGCGAATTGCACTTCGCAAACGATGTGGTAGTAAAACAAGCCTTCGTGCGCTATCATGGGGTGCAGTTTAACGTTGGACCACATAACATGCGGATTATAAATCGGGAACGCTTCGAACAACTATTTGAGCACGTTAAGTTCCCGGGGCTCAATCGGGAGCGGCTAGCTGCTACGAGTGGGGTTCATGGGAACACTTCCACTACTCTTGGTGAATATCTCGACTTTTTGTATTTCGTAGATACCGGACAAAAAACGATCGCAGATATAGAAGATGAATTCTATTTTGACCCCAGGCTGCTAGGCCCTTCAGCCGAGTCTAATGTTTTAGAGCCTCTAAAGACCAATGTACCAACTTCAGTACAAATGCTACACCAAGTCTACCTAGACCACGGTATTGAAGGTGTTGCCCGCATCACTCGGCCGTTGTTTGAATTAACATCTGGCTGGGGAGCAAGTCAACCACTAATCGAGATGATGATCATAACGGCCTTTGGAGAAGATTACTTATGAGAAACCTATGGCTCTCGATGAAAATCCTGGGATTGCCCTTTGCCCTGTGCTCGTTGTTAGTCATGATCGGTATCGCGTTATTTGTGTTCATTATGGACTTCTTCCCCCCTAGTGTCATCGTTTTGGCCACCGAGGTTTGCCTGCCCTTGAACGGGGCCTGGTTAGGATCCCGCATCATCGGGGCAGATTTGGATAATGAGATCCTGGAACTTTCCTTTGCCCAGCCTAAGTTTCGCACTAAAGGACTCATCGCCCGCATACTAGCACTAGTAGTAGTCATGATTATTCATGTCTTGGCCATGATGTTGGTGCATCGGATCTACGACCCACCCTGTGGAGAGTGTTACAGACTTCTCTGTTCCACCTTAAGCCCGACATTGTTTTGGGGAGGGTGCGCGTTCTTGCTCACCGCTGTGCTCCGTTCTCCCTTTGCGGCTTTTAGCGTATGCATGGGAATATGGGCCGCCAACCTTTTCTTGGCAGAGCATCTTCCGGATCAGATCTTCTTATTCCTAGCCGGATTTGAGCCCCAATCACCTTTGTTTCTGGTAAACAGAGTCCTCTTACTATCGGTGGGGATTTGCTTTACCCTGGGCGGGTTGTGGCTTTCTAGCAAAAGTGAACGCTTCTTCTGATTGGGTAGGTCGTACCGGTAGCAGATACAGCTGTAAGCTTACAAACTATATGCTCTTAGTTAGGAGAGTGAAACCAGTGCAGGTACAGCTTAAGGGTTTGAATAAGTATTATGGTAAATACCAAGCATTAAAGGACCTCGATGCCACCTGGGGACCAGGAGTAGTAGGCATCTTAGGCCCTAACGGAGCAGGGAAGACTACACTGATCCGGATCTTGACCGGACTGATTCCCCCCTCATCAGGTGAGGTAGTGGTTAATGGCCTTAGGATTCCCGAAGAGATCCATCAGCTTCGCGATGATCTAGGATACTTACCTCAGCGTTTTGGACTATATGACTTCCTAAACGCCTATGAATTCCTGGATTATATCGGTATTCTCCGGGGAATGAAGGATACAAAAGCCCGACACGTAGAAGTAAACCGGGTCTTGGAGTATGTCAATATGACCGAGTCTGCATCCAAGAAGCTGAGAAAAATGTCCGGGGGCATGCGGCAACGTATCGGTATTGCCCAAGCCATCATGGGAAACCCCCAGTTTCGGATCTTCGATGAGCCCACCGCAGGGCTAGATCCTAGTGAACGAGTTCGTTTTTGGAAGTTACTTGCGGACTGTGCTGAAACAACATGCGTCTTGTTCTCCACCCATATCGTCGCGGATGTGGAGAATCTATGCGAAAAGGTAGTAGTACTTGATCACGGCCAAATCCTATTTGACGGCAACGTCAGTGACCTCTCCAAATTGGCCCGGGGATATGTGTGGACGATGGTCACAACAAAGGATGAGCTTGCCCAAATGGAGGAGGATGTCCTAATTGTCTCCACGAAGTATATCATCGGCCAACAGGAAGTACGGGCGATCTCTAAAAACAAGCCGAAGGAAGATGCCATGCCGATTGAGCCTACATTGGAGGATAGTTACTTCATGTTACTTCGAAGGGCCATCTAGTGGTGCGAAGGGTCCAGCCGATCATTCGAAGTCCCTATAGATCGCAGACGATGGCATGATGAATTTTGGTCATGCCATCGTCTGCCAAGCTGCGGAGTTCGTATTTGTCAAACCCGGGCTATGTCATAGAGCTACAATATCAGTCTCCACCGACCATCAACAATCGTGAAAAACAAGTAGGTTACCTCGGTATTAAATCCAGTCTCGTCCGGTTCGTTGCCAATACTCATTCGTAGGGTTATCTCGGCTTCTACAACTTCATACTTTTTGCCTGTGTAGCGACTTGTGTAGTTATTCGTCCGCTGTACAGAGTCGGGGAAAGCACTGCTTACATACCTAAACTGCATCTCTAGCATCTCCTGATGTATGCTTTCGAACTGTTCCGCTGTCCAGTACTCCTGTAGATCAGGGTGTAGAAAATTGTGGTAATAAAGCTCGCTAGAGAGGAGAAGGAAAAACTCCCGCACAATCTCAGCAAATTCACCACGCCAGATTTGATCATAATTTGCCGGTAAAGATTCTCTGCTACCGCTCATCGCTAGGTAGTATGCAAGCTCACAAGCGTCAGTCAAATTCTCTCGGTTCAAAAACCCGACATAAGGATCCTTACTTGGTACCCGACCTGGCGATACCCTAAGAAATACCTGTTTCTCCTCGTAGACCGCGGGATATAGTCGGTTTACCGATGGCAAGGATTCGATTTCTATACCTAGTTGTTCAAAAAGGGGCACCATGTCTACAAACGCCTCGGTTTTCACTGCCTCAAGGGCATCTTCCCTTCATGTTTCTTACCTATCTTCAGCTTCCAGTCTGTCCTTAACTAGACAACCTCTCAGACCTCTAGCTTCCTTCAGATCCCACCTTGCGGTGACGCCCTTGCCCTTGGCTAACACTTTCTAGTACCAAGTCTAGGCAGACTCTCATTGCCAAGTTGTTGCCTTTGCCGGGTACTAACTACGCCCTCTTACTGAGCTGGGCCTCTGAATAGTAACAAGATTAGCAAAACTATCTCACAAATCGGAGGCATAGCGCCAGTATATTTACCTCCCCACCAACGGGATACTAAACTAACCTAATGTTTAGGAGGGATCTACATGAAACGCTTACGGGTCGGGGTTATTGGTACTGGTATGGCCTTTGAACGCCTGCACTTACCAGCGTACCAACGACTTCACGATGAATACGAAATAGTCGCCCTATGTGATCGGGAGCATCACAAGGCTTTAGCATGGGGCAACAAGCTTGGTCTTTCTGAGGAGAGCATCTACGATGATTACCGTTCTTTGGCTCGTCGGGACGATGTAGACGTGATTGATATCATGGTCCCCATCGAGTTGAATTATCCCGTTACCCATGAGGTGGCCCGGATCATTGCCCACTCCCACCGGGGGGTAATCTGTGAGAAGCCCTTAGGAAGCGACCTGGGGGAAATCGAAGCGGCCCGGGATTTACCGCGGAAGTACGGGGTGCCGATTATGATCGCCGAAAACTATCGTTACGACGAGGAGACGGACCTCATACGAGATCTGGTACGACAGCAACGGATTGGTGCGGTGGTCTACTTCATCCAAAATCGTGTGGTTAACATGCCCCAGGATATGTTGGGCAATGAATTTGCTGCTAAGGAGTGGCGTCAGCATCCCGAGTTCCCGGGGGGCATTATCACCGATACAGTGGTTCATGATCTGGCCGCCTTGCGACACATCTTCGGTTCCATCAAACAAGTCCAAGCCTTCGGTGTACCGATTGATGCGGAGTTTGCACCCTTTAGTGTTGTCAATGCCAATCTACTATTTCACAATGGAGTGACCGGCCAGTTTTCCTTCTTCTGCTCGGGCAAGGAAATGCAGCGGCCTCTGATTGGCCTGCGGATCTTTGGCACCGGGGGCATGATTTACCTCGAGGAGAAAGATGCCGGCATCATCAACATTGCCTACAATGATGGTTCCGCAGAACAGCTCTCCTACCAACCGGAACAAGGATTTTACCGGGAGCTAATCAACTTCTACAAGGCGATGAACCACACAGAACCCATCTTTGTCACCCCTGAGCTGGAATTTGGTGATACTAAGACGATTCTAGCCATTATTAAATCAGCAGCCGCAGGGGGCGAAGTCTTAGAGGTAGATGAAGAACCGGAATATGTAGCCAGTTACTAAGTCACAATGATGAGATAAAGGGGTAGCGCAACTTGCGCGCTGCCCCTCCCACAGCCTACACAGTCTCCCCTTGTGTTCCTTCGTGGTCAACGGGCCATCGTATGGCCTTTCTTGGCTACTATATTATTAGCGCCTGCCGATCAGCCATTGTACAGAAGCGGTAGCGCAAGCCCCATCATAAAGACAAGTCTACCGCCTAGTTACAGGACAAACAACATCCGATCCATGTAGATCTCACTTCCATCAAGATACAACCTCTTGCTATGCTAGTCTCCGATCACTTGATCCATATCCTGTCGTGCTGCAGCAACAAAGGCCTCGATGTTCTCCCAGGGGACATCCGGTTCGAGGACATGGGTTGGGGCCAGGACTAGACCACCACCAGCGCCCAAAAGGCGGATCCGTTCTGTTACATAGGCGAATACCTCTTCTGGCCTACCAAAGGGCATGATGCTTTGGGTGCCCACTGTGCCCCAAAGAGATAGCCTTGTGCCATAGCGTTGCTTAATCTCCTCTGGATTCATACACTCAGGCTGCACCGGATTTAAAACATCCACGCCAACCTCCACCAAATCATCTAGGATCGGCTCGATTACCCCGTCACTATGGTACCAGATATGGATATGCGGCTTGATGCTTTTGGCAGCCGCAATGACCTGTGCTAATCGAGGCTTCAACCAGTACCGCCAAGTATCCGGGCTCATCAGCATTGCTCTTTGTGAACCAACGTCATCACCTAGGCGAATCATGTCAACCCCTGCCCGGGCATAACCGGTCGCAACAGCCACGTTAAGTGAGGTAATCCTATCTAGCAGGACCTCCGCCAGTTCCGGATTTACCAGAAAGTCCACCAGAAGATTCTCCATCCCCCGCATGTACCAAGCTGTCTCAAAAATATGTCCCACAAAGGCGCTGACAAACAGGTCCCGGGCATGATATGCTGCAACTAAATCGGATACAGGCGCCATACGGTAGTCCGCATCTCGATCAGGAAAGGGGTACTCTAAGACCTCGGCAGCAGAGACAATCTTCTCTAAGGGATGCAGCATCTTACTGAAATGGTAATATGTACCCGGTCTGTGGGCGATGCCAAACTCATCGACAAACAAACCAGATAAGTTTTCACTGTAATATTGCTGGTAATCCCTCACTTGCTGTGTCGGAGCAAGATCGACATTGCGGATATCCAACTGAAAGTACTCCGCCGGATTATATGAGCCGGTTTCCTGCTTGAACCTAGCATGCACCGCCGGTGTAAACTCAAGCTCAAAGGGAATTCGATCCGTTCTTTCGTGGGCCAATGCAGCTAGAACTCTCTCCCTGGGTAACACAAGACAACGCCTCCTTCCATGATCCCATCATACTCCATCTGCCGGACAACTAACTAGGGGCCAAGGAGGATCAATCTAAGGGATAGAACTCTGGGTTTGCGAACCAGACACTACCCTGCACATTTACGAAAAACAGCTCAAACATAATGCTCACCGGTTCTTCCTGAGGTAACACCATTATTCCTTCAAACATCATCCATCCTTCTTCGTCCATGGCAGCAGGCTGTAGCGGCACCTGATGGGTCTCGGTCCAGTCTTTAGCATGGGATGTTAGTCTAGTCTCCACCCCTTGCCAGGTCCAGCTAGGCGCCTTAGAATCAACTACATCGACTTTCACCCACACCCGGGCCAGATACCCTTGGCCTTTCGTTAGGACACCCTGCTTAGGGCAGTAGTAGAAATGGAAGTTAGCTGATAAGTCGGTACTATGGGTGGTAATCCGACCAGATTCAGCTCCCTTTCTTGTGACCGTCGGATCCACCGTAAAGCTTACGGTATCTTCACTTCCTTGCCATAGCTGTGTGCGCCAATGATCGGTACCCAATGTGAAACTGTTGGTATCGATTAAGCTTGTACTTTGGGCAACGGAAAGACTACCCCATAACAAGATAAGCAGGAAGCAAAACCCTATGCATCTATACTTACCCTTCATCATGGTCACACTCCTTCTTACTTTTGCTGTAGTTCATCCACATCAATCTGCACTCTCTTCTCGATGCGGGCCAGTGCCGCCGAGGGTGTTAACTCTTCACGATAGACTTGAGGGATTACCTCGTTAATCAAAGCAGGTAGTGAGTGTAGTCCGGCCACCGGGGGCTTCGGAGCACAGGCATGGCCCAAATACTCAATGAAAGCGCCAAATAGGTCAGGTTCCTGCAGTAACACCTCTTCGTAGGGGTTGCTACGACAAATGGTTAGGGCACCTACGGTCTCCCCTAACAGATTGGCTGCCTCATCTGAGGTGATCCAGAATTTGATGAACTCCCATGCTTCTTCGGGATAGGTTGCACCGGAGGGAATAGAAAAGGCCCAGTCACAGACAACCTCAATTCCATCGTATTTCTGAATATCAGGATGATAGGGAAGCACGGCGGTACGATACTCCACGGGACGTCCGGCGGCGAACTCGTTTACCGCTGGGGCGAAGGAGTTGACCCAAAGACTCATGGCCACTTTTTCTGTAGCGAAGAGGTATCCTGAATTGTTAAAGGCCCCCGCCAGTGTAGAGGTCTGGTAATTGGCATGACCGACCCGTTGATACCAGTTATTCAGCCAATCAAGGGCTTTTACATTCTCCTCAGAAGCAATACTAAGCTTGTTACTGCTGTGATCGTAGAAGTCACCGCCGAACCGATAGACCCATTGGGAAAAGGCATTCCACTGTCCCCAACTATCAAAGGGATACATACCCACGCGGGTTATCCGATCATTAGTATCTTTTACCGTCAGTTTTCGGTCTAGTTCCTCTAGATCGTACACCGTTTCCGGAGATACACATGGATCTAACCCTGCTTCCGAAAAGATCTGCTTATTAATGACCAATTGCCATGTGCGTACAAATAGCTCAAAGGGCACCGTCCACAACTCACCGTCATACTGCATCGCTTCATAAACGCCTGGATAGAAATTTTCAGGTCCTAACCCATCCCGATCAAAATAGACGGTAAGTGGCTGTAGGATCCCGCTTTCGATCCATTCAACGTTTAGCCCACCCATAATTGCTAGATCTGGCGGGGTTCCGGAGGCTACCGCAACAAGGAATTTGTTGATCTCATCCCCTGCTCCACCGCAGGCTACCACTTCCACGTCAATCTCCGAATGTGTCTTCTCAAAGGCCTCGGCTATTTGTTCCACGGCAATGGCGTGGGTTGTACCTGGTCCCCAAGGATGCCAAAAGCTAATTTGCGTAGCTCCTGCAACAGCACCCGCAAACAGTAGACTTAATAACAAGCACACAATAGTCATTCTTTTCACTACATCCGACCTCCTCATTCTCTAGTGTAGTTAGCTATGGTGTCAAAATAATGCTCAAAGAACCGCTTCTGTTCAACACTAACCGCAATTCTGTGGGGATTGCCTGCTGCATTCTCTTTCCAGTATGTTCGACCCTCCTCTCCCTTGGAGTTACATTCCACAGACACATGACCAACCCGGTATGTACACAGATCTGGTTCGAATATTACAGCCCCCGCCAGTGGATCGTGGAAGACAATCTTGTCTCGTCCTCTAAACCACACTTCCGCCAGTTTCAGGACCGTCTCCAAAATGGGACCTGTGAATTTGCTCCTTGCCTCCTGGGCAGAGATGACACATTTTGTGGTAACATCCAACCCAATAGACAGGTTTTTTGAATAACGATACACCAAGGCGGCGGCCACAGGATCCACAAGGGCATTCCACTCTGCACCACCAGCGAGGAATTGTCCAATCATCATTACCGTCTGTTTGAGCATTTTAGGCAACTCCGGGTCCATGGCAAAAAGCAGACCCACATTGGTCATGGGCCCTACAGCCAAGAGAGTGACCTCTCCTGGGTTCTCCCGGATGGTTCTTTGCATGAAACCCAAATAATCCGTAGGAAAACTCCTTCGATGGGGTAGGATATCTAGCACTTCCCCTTGCGGTACTTCCGGTTGACCCCTGCCAGTTAGGATTACTTCCTGCCTTCCCGCATAGATTGGGATCTCTACTCCTGCACTTTGGCAAATGGCATCGGCAATCCTAGCCCGTACTTGGGTATCTCCGGTAACGGTGGTAATGCCCAGCAAATCGCAACGTTCTTCGGCAAGTAAATAACTTAGGCACAGGGCATCATCGATATCTGTTCCAATGTCGGTATCAAGAATGACTTTCATCCGTTGACTCATCTGTGTACATCCTCTCCTAGTGTTTCTTCGCCAGTAATTCAATTCTCTCAACTCGGTATGCTACTTGGGTGTCCCCCTTTGGGGAATCGAGTACACAACCAAAGGTGATCCGGTTTATTTGCGTTAGATCAATAGGTCGGTAACTCCTCTGGGGGACCCAACTTGGTTGCACCAACTGATTAAAGTAAAAGGTGAAAACCTGCACCTTTCCGTCTAAAGGGTATTCGCTCCCTCCCCGATACTGGTTTCCTTCGCATTCACGGATACTAAAACTGAATGTAGCTGGAACATCGCCGGCCGCATCGGCGGTAAGATGAAAACGAATACCGGCATAGTCACTTAGGTCCACTTTCTCGGGGAAGTCTAGGTAAGGGAAGGCCCAACAACCCCCCGGAGTGCCAAACCGATGGGTCATGGCCGCCTTGCCTGAGCTAGTTTCACCGGGTGTTTGCTCAATCACCGAGTGACCTTGGGAACTAGTCGCACAACGCCAAGGCAAAAGGGCCCGTTGCAGTGCCTGGTCTACCTCGATCCAACGACCAACCCTATTCCAATCCACGATTAACCGTGATACCGCACAGGTGCTTTGCCCCTCAAAGTCCCCTTCAACCTGAAGGTAGTACTGATCATGTTCGAACACCCTTGGGGGTGTAAGCCTAAAGGGGATTACTTGTTTGCTCATCGGCTCTAGACTCAGGTCACATTCTGAGGAAGAAAGTACGAATCCCGCAGGGGGAATAACCCGTATTCTGCCTGTGCACCTATCTTCACCGAAATTATATACTTCCACCTGGATAGTCATTGGCACAGCGGCAATGAAGTAACCCGGCAAAGCGCATGTCCTCTCCTCCGGAATACTGTCCTGGGGAAAAGTGTTCTTCAAGACGATACTAGGGGGATTCTGGTCCACAGTGCTCTTAGTCTCTAGAATGGGCGCATCCAGCCATCTACCTCCTAGAATGTATCTGGGCACATTGTCTAGCTTAATGTGGTAATGAGCATCATCCTCGATGTCTATCTCATTCCTCCGCCCCAAAGGGTCTTGAACAACTAAGGACCCTCTGCTGCCTTCCACCTTAACCACCCGGGGAACTTGGCTCCAAGCAACAAGCACCTGTCCAGACCCCGAGTCAAATACCTTCATTACCGTACCAGTCAGGCTACTATGATCAACTACTATCTCCCCCAGGTACCGACCCTTTCCTAGTAAAGCGGTCATATTGGCCAACGCCACATATGCCGGGAGAGGAGTCTGATCCGCCCTAAGTAGTCCCCACTGTCTTCCTCCTTCTAGGACCTGGGGCAAAATGAACCAAAACACCCGCGCAACCCCCAGAGAAAGGGCAGTTGTATACGACTTCACAAGGTACTTAATTTGGTCTAAGCTGGCATCGTGGAAGGAGGAGTAGTTGTCCCCATCAATGAAGGGTAAACCCGATTCACTTAACCATACAGGTTTTCCCGCTAACCCGACTTCCTGGACAAAGGCTAGATGCTCCAAAATGACATTATCGTAGACGGCCGAGTTAGCATCGGCATAGGTATGAAAGCTGTAGACATCGATATACGGGGCAATGTCGTTCATAAACAAAAGCTGGGCATAGTCCCCGGGCAGATGGGCGAGGGGCCCTAAGGCTACCTGTGCCCCGCCCTTTTTGTAACCCAATGATGCGGCTTTTAGTACCGCGGCATAGTGATCCGCGGTTTGATGCGTAAAGATATGATCTTGCTCATTCCACACCTCCCAGGCCTTCACAACATCGGCGAAGACTACGGCGGATTCCTCGGCAAATCGGTAAGCCGCCATTAGGTCATCGGGCAGATTAAGATCATCATTCGATGAAGTATACCGGGTCCACTGGGGAGAATCATGGTAGGTTTGCAGAACTTTAAGCCCAGCTTTCTGCTGGGCATCAATACTCTTTGCATACTTTCCCCAGCTAAACCCTTCCTCGGTGTGGTGAACCTGAGCCCATCTAATCCGATCCCGAGTCCACGAAACACCAGCTTTGGAAGCTATATCGGCCAAAGCCTCATAGTTACCGTCCTTCGCAAACCAGCTAACGCCAACATCCATTCCGCAGGGTGTCGTGCCAAGACGCAAAGGTACAGGTACAGGTACAGGTACAATCGCGAAGCTTACCAAAGGCTCTTTGTCCAAATTTGCCTGCCTGGTGGTAACATAACGAATCTGTACGTTTTTACCCGCTTCCTCTATGCCCACTTCCAGGGAATACCACCCAACCTCTGTTACCTTTGGCGTAAGGGTAACGTTGCCGCCCACTCCCATATATACCGGCTCAACTGTGCCACTGTCTATGCAGGCACCCCAGAAATCCTTTACGGAGTAGTGTAACAGAGGGGATTTCAGACGACCTGTTGCTGTTAGGAATACAAGCTTAATTGTTGGCTGCTCTCCCTGGACAAAGATATTGTGTCCATAGGGGTTGAGCGGGTTTGGCACAGTCTCGACGGTGACAACAACTGACTCTGCGGCAAATACCATCGTCTGGTATAGGATAATGCCACTAAGCACAATCAAGATAAGGATAGAGCTTCGCATGGATGACCCTCCCCTGGTCGCCATATGTAACAGATATTGGGTGCCGCAAGCACCTAAGTATGGTATACTGGTTTTGGAAATTCACTTCACTAGCTAAGTTCGACTGTTCCTGCACGTAGCCCTTTCACACTTATTGGGATGAAGTTAACATTTATTGAATGAGTGGGGGTAAACCGCGGTGGCCATAGAAGTAGTCCTTGATACAGACATTGGGGATAACTTTGACGATGCTTTCTCCCTAGGGTTAGCCTGTATGTCTTCGGAAATTGAGCTGCTAGGGGTTACCACAACCTCCTTCCAGCCTGAAAGCCGGAGCATTCTTGCCCGCAGAGTCCTTGGACTATATGGAGTAAAATATGTGCAAGTGAGTACGGGTAACAGCCCCCGGTACAAAGATCCAATGCACAAAAGAAATACGCTTCCTCTGCAATTGCAGCCCCTAGCTAGGCCCATAGAGCCTATGGCAAAACCTGCGGCTCAGGAGCCTATCGCTTTTCTAAAAGACATTCTCCGTACACACCAAGGCATTACCTATGTGGCCAACGCCCCATTAACGAACCTTGCAGCTTTCTTAACCAAGTATCCCCACGAAGCTGGCAAGATTAAACAAATTGTTCTCATGGGAGGTTGGTGTAGTCAAGCCCTACCGGAGTGGAACATCCAACAGGATCCCGAGGCGGCACAGGTAATCCTCAGATCAAACATTCCGATTATCGCATTGGGATATGAGGTTACGTTGCACTGTAATCTTTCCGAGAAGTACCTGGATATTCTCCATGCATCTAGCCTTCCTGGTACCCGGTTTCTGATGTCTTGTTACCGGGTTTGGGCAAAAGAGACAGCGCAGATGTTCCCGCCGGTACACGATCCTTTGACAATTGCTTATCTATGCGAACCATCCTTGGTACAGCTAACCACCCTCCCGTTGAACGTGGAAACCGAGACCGGACCGGGTTACGGCGTCTTGTACCGAGATGAACAGCATGGCTACCCCGTCTATGTAGCCACCGATGTTAAGCGCACAGGTTACTTAGAATTCCTGGTCAGACGCCTTACAGACCAGGATTCCAGTACCATATCAAGTGATTTTTACTTGTTTTCACCATCTTTGCACATAGAGGTACGAAACGCCCTGGAAATCACCTATCCAAAGGACTGGCGGTTGAGCAAGACTCCAGCATCAAAACACATGCTTGGCATGATCACCCAGGGTGAAGGATGCATGCTGCTTGGGGATAAGGAATACCCTTTGTGTAAAGGAAGCCTGCTTTACATTCCCAAGCGTTGTGCCTACGCTTTCACGGCCCAATCTAAGCTCAGCATGCTCACCGTTTACTTTGAAGCCTCGCAAATAGACAAATCAGGGGAACAGCAAGCCCTAGACCGTCTACTAGATTGGTCGGTTCTTACCTGTGGGCACAGCCAGGAGGACCTGATTCGTCTGATGCTACAAAGAATTGTTGAACATTGGAAGACCCCTGAGTTCCAAAGCGTACTCAAGGCCCAAGGACTCCTCATCCAATTGCTAGCGGAGCTAAGTGAATTAAGTCTAAACAGCAAGCAACGGGGAGTCAGCCACTATTTCCAGATCGTTAGCCAAGCTAAATCCTTCCTCAAGGATAACGTGGAGGCAAATGTGACCCTTGATCAACTCAGCGATCACCTGCGGATTAACAAGTTCCACCTCATTAACATTTTCAAGCAGGTGGAGAATACAACTCCGATGCAGTACTACCGTTTCCTGAAGATTACCCGGGCGGCAGCTTTGCTTGAGTCGGGCCACTTGCCCGTAAAGCAAGTGGCTTACCTGCTTGGTTACTCATCGGTCCAGTCCTTCACCCGGGTTTTCAAGAAGGAAATGGGACTAAGTCCCACAGATTACATCAAGCTAAATCAAGGATACGAAAACATGGTAGAGCACTAACCTAATCCCGGGTGGAGAACTCCTGCACAGGGCCCGCCCATGTAGGATCAATCCCTTCCACGAACCGCACCTGATGATACCTGGAGATTACCTTTCTCCAGAAATTCTGGGCTGGTGTATCAAGACGCATCTCTGCAATACGCCAGCGGCCGGGCAGCAAATCAAATAACTGATGGGCAGCCCTTTGACCAATTCGCCTTCCCCGGTATCTTCTCATTACAAAAAATTCCTCCATGGAATGATGCTCCGGGGTAGTTAGCACCAAGGCAAAACCTGCCAATTTGCCATTTACTCTAATCAGGAAAGCCTCTCTTCCCGGTTCAGTCCAGTAATGATCAAGGTATTCGTACTCATACAGGCCACACTCGTTTACATCACTTTCCTCTTCTTCAAAGACACTCAGGTCGTAAAGGTAGAGTTCTACGAGATTACGCAAGGTAGATTTCCTTTCGTACCCAGCCCTCTCTATTTCTACAGTTTCCAGGTGTTGATTGCTATCGCCTGGCACAAAATTGCCCCCTTAGATAAATAACTGCTACATCTGAAATATCCGCAGGGAGCTTCCGCTTTATGCAAAGGGTAGGCTGCCAAAGCATGTCAGGTGTCTGCTAGAGGGATTCTAGGTACTCCTCAAGGCATAGGCCTCTTTCCGTAATTGCTTTAGCCGCATCTATGCCTACATACCTAAAATGCCAAGGTTCATAGACTACACCAGTGATCTCTTCTTTGTCCTTTGGATATCGAAGTATGAAACCATAGTCGCTTGCGTGCTCCCTCAGCCATTTATTCTCCGGGGTATTAGCCTGTGCTTCATCAAGATGCTGATAACTCAACGAGACAATGTCCGCAGCTAAACCCAGATTGTGTTCGCTCCTTCCCGGAGAGACAACTACTTTACGTGCCTCCTTTTCTGCTTGTTGCCGGCACAAGCCTTTGGACATCTGCTTTGTGACCTGACGCTGAAATAGCTCTTCCTGGTACGCAAAGGATCTATATGCTGAGCACACCACAGGTGATAAACCTTGTGCCCGTGCATCTTCGAGCATCAGGTTTAGCTGATTAATTGCACGTTCATCAAACCGTAGGCCGTTGGCAAGACGCTTTAATCTGGGTTTGTAACTAGGGGGAAGAGGATGCTCCTCGTTTACCAACCGAAGTATCCCCGTCGCCTCACTTTTCTTTGAAGAGCTAAGCTTGCGGGCTGTATCATAGTGTACTCTTTCCTCAGCGATGTGTTTCATCGTTGCCGCAGTGTATGCTTCAAAAAGGATAACTCCTCCCCCACTTAGGCAAACCGCCAACAGTATAAATGTGCATAGCCGTTTTCGCAACCAAGACACCTCCTGATGGATGTTCGAAGCCAATCATAACAGGACGGTGTCATAGGGTTGTCTTACAGATGCGTCAAAACTGTAATCCCGATTTCACACAGAACATCCTCTGGTCGCTTTTCTAATCGTTGAGCTCAACTACAATCTCCATGGTTTTATCCAAGCCTCGGGTAGCACTGCGAAACTCAGATAAATACAAAGACACTCCACCATAACCTGCGACTTTCTTTTTTTCCGCGATAACACTGAGCATATTCCTACCGAATCCTTTGATGGCCCGAGTCTGGTCGTAGATAATGCAATCCTCGCCCTCAAGCCCCAAGTACGCCGCATATACCTCGGTCATCTCCACCACATCAAGATCGGCTGGCATGGTTCCAGCTTGGTATAGAAAAACATCGGCTCTCCATATTTCACCCGTTACAGCGTTAAGCGTCAGCCGTGCACCCATTTTCGTATTGTCAAAGGTCACCACCCAGTAACTATACTCAGGTGGTAGTTCCATGCCTATCCTTACCTGCATACTGGACTGATTCTCCATCATCGCTGGCCGATTCTCCCATAAAGATGCATTAATGCGACTGAAATCATCCTCTAACAGCTCGGATGAAACGATTCCCTGTGCAGCAAAATGTGACAATCCAACTCGTGCCATAGTCACAGCTTGCTCTATATTAAGCTGACCCTCAACCGGTTCATGTGGCCGTGCATAGCTTGCAGGAGCATTCCAATTCTCCAAGATCTTGACCATTAGTCTCTCCTCAAGCTTCACCGCATCCAGATTCTGATCTGAATTCCTGTCATCTTGCGGTCCTCTCCGAGTCCATGAGACCTCTGGAACAGAAATACTCCCTGTCCGAGCAAACAGCGCGGCTTCCTGTCTGTCAAGTAAGGCGTTTGTTAGGAGCCACGCGCAAACAACAATCACTAGTGAAGACAGAACTCCTACAGCTGTACGCCTGCGTCGTTTATTCATAGGTCTTACACTCCTCACAAAACAGATTCAGCTCAACCAAGGTACCTTTATGCTCCTCACTGGTAAACTTGAGGGTTGCCCCATGTATCTCGGCAATTCTAGATACCAAAGCAAGCCCCAATCCCACACCGTGTTGCTTACGGGAACGGGATTTATCCACCATATAGAACGCTTCGGTGATCCGCTCTATTTCACACAAGGGGATCCCGCGTCCATTATCTGCAACTCCAATGCAATACCGTCTGCCGTACCGTTTGCCAGAGACTGTGATCTTCGTACTGCCCGCCTTAATGGAGTTGTCAATGAGGTTCAGGATACATGTCTTAAATAAATCATAGTCAACCTTGATATAAGCGGGATCTGTGTCTAATTGCAGTTCTACTGCCTTTTCTGTAACCAAGGGCAGTAGAGATTCAACAATGTTTTGTAGTACTTCATCAGCACGCATCTCCTCCAGGATAAAATCCTGGCGCTCCAGCACGATCAGATCCATGAGTTTTGATGACAGGGCTGCCAGACGTAAGCCCTCATCAATAATGTAGCTAGCGGCGTTTTTTATATCCTGTCCTGAAAGGCTCTTTTGATAGATCATATCTGCATATCCAATGATCGAGGTAAGGGGCGTCTTCAGTTCATGAGCAAAATTGGCAACAAAGTCCTCCTTCTGTCGCGCGCTAGTGGACAGCTCATCGATCTTCTCCTCTATAGCATCTGCCATTGAGTTGAAGCTGCTGGAGAGATCACCCATTTCGTCGTCACTAGAAACACAGATCCGTTTATCATACTGACCACCGGCTATTTCCATGGATACCTGGGTCAACCTGTTGATCGGCCGACTAAGCAATGCGGCCAAGACAAATACCAACAGCAGACTGATACCTAGTGTAAGAAAGTATACTCGTCCAAAACTTTGTACCATTGCCTTCTTTTGATTGCTGAGCGAACTTATGTCCGAAGCAACCAATAAATAGAACGTTTTGCCACTTTGAACAACCCTTCCCCAGACCATGATATGTGGCTTTGACGCGGTCTTCTCGATGCGATATGCCACCGTATTGTCAGATACCATGTAGCGCGGTTCAAACTGGATCTCAAAGGAAAGATTCGAGAAAACAAGGGATCTATCTTCGGCAAAGAGAGCCATCTGACTACCGTAATCAAGGCGAAGCACTTCTTGAAAGTTCTCAGGATTTGTGATAACGGCGGCCTGTACGGCAAACTTGCTATATTGGTACTCATCTAGCGCCCGTTCCGTTTCCCGTTGGATTGCGTTCCTGTAAGAAGAACTAATCAAAAGATAACCAGAAAGGGATAGTGCAAGGCCCACTATCACTGTGGCACAGATGGATAGTTTCGCAAACAGCCGCACGCCTACCCCTCCAATCGGTAACCAATACGGAAAACTGTCTTGATGCGATCCTCCCAACCAAGTTTCTTTCTTAACCGTTGGATATGAGAGTCCAGGGTTCTCGTCTCGCCAGAGAACTCTTCCCCCCAAACCCTTTCGTAAAGATGGGCACGGTATAGCGCCACATTCTTGTTACGCACAAGCTCAACAAGCAAATCAAACTCCTTAACAGTCAAGTCGATAGCTTGTCCTTCCTTTGTTACTTGTCGGGAATCAAGATTAATATCAACATCATGGAAAGATAACTGCTTGTCGGTCCTACCGTATCGACGTAAAACTGCTTGTACCCGAGCAGACAGTTCACCAATCTGAAATGGCTTTACGATATAGTCGTCGGCACCAAGTTTGAGTCCTGTTATTCGCTCGTTCACCGCACCCTTTGCGGTAATGAAGATTACTGGTACTCCCAGGGGCTTGATGTATTCAAGCAACTCATACCCGTCAATCTCCGGCAACATGATGTCAAGCAAGATAAGATCGAAGTTCTCTTTCTCAACAAGGTCTGCGCCCTGCCTCCCATCATAGGCACAGGTACAGCAATAGCCCTCATCACTTAGGTTAATGTATATCAAATTGGCGATGGCCTCTTCATCCTCCACGATCAGTATATTGCTCACATCTACCCCTCCTTTGCTACTATGTGTCCACTATATCACAGGGATGTGTCCTATTTGTGTCGTAGGTCCGACTGATGTTGGATCCCACATCCATCATGCTTAGCAAGCTGCAGGAACATTTGATAGTCCATAGGGCATTCCCCTTTCTCCCATCCTCCGCAAGTACTTGCTCACGTTAAGCGATCATGCCTACCGATGAGCCTCCAAACATCCGTCGATAATTGATGCCAAGACCAAGCCTCCACTCTATTGACCACAAGGTGCATCTGCGCCATACTATGATTAACTTACACCAAACTTGGCGTACCTAGGTGTAATCCTTGCGTACTTCCTGGTAACACCTACTTATCTACAGGGGGGCAGTAATTCACAGGAAATACTACCATAGGGGAGACGTGAAAGATGATAGAAGAAAACGCGAGACAAGATCAGCTCTTCAGGCAGCTATTGATAACCTACTTTGCCGAGTTCACAGAGTTGTTCTTCCCGGATGCGGCGCCACATATGGATCGCAGTAACTATGAGCCTATAGAGCTTGTACCCCCGAAGGGCTCAAAGAGTGTGTGAGGCGGTGGGAAACACGCTTTTGACATACTTCTTAAGGCACGGATAGGCGGTGAACCAGTGTCCGTATTGGTTGTGGTGGAGCCCCAAGGTTCAAGTGACATCGAGGTCAACGAACTGATGTTTTTGTATTTTACCGAGGTCTACATCGCCTTAAAATGCAAAGTTTTCCCCATCGCTATCTTCCTAAAGCGGCGAGAAGAAGAACCGGGTACCTTTGTAAAAACCCTACCCTTTTTAGACTTTAACATCTATGAGTTTCACTATAAGCAACTTTACTTGGGAAATCTATCATGGAAGGACTACATAAATAGCAGCAGCCCAATAGGGGCTGCCCTGATGAGTAAGATGGATTCTACAGAGGAGGAGAAAGTCCAGGTTAAGATCGAGTTTACCCGCATGGTCTCAAGTATGCAGCTTGATCCAGCACGTAGGTCTTTGCTCATCGAGTTCTTTGAAACCCACGTTTGGCTCAATGCACCACAGACTAGAGAATACGAGGAGCAGATAGCTATACTTAATCTCAATAGGCTATAGACTGAACCGAGTACGATTTAGCACAGTTGAAATTGGCCGAAATACACATGCGAAAAGGAGGAGACAAAAGACCAACCCGAAGCCAAAGCCACCACCCATGGAATCATTTACGAGCAGAAGGAACAACAAGACTTTGCGACAACTAGTTAAACAGACAAAGGATTTGGGTCAATGCTGGTTATACACAAACCACTCGATAACACTAGCGGGGCAAGCATTACCTCCAAGCAGGTATGCCAAGGCACACCTTTGGCGTATTCGGTAACAGAATCCGCCGCTTCTTTCTTGATCCAAATCAATGAGCAGGATGATGAAAAAACACCAACGGCAGTTGTGGAACCTAACGAGGATGCTGATACGGTTCCCCAATTATTCTGCAGTCTTGGTACTTAGAATATCCATAGCCTCTTCAGGAGGAAGCAGTGGATAGGTTCCCAGTATCTGCACAGTCTCCCATAGAGCGTTAATGTGATCCTTAGGCCACGGCATGGACTGATCAGGGCCACAGAAATAGCCGCCTGCCTGACCCAGTTGCCAGAGCCTTTGGGCCACTTCCTCTTGGATGGCGGAAATCGGCCCCCTTACGATTGTATCCGATCGGACACCTCCGTGCAGAGCGATCCGACCAGCTGTCACCCGGCGAAGTTCATCCAAATCATTAGCCGTAGCCTGGATAGGATCGAGGATATCCACCCCAAGCTCCAAAAAGACGTCCACGATAGACGTAATGTGGCCACAGCTATGGAAAAAGATCATCACGTCATGCTCCTTGTACAGACGAAACAACCTTTGGTATTCCGGAACGAGAAAATCTCGGATAATGCCCGGGGAGAGGAGCAGCCGATCCTGTGTGCCAAGATCATCACTCATGGTGACTATCTGCACACCATTGGTAAGGTAATGCTTGGCTATGCCTAGTTGGAAGTTCATGATCCGATGAAGCAACTCCCGCACAGCATTGGGTTCGGTTAGAAAATAGCACATCATGTTTTCCATGCCCGCGAGCATATAGGACTTCTCCCAGAGGGTATCCCGATGGGACCCAGTGAGAAAGGTCTCCCTACCATTCCAGTTCTTTGCCTGTTCGTAGAGCGGGGCACAGATCCTTTCATCATCAGGATCTGGCCAGGGATAATCCCTTAATGCTTCCACCAGATTACAGAGGGGATTTCCTCTAGGAAATCCCATGACATCTTCATGTTCACGGTGCCAGACAGTGCCCCAAATATCAGTCCATTTTGAACCCACAGGTAAGTGATGTCCCCCGCCGCAATACCCTTGGTGATCCGCACCCAAGTAGCTGATTCTATGCATCGGGATGCCGCAGGCAACCCTCTGTGGATGGCCGAACTTGATCGTTTGTAATGCATTTTCCTTCTGGTTCATGGATTTCCCACCCTTCGTAAGTACCTGTGCCGGGAAGAAAGCTTCCCGGCACAGTGGCGCTATGGCTGTAGCATGGCATCTGCCGCCTCAACAATTCCCTGCATCGCAGCTGATACACTAACTTCACCTGAAAAACCCTGATACAGCCCCTCATTTACCTTCCCAACCCAGTCCCCATAGTTCACAATGGTCGGTTCCGCATGTCCATAGGGCAATGCATATAGAAAGGTTTCTTCGCTCCGTTCAGCTGATGACTGGGCAATTGCCTCCAGGCCCACACTGGTGTTGACCGGTACCGCCATCCCCGAGAGCGTATTAATAAATTGAGGTTGCTCAGAGACTAAAAACTTTAGAAAGTCCCAAGCAACCTCAGGATGCTGACACTGACTGGAGATTCCATAATGAAGGGTCAAAAGAAGAGTACCCGGCTCTACCTGCCAAGGCAAGGCAGCTGTGTTCCATTTGAAGTCGGAGATTTCCTTACGGAACGTATTCAGCCATCGACCTTGTACTTCCATGGCAATACGACCTGTCATAAAAGCACCATCAAAGTCCCACCCAATAGCGGCATCAGTGGGGGCCACCCGATCCTCAAACATCAGGTCTATGTAGAACTGCAAGCCATCGGTTGCCGCCTGCTCATGCAGTAGGGTTCTACTGTTATCCTCGTTTAGGGGGCGGCCGCCATTTTGAAACACCCAGTTCCACCACCACCAAGAGGCGCTACCTAGTCCGTATCTTTGTATTTCCCCATCCTGGTCAACTTTGGTCAGTTTCCTTGCTGTTTGGCGTAAATCATCCCACCGCCAGTTTGGATCTTCCCATCCCACCGGGGGAACACTCAACCCTGCCTCCTCAAACAAAGTCGCATTGTAAACCAAAGCCAGTGGTGATACCTCAAAGGGCATTGCATAGACTTTGTGTTCAAACATAACTGAGTCCATGATGGATTGCGGGATATGCTCAAATGTGAAATTATCCTTCTGGATAAACTCGGTTAGATCAAGCAGCGCTCCTTGGGATGCCCATGGCGCAAGAAAGGTCTGATTGATGTACAGTATGTCTGGTGCCACACCCCCGACGATCATCATTTGCTGATCACTAAACCTATCCCCCTGCAGATAGACCATTTCGATCTCGACCTCAGGATTAATCGCCTCATAAAGCTCGGCGATCTCCCGCCTGATTTCAATCTCAGTGGGCAAGATACCCGACGCAACAGTAAGTACGACCTTTTCTCCAGCAAACACTAAGCCAATACCTGCAGAAACAAATAAGAACATAGCAAACAAAATGAAAACTATCCGGTGCAACCAATCATCTTTGCTCATCACGGCTCCTCCTCATTTTCATTTTCTGATTAAGCTATCGAATCAGGTACTACCTAGTGTCCAGACAATGACCTCACCCCCGCCACTTGACTTTGTTTATGCCCCCGCACTGTAAATCCTTTCCTAGATAGTTGCAGCTGTTGAGTCACGACAGACCAGCCGTACCTCCATGGATAGCTCCTTTATTGCCATCCCTGGATTGGTTATTCGTTCAAGTAGCAGTTCCCCGGCCTTCTTGCCAAGAAGATACTGTGGTAACCTGATCGTTGTAAGAGAGGGTTTGAGCAATCGGGCCAGTTCAATATCATCACATCCAATGACCGCCACATCCTGTGGAATGCTAAGACCGGCGTTTTGCACAGCTTCAAATATCCCAATTGCCAGCAAATCATTTCCCGCAAAAAACATATCTGGGGGGTTAGCCAAAGATAGCATTTCTTCTGCAGCCTCTCTCCCCGCTTCTATGGTGAAGTCCGTCTCCGCGATTAGGGCATCTTCGTAAAATAGATCGTATTCCTTAACGGCGAACTGGTATTGCCGTTTTCGTACAGTACCAACTACTGTATGGGGTGGTCCGCCAATGTATCCCAAGCGCCTCTTGCCAGCTGTCTTCAACTGAGCTATTGCTTCGTTTAAGGCAGCTCCTGTGCCAAATACGCCCACCACATCAAACTGTGACTCCTTGGGTTTGGCCCCGATGATCACCGTAGGCTTCTGGGATTCAGCCAAAAGCCTCAAGCTCGTCTCATCCTCAAGATAGCGGGCAAAACAGATGCCATCGATTTGTTTTTTCAGCAAGGTCTCAATACACTCTATTTCCTTTTCGGGATCACCATCAGTGTTGGCGATCACCGTATTGTAGCCTACTGCATAGCAGTGATCCTGCAATCCCTTAGCTAACGTCGCATAGAAAGAGTTGGTGATGCTTGGCACCACCAGGGCAATCAACTGGCTGACCCCAAGGGTCAGGGAACGTGCTGCGGGATTGGGGACATAACCTAAATCGGCCATGGCCTGTTCCACGCGTATCCGGGTTTTCTCACTGACCTGCCCCCGGTCATTTAGAACCCTTGAGACGGTCGTTATTGATACACCAGCTCGTTTGGCAACATCATAGATTGTCGTCATCTTACACCCCACCTTATGAAAGTACTTTCGACATTTCATACCAAGACTCCTGCCGTAGATATAACTATTCGACAGACTATCGCATACACGCAGGAATACACTAATCCTTGTCGAATACTCACAGTGACGAAACCACTTTCATGAATAGGGAGGTATCCCCATGTCGGGATGGACAAATCTGCGTGAACTGTTTTTCGCAGAATGCCAACAGCGTATCGAAGAAGGCTGCAGCAAACAGAGCGTACAGAAGCTCAAACAACAGGTAGAGGAGCTACCCGAGGACGCACCGGCAACCTTGATCTTACCAGTTTACGAAGAACTAATGAAATTTGACATCGCCCCGGACTTCCCCTATGAGGAGCCTAACGATCTTGAAGAGATAGAGAAACTACGTCCCCAAGGGCGCCAAACACTAAAGACATCCATCGGCCAGGACCATCTGTATAACAAAATACACGGAGCTTGGTTAGGTCGGTGCATTGGCTGTGCCTTAGGCAGGCCCCTAGAGACCCACCTCTTCATGTCAGGCCATGATCAACAACCCGGGTGGGTATTTGTTAAAGACTACTTGCTCGGCGCCAACGCATGGCCCCTAGATTTCTATGTTCCGGGTAGTTCAACCAGTGAGGTCGGCAAGGTATACAATAAAGGGAGTACGAAAGAACACATCGCGTTTATGGAGAGTGACGATGATATCCGCTACACAGTGATTGGTCTTAAGCTTATTAAGAATTACCGCGGAGATTTCACCACATCCGATGTGGGACGCACTTGGTTATGGACCTTACCATATATCCATGTATGTACTGCGGAACGCCAAGCTTACCGGAACATGGTGATCAAGATGCGGGGGCACGATCACTTTTCTCCCGCTGATCTGGTCTTTATCCGCAGGAATTTGAACCCCTATCGGGAATGGATTGGGGCTCAGATCAGAGCAGATGCCTTTGGCTACGCATGCCCAGGAAACCCCGAACTTGCCGCAAAGCTGGCCTATCGCGATGCCATCCTGTCCCATGAAAAGAATGGTGTCTACGGTGAAATGTTCATCGCGGCAGTAATATCTGCCGCCTTAGTTTTGGATGGCAAAACTGGTGATATAGAGAAAGCACTTCGTATTGGCTTATCCAAAATACCTCGTACCTCTCGCCTTTACGAAAGCATTGAACGGGCCATGGCTTTAGCAACAGAGGTGGAAACACAAGAAGAACTCTTTGAAATGCTCTGGAACTCTTTTGGTCACTACAACCCCGTGCACACAATCAACAATGCTGCCTTATGTACTGCCGCCCTTCTCTTCGGTCAGGATGATTTCGAAAAAGCAGTAACGACAGCTGTAGCCTGTGGCTGGGACACGGATTGCAATGGCGCAACCGTTGGCTCCATATGGGGAGCCCTCTATGGTGAGGATGCAATTCCATCAAAATGGAAGGAGCCCTTAAACGATACACTCTATTCAGGGATCGTGGATTTCCACCCGATCAGGATCTCTGAGTGTGCTAGGCAAAGCTTTGAAAGTCGTCTCTGGTTAATTGAATAGACTCTACTGCAAAGGAGGAGCCTTCAGGCTCTGGCTAACTAGGATTCCCCCGGGTTCTACCGGGGGAATCTACAGATTCTACTTATTCCCAAGGATAGATCCAACGACTACGCCACAAGCTGCACCGATCACTAAGCTAAGGGCGATATTCGTCTCAAATAAAAGACCAACAACTAGACCTAGCCCTGCTCCAATCCCGATAGCACCACCGACAACTCCCCATTTGCACTGACCCGACAAAGCCGTCCACCCCCGTCGTTAAGGATATGCATCCTCAGCACGATCTGCTTTATGTACAACATCACACATCGACAGCTGCGGCCACATCGGGCAACGTACCAACATGTTGGTCTCGTTCCGCATAGGTCGGCACGTAGGTTGGAACAAGCTCCTGGATAGCTTTCCGGATCACCTCGGGCGGTGCCGACTGCCTAATAATATCGTCAAGAACAGTCAACTTTGCTCGTAAGCTGTTCATATCGACGTCCTGCAACTTGGCCACAAAGACCTTCTCATGCTTGGTGCTTTCGGTATTCTCCTCATCGGTGAGGATCTCTTCATACAGTTTCTCGCCCGGTCTGGTACCAATGATCTTAATCTCAATATCCCGACCAACCTGTAACCCAGATAGATGGATCAAGTCCTGGGCCAAATCCATAATCTTCACAGGGCTGCCCATATCGAGGACAAATACCTCTCCCCCGTGACCAAGCACCCCGGCTTGGATTACCAGTTGACATGCTTCAGGGATCGTCATGAAGTACCTAGTCATTTCTGGGTGGGTTACCGTTACCGGGCCGCCCTTGGCGATCTGCTGTCTAAACAGTGGCACCACCGAACCACAGCTACCTAAAACATTGCCAAATCGAACAGCGACAAACTCTGTGTTACTCAGGTGGTTGGCTGCTTGCACAATCATCTCCGCAATCCGCTTCGTCGCGCCCATGACACTTGTGGGGTTAATCGCCTTATCTGTTGAAATCATCACAAATCGTTTGACTCGGTACCTAATCGCGGCCTGCACCACATTGTATGTGCCAAACACATTATTCTTGATCGCTTCCTCCGGGTGTTCTTCCATAAGAGGAACATGCTTGTGGGCTGCTGCATGGTAAACAACACTCGGACGATATTGGGCGAACACCGCCTCCAGCTTTTTCTCATCGCGGATGCTACCCACCACCGTGACCAAGGTAAGGTGTGGGAATTCATCGTTCAGATCATGCTGAATCTGGTAGAGGTTATTCTCACTAATGTCAAACAAGACCAATGAAGAAGGTTCAAAGCGCGCAACTTGCCGAGCTAGTTCAGAACCGATTGAACCGCCCCCTCCAGTAATGAGCACAGTCTTATGGGCTAAGTGACCACGGATATGATCTTGGTCTATGCGGATCGGTTCTCTGCGCAACAGATCCTCTAATTGTACTTCCCGTAACGTGCCTAAGTCCACCTTGCCGTTAAGTATCTCATAAATGCCGGGTACAATCTGGATCTGTGTTCCCGTTCTATCACAGTAGGACATGATCCGTTTGATACTACTTCCCGAGGCCGAAGGAACCGCGATAATGATCTCATCGATCCGGTAATTAGCAACTAATTCAGGCACTTGGTCTATCGAGCCGAGCACCTTACTACCTCGGACATACCGGCCGAGTTTTCCCGGGTCGTCATCGGCAAAACCGATCACCTTCTTACCCAGTTCCTTATGGTTACTTATTTCTTGGGCAACCAAAGCCCCGGCATCTCCCGCACCGACGATCAGAATCTTCTTTTGCCCATCTGGTTCAGCAACCACCCTACTGGTATATTCCTTGTAGACCCGTACGGCCAAACGAAGACCACCCAACAAGACTATCGTCACAAACCAGTTTATCGCAAACACCGATTTGGCGAGGGTACGAGCAGTGTTAACAGAACTAAAGAGCATGGTTGCTCCTGTACCAATGGTCACTGCAATACCCATACTAATCAATTCCTGGGTGGAGGCGTATCGCCAGACGCCACTATACATACGGCATGCACCAAAAACAATCAGGGATAAAGCCGAGACTACTACATAGTGCGTTACCGAAAGCTCACCGATGATACCAAAGGCACCCTGACCATAGTGAAGGATAATGCTAAACAGCAACGAAAAATTAACCATAATTACATCTAGTACCATTAAGACGAACTTCCGCTTATTGAAAATCATCTGCACAAGACCCTTTCACTAGCTATGTCCTAGGTTAAGAAGGCACACCGCCATATGGTTACCATATCACCTTCCCCCAGCATACTGGCCACCTCTCGATTCCATTAGCCAAGGGGCAACATATGAATGCCGAAAAGCCTGTCCGTTAAGCCCACACGATCGCTCCAAAGTTAGGTAAAACACTAATCGTTCAGAATATGTATGTATCTCAGCCACAAAATCAGGCTTACCTTCCTGGGAGGACTGTTGTCTCTGCATTATTATTGCATACCTGTTTCATCCTGGCAACAACACGATATTAGTAACCGAGCACGTCTTCTTCAGGAAGGCACATTTATCACCAAAAAGTCACCCTTCCACAATGTTTTGTCACATATTGGCAGTATATGATGAATATAGCACAGATTACTGGAACACGCTACTAAAGTCCTAGGACCAAAAGCGTAGATTTGTCTCGATACTGTGAGTAAAGCCGACATTTACTAACTCTAATGCCAGTGGGACATAAACTTAGACAGTTTAGATTATATCTCGCGATTGTGGGTCCAAGGTCCCAGATTTTAAGGGTGCTATGTAGATAGACTTTCCTATGTGTGTATACGATTCTCTCCATATTAGCCGAGCAACAGAGTAGAATGCTACTTGGTAATAAGAAGAAGGCCTTGATAGCAATACTAGATGGGGTCCCAAACCAGAGGAATACAAGGAAGGGGCTAGAAGAACGTACCCCTCCTTGCTGTATGAAGAAAGAGCAAAGCATGAAGTATTGCCTACTTGACCCAACAGATAGGTCTTCTGGTAGAAATCAAGAGAACCAGCTTCTATCGAGCATACACCAGATGACCGTTGACGAAGGTCATTTCTACTCCAATATCCTGTAGATGTTCGGCTCCGGTGGTAATGGGATTTTGTGAAAGTACGATCAGATCCGCAAGCTTGTCCGGAGCAATAGTCCCCAAAAGGTCCTCTTCACATCCCGCATAGGCACCCGTAGTAGTATACGCCCGCAACGCTTCCATCGGCGTGATGCTCTCCTTTGTACCTAGCACCTGTCCAGTATCAGTCTTGCGAGTGGTGGCTGCATACATGCCCAATAAGGGGCTTCCGTCACATACAGGACAATCGGAGTTAGCCGCAACAGGGACTCCCATGTCAATACATGTTCGGTTTGGGAACGCTCTACTAGCACGACTATCTCCGAGATTGGATAGATAGCTGTCACCTAAAGCGTGGATAAATGAAACCGAGGATTCAATCACCACCCCCAGATTCTTAATTCGTTCAAGCTGTTCTTTGGTTGGTAGTACACAGTGATCTATTCGGTTACGCATCTTTCTTAGCCTATCGATGGATACCTTTGCTGCCGCTTCCTCCAGGGCGCTTATTGCTTGTTCAATGGCCCGCTCACCAATACCATGAATTGAAACCCGCAGCCCATTTTCGATACAGTTGCAGACTAACGGCGTCAGTTCCTCCATATCAACATAGAGAATACCGCGCTCATCGGTAGTTCCTACGAAAGGTTCGGATACCGCTGCGGAACGTCCCCCGACACTTCCATCGAGGATAAACTTCATACCCATGAACTTGAGCAGGTCATTGCCGTAGCCACTCTCAAGTCCTAGCCCGATGGCGTGGGGAATCAAGCCCGCATCCCGGGAACCAAAGGTAATTCCTTCAAGCCAAAGACGTACCCGTACCGATAGCTTCTCCTTAGATGCTAACCCTTGGTAGGTTGCAAAGGCACACCGATCAACCAGCATATCATGCACAGTGGTAATCCCCCAGCGGGATAGCTGTCCTAAAGCCAGACGGAACCCCTCCTGAACCTCCCCATCGCTATAGGCGGGCATCTTGATCAAATCCTGGGCTCGATCCATCAGTAACCCAGTGGGCTCTCCAGTGGCAGGATCCCGGTGAATATGTCCTCCTTCAGGGTCTGGCGTATCCTTGTCTATTCCAGACAATCGGAGGGCTGCGCTATTAGCGACTCCCATATGAACACAGGTCCTCCGAAGATAGACCGGATGATGCGGCGATACCTGGTCCAAATCCCAACGGGTCGGATGCCGCTGTTCTTCGAGTTTCGTATCGTCATACCCCCACCCTCTAATCCAACCACCTTTAGTAGTTTTCTTTACCCGCTCAGAAACAGATGCCACGATATCCCCGATGGTTCTGACCTTCGGGTATGAGCAATCTATATCCATCATGGTCTTGGCCATGATGGACGGATGCATATGTGATTCCACAAAGCCTGGCATCAACGTCCTCCCACCCAGGTCTAACACTTCTGGTGTTCCCAATGATCGCTCTCGGGCCCCATGTTCACTCCCCACATAGACGATTCGCCCATCCCGTACCAATACTGCATTAACATCCTGCAGATTAGGATCAAGGGTCAAAATATCGCCGTTTTTCAGCAATAGCTCACTACACTTCTCGGACAATGGGATCACTCCAACACTTGAATTTTTGCAATACTGCTATTTATCGCCTACATTAAATGATCACCAAATTACCCAATATTTATAGGTTCTGAAAGAGGTGTGCACCTGCTATATAGCGCTCCCCTTCACGGTTTCGTCATGCTCTCCGAAAGACCTTTGCCAATATATGGTATCTAAACAGTCTTCTGATGAAGTCTATCCCTGCCTCGCACCCCGTAGCCATGCAGGAATCTACCGAACCTGTTGAGAAGGTATGTATAGAATATGTCAATTTGCGTCAAAGTTTAGCTAAAGGACGGTGCACTGATGTGGATATCATTGGAGTAGATGTTGGCGGTACGAATACCGATGCCACCCTGATCTCCAACGGGCAGGTTGTAGGGATGGCCAAGACCCCAACTAATCATGAGGATTTGCTCGAAAGCACCACAGAGGTCCTAAGGAAGATCATGGATTACTGTGTGGGCTCCGAGCCGATCCAGCTACATCTTTCCACCACCCTTTCCACAAATGCAATTGTTGAAGGAAAGGGCGAGCCCACAGCTGTGCTTGCGGTTCCCGGACCTGGCATCAATCTAGAGACGTTAGAACTCGGATTTCCCATCTACCGACTAAAGGGATATATCGATCACCGGGGTCGCGAGGTGGCTCCCCTTAATCGCGCTGAGGTACTCAAAGCTGCCCACAGGGCAAAAGACGCCGGGGCCGAGGCCCTATCCATCACCGGCAAGTTCTCCCATCGCAACCCTACCCATGAGAGCTCCATCCATACCATTTTGGCCAAAGAAGGACCCGATTTTAGTCACATTACTCTAGGCCATCGTCTTTCGGGACGGGCGAATTTCCCCCGACGGATGGCTACAGCGTATCTAAACTCCAGCGTGGCTAAGCAGCAACTTCGTTTTGTAGAAATCATTGAAAGACTCCTTGCCGCAAACGAAAGGATCCAGAATGTATTGGTCCTCAAGGCGGACGGCGGAACGATGCCTCTGCGGGATTCTTCGACCCGGCCGGTGGAAACGATTCTTTCGGGACCTGCAGCAAGCATCATGGCCGCCCGTGCCCTCTCAAGATACCAAGACAACAACATCGTTGTTGTAGATATAGGCGGTACCACCACCGATATTGCCGTAATCGTAGCTGGTGAACCCTTATTCGAACGCAATGGGGCGCAAATCGCAGGCTACAGTACGCTAGTACCAGCTCTTTTTAGTCGTTCCGTTGGACTTGGCGGTGACAGCACGATACATACTACATATAAGCAATCAGGTACCGGTGAACGGTCCATCGGGTTTGAGCTTGGACCAACACGGGCAGGTGCTGCGGCCGCTCTAGGCGGTGTAGGCCCAACCCCCACTGATGCAGCTGTGGCTTTAGGTCTAGCCCAAATAGGCGATAGCAGCTTGGCCATAGAAGCCCTCAACAGGTTTGCCAAGACTTTGGAACTTACCTGGAGGCAAGTCGCCGAAGGCATTATGGAGGCCTTTGCTGAGCAGCTTTCCACTACTATTCGTAGAATCTACCGTGATCTCGAAAACGTTCCGGTCTATACTGTCTCGGAGATCTTAGCGCCACCGGACATCCGGCCTCGAGCGGTGGTGGGGCTTGGGGCTCCGGCTCCGGTTTTCATCCCCCTTGCTGCGGAGAAACTCACCCTTCCCTGGGAGGTCCTTCCCTTTCATGAGGGGTCAAACGCCATTGGTGCCGCGGCGGCACGTCCCACAGTAGCTATCACCCTACATGCGGACACGGAATTGGGAATGCTTACGATCCCGGAAATGGGGTATCGAACGAAGATCGAACATGCTATGCTCTTTGATCAACAACGAGCCCGCCAGGAGGCGCTGGTCCAAGGGACACAATATGCAAAGGATCTAGGTTTGGCCCATTTCGAAGATGTACATATCGTGGAAGAAGAGAGTTTCAACGTCGTCCGGGGGTTTCATACCGTCGGCCGCATTCACACGATTAGAGCACAGGTTAGACCTAAGGTGACCCAAGTTAAGTGGGACAAATCATCTACTACAGAGCATGAGTCCAGGAGGTAGATAGATGTGCAGACAGCAGAACATAAGGTAGGACTCATATTCTTCCCTGCCTTTGATTGGTGTGTTAGTCCTGATCACCCCGAACGGGAAGAAAGACTATTATACACCCGAGATCAAATTGTAGAAGAAGGCTTACTTGATATTGATGGCATTGAGGAGTACCGACCCTTTGTGGCAGACAAACAGCACATTGTGCGATCCCATATTTGTGTGCCGAACGTATCCCAAAGAATTACCGAATCCCATCAGATCGCTGTGGGCGGTACGATGTTAGCGGCGGATCTGGTTCTAGATCAGAAAGTACAACGTTCCTTTGCCCTCCTCCGTCCACCAGGGCATCATGCGATGCGAATTGTCCATGGTTCCCGGGGCTTTTGCACGGTGAACAACGAAGCGATCATGGTTGAGCACATCCGCCATCGCCTAGGCCCCGAGGTCAAGATTGCCATTGTAGATACGGATGCCCACCATGCCGATGGTACCCAGGACATCTTTTACAATGACCCGGGGGTACTCCATATTTCTCTCCATCAGGATGGTCGCACACTATACCCGGGCACAGGAGATATTATGGAGCGGGGTGGTCCGGGTGCATATGGCCTCACGGTCAACATCCCCCTTCCCCCAGGTACAGGAGATGAGGGAATACTCTACGTAATGGAGCAACTAGTAATGCCAATCCTAAAGGAATGGCAACCGGATTTGGTGATCAATGCCGCAGGCCAAGATAACCACTTTACCGATCCTCTGACTAATATGAAATTCAGTGCCACAGGTTACGCACGCCTTACTGAACTCCTGGCCCCGGATATCGTTGTACTTGAGGGAGGATACTCCATTGAAGGTGCTCTTCCTTACGTGAATGTGGCAATACTCCTTGCTCTAGCTGGTTTGGACTACACCGCGGTCAAGGAACCAGATTGGCATCCTAGGATCGCCGCACAAAGCACCAGCGTAACCGAACAGATTAGCCGGACCGTGGCTCGAATCCAACAGCTATGGGAGACCAAAGACCAAATTGATCGTTCCCGACTATTTGGTGATCAACGGTACTACCAACGGCAACGAAGCATCTATTACGATACCGACGGCATCATCGAGGAGCAAAACGAGCACATTAGGCTATGCCCGGATTGCTCTGGCTGGCGCTTGATCTACTCAAACGGGGCCAAGAACACTGGCCTATTTCAGATCGTCCCCGCTGCGCCGACCCGGATCGCGGCGGTGATCATCCCTTGGCTTGCCTGTGATCAATGTCGTCAGGATGCCAAAGAGCAGTACCAGTTGCTACTTAAGGATAAACAGCTGGATTACGTCTACCTTCAAGATAGCCAACAGGATGTATTCCTCATTAACGGCGGAGAAGCTGAATAAGCAAAGGATGGCCCCAAGGCCCGACAAGCATTCTTGAACCTATGGGATTATCTGCTATACTTAGGGTTGAATGTTGTTGAAGTAAACATCCCCAGGAGTTGAGACTTTATGAAGCAAGGTGCAGTCCGGCCATCAAATGTGCTAGCTGAATTGAACCGACAACTGGTGATACAAACTGTTAGGGAACAGGGCACCCTATCGAGAACCGACCTGGCAAAGCAGCTGAATCTAAGCAAACCAACAGTATCAAAGATCGTGCAGGAGCTGCTCACAGAGGGAATCCTTGTGGAAGCTGGCGTGGCTGAATCTACAGGTGGAAAGCGGGCAACCTTACTCAAGTTTAACGCCCGCGCGCATTACGTTATCGGCATAGTCGTTGCTATTGACGGTACCATCTTCGCGCTGGCAACATCCGATGGTACTGTTGTGGAGCAGTACCAAACCCGTTCATGTATCCTCGATGACCCAATAGAACACCTGGCTAATGGCATCACCAATTTGATCACCGCCAAGCCTCCTATGCAAATCGTGGGGATTGCCATTGGAATGCCATCATGTGCAGACTCTAGAGAAGACACTACTGTCCGGGAGACTTCAGCTATTGCTCCTGCGCTGCAAAGCAAATTTGGCATTCCCGTATTCGTAGACACTACGATCAATATGGCTGCCATCGGCGAGCTCGAAAGGGGTATAGCCCAGGGTGTACAAAGATTCGCATACCTCCACTTAGGTAAGGCCCTTAGAGTCTCCATCGTTTCCGAAGGAGGAATTCTCCCTGGTAGTCCCACAGACATTGGCAAGGTACTTATGGGTACTAATACCAGATCGGTAAGGAGCATTGATGCACTCCTTAAGAGCTCAGACAGTCTTTCCGGTACCGCCCATGTTTTGGCCATTACCGCCTTTAACATCAACTGTATCCTCGCCCCGGAAGTAATTGTCTTGGCTGGGAATGTTTCAAAGGAGTTAACTGACCTGACGATGAAACAGTACCAGTCATTCCCTCCGGAAACATGCCCGATCAAAGTCAGTTCCTTAGGCAACAAGGCAGCATTGCTCGGCTCCATCCATTGGGCTATAAACAGCACTAGATGCGACCCATTACTATCCCCCTTGATCGAGCATACTCTAAAATGACCGTAGGGAAAGCGCACCCTACTTACTCTGATGCGCTTTCCATTTTGAGTTCCGACGGAAGTCAGTTGTGGTAGTCAGCTAAGATCCGGTTCCACTGCTGATCTAAGACTTCAAGCCCTGCTTCTACGGCCACTTCTCCACCTAGTATCTCAAGCATTTTCGGACGAAAGGTATCGCGCAGTTCCCGATAGGCTGGTGTTGGCGGGAAAAGAGGCTTACTGCCCGGATGCTCAATGGTGTGTAACATAGCGGTGGCTAGACTACGGGTAATCTCGCTCCGGAACAAACCAAAGTAGTCTGGGAGGTTTGCTAAAAGCACCGGTGGTTGTTCGGTAACCCGTGTAAAAATAGTGACCGCCTCCGGATCAAGGGTAAGAAACCGAATCCATTCCCAAGCAGCTTCAGGATGATCGATCCCTGAGAGCATCTGTACACCATCAACATGGATCATCCCCGCATCGTTGTCCGGTCCGTGGGGTAAGGGCGCCACATCCCACGCATCCTTAAGAGTCTCTTGAAAAACCTGGATCTGCCATACCCCTTCTAGTGTGAAGGACACATTTCCCCCCGCCATGTTATATTCATCCGAGAATCCCCTTGGGGGTGGAGCTATTCTGTACACATTAATCAAGTCGTGCAGAAACGTCACTCCCTGCCGTACCGGCGGACTAGTGAGCAAGCTCTTCGTTGGATTCACATCGACATCAAAAAATGAACCACCGGCTTGATGAGCATAGAGAACGACCCTGTCTTCTTGATCCCCTAAGAATTCTATGGCATATCGATCAGTTACGCCATCAGCGTTGCTGTCATAGGTCAATGGTTTGCCTAAGGAGATAATCTCTTCCCATGTCCATTGCTTGTTAGCTGCAAGGGCCTGGGGGTTGACTAAGCCTGCTTCATCGAAGTGGTGACGGTTATAGTACGTAACGAACGGCAGAATCATCTGAGGCAAACCCAATTGCTCCCCTTCGAACAGGAAATACTGATAGGCTACCGGGACAAAGACTTCACCCAGATCCAGACCATCCCGTTGTATATATGGACCTAGATCCGCCAGTATGCCCTCATAGGCATAGGAAGCATAGTGATACCCAATCAGGCTGATCACATCAGGGGAGTCTCCTCCTAGGATGCGAGTGATAATGGTATTCTCGTACATACCAGCGCTTTGTGTTACCTTCACCTCAATGTCGGACTGCTTAGCATTGAAGAGTTCTGCAACCGCTTGGGTGGCCTCAAGAAGCCGTAATCCCTGAACCGGGTTGTGCAAATGCTCAATCACGATCTTCCCTTCGGCCGTACCCCCCACGACAACCAAACACAACGCAATCCATGCTACTAACCTAATCCGTTGTAAGTACATGCACTGATTCCCCCTTTGCTGCCTCGAATCATTCCTGATTCGAACGCAGCTTAGTATCCCCATAGTAACCAATGTGCTCAGAACCATTGCTAACAATCCTTTGCGCATATCTCTCTGCCTCCTATGTTATTTTCTAGTTGTACCAAACCCCTGCGTAATCAGCTACTCCCACTCTTGTATGACTGCCACCACCCCCTTGGGAGGAATTTCGACTGTAAGATATGCATCGTTACCAACGATGCGCGCAGCCAGCGGACGTTCATTCCAAATATCTGTATATACTGCACCTGGTTTATGCGTTGCTTTGAGGACTTCGGTACTCACCGAGCGGTAGTTGCTATTGTACAAAGTCCACACAATCTTGTGAGAAACGGGAAACATGTTCGCATAGACACCCTCTTGATCGCACTGATAACATCTTCAGTCATAACAACAGGATCTCGCTTCCGTGGTTTACAGGCACCAGGTATAACCCCACCATCCCAATATTTGCGAACCGTGTTTCGTGATATCCCAAGTCTTCTTGCCACTTCTCGTTGTGAAAGTCCTTCCACAACATTCATTTCTCTGATACGATTATAGAGGTCCACTTCAATCACTTCCTTAGTTCACCTGCTCCCTGATTGGTTTGGGTACTGATCAAGGATAGCAGATTGTGGTTGAAGTGGATCACTTTTATGTTATAATTTCTGCCCCAAGTGGTTCACTTTTATATTATCAAATACA
>Ga0172382_10000411_pt1 | contig 80570 bp, 67 predicted proteins | sample Leawel138RmetaG_FD_122245 | JGI IMG/M metagenome (GOLD analysis project Ga0172382, IMG submission 122245) | Leachate microbial communities from a municipal landfill in Southern Ontario, Canada - Leachate well 138R metaG | ecosystem: Engineered > Solid waste > Landfill > Unclassified | place...
TACACAACATATATTCCACACGTAAAAACAAATTCCTGCCCGTTTTGCGTGGTTTTTTGTGTGAATGTAGGCGAACAGACAAGACCACTTTTCTAGCAGACTTCCGCAACTATGATTTTGCAAAGCATGGAGGGTCATTCACAAGAAGATGAGCAAGAAGCTAAATACTAATTGGCTTGTTATCGGGGGGTTCATCGTCATAAGCTTGGACGTATAATTCACCCTGGGTATCAATAAGGGCAAAGAATACATCTTGGGGGCTGCTAACGCCATGTCCTTGAAGCTCTTGGATTAGCCAGGACTCATCTAATTTGATTTCCTTAAGGTTCTTATGGATGACTTGGCCGTCCACGATCAATGGATAGGCAATACCCTCATAACCTGTAGGAATGCCTAGATCCTCAGGGGATACCGGTCTTTTGCTCGCCCTGGGGATCACGCTTAGGGTCCCTGAAGCTTCAAGAATGGCGAACTCCACATCCGCAGGATTAGTGTAGCCTTTCTCTCGAAGCTGCAGAAGTAACTCATCAACGGAATACCGTTGTTTTCTAAGCTCGCTTTCTACGATCTGTCCGTTTCGGACCATAATCGCCGGCACACCGGAGAGAAGGTCTCTGATGATAGGACTTTTTAGGCAAAGAAAGGCCAGTCCCACCTGCATAATGAGTAACACCGCCATTGGGATCAGACCATGGGAAATGGGAATATTGACGTTTTCCATCGGAATTACCGCAAGTTCGGCAATCATGATTGCAATGACCAGATCAAAGGGGGAGAGCTGACCGATCTCTCTTTTTCCCATCACCCGGATGATTGTAAGTACAGAAAAGTACAGAAGGACAGTACGAAATACCATAATGGCAACCTCGCCCATCACATCCAACCCTTTCAACCAGTACTAAGGCCAATATAGTATTGGTTGAAGCCGCGTCCATTATTCCTTGCTCTTCACATAGGGAATGGTCTGAGGCCCCTCCGGTAGAACACAGATGGTTGCCTCAGGATCCCGCTGTAGGATCCTTTGGAGCACGTCCTCTACTCTGCCGCTAGGCTGCAGATGGGCCAAGGAAATCTCTTCATCCGAAAGACAACCGCTGACCATGTGTATCTTCGCTCGCTGGAGAATCAACGCGAGGATTTGGGCCTGCCATTGGTCGGTCATCGCAAATCCAGGAGCATAAACCATATCCAGTATATCCTGCGCTGATTTGGTAGCCTCTAGGATTTTCTTGAAGTTGCCATGTTCCGGAACACCATCCCAACATTCAGCCACACAGACAATATCACCGCCGGACTTTACTACCCGAGCAGCCGCGGACATGCCCTTAACCGCTTGATACAGGTTAAGGTCCAAGGGATATCCGCTATTGGTGGTAATAACTACATCAAAGTAATCCGCAACCGGACACATGCTGGTCTTGTTAACAAACTCAGTCCCTGCACCATGCACCTCGTTAAGCCTTCCAGCCCATACCCTGGTAATCTCCTTGTTTTTGTTTACGGCCACATTAACTACTAGGTGCACTTCAGTCAGGTGGGCTATCTGCGAGATCGCCTGATGGACCGGATTGCCCTCTAAAATACCCCAGGTGGACTTGGGGTGCCCAATAAGCTGAGCACTGTGAATGTACATGATGTCATCGCGACTTGCTATTCCTGGTGCTACAGATTTGGGGCCACCGCTGAATCCTGCAAAGAAGTGGGGTTCAATGAAACCTGTTAGAATCCGCACAGATGCTTCGAGGTATTCCTTATGTAAGTGAACCTCATGCCCATTTGGCAGTGTTCCAGCAAAGGCATATGATTCGGGCTTGTCTGCTACAGATTGCACGATCCGGTAGTTATCTACAATATCTTGCCCTAACATACCAATTAGTTCATCCCGGGTATTGGCCCGGTGCATACCAAGGGCATTGATTAGAACAATGTTCTCCCTAGGCACGTGATCCAATTCCTTCAGGATCACCGGTAAAATCGTACTGTTAGGAACCGGACGGGTAATGTCGGAAAAAACAATCGCTACCCGATCCTGGGAAGTTACCGACTCCTTTAGTGGTTGACATCCCAAAGGGTTTTCTAAGGCCTGTTTTACAGCGCCTTGAGGGTCCCTTTGGCCCACTACAAAGTTTGGTTCTATCACCGTCACATTTTTCGAGGGCAGCTCAACTTCCATGCCAGCCCGTCCGTAGGCAAGTTTGACTTTCATTTGGGACCTCCTATAAACGGATCCTCCTGAACTATAGCCTGCGTGGCCCAGCAAATACAGGGTTCAGGAGATTCTTGTTCAAATGTTACTCCGTTCTTAGTATGGGCTCTTCTCGGTTACGAACTAACACCGAGCTTATCGAAAAAGACTCGATTTCGCTTCTTAGCATCATTGAGTATCTTACCATCGGATAAGAACTTCGAAAGAGGCGTTGAATTTCTAGTTAAACGTATAGGATCCTAACTCATCGGGTGTTCGCGTAAGACTGTATTGCTCACTAAACGGTTTCAGAATCACTGACGTTGATTGGTCGCTGATTGTTATCAAGCTTGTCCGGCGTTAGATTGGGCTTAATCTAGGCAATCGCTTCCGGTATATGTATTAGCAAGTACCTATACTGCGCCGTCTGACTAATGGTGAAACCCTTGATCTGCTCTAGTTTTCCACGGCCCACAGTGGCCAAGCACTCACCTAGGTAGTCTCTCCCGCTACTCAGCATATTGAAGGATAATCGATTCCAGATCAACATGGTCATCTAGATATGGACTTGTCAATACGCCAACATACCAAAAGCCCTCTCGGTCAAAACAAACGCCGTCTCACTTCCCGCGGTCCTCATCTTTTCCTCGAATAGTTGCGTGAGAACTATAGTCTGATCACTATCTTGGAGAATGAGCTACGGGTTATCTTCATTTAGAAAATATACCAGGCAATGCTCGATAATTTCTGTAGCACTCGTATCAAGCTTCTTTCGTACATCCTCGCTATATTCAGGTAAATGTCGACAGTAACGCTAGTCTGGCTCTTCGCACTAAACCTTTTATCCTCAATGCACGATCTAAAGAATAAGCTTTCGTTTCACGAAGATCCCGCTCCTGCTGTATGTTCCAAAAAGCCTTATTCGTTTGGCATTGCACTAGTTGACCAATCGGGACATGACTAACGATTACCGATACTGCTCACCATGTTCTTTCTAGCCCCATATTTAAGTGACCATTCAGCAACTTCCGTTAACGGATTAGAATGTCCGGTCTTAAGAACGTCCCGTTTTCTGTGTGCACTTCAATCAGTGGCCACTGGGAAGTAGTGGTAACGATCTGGGGGCCATCATTTGTTACAAGAATAGTATCCTCGGATTTGGTACCGGCGATAGATGGATTCCAGGCCATGGCCTGATTTACTTCGATCTTTAGGTCTGTGTTTGGCTTCGCGATTAGCTCTCTGGTCCAGTACCCAATGATTCCTCCCTGATGGTGGAGCTTCCATTGTTCGCCAAACCCCATCTTCTCATAGATCTTAATACCGGAAGACAATACGTCTTTGAGTCTTCTCCCGGGGACACTGTCACCAATGAGGGTAGCATCCACCTGGACTATGGCCTGGTGCTTTCGTTTCAGTTCATCGTCTAAGGGTCCAAAGTGAATCAAACGAGTAGCTGCAGCCTGCACACCTTTGTATCTAGCAACACAGGCCACCATAGCATACTTTTCCACTTCCTTGTTGGTGGGAATTGGGTGTCTGAATCTACTGACCCGCTCATCGCCAGCCACCAGCAATACTGTGGGCGTTAGCTCCCTGGCAAAAAGCGCCCCGGCCAGTTGCCCTGCTAGTTCGTATTCAGTATCACCGGGGACGAGCTCTTTGCATACCTGACCCAAAGCCTCTCCCACCAAGCGGCCTGCTGTGTTTAGTCGTTCTCGTTCTTCCGGACCGAGGACTGATCTGAGAATACCTAATTCAGACTCCAATAGTACCGTGCCAGGAACTGATGTATCACTACCGATTGTCCTGCCCGCTACCAGTTCCTCAACAAGATCAGAGAAGTCCCCTTCGTACCAGTTGAAGACCCGACTTTTGAACAGGGTAGAATCAATCTCTTCCGCAAGTAACCTGGGGGTTTCAATATTATTCGCAACAAGGTAAGCTTCATCCAAAGTAATCACAAGCCTTGCGGCACCATCCCTTGTAGCTAGCCCCACATGACAGTCTCCCCCACCGGTCAGCCATGAGAAATTATGCTGCAAGCTCACCACTAAAGCATCTAGACTACGCTCTTTTAGTAGCTGCCGTACTCTACGGATGTTCCGGGCAGCAATAACTGAGTTATCCAATGCCAGCACTCCCCCAATCAGCGAGGAACTTCTTGATCCCGATATCGGTAAGAGGATGTGCAACCATCTGCTTTAATACCTTAAACGGTACCGTTGCCACATGGGCCCCGGCCTTCGCCGCCTCAACCACATGTAAGGGACTACGAATACTGGCAGCGATCACCTCGGTGGGCAATCCGTGGATATCATAAATCTCCACGATATCTCGAACAAGCTCCATGCCAAAATGGGAGATATCATCCAGCCGTCCAATAAAGGGACTAACATATGTGGCTCCGGCTCTGGCTGCTAGCAAAGCCTGGCTCGCAGAAAACACTAAGGTAACATTAGTTTTAATCCCTTGATCTGAAAGACGGTGAACAGCCGTAAGTCCATCAGCGGTCATGGGAATCTTAATGACAATGTTTTTGGACCACTTGGCCAGCTTTTGTGCCTCTGCCACCATCTCATCGGCAACAAGACTAATTACTTCGGCGCTAATCGGCCCATCGACAATACCGGCAATCTCCCGGATTACCTCTTCGAAGTTACGGCCCTCTTTTGCCACCAATGAAGGGTTTGTGGTTACACCGGAGATGACCCCCCACCCATGAGCTTCTTTAATCTCATCAATATTAGCTGTATCAATAAAAAACTGCACGCCCATCACTCTCCTTAAGTAGTTTGGCGTATTAGAACTGCAGCGAAACACTTACTCCACCAGCAGTGATCTCCTGGAAGTTCTCGCTGGCAATAGCCGCATCAACCTTGGCAACTCCCAAGGAAAATCCAGTTCCAAGGGTATAAGTCCTACCGTCTTCCTTGGACATCATCCCCGCACGTAGACTGGCTACTCCTAAGAAACGTTTTTCCACGCCCATATAGAGGGCTTGGGACGGTGTTCCAGGATCCTCAATATCACAAGCGATCACAAGACCAGTTAGAGGCGGTTTGACTGCGACACCCCCACGATAGCGAGGTTGCAGTTTCTCTACCCACTCTGTTTCAGTTGTCTCATCCGCGTAATCAGTCTCATTACCCGTCCACTGAATTCTTCCTAGCAGGTCAACCGCGCGGATACCTGCGGTAATCACCGGAGTGGCCTCTACAAGTACACCAGCATCCACCGCATAGCCCCGTCCTTCAGCGCTACGTTCCTTATATTCCGCTTGGTTTAATGAGTAATACCGTCCATACAACACCCTTAGATTCCCGCCCGCATGTACCACCAGTAGACTTGGCGGCAACTGATAGGGAGTGGTGGCACCGGTAAGGGCACCACTTATAATAGCCTTTGCCTCACCCACTGGTTCTTCGGACTGCCCTTTGGTAAAGTTGGCATTGGCATCTACAATCACATTGAAACCCAAGGCACTGCCCGAAAATCCAACCTGTCCCGCCAGGTCCAAGGACGCTGGTAGTTCCAGTTCAGCGGGTATCTGTTGGCTTAATACCATTTCCCATACATCCTGCAGTTGCATTGAAGATGAACGTAAGGTAAAAGTAGGATTCACTGACAAAAACCCAATCTTGCGGATAGCCGCAGGATTCCAGTAAACAGCCCCGTTATCGTCGACAACTGCCACATAGGCACCGCCCATGCCTAAGGCCCGGGCCCCAGGAAACACATTGTTGGCATAGACTCCGCTAATACCTCCGATGCAAAGAACAGTAATAATTATGGTTATGAGTGCTGTTTTTTTTCCCATCAATGTTGTCGCCTCCCACATCTTAGCCGCCTGTGATCATCAGGCAGCACCCACTATTGCCTAACCTGCTATTTCTTCACTTTGTTGCCCCTTTGCATCTTGAACAATAATCGCCTTGGTGGGACACTTCAGTGCACATTGTCCGCAATTGGTACACTTGGTGTAATCAATACTAGCTAGGTTATCTGTGACAGTAATCGCCTCAAAGGAACACGCCTTTACGCACAGCCCACAGCCGATACAACCTACCTCACAGACGCTTCGGACTACTTTGCCCTTCTCCGTTGATTTACACTGCACATGCACAGTCGACGTCACTGGCACAAGTTCGAGCAGCGAACGGGGACAGGCTTGGATGCACTTACCACAGGCTGTACATGTGTCAGCATCAACTTCGGGTAATCCTACTTCAGTTAGGTGGATCGCATCAAAGGCACAGACCTTGACACAACTTCCCAAGCCCAAACAGCCGTACTGACATTCCTTAGGTCCCCCATATTTTAGTACCGCGGCCCGGCAGTCTAGGGCTCCATCATAGTCGCCTCGCTGTTTAGCTTTGTCATTGCAGCCACCGCATTTAACGTGGGCCACCTTACGAGGACCAATATCGGTGGCTTCCTTTCCTAACAAAGAAGCAATCTTCTCCACAAAAGCACTGCCACCCACAGGACATGCGTTAATCTCTGCCCTTCCTTCAACCACCGCCTCAGCATAGGCTCGACACCCGGCAAAACCACAGGAACCGCAATTAGCACCGGGGGCTGCATCGGCAATCTCATCAATACGGGGATCGCTTTCCACTTTAAAACGCTGGGATGCCCACACAAGACCAAAACCGAAGACAGTACCCAAAATCCCCATACTCACTGCAGAAACCAATATATCGTTCACTCTAAGGTCCCCCTCCTTCTCAAACCGGCACTAGTCCGGAAAAACCCATAAAGGCCAAGGACAAAAGACCAGCCACAATCAAGGCGATCCCTGAACCTTGTAGGCACTTGGGAACATTGCTGTAGGCCAATTCCTGTCTAATTCCAGCCATAATCACTAACGCCAAAGTAAAACCTAACCCGGCCCCTAGACTAAAGACAATAGACTGGATCAAGGTATACTCCCTAAGTGCAATCAGCAGTGCCAGACCCAAAATGGCACAATTTGTGGTAATTAGGGGTAGGAAAATGCCCAAGGAACGATATAATGCCGGACTTACCTTATGCAAGAACATCTCTACAAACTGTACTAGGGCAGCAATTACTAGAATAAACATGGCGTACTGCAAAAAGGGCAGGCCAAACTGAACTAAGATATACCGGTTTAGCAACCAAGTTACCACACTGGTCACACTCATGACGAATGTCGTTGCCATCCCCATGCCCAAGGCGGTATCAACCTGTTTGGATACCCCTAGGAAGGGACAAATCCCTAGGAACTGAACCAAAACGAAGTTATTGACCAGAACCGACCCGATGAATATGAACACTAGCTGTTCCATCCTTAGCCCTCCTTCCTGCCCGTAAGCGTAGTGCAGAACCCTTAGACAAATTGGTACTCAACCAGTTAATTAGGCCAACCAAAAGGCCTAAAGTAAAGAAAGCCCCCGGCGGTAGAATCATGATCACCCATTCGGTAAACCCTTCCCACATAATTCGGGTCCCAAACAAAGTGCCAAATCCAAGAAGTTCCCTAATGGAACCTAAAATAACAAGGGCCATGGTAAAGCCTAGACCCATTCCTAGAGCATCCAAGATGGAACGAGACACGGGCATCTTCGAAGCAAAGGCCTCGGCCCTTCCTAAGATAATGCAGTTAACGACAATTAAGGGCACAAACAGCCCCAAGACTCGATGAATTGATGGTAAAAAGGCGGCCAGGAATAGATCAGCCACAGTAACAAAAGTCGCAATGATAACAATATAGCAGGGAATTCGGACCTCACTTGGAATCTGGCGCCTAAGTAGGGAAATCATAGCGCTGGAACAAACCAACACGAATGCAACAGAAAGGCCCATAGCAAGACCATTAGTGGCTGTGGTTGTCACCGCTAACGTAGGACACATCCCGATCATCATTCGAAAGGTGGGATTCTCTTTCCATAGCCCCCGCACAAGATCTGCAAACATGATTACCTTGATCCCCTTTCCAGAACCCCCAGTTGTGGTATCAGCTCCTGGGCAATTTTGTACACATAATCGTTGACAATATTGGTGACAGCCTTACTGGAAATGGTAGCACCGGTAATAGTATCAATCTCTTTATCCAACTTGCCGCTTGCTTCCTTTCCGATGAACTGCTCGGTAAACCAGTCCTCCTCAATTCGGGCTCCCAAACCAGGGGTTTCCACATGCTCCAACACTCGTACACCACCAATAGTGCAGCCCGGCAGCTCCATCCCAATCAAAACCTTAATACCACCTTGAAACCCCGGTCCAGTCACCACAAAAGCCAGTCCCACCGATTCTCCTTGCCCATCGTGTCCTAGATATATTTCATCTGCAAAGGAACTAGGGTCAAAGGACACATCCGCTGACTCCAACTTGGTGAAGGAAGAAGCCTCAGGTAGTACCGCACCTATGGAATCCGCTAACCTTAAGGCCGCATGTTCCTCGATCTTCGGGTTAGCGTAGTTGTATACAACCGCAAGCACCACCCCTGCACCAACGGAAACAATAATCAAGGCAAGAATCATCTTTGCCCCACTAGACATGGTGCTTCACCTCCCCGAAAATGCGTGGTCGGGTATAGTGATTCAAAAGGGGTGAGATGGCATTCATCAGTAGGATCGAGAAGCTAACCCCACCGGGATAAGCGCCATAGAGTCTGATCAAAACTAGTAAAACACCAGCCCCAATACCATAAATCCAGCGTCCCTTTTTCGTAATTGGAGTAGTTACAAGGTCGGTTGCCATAAAAAAGGCACCTATGATCAAACCGCCGGCCAAAAGGTGGAAAATGGGATCCTGCCCCAGGATCCAGGTAAGGATAAATACAGTACCCAGATAACCCGCAGGGATCCGCCAGTCGATATATCTTTTATAGATCAACAATGCTGCTCCAACAAGGAGAGCAATGGTAGATGTCTCCCCAAGACAACCACCGACGTTTCCGACTATCAGATCAAGATAGGAGGTTCCCACACCCTGCATTTTCATCAATGCCAAGGGCGTGGCCTGTGATATTCCGTCGAAGGGCCGCGTCCATGTTGTCATGGCCACTGGAAAGGCCGCTGACAGAAACAGTCTGCCCACCAAGGCCGGGTTAAAAGGATTCTGCCCAAGACCACCAAAGACCTGTTTGCCGAGGAATATAGCCACAATAGCACCCATCGCCGCCATCCAATAAGGAAGAGTTGGCGGCACATTAAAAGCCAACAGTAATCCGGTAACAAGGGCGCTACCATCCCAGATTGTAATCTCAAGACCCCGTAATTTCTGGATAACTGCCTCGGTAAACATCGCGGATACAACGGTTATGACCGTAAGGGATAATGCCCGTAAACCAAAATAATAGATGGCGCAAACCAAGGCTGGCACCAACGCCAGTGCCACAGTATACATGATCTTTGCCACTGATTCCTCACATTTTATATGGGGAGTGGCCCCCATCATCAATTCTAGCCGATGCTCTGCCTCTTTCGCCAAAGCATTCGCCTCCCAGACTATCCTACTTTTTGCCTCTTCAAACTCAATTGGGCCTTGGCCATCTGGATCCAGTGCACCAAGGGTCGTTTTGCCGGACAAACGAAAGAACAGGAACCACATTCGATGCAGTTCATGGCCCCATACTCCTCAGCCGAGTCAAACTCATCATGTTCAGCAAAACGGGCGATAAGACTAGGCAAAAGAAATGTGGGACATACCTCAACGCACCGACCGCACTTAATGCATGGTTGCACTGCTTCCTTGCGAGCCTGCTTCCTACTTAGCACCACGATCCCCGATGTACCCTTAATGACTGGCACAGAAAGATCCGTAATGGCGACACCCATCATCGGTCCCCCAAGAATGACTTTACCTGGTTGGCCCACAAAACCTAGACACGCCTCAATAAGGTCACCAACGGACATTCCTAAGGGTACCAAATAATTGCCGGGCCTTGCAACGCCTTCTCCACTTACTGTAACCACTCGTTCAACTAAAGGCCATCCCCTTGCAATGGCCTGCCATACGGCATAGGCAGTCCCAACGTTATTAACCACAACACCCACATCCATGGGCAGACATCCCGTTGGTACTTCCCGTTTTAGTATACTGAAAATCAGTTGTTTTTCAGCACCCTGAGGGTACTTCGTTTTTAGTGGAACAATCCGAAGCGAACCATCGTTAACTTCTTGTAGTGCAGATAGGGCGGCAGGCTTGTTGTCTTCAATACCAATGAACACCTGATTTACCCCAAGGGCCTTGGCCAAGGCTCGCACACCGAAGATAACCTCCTTGGGGTACTCAATCATTAGGCGGTAATCCGCTGTAAGATACGGTTCACACTCACAACCATTAATGACTAACGCGTCAATCTTTTTTTCCCGGGGTGGCATAAGCTTAATGTGGGTAGGAAACCCTGCTCCACCCATACCTACGATCCCGGCCTTTTCGATAATTGAGATGATCTCATCGGGCTTTGCTTCCGCTAAGCTCATAGGTTGCAGGTCCGTCTTCCACCCCTGCTCCTCTCCGGTCTCAATAACCACTGCTAACACATCACGTCCTGAACAATGAGGTTGCAAAGAAACATCGACAACCGTGCCACTAACACTTGCACAGACATTAGCGGAGATCCTTCCACCGGATTCAGCAATGAGTTGCCCTTTCTGTACTACGTCACCTTTCTGAACAACGACCCTGGCCGGTGCCCCAATGTGCTGCTTGACGGGAAGCACAACGCGCGATGGTGTCGGTACCTTGCTGATGGCACAATCATAGGTCAGCTCCTTACGATCTGCCATGTGCACGCCTCCCCGAAAGCTACCAATTCCCACCAGATTCACCCCTCAATATGAGCTTTAGCATCTATAGAAAAGAAGCGACAATCACCCTACTATTTTATTAGCTAGAGGACCGTTACATGAACATAATCAGTCTATCACGATTGTCCCCTGCACGCAAGATACTCACTCAACCCCAGCGGCCTGTAAACGACTGATTGCCCTTTCCAAAGCAACTTGCGCGCGGGCGGCGTCAATTTTCTCCAACTGGATTCGCCTTAAGCGCTCCTCTGCACGGCGGCGGGCCTGCCGGGCCCGTTCCACGTCTATCTCATCTTCCCGCTCGGCGGTCTCGCTCAATACAGTAACCACATTGTGGCTAACATTAAGATAACCGTTGTGCACGGCCAGTCTTTTCTCCGACTCTGGGAACTTTATATGAAACACCCCTGGCCGAAGTACGGTAACCAAAGGCGCATGTCCGGGGAGAATCCCCACATCTCCATCAGCAGTTCGAGCAATGATCATGTCCGCCTCACCATCAAACAAGGTTCGTTCAGGAGTCATCACTCGCACTTTTAGTCTATTACCGGTCAAAATATCACCCCGCTCACAGGGACTTGGCTCGTTCCACGGCCTCGTCGATGGAGCCTACATAGCGAAAGGCTTCCTCGGGCAAATGATCATGTTTCCCTTCTAGAATCTCCTTGAAGCTACGCACGGTCTCATCTCGTGGTACATAACGTCCCTCATATCCAGTATAGGTCTCGGCGACGAACAGCGGTTGTGATAAGAACTGCTGGATCCGCCGAGCTCGACCTACTACCTGTTTATCATCGTCGGAAAGCTCATCCATACCAAGAATCGCAATAATGTCCTGCAGCTCCCGATATCTTTGGAGGATCTCCTGTACCCCCCGGGCCACCCGATAGTGCTCCTCACCAACAACACGGGGATCAAGGATGCGGGAAGTAGAAGCCAAAGGATCCACTGCCGGATAAATACCAAGTTCAGCAATGCTCCGCTGCAGATTGGTGGTTGCATCCAAGTGGGCAAAGGTTGTTGCCGGTGCCGGATCGGTATAGTCATCTGCGGGCACGTAGATAGCCTGAATTGATGTCACCGAGCCCTTCTTTGTCGAGGTAATTCGTTCCTGTAATTGACCCACATCAGTGCCCAAAGTTGGCTGGTATCCTACAGCCGAAGGCATTCTACCAAGCAACGCGGATACTTCGGACCCGGCCTGGATGAATCGGAATATATTATCAATGAACAGTAACACATTCCGGCCTTCTTGATCACGGAAATACTCTGCCATTGTCAATGCGGAAAGGCCCACCCGCATACGCGCACCGGGCGGCTCATTCATCTGACCATAGACCAATGTGGTCTTATCCAGTACCCCCGATTCCTGCATTTCTAACCACAGCTCATTACCTTCCCGTGTGCGCTCACCCACTCCCGCAAAGACGGAAAAGCCTCCATGTTCAGTGGCAATATTGCGAATTAGCTCCATAATTAATACGGTCTTACCTACACCGGCACCCCCAAAAAGGCCTACCTTACCCCCCTTGGCATAGGGGGCTAATAGGTCGATAACCTTAATGCCAGTCTCTAGAATCTCCGTAGCCGTCTCTTGCTCTGTTAGTGGTGGAGCACTACGATGAATTGGCCAATAGGTGTCAGTCTCCAGCTTTGGTCCTTCATCTACTGTCTCACCTAAAACGTTGAAGATCCGACCTAGGGTGGCTGTTCCCACAGGTACTTTGATCGCACTACCTGTGTCAATAACCTTCATCCCCCGGACTAATCCATCGGTGGAATCCATAGCCACACAGCGCACCACATTATCACCGATATGCTGCATCGTCTCAACGACCAGCCGTTTGTCTTCCCGTTTCTCGTCTATCACATGAAGGGCGTTATAAATAGATGGTAGGTTTCCTTCGGGAAACTCCACATCCACTACCGGTCCTATTACCGCTAATACCCTACCCTCGTGCATACATATTGCTCCTTCCTATGGGCATATTAATCGCTACAGCGCTTCGGCACCACTGACAATCTCGATCAGCTCAGTAGTAATCATCTGCTGCCTGGCTCGATTTAACGAAAGTTCTAGTTCATCGATGAGCTCCTGGGCATTGTCCGTCGCCGCGTCCATGGCGGTCATGCGACTGGCAAACTCCGCCACCCTAGCATCTAATAGCGCGCCATATATTTGGGACTGAACATAATCGGGTATAACACGCTCCAAGATAAACTCAGCAGATGGTTCATAGAGCACTCCATCAGGATCTGATCCATCAATGGTCGGACTTATTGGAAGCAGAGGCCGCACCTTGATCTCTTGACTGAGTAAGGTTCGCGAGTGCATATAGACCACTGTTAAGGAACCAATGATCCCTTCTTTGAAAAACTCGATAACTAACCTTCCCATATCCTTTGCTTGCTCGTAATCGGGAAAATCACCTATCTGCACATATTGAGCAAGGATCTCCTTCCGACGGAACCGCAGAAAATCCCGGCCCTTCTGTCCTATTATAATAAAGCAAGCATCGGGCTTTGCTGTGTCAACAACATGCCGTAGCAGATTTGCATTATATCCACCGGCCAGACCCAAATCAGAAGAGATAACAAGGTAGCATGGCTTACCTTGGCCCTGCTTAAATAGGTCAAGATCCAAGTACCGACCATCTTGGATTACCAAATTAAGCAGTTCCTCCATTCCTTTATAGTAGGAAAGGTAGCCTTTGAACCGGGCATCAGCCTTTTGCAGCTTCGCCGTTGCAACCAGTTTCATCGCCCTAGTGATCTGCTGAGTACTACTTACGGATTTGATATGCCGCCGTAAATCCCGTGTACTTTCCATAGATTATCTCCCTCAGTCAGTGAAAATTTAACTTACGCGATGAAGTCTTTCTTAAATTGCTCCAGAGCACCCTGTAATCTCTCTTCCGTCTCCTGGCTCAACTCACCTGTGGTTTCAATGGCTTTGCCCACTTCATCATGAAACTTATTCATATACCCAAGAAACTCCCGTTCAAAGTGCAACACACTGTCCACGGGTAGATCATCAAGGTAACCATGAACAGCCGCATAAATAGCGATAACCTGTTCGCTTACCGACATTGGCTGGTATTGACTTTGCTTTAGAATCTCCCTGGTTCGCTCCCCCCGGGTAAGACGGGCCTGCGTTGCTTTGTCCAATTCAGAGGCAAATCTAGCGAATGCCGCTAGTTCTCGGTACTGAGCCTGATCAAGCCTCAACCTTCCTCCCACTTGCTTCATCGCTTTAACCTGGGCAGCACTTCCGACCCTGGATACCGATAGACCGACATTAATTGCAGGTCGAATCCCGGCAAAAAACAAATCGCTTTCCAGATAAATCTGCCCATCGGTAATGGAGATTACGTTAGTAGGAATATACGCGGAAACATCACCGGCTTGGGTCTCAATAATCGGTAAAGCGGTCAACGATCCGCCCCCCTGCTCATCGCTTAGCTTAGCTGCCCGCTCCAGTAACCGGGAATGCAAGTAAAACACATCTCCCGGGAAAGCCTCTCTACCAGGAGGACGCCGCAAAAGCAATGACATCTCTCTATAAGCATTGGCATGTTTAGACAGATCATCATAAACAACTAAGGCATGCTGACCGTTGTACATAAACTCCTCCCCTATCGCACAACCGGCGTAGGGAGCCACAAATTGAAGAGGAGCTGGTTCGCTTGCTGTGGCAACAACAACCACAGTGTAATCCATGGCTCCGCCTTCCTTAAGTGTTTGTACAATCTGAGCCACCGTAGAGGCCTTCTGACCGATGGCTACATAAATGCAATACACACCTTTGTCTCTTTGGTTTAGGATCGTATCGATCGCGATGGCAGTTTTACCTGTTTGCCGATCTCCGATGACAAGCTCCCGCTGGCCCCGCCCAATAGGGATCATGGAGTCAATGGCCTTGATGCCTGTCTGCAGAGGTTCAGACACTGGTCGGCGTTGGACGATCCCCGGGGGTCGACTCTCAATAGGACGATACTTCGAGACAGCAATAGGTCCTTTGCCATCTAGGGGTTGTCCTAGGGAGTTAACGACCCGTCCTAAGAGGCCTTCTCCTACAGGAACTTCAACTACACGTCCTGTTTTTTTGACCTGGTCCCCTTCATGGACTAAACTTACTGAGCCTAACAAAACAGCGGAGATGATATCCTCTTCCAGATTAAGTGCCATGCCGTAAACACCGTTGGGAAATTCCAGTAACTCGCCCGCCATGACCGATTCCAACCCAAAGATCCGGGCAATTCCGTCTCCAACGGTAAGTACGGTACCGACCTCCGCTACGTCAATTTCCGGTGTGAAACCGTCAATCTGCTCCTTAATTATGGCACTGATCTCTTCAGGTCGAATACGCAACTACACCACCCATTTCGTTCCAGTTAACTGTGATAAGCCAGTTTCTTGCTTAGCGTTTGCAGGGCAGACCTAATACTGCCATCAATCACCCGGTCACCGATGGTGATAACCATTCCGCCGATCAGGGCAGGGTCAGTCACCTTCCGCAGGGATACCCGTTTTCCGGTAAGCTGCTCAAGACGCTGATGCAGTTGACTTTCCAACTCCACAGGCAAATCAATGGCACTGGCTACTTGCACTTCCACAAGATTCTCATAGTCTTTCATTAACCTTGCAAACTCTTCAGAAACCTGCATAAGCTCCTTGGCCCGCCCCCGCTCAAATAAGAGGACAAGTAGGTTAGCCACTTCCCTACTGAAATGGAGCTCACATACTTTCTCCAGGATCTGTACTTTTTCAGCTGGCCTAATCCGCGGATACATCAAAACACGATGCAAAAAGGCGCTCTGTTCCAGTACCACCTTTATAGCGGAGAACTCAGCTGCATAATGTTCTAATTTAGATTGTTCTTGGCCGCATTCGAATATGGCCCGGGCGTACTTTTTCGCAACGATGGACATTAGTTTTCACCTGTCTGTTCGCTGTCAATATGCTGATCTAATTGGTCAATGAACTCCGTTAGCAAATCCTCATGGGTCTTGACATCCAGATTCTTGGAAATGATCTTTCCTGCAGCAGCCACAGATAAAGCTGCCACATGATCGGTCAATTCGCTAATTGCTTTCTGCTTTTCCTGTTCCAATTCACTTTGGGTACGGTTCTTCAGTCGCACAATCTCTTCTTTCGCCTCTGCAACCATTTCCTTTTCCAACTGTTTCGAGCGTTCAACGGCCGCATCAATTATCTGTTGGGCTTCCTCGTGGGCCTGACTTACCTTAGCCGCGTACTGACGATGCTCCTCCAACGCTGCCTCCCGCTCTTTCCTTGCTTCCTCTATATCTTTGGCAATACCCTGCTTCCGCTGCTCCATGAATTGGCTTAGTGGCTTGTGCAACAGCCAGTACAGCAAAGCGGTTAGTACCAAGAAATTGACCAATTGTTGAAGAAAAACCCAAGGATCTAACAAGCTACTTCCCTCCAATTACCCCCTACAAGGAACCCGCAGCGTCAAGCCGCTGCGGGTCACACATCCCCGTCATGGCATCAATGGTATCCCGAAGGTAAAAATCATAAATAGCGCAATTGCCAGGGCGTAAATACCAGTTGATTCGGCAATAGCATCACCAAGGATAAGAGTTGTACGAATCTTGTTTTCCGCCTCGGGCTGTCTTCCTACAGCTTCTACTGCCTTACCCGCCGCATATCCTTCACCAATACCTGGTCCGATACCGGCAATCATGGCCAAGCCGGATCCTATACACACAGAAGCAAGCACAATCGCATTTGTCAGTTCCATATTCAAACCCCCTTTCCCAGGAAATCTGTGTCTATTTCCAATGCCCAGCAAGGATTCCCTGTTCCCGGGCAGGGAAATGCTTCTTTTACAACATTACATCAATGTAGGCGATGGCAAGCAAGGTAAAGACCAACGCTTGGATAGCCCCCATAAATACGCTAAACCAACCCATCACTGGTACTGGCACAACCCAAGGGGCAAACATGTAGATAATCTGAATGATAATTGCGCCTCCGATCATGTTACCATACAGACGAAAGGAGTGGGACAAGAACTTGCCAATCTCCCCGATAATATTCATCGGCAACATAATGGGATGGGGGTCAAGATACCCTTTAATATAATGGAGCAGGCCATTTTTCTTAATCGATGCCCCATGGCCAACAATCACTACAATACCTGCTAACATCACAGTAGTTGCCAGGTTTGAGGTGGGGGTGGCAACACCGGGTACAACACCAATCAGATTTGCAATAAGGACAAATAACCCGATACTCATGATTAGTGGAACAAAGGGTAAACCTTTGGTCCCCATCATGTCTACCACCAGCTTCGCAAATCCTTCCACTATGATTTCGCCTACATTTTGCAGGCCCGAGGGAACCAATGAAAGCTTCCTGGTGGCTAAAAACGCAACCAATAAAATCAGGGCCATCACAATCCACGTTGCCACGACAATGTCACTTACGGGCATCCCTAATATATGGAATACTATGTTTACCTCTGCTGGATTACCCATATGCATCACCTACCATGTTGCGGGTCCTTCTTTAGAAAAGATGTGACCCACTCTTCAAAGTATAAGCTATAGATTGCGGGTTTAACCAAAAGAAGGCCCACAACTGTAGCCAGGAAACTGATTTCTGAACGTATCAGGGAAACTAGGATGGCGCCACACGCCAGCGCTGCTCTTTGCAGATAGCTAGTCCGGGCATAACGGACCGCACTCTTCTTAGATAATTTCAGTTGACGTGTTACAGATAGTTCCAAGGCCCGAAATTGCAGAAGCGCAGTAATCCCGCCTAGCATGAAACCGTACACCGCTGTTCGTTGTCTGGCAATTAGTGAAAGGAGAACTAAGAGCGCGCCGAACACCAACATACGCTTTTGCACAGTTCTAATCGTGCATTGATCAGGTCTTTGCATCCGGTTCGTCTGAGTCATCATCGAGATCCCTAACCAACCTGAATATTACTGTAATCCCTCCAGCAACACCCAAGATCAAGAAGATACCTGTGAACAAGAACCTTGTTCCCAAGCGAGCATCTAGTAAGCGTCCCAACCAAACCCCAAATAGGGCGCTCAGTACCATGGTCAGGCCAATCTGGGTCATCAAGGACAGGTAGTATGCAAGCTGGAATCGCTTTCGGCCCATGAATCCACCGCCCTGCTTCATCTAGAGCTCTCATTACATAATAATAGCGTTCTTTCCACTACGAGTCAATACTTCTAGACCATTTGGTCGATTCGTTGCTAAACCTTGCCATCTTTAGACTCCACCTGGCAAGGTTGATTAATCACTAAGGATTAGAATAATAACCCCAGCCAAAGAAGCACTGGGGTTACTAGTAAGACTATAGGACACTTACCGTTTACGGTAAGATAACACACTAACACTCCACGGATCCGTGATTTAGTGTGGTCTCCTCTACCTCGTTGACTATCGTCAGTTCTTCAATGTCGACACGTTTGATCTGACCTTGACCCAAACAGATCTGGCGCATTTTCTCTCTGGTATACTTATTTGGTACAGAACCTGTTAGCGTAGCCGTGCAAGTCTCACAATCATACAGGATCTCTATCTTGGAGTTCTTCAATAGCCCTTCCTGGCGGAACACATCCCGTAAACCCCATTCCATTTCCCGATCCTTGCATTCCTCCCCTAATTTGCGTAACAGTCGATTATCAAAGTAGCGCCACAGCCAATAGAATAATAGGCCCGAGATAATCCAAAGGGGAATCAATATAATGCCAATATCACCAATACCAATGAGAAAAACCGCAATCATGGTCACAATAGGAACTACTATGGCAGCGGTGATTGTATCATAGCCCATCTTAACTGGCCCACCCCGATAGTCAAAGGTAGGATAGAAGAAGGCATGTTTTAAACCGGACTGTCTGCGCAGAAAGGCTAGGGCCACACCAAATCCCCCAACCAATAGCGCTAGCCACCAGGTATTCTTAAGATACGCAAGGATGGAGTTAATTGTCTGGATTCGATACTCCCGAATTTGCCACTGAACTGTATCGCCAATCAGTTCTATGCCAATACGTAACAACCCATATAAGGCGATAAAGATCACCGGTAAGATCATGATGATAATTCCGGCAAGAAAGCCAGAGATCACCAGAGTCTTTGTGGGTGAATAAGTGGCCAGAATATCATCAGCAAAGGCCTGGGTATTCACCTTTTTTACATCTTCAATAGAATCATAAAACACAGCCCGTTTTCTTGCTTTGGGATGATCCCTTTTCATCTATGCTTCACCTCAAAACAATAATCTAATGGATACACCATTTCTATTTTACACAGCCAACCGCAAAATCCTGCTGATTCTCTAACTCCCTACTACTGGAAAGAAAGGGCAAAGTCCCTGAGTCCCTCTACTTCAACTAGGAGAGTCTGTACAGCCCATGGCACGCCAAAATCCGAGAACAATACCCTCTTCTCACTAGCCTGATCCATGATCTGTGTTATATCAGCGATTGTCGTTGCCACTGTATTGCCCTCCGGTGCTCTTATGACATATTCTGACGGCAAAGGGACAACCCTTCTTGCCGAGAGGTAGGCACCGTTTAGGCCACGTACAAAGGGCTCCGTATCCTCAATGGAGCAGTATATTGGAACATCAAAGGCAATTCCATCCAGGAAGTTCGTGAAGATGAGGTAGTTTTCATCTTCCGGGGGATACTCCCATTGTTCCACCTTACCATTGCGTTTTTCGATAGTAACCACTGGTGGATAGGACCTAAGAAAGGTTGCTGTCCCTTCGGTACAGTAGATTTTGATATGCGGTGTCTCATCGATAGGAGCACATACCGTTGAGTAGAAATACACCTCTACGTCATTGCCAGTCCGTGCAAAGACTGCGTTTGTGTCTTCACCCTCAATAGGATGAGCCCGATAAAACTCTGCCTTCACAGACTTAGGAGCAGCAAACCCTCCGACCTTTGATGATGCTAAAAACAAACAATTGTTAAACACGTGGGAAAGTGGATTACTTAGGGGGCCATCCAAGACATAGGTACCATTGATCATCAACCTACCAGCCCAATTGGCCCGCTCATAGTACGAGTCTGGCCTCTTCCACTTTCCGACACCCACAACCTGCTTTACCTGCCCTAGTTCACCGCTAACTAGATACTCCTGCAACTTACGCAAAGCAGTACTCGCTATTTGCTGAAAACCTACCGCGCAAATACGCTTTGTTTCCTTTGCTTTCTTCTTTAGTGCCAGAAGCTCCTGTATCAAGACTGTTGGTGGTTTCTCCAGGAACACATGGATTCCCCGCTCTAAAGCCGCTATTGCCATCTCATAGTGAAAGGGGATCGGCGTAGCAATAGTAACGGCATCTAGTTTTTCACAATCCAACATACAGATATAATCCTGGTACACTTGTACTCCATTGGACCGAAGTGTTTCTACCTGTGAAACATTTGCCTGGGGATATTTCTCGGCAACAGCGACTAACTGAGCCCGTCCATCGTCCTCAGCCTTTTCCACCAACCGCAGGTGTTCCTTCCCGAATCCGCCAATACCGATAATCCCAATCCTCAATCGTTTCAACTAGAAGTCTCCTCCTCCTACCTAGACACAGTCTTTCCTGGGGAGAGATACGTTTCATAGTTCCGCCGCATATGCAGTACTTCCTTATACATTTGCGCCCGGGACTTTACTCCCCGCCGGAAACCGTACTTGCGTTCCTTCATCCAATGGCTGATACCATACAAGTCCAGATAGCTGTAGGGAGCTTCATACATCTGGGCTGCCTGGTTCATCAAAACCTCTACGCCGAATCGAACTGGTCTTAGGTCTGGAAGCATCTCAATGAATGCTCTAGTTAGCGCCCTTTGACCATTTAGGACTGGAAAATAGCGTTGCGCAAGATCAACGAGGATAAACCCTTTGACAAAACGACCAATGGACATCTGGTTACTTTCCTCGAGCACCCCATCAAGAAGCATATTAATGTGATTTTGATGTAAACCGATCAAATCTGCGTCTAAAAACAGGAATATGTCGGCATCCTTAGCATAATCTAGCCCGCTCTGCAAAGCCGCACCCTTACCTAAATTCTCCTCGTGACGAAGTACCGTCACTGGGTAGGAACCTGCCACTGTTGCTGTATCATCTGCGGATCCATCGTCTATGACAACAACCTCATCAATTCGGTTATGCCCGGTTAGCACATCTAGTACCACACCTATGCGTGGTGCTTCATCATAGGCTGGTACTAGGGCGACTACTTTTTTAGCACACATTCTCAAATCTCCCATATTCTCATCCTGTACATTATACAAAACCACATGCAGCTTTGCAATACGCAGCAATGCTACCCGACCATGCCGCGCCCCTAAAACGACAACAAGTTAGAACAAGACAACTTTCCGTAAACACCAAGGAGGAAATAGACCGATCCGTGGCTAATTGCTATTGTATTAAGCATAAGGAGGGTAAAACCGTGACCAAATCCTACGGCCTTGTAATTGGCAGTATCCTTATTTTCGCATTGTTTACGCTAGCCTTGTTTCCTAATCCCAAAGAGGAGAACTTACCTGTGGAACGCCTACTAGACTTTTCTCTGGAGTCGGTCCATAGCCTTGAAATCTTTGATGCCCCAACTGGCGAAACCATCTCACTTACCAAAAGGGGCGGACTTTGGTATTTCGGGAATAAGAAGCTCCGTGACGAGTACATCACCGATCTACTTGCACTGCTTCAGGAAATAAGTGCAAAGGTTAGTACCGACGCATCGACCTCTGATCAGGACAATAACCCTATTTTCCGGATCACCCTCCAAACAGAAACGGGGGCAACCCTTTGGCTTACCGTGGGCGAAAGAGTATCCAAGTCGGTCTACTGCACCCGTACATCCCAATCATCGGAACTGTATCTACTGGACGAGTATTCCCTCTGGCAGCTTAGGGACCTACTAAATCAGGCCCTTATGGTGGAACCACTGTTTCACTCCCCATTACAGCAATTCGCGCCATAAAGGCCTCAAAAATACTATTTCCCCGTTAACTGAAGCAATCTTACAAACGCTTCTTTTCCTCTGCCAACTCACGCTTCAGCTCGACGATCTTTTGTCTTTGCTCAACCATGAGCTTCTTCTTGATACTCTCCCGTTCATACTCGGTATTCCTGATCTCTTCTAATTTGGCTTCGGCGTCCTCTAATTCACGTTCCAGCATTCGGACACGAGGTCTACGCAAGGTAGCCACCTCCTTTCCAACAGGCCTTCCCTGCAAGAAGACCCTCTTAGTTATTTTATTCGAGACAAAGAAACCAATCTCCTGCAAAAGGCGCCACAGGCATTCAGCCAGATAGCTCTTCCGATATAAAATATAAAGGACCTATTGCTCTCGCACTAGGCCCTTTATACCAGATTTCCATTGTCCTCGAACGGCGGGGTTATCCACCCATGCCGTCCAGTCGTTGATCGCTCACCTCCCCACCTCCCGTTCTCACATCAAGGCCCCACCTATTTGCCTTCTCTAAACCCAAGATTCTTAATCTAACTGAACGGGATTTTTGATAGCATGTTCATTGTAGCATAGGGATGTTAACAAACTGTTAAGAGGCTATGAAATCATCCTTAACGGAAAGGAGAAACTGAACTTAGTACCTACATCAGGCTTGCTTTGTACTGAAATGATCAGCCCATGAGCATCCAGAATAGACTTGACAATGGCAAGGCCTAGACCTGTACCATCTCGTCTGGTACGGGACCGATCTGCTTTGAAGAATCTTTCAAAAATAAGGGGTAGCTCGTCGGGTAAAATACCGCAGCCGGTATCTTCGACCTCAATCATTACCCCTTCGGCTCGATCACACACCCGCACATATATGTCGCCGTCCGCTGGGGTAAACTTGATCGCATTATCCACGAGGTTGAGTAGTACCTGTCTAATCCGCTTCTCGTCCCCAACCACCACACGCTTTGCACCGGGTAGACTCCGGTGTAGCCTCACCATTTTGCTATCAGCAAGAACCCCCAGTTGGTTACAGACATCATCCACCACTGCCACGATATCAAAGGGCTCCAATTCCAGATTGAGCTGTCCCGCCTCAAGACGTGAAAAATCAAGTAACTCATCGATTAGCTTCGATAGGCGAAGGGTTTCGTCCTGGATTATCCGCAAGTACCGACCCACGGACTCGGAATCGGTAACGGTACCATCAATAACAGGCTGCAAATAACCAGCTATTGCAGTTAAGGGGGTCCGAAGCTCGTGGGAGACATTGGCAAAGAAATCCCTCCGTAGTTGTTCTGTCTGATGCAGCTGGCTAATATCATGCAGTAGAATAACTACGCCACCGATGGCTCCGCTGGTATCGTGGATCGGTGATGCAATGATCATAAGAGCTTTTTGTGGTGTAAGATTTACCGTCTGCGTTACCACCGCATCTTCAGTCATCACCCGGTGATAAAGCTCTGGCATTTCGGCTAGAGAGACGGACTCACAGAGCTTTGTGCCGATGGGTAAATCAACATCCTCCTTAATCCAACGTCGGGCCGGAGCATTTACGAGAAGAATCCTCCCTTGGGGATCAACCGCAATCACTCCCTCACTAATACTAAAGATCATGCTCTCAAATTTAGCCTTTTCCTGGTGAAGGGCATCGATAGTATTCTGAAGTCGGCTTGCCAAATAGTTAAAAGAGCGCCCTAGCTCACCAATCTCGTCTTCCTGCTCAACCGATACTCTTCGACTAAAGTCCCCTTCCGCCATGGCCAACGCCGCACCATGCATCTGTCGCAAGGGAGAAGAGAAAGTACGGGACAGGTAAAGGCCCAAACCAAAGGCTAGGGTAATCGACAATAAGGCCCCAAGCAATATGAAGTGTCTCACCTGGCTGACCGTCTGGGAAACACCCACAACAGGAGAGTGGAGAAAAACTGCCCCGAGTACTGTATCGGATCCGGTACCAAGAATAGGAAGACCAACTGTGAGCATGGGCTCGGAGAAGTACTTTGATTGTCCCCGATTAGTAATGGTTCTACCCAGGAGCACCTCCTGTAGATCGCCACTACTTAACTGAAAACCTTCCCAATCGAAGCCCTCTTGGCTGGCGGCAATGATCAAGCCTTGTCGATTCACAATCCAAACCCGGGCATCTATGAAACTATCCATAGCCCGGAGCACACTGAAAATCGCTGGATCAAAGGAGGTACGTACCACTAGGTGACCCACCACCTTGACCAGCTCCTGCCCTTTATCTAATAGTTCTTGTTCCTTTGCGGTAAAAAAGTAATTTTCCAACAAATGTGATAAGCAGAAACCCAAAGTAGAGAGGGTCACTAGAATAATGGCCACATAGGTAGACATTAATTTCCCGAAGACAGTCTTAACCACCGTCGGTCACCTCGAACTTATAGCCAACACCCCAGACGGTTTTGATATACTGTTTGCAGCCTTCGTCCACCTGCCCGATTTTCTCCCGAATTCGTTTGATATGGACATCAATAGTCCGCCCGTCTCCGAAGTAGTCATAGCCCCACAGCTGCTCTAACAGTTCATCCCTAGTAAAGACCCGACTAGGATTAACCATGAGATAATATAGTAATTGGGTCTCCCGGGGAGTCAACTCCACCCTTTGGCCCTTGACCGTAACCGAATACTCCTCGATATTCACTTCTATGTCTTGGGCCGCCGCTATACTCCTAGGTTTAATCCGTCGTAAGACAGCCTTAGTTCGTTCAAGAACCTCTACAGGATTAAATGGTTTAGTCACGTAATCGTCTGTTCCCAACTCAAAACCTAGGATCTTCTCATAATCATCGTTTTTGGCCGTTAACATGATAATGGGAATGTCTATACACTGATTACGCAGCTGTGTACAGACCTCCCAGCCATCTAGCTTAGGCATCATAATATCTAGAATAATCAGGTCGGGACCGGCTGAAACCAGGTCCAAGGTCTGCTGGCCATCGTAGGCGGAAAGGACCTCATAGCCTTCCTTGCGGAAATATAGGGAGAGAATCTCATGGACATGGGGATCATCATCAGCAATGAGGATACTTGTCATATTATCAGCAACCCGGACCCACGGCTAAACCGTAGGAAGAGTTGTAGCCCTCCCTTCTTGGCATGCTCCTTATTGAGGCGTTCTGCGGGATGCTTCCAGTCCCGGCAATGTCCTGCCTTACTTCTTAGTCCCTCTTGCCGATTGAGCCAAGGGACCTTAAGCCAACGGTAATACTATTCGCTGTCTGGGCACCAACTTCCTTGTGAAGCAAATATCCACAACGTTAGCACTAGGTATATACGAGGACCGCATATCTCTCGCAGGCAGGAGAATGACTCTCCTGCCTGCTACTGCTTACTCTAGTCTTGTCACAAAGTCAGCAATTCGATCTAGGCCTCGTCTTATTTCCTCGAGAGATAGGCAGTATGAAAGCCTTACATGGTCATTTGAGCCAAAGGCAACTCCTGGCACAACCGCAACCTGTGCTTCCTGAAGCAGACTCTTGGCAAAACCCTCGGAATCCTTGATCACAAACCCATTAATGGCCTTGCCATATAACTCGCTAATATTGGGAAACACGTAGAAAGCCCCCTCGGGCCTAAAACAACTAATCCCTCTGATTTCGTTCAGTCTATCTACGATATATTGCCTACGTCGGTCAAACTGCTCACGCATTTGATACACAGTATCATCAGGACCGACTAAAGCGGCAACAGCTGCCTGCTGTGCAATAGAATTGGGATTAGACGTACTGTGACTTTGTAGATCACAAATAGCCTTAATGATCTCCTTAGGCCCTGCCGCATAGCCTATTCGCCAACCGGTCATGGCATAGGTTTTGGACACACCGTTGATGAGAACCGTTCGCTCCTTGAATTCCTCCACCAAGGAGGGAAAGCTAATGTGTTCCGCATCCCCATAGACCAATTTGCCATAGATCTCATCGGAGATAACTAACAAGTCATTTTCTACAGCTAATTTCCCAAGAGCAAGCAAAAACTCTTTTTTCAGAACAACTCCGGTAGGATTAGAAGGACTATTGACAATGATTGCCTTCGTACGAGGAGTAATCGCCGCTCGAATCGCGCCAAGCTCCGGCTGAAAAGTAATTGTGTCATTCGTCTTAGCAATCACCGGCACCCCATCGGCGAGCTTAATCTGCTCAACATAGCTGACCCAATAAGGGGCCATAACGATCACTTCATCGCCGGGGTCACATATGACCTGAAAGAGATTATAGAGGCTGTGCTTGGCCCCACAGGAAATCACGACCTGATCAGGCTCATAGGCCAGCTGATAGTCCGCCACCATCTTGTTACAGATGGCCTCCCTAAGCTCAATAATCCCGCCCGCTGGAGTATACCGGGTATATCCGGCATCCAAGGCCGCAATGGCTGCTTCTTTGATATAAAGGGGAGTCTCGAAGTCGGGCTCCCCGGCCCCAAAACCAATCACATCATGACCGGCTTTTCGCATGGCTTTCGCCATAGCATCCACACTAAGTGTGGCAGATGGAGATATGTTGGCTGCTCTATTCGATATTCTCACCATTAAACGCGCATCACAGTCACCTAGAGGGTAACTGTAACTCCTCCTCTCCCTTTCGACAGCAAATGCATGTTATCTATTAGTCTAGTTGTACCAACTTTCGCCGCAATAATCAAGAGGTCTTTTTCCGTTGCCTCGTTGACAAGGGAAAAATCATCCTCACATACAACCGCGGCATAGTCTAGGGAGATCAAGGGATGCTGCATAACTTCCTTCATTTTGCCAGTAATCACTTCAGGATTCTTTTCTCCTCCCTGCCACAACTGTAACCCAGCCAGAAGTGCTTGGTAAAGAAGAACAGCTGCTTTGCGTTCTTCCTCGCCGAGATAGATGTTTCTACTGCTTGCTGCAAGGCCATCCTCTTCCCGAATGATCGGACATGGCACTATGGTCACATCCAGGTTCAGGTCCTTGACCATTCTTCTTAGCACCGCTGCCTGCTGAGCATCCTTTTGTCCGAAATAGGCATAGTCAGGTCGGATAATATTGAACAACTTGCTAACAACTGTTGCTACTCCTCGGAAATGTCTCGGCCGAATTGCCCCTTCAAAGGAGCTACTCAGCCCTTCTACCTCAACATAAGTGCTGAATCCCTCAACGTACATCTCTCCACTGTCCGGTGCAAAGACTGCATCCACCTTCTCTGCTTCTAGTAGGGCTAAATCTCGCTGCATATCCCGGGGATACCTGGCAAAATCCTCATTGGGACCGAACTGCGTGGGATTGACGAAAACACTCACGAACACAACGTCATTTTCCTCTCTTGCCCTGCGCACCAAGCTTAGGTGACCTTCATGCAGGTAACCCATCGTTGGCACCAAAGCGACTCTTCCTTGGACCTTGTCCCGGTAATCGCGTACTTCTTGAATCGTCCTACAGAGTCTCAACTGACACTCCCCCTAACGGCCGAACCGTCCTTCTTCAACGTCCGCCTTGTACTGCGTTAAGCTTTGCCGTATAACAGAAGCCAACTTCGCATACTGCTTGGCATGTTTGGGGACAAAATCCTCCTGCATTCCTAACAGATCGGTGATAACCTGCACTTGACCATCGCAGTCTGGACCTGCCGCAATTCCAATCGTGGGAATTCCAACGGAACCAGTGATCCTTGCTGCTAGTTCGCCAGGAATCCCCTCAAGCACTACAGTAAAAGCCCCACTTTCTTCTAGAGCCTTGGCATCGTCTACTAGTTTCTGGGCCTGTTGCGCTGTCTTCCCCTGGATCCGATAGCCACCCTGTTGATTAATCGATTGGGGAAGCAAGCCAATGTGACCCACCACCGGTATACCTGCCTCCACCAAGCGGCGCACTACCCCGGCAACCTCTTGCCCACCTTCTAGTTTGACCGCATGGCACCCTCCTTCCTGTAAGAAACGACCAGCGTTCATCAATGCTACTTCCTCGGTAGCATAGCTCATGAAAGGAAGGTCCCCAACAACCAGAGAGTTACTCACGCCCTGCATGACCGCCCTGGTATGATGCAACATATGCTCCATAGTCACTGGTACGGTAGTGGGTAGACCCATATACGTCATCCCAACACTGTCTCCCACTAAAATTAGGGGGATACCTACAGAGTCCACGATCTTCGCCATTAGCGCATCGTAGGCAGTGACCATGGTGATCTTTTTTTGTCCTTTCATACTGCGAATATCTGTAGTGGTTATACTCATATCTATGCCTCCTTGGCCTTTTTCGGACGATTATGCTGATCCAGTAATATGATCCGAGGCTCATACTCACGAGCTGTAGCCTCATCAACCCAAGTGTAGGAAAAAATAATTACAAGATCATCCGGGAAAATAAGACGGGCCGCCGCTCCGTTTATCTGAATGCAGCCACTATCCCTCTCACCTGGTATAACGTAGGTTTCAAGTCGTGCCCCGTTGGTCACATCCACAACTTGCACTTTTTCCCACGGCACTAGATCAGCTAGTTCCATTAATCCCTCGTCTATGGTGATACTACCTTCGTAGTTAACATTGGCATCGGTGACTCTAGCTCGATGCAGCTTGCTTTTAAGCATATTCCGCATTGCCCATCCTCCCTTCTTGTTTAAAGACATCCATGAGGATCTCGTATTGCCTATCTGTTATTGTCCCCTTTTCCCAAGCTACATTCACTGTTAACCGTCCAAGGGTTACGTATAGGGCCTGCAAATCTGGATTCCCTAGCTCCTGTAGCGCCTTAAGATGCGTAAGGACTGTCCCCGTATCTCCCCGGGCAATGGGTCCACTCAACGCTTCCTTTGAGCCAACCCGCTGGATATTATCACAGGTAGCTAGGATCAAAGGCAAAAGGGCTTCTAATCCTTCCTCTTGGGTAAACCCAACGGTACAGAACAGATCCAATGCCGCGTCAACCAAAGCAACCAGGTAATTAGATGCTATGACTCCACAAATATGGTACAAGACACGCTTCTCTCCGGCAACGGTCAAGGCCCCTTGACCAATAGCCTCCGCCAAGGAAATCAGAGCATCTTGGAGGGTATCATCATCACTTTCAACTCCAAAGAAAGTCCGTTGAAATCGTTCTTTACTCAAGCTACGACTAGGAAAGCTACTTAACGGGTGGAACGCTCCCCGCCGACCACCGGCGCTATGCACCGCGCCTAGCACGTCAAGACTATGGGCTCCGCTACAATGGATTACGATACTTTGCGCGTTCCAAGCTAACTCATCACAGACCTTCTTGATCTGATCATCGGAGACCGTAAGAAACACCGTCTGACACAAAGCTACTAGCTCCTCTGGAGTGCAAACCTTTCCTTGTTTGAGCCCATCGGCCAACTCTAATGCCCTAGCCTCGGTGCGGCTGGCAATAGCCACAGGACCTAGGCCCGCTTTTTGAAGAGCATAGCCTAGACCAAAACCAACAGCACCAGCACCAATAATGCCGATGTCTCCAAAATAAGTTGCCAATTGACCACTATGCATTTCCTCACCCCCCAAAACAAAAAACCTGCAGTTTGACCGCAGGTTGACTTTACTATCCAGTAAGAACCGTCTCGGTCATTTGGATCCAAGCGGCAAACACTATTACTGATACCCAAAGCAATTAGCTTTGTATATTATCTTTTTAATGATACAGCATATGCTACTTTTCGGCAAGTAGATTTTGCAGTCGATCTAGAATTTTCGTTGCCATCCTTTCTTTCTCCATCATAGGCCAATGCTCCGTGGTGCCTTCTCGATCCATGATCACCACTTGATTGGTCTCAGACTCAAATCCGCGGCCGGGCTGCCCTACCAAGTTGCCCACGATTAGATCAAGATTCTTCTTGAGTATTTTCTCCTTCATAGCAGGCAACAGATTCTCTGTTTCTGCGGCAAAACCAATTTTAATAAAATCACCGTTGGTGCTGGCTAGAATATCCGGGTTCTGGACCAAGTCTATCGTCAGCCGCTCTTGCTTTTTCTGCTTGCTTAAAGCTGCATTTTCCACCCGATAGTCGGCAACAGCCGCAGACATAATCAACGCATCACAAGACTTAGTATGTTCTTGCACTGCTGCTAGCATTTCCAAGGCAGTCTCAACCCCAACAAACTCCACGCCAACCGGCGGGGTCAATTCCGTCGGACCTGAGATCAACACGACCTGGGCACCCCGATCCCGCGCCTCCCTGGCTATATAAACTCCGGTCTTGCCAGAGGAACGATTCCCGATAAAGCGTACCGGATCAATAGGCTCTCGATTGCCGCCCCCAGTGACCACTATTTTTTTCCCGGCCAAGTCTCCCGCATCCCCGAGGACCAGACGCACCGTATCCACGATCAGGTCCACAGAAGCAAGACGACCTTGTCCAATCATTCCACAGGCCAATCTACCGGAGGCCGGCTCAACAAAGCGCATCCCCCGGTCTTTGAGTCTTTGGATGTTCTCCTGGGTAATGGAGTTTAGATACATGTTTGTGTTCATTGCCGGAGCGATTACCACAGGCGCCTTGGAGGCCAAGACTGTACAAGTTAGTAAATCATCTGCCAGACCTGAAGCCAGCTTTGCCAAACAGTTAGCAGTAGCCGGGGCAATTAGAACCAAATCCGCGCTCTGTGCTAAGGATATATGTTCCACATCGTAATTATCTGGTAGAGCAAACATATCCGTGTGCACTTTACTGTTAGCGATGTTCTGCAATGTTAGTGGCCCTATAAACTCCATGGCAGCCTTAGTCATGATCACGTCAACTATTGCTCCTGCTTTGACTAGATCACTGCAAATCTGAGCCCCTTTGTAAGCTGCGATACTTCCGGTGATGCCAAGTACTACTCTTTTACCCTGCATTTCTACCACCCATTCAACTTGGCAATAATTTGTAGTCCTTTCAGGGTCAGCTCGGGATCATGTGTATACCGATCCTTAAACTCATTGATCAAAACCCCGCCTTGTCCCCCGGTAAAAACAACATAGGGTTCCTCATTAAGTTCGTTGGCAATCTTATCTAAGATGTACTCGATTAAACCAATATACCCAAACACAATACCAGACTGCATGCACTCTTCAGTATTGCGTCCGATTGCGCGTACTGGTCGGTTTAGCTCCACCCGTTTCAGTTTAGCTGTGCGAACAACAAGAGCATCGGATACCATGCCAACACCAGGTGCAATTGCCCCTCCGATATATTCCCCTTTGTCTGTAACCACATCGAAGCTAATAGCAGTTCCGCAATCGACAACGATCGCTGGCGTTGGATAGAACTGATAGGTGGCTACTGCATTTACAATGCGGTCGGCACCCACTTCCCGGGGGTTATCCCCGCGCACCTTGATCCCGCTTTTTACTCCTGGACCAACAACTAATGCGTCAACAGCCCAAAGATGCCGTACAGTTTCAGTGATAAGGGGAGTAACATTTGGCACTACACTACTTATAACACAACCATGGACTAGACCATTTGAGGAATCTACTTCTTCAAGAAAGGCCCGAAACATTAACCGATATTCGTCGATTGTCCGGTCTGAGCGGGTGGCTATCCGCCAGGTTTTTAGCAGGCATTCGCCCTTGAACGCTCCGATTGTGATATTAGTATTTCCCACATCGATAGTCAGCAACACCAGACAACTCCTCCTTTATAGAATTCATCATATCACACCCCGATAATGCTGCCAAGATATAGAAGGAAAAAGGGCCTGGAGTGTTGAAGTATTGTAGACTGTAAATCTTTGATGATGAGACGTAAGAGTATAGTACCCACTAATAGAATCAGGCTCACTGTTCAAAGTGGTGACCGGGGTAACTTCGATGAGCAGTTACCTAAGGGTACGGTAAATTGGCTTCCGTAGAACTCACCGGGGTCATATCTGTTGGTGATGGGAAAGTCGAAGGCTGTGCAGTACCTATCCTACTAGATCTTAGTTGGTGAGGGAAGCGCACAAATGCCAGTATGATTTTCCCATAGTCTAAGGGAATACACAAAGTGTAAATACTAAAGGAACAGGTCGGTCGTTTTGCCCTCAGCAGACAAGGTTTACCAGGGGTTTCTCAAAGGACACTTTCGAATATGAAGAAGATAGATATGAAGGAGGGAAACCGAGGGAATCCTGCGTTCCTCGAATCCAAAGACTTGAAATAACGCAACCTCGGTGTGTGGAGTGGTCTATACACTGTACAGACTGTTTTGGTCTGTCGTTTTTAAGATTAGATATCGATGGGAAATTGTAGGGACAGAATACATTCCGAAGAAGGGTCCCTTTATTCTGGCACCAAACCACGTGACTTTTTATGATTCTATCTTTGTCTTCATTGCCTGTCCGCGGAAGGTCCACTTCATGGCTAAGCAAGAGTTATTTAACTCCTTCTTTTCCCGGGTCTTTCTCACCATGCTAGGAGGATTTCCTGTTAAACGAGGGAAAAGTGATCGGAGAGCAATCTGCAAAGCCATATCCCTGTTAAAGGAGGGTAAGGCAGTCGGAATCTTCTTTGAAGGTGAACGTTCGAACGACTTGTTAGTATACAAGCCTCTGCCCGGGGTTGCAATGCTAGCCACGAGCTTGGAAGTTCCCATCATTCCCTGCGCTATTGTCCCAGAAAAACACAACATGCGCGTAGCCTTTGGGCCACCGATTTCGGAGAAAAAACCCCAAGACCCAGCAAAGAAGCATCTTGTCTATGAGCAAGTCAACAAGTTGTTCATAGACGAGGTATTACGATTGGGAGATGGAAAACTAACCTATGTCAATCAATTCATCGACCCAATCATCGAATAAATCATATCCTTTAAAGCTATATTAGTCGTCCTGCCTAAAACCCACCTTGCCACCGACCAAGGTCATCCGCGCAGAGTAATCCCGGTTTAGAACCGCGATATCTGCGTCCAACCCCGGCTCGATACGGCCCTTACTCTGCAGCCCTAGGCGCTTTGCAGGAGTGGTTGAAGCCATCTGCACCGCATTCTCCAGGGGAATACCCACATCACTGACCGCCACACCTAAGCACTGATTAAGACCCGCTACACTACCTGCAAGCACACCAGGACTATCGGCAAGATTAGCTCTGGAGCCCCGAATCTCAATGTGCTGATCCCAACACTCGTATACCCCATCGGGTAGCCCCGCTAGGGGTACACTATCACTGATCAGGATCATCTTGTCCGGTCCTTTTAGCTTGTAGGCGATCTCAATTGCAGCTGGATGCAAATGATTACCGTCGGCAATAATCTCGATATACATCTGTTCGGAGTTCAAGAACGCCCCCGCCAGCCCCGGATCCCGTTTCTTGAAATCCGGACAAGCGTTAAATGCATGAACCGCATGGTCAGCACCAGAGGCCACTGCCTGCTTTGCGAGTTCATAGGTTGGTTTACAATGACCCAAGGCAGCTATGATCCCCCGCGAGGTACACTCCTCAATGAGTTTTAGCGCCCCGGGCAATTCCGGCGCCACAAGCATTATTCGTAGCATGTCCTCACACTCATCTAGAAGTGGTAAGTACTCACCGGGCACCGGGTTTCGAACATGCTCCAAAGGCTGAGCTCCCCGGTACTCGGGATTCATGTACGGACCTTCGAAGTAAACTCCGAGGATGTTGGCACCACCATGACTCTTCCCTTGGGCAATGCGTGCGGCCTTGGTGGTTTGGTACATGGTCTGTAGCCTAGTGGCTGTCAGTGTTGGCAAGAAAGAAGTCACTCCAAACCTAAGCATGTTCCTTGCTAACTTGGCCATGTCCTGCCAATCTGCAGTCAATACCTCCAACCCACCACTGCCATGGGTATGGATATCGATTAGGCCCGGTAGGACAAGACAGCCCAACACATCAATGGTCTCAGAATCCGACGACGCACATAATGCGTCCATCGGTCCTACCTCGGCAATACAGCCATTACTAAGACCCACATATCCTGGGGAGATGATCCCAGTTGGGGTCACTACACTTCCATTGATAATATAAGTTATTCCCCGCAATTCATAGCACCCCTGACTTTTTGGCTCGCTTTTCAACCTTATACCCGGCAACCATCAATAAAACCATGGACACAAGAACACTTCCCATACTAGTGAGGAAGGCACCATTGAAGCCAAGAAAATAAGTTCCGACAGGGATCCAATGCCAAATCTGAAAGCCCAGGTAGATTACCCCAATCTCGATTAGTGTACTGGCAACACTAACCCAGGAAATCATCTTCTTCAGATCCTCATGGCGCCGCTTCTGTATCACTAGATCCACTACATAGGTACCACCTTGGTACATAACCAACGGTGCAGCGATACACAAGAGCACAATCTGAACAATGAAAAAGACCAGACCTTTTCTCTCTACCGAGTAATCAATCCCTAGGGTAGGCCAAGCCTGCGACGTTGTTCCCGTGTATTTGTAGTGATTCAGGGTACCTTTGGTTTCCACCGTATGAGAGACAGTGTCTAGGTCACCAGCCAGTTCCCACCCTATGGCGGTATCCACGGTCACCGTACACTCAGTCTCAGCAAATCTTTCAAACACAGACACAATCTCACCTAAAGGCAATGAATAGCTAATACGTCCATCAATACGCGGTGGTCGGCCATATAGGGCACCGCTGTTTTTCTCCGACACCGCGATTTTAGTCATGTCCTGGCCTAGAATGCTTTCGACTTTGTCTAGATCTTTAATTACTTCCTGCTGGTCAACGTCTTGAGGATAAATCACCTCAAATACTAGGTTCGGATATGTATCAATGGTTAATTTCAGCGGCTCAACGGCAAAAGCTAGGTTGGGTAGGAGTACTATACATATTGCCACCACTTGTATCCATTTTCTAAACATCACAATCCCCCTAATCCCTTGTGGAGCTTAAGACAGCAGCCAAATCTAACGCCAGCTCCTCAATCTCTCTTAATTTCGTGGTTAGCACTTGGCGTTCCTGTTCTTTAAGAACGATTCTTGGACCCTGATCCAACTGGTGGAAGTACCGCCCAGCTTCATCTAAGGCCTCATTTATCTTCGAGATAACGCTTGCCTGTTCACTGGCAAGGCGTGGGTTTTGCTCCTGAAGTCGGGGCTGTCTAAACTTTTCAACGGGTCGCACCCGACGAATCGCCTCCATGGGCGTTAGCTTTCTGTTTTCAATGAGGAGTCTGGATGCCTTTTCTAGATCGCTGCGCGCTAGTTGCTGCTCTTCGGCAAGATCAAGCAGTTGATCCTGGAGTTGATCCTTTTTTAGACGTCTGGCTGTTCTTTTTGCCACGGCTAGATGCGACAAAGTCAGTACACTAGTTCCTCCCTGGAAGTTATTCACAATTGCCCGCTGATGCCGTTCACTCGCCTCCAAGATAAGTAGCCAGTTTAGCATAGTGGTGCGGGGAATGCCTATCTTTTCCGCCAAGGCGTTCTTGGAAAGCCCAGTCTCATTGAGATACTGCATAATACAGACAGCTCGTTCCAAGGGATCCAGCTCACTTCGCTGCTCGTTTTCAACCAGTTGAAAACGGGTCGCATCAATAGTCTGATCCGCGATAATACATTCAATGTACTCAAATCCTAGCAATTTACAGGCTTGAAATCGTCTTTCGCCGGCGATAAGACGATACATATCCCCCTTTAATGGCCTTACTGTGATCGGATGTAACAGACCCACCTCGGCGATAGAATCAGCTAGGGTCTTGATGCCCTCCTGACTTGCCCTTCTACGTATCTGTCTTGGGGGAATTTCGATCATCTTAATGGGTACACTCATCACTTTCATCTAACTCGGCTACACAACCACAGATTCTACTCCTAGATGTAGCCCGTCAACACCGCCTTTCACAGCATAGAACAGTCCGCTATGCTCGTGACTTCAAATCTCGTTAGAGCCTTTTAGCCTTCCTAGGATTCTTTGCCACCAAGGGGGCTTTACACCAAACCTCGGCAGGGGAAGGGGATCTTCAACCTTGACTTCTCGCCCCGCAAGCACTGCCGAGGGATTATCCTCCAAGAGTGCCTTCAAATAATGCGGTTCAATTCGCCCTTGGAGCTCCTGCTTCACTTGTCCATAACATACTCCCCGATGTCCTGACTTACGATGCATGTCCGAGGCAATAACATGAACCATTTTGGCTTCAAGTAGGGACCAGGCCACTTCCCTCACCCGTGTCCCGAATACCCCAAGCAGGCTGCCTGCATTAACTTGAAGCAATGCCCCCTGCTCCACTAGCCAATGCAAGAACTCCGGTTGATGATACACCACCGCGTTCCGCTCGGGATGGGCAATGATAGGTATTACTCCTTTAACTAGGACTCGGAATAGGACCTCCTCGACACAGGGCGGAATCTGATTCAACGGCAACTCTAATAGCAAATAAACCCCGGTACCTGCAAGGGTCAACGGAGTAACGTCATTGATATTGAGCAGACCGCTATCAAACTCCACTTCAAAGCCTAAATGAAGGGATATTCCCAGACCATTACCCGCCGCTTGCTTAGTTAGTTCTGCAAAGGACAACTGCGCAGCGTGAATATAGCTTTCCCACTCATCTTTCATCAGGAAATGGGGAGTTGCAATCGCGCTAGCAATACCCGCTTCCTCTGCTGTGCGAAGCATTGCCACGGCTTCTTCCATACTATCCGCACCATCATCAAGGCCCGGAAGAACATGCGTATGAATATCAACTACAACCATCAGGCTTGTTCCTCAGTCTGATCATAGTAGTAATAGTAGTAGTAATAATTCCCCTTACTGACCTGAACATTGTTTAAGACCGCACCGATGACGTTGGCTTTGGCGTTGTCCAAGGCTGCCTTGGCATCCTTTGCAGCTTGATACTGGGTATGCCCTGCGTTTACCACAAGAATGACTCCATCTACCTTTGCGGCGAGTATAACTGCATCGGCCACGGCGATTACCGGAGGACTGTCAACTAAAACGATATCCGCCCTCCCCTTTAGTTCATCAAGTAGGTGTTCCATCCCCGCTGAACCAACAAGCTCCGATGGATTAGGAGGAACTGGTCCTGAATTCAGTAGCGAAAGACCCGGGACATCGGTCTTCTGGATAGCCTCATCCACAGACATCTCACCCAAGAGAACGGTGGTTATGCCCACCCGGTTATGCCCTCCACAGATACGATGCAAGGTTGGTTTGCGCATATCACACCCGACAATAATTGTCTTCTTGCCACTTTGGGCCATTACTACCCCAAGATTGTGAAGGGTCGTCGACTTTCCTTCCTCGGGACCTGCGCTGGTAATAAGGAGCGTCTTTAACTCCCGATCGATGCCCGCAAACTGAATGTTACTTCTCAGCATACGATAGGCTTCGGCTACCGGCGATTTTGGATCTAGGTTTGTGATAGCACCACTGGCTCGCTTGTCCAAGCTTCTCACTTCCCGACTCTATCAGATACTACGTTTTGCAGAGCCACTTTTGGGGCTCATTCGTTTCCTTTTGCGTTTTCGTGGTCTATTGGAATCATCAAAGTTAGGAATCATCCCCAGTACAGGCAATCCCAACAGTTCCTCTACCTCTTCAGCGGTCTTGATTGTGGTATCAATATACTCTAGGAAGAAGGCTAAACCACAACCAACAAACAGACCCAGAAACCCTGATATAGCCAGGTTCAGTTTCTTTCTTGGCTTGATCGCATGCTGAGGCACCACCGCTTTATCCACGATCTGCACGTTAGCTGATTTCATGGCTTCGGTGATCCGGATCTCCTCATACTTTGTCAGAAGGAGAGTGTACAACTCCTCGGTTACGCTAAGGTTTCGCGTTAGCCTTTGTACTTCCATTTCTGTACTGGGTAGGCCTCCCATAGCCTGCTGCTTGTCCTCCACCAGATCTTGTAGAGTACTCAACCTAGCCTCAAGAGCAATGACCTCAATTTGCCAGGCAATCAGATCCTGTAGAATACTCTGGTACACTGGGTTTGTCGCCCGGCTTTCGCTATCAACGACATCTTGAAGGGCGACAGCCATCTGCCGTTTCACCTCATCGATTTGTGCCTCAACAGCTATCACCTGCGGATGAACACCTGTATATGTTTGTTTCAACGCTGCAAGCTGCACCTCTAAGCGTCCGAGCTCGGCCCGGTGTTCCATTAGGAGCGGATTATCAGTGACCGACCGGGAGGCAATCAGGGTCTGATCTTGCTGTGTTAACTGCTCCTCTAGTTTAGACATTCGAGTTTTTGCCTCACTAATCTGCACCATCGTCTCGGCCATCATTTTGTCTAGCGCGCTCAACTCTGAAACCAATGACGCGCTCTCCTGTAGGGGCGCAATTACCTTATGCTCAGTCCGGTACCTATTTAGCGCCTCCTCCGCGGCCAGTAGATCCTGCTGTACGATGGTCAGCTGTTCTTCAATAAAGACCCTTGCGTTTCTTGCCTCCTCTTGATTGGCCAGTTGATTCAACTCAATGAAGGCCTCAACTACAGTATTTGCCACCTCAGCGGCGAACTTAGGATCCGTGGACTGAACACTAATCCGAATCGTATCTGTCCCTTGTACAGGTAGCACACTAATACCTTGCTTAAAACCCAGAAACTCAGAGGAATGGGGGTCATCTTCTAATCCGAGCTTCGATGCCGCAAACTGAGCCAAATGACGGCTTTTTAGAATCTCGACGTAGTTTTGCACAGGGTTCTTCCCTGATAACGCCCCCGTATCGAAAAAGGGAATCTCGAGGCTGCTAGTCGGATCACGGATCATAATCGTCGTAGAAGCTTCGTAGACCGGCTCTGTAAGTTCACTGGCAACATAACTGCTGATGAGCGCGGTCAGGAGCAAAACGATGATGATCTCCTTGCGCCTGACTATGATTCGCCAGTACTCCATGATTTCCATGCTTTCCATGTTTTACTACCCCCCTACCACCCAGTAACCAGATCCTTAAACAACTTAACCCCTGTGAGGAACTGAAAGATGGTATTCCAATCTGGGGATGTCGTTTCGGGTACATAGATAATGTCGCCACCAACCACAATTGGATTTGCTTTCTTTACATCCCCTTCGAATAACAGCTTATCCCCCAAGGACGCCTCTCCAACCTGGGAAACATCCGCCCCCCGGTAAATCCCCACCGATTGCAGGGCTGCCCGCTCTGTTGGACCGCCAGCCATAGCAATTACATCCATAACACGGGTATCGGGGCCGATTGAGTACATTCCCGGTTGCTTAACCTGTCCCAATACAACCACTTCCAGTTTTGCTTCGGGGACAAAAATCACATCTCCCTCTTGGATCGGATAATTCGTGTTAAGCGCCAGCTGATGGGTCAGAGCATGAAAATCTGCCTGCAAGATAACATCCTGGTCGTCTTCAGTTCTGGTAATGGTGATTTGGTCTAGACTTGCCCCGGGCAACACTCCTCCAGCCAAACTGATTGCATCCAAGAGCCGAGACCCTTGCGGAAGAAGATAGGCACCTGGACTACGTACTTGTCCAAGAACCATCACATTACGAGCCCTTGGTACATAGACAATGTCACCGGGGGATATCCGGACATCATCACCCTGCAGCTTGTATAGCGAAAACAAGTCAAAGACATGGGTTACTGCTCCATCTGCCCTGCTTAGGGTAATGCTTTGGGTATTAGCCCGATCGGTAACCCCTCCCGCTAGGGCAATAATGTCAACTAACCGATTGTTAGTTCCTAAGGGATAGGCCCCAGGATTGCGTACTTCCCCGAAGACTAAGACCTGTTGTGTTAGCATCGGCACATACACAGCACAGCCTGGACTAAGTAGGGGACTATCCATTAATCCTGAGGCGATACGGGTTAGACTGTAGATTTCCTCTCCCGATTCGTCCCCGACTATGATGCTGTCTCCGTCAGCATCATCCCGCAATCCCCCCGCCTTTGCTACCATATCCAATAGTGAGTCCCCGGTTAAAAGCGTATACTGACCCGGGCGATTCACAGCACCCAATACCGATACCTGTCTGCGCACGAGGGGGATATAAACCAGATCGCCAGGAAAGACCTCTACGTTGTCGCTGCTATCTGGCTCGTGCAACACTGTTTGCAGATCAACCACAATTCTACGAGGTTCCATGGCTGCTTTGCGGACTACAATTGCCTCCCCAAGCTCATCTTGGGCCAGTCCACCAGCCTTGGTAATCAGATTAAACAACCGTTCCCCTTCTTTGACAGGATACGTTCCCGGGTGACTTACCTCACCGAGAATAAGTGCATCATGTTCCCCTTCGGGCACAATAAGCACATCTCCGCCCTGCACCTCAATGTTGGAAGTCAAGTCATATTGCTGGCGTACCGCATTCAAATCCATCGTATATATGCGTATCTCGTCTTCGTCTCGGACTAAGGTGACCTTGGAAGGATCTGCCTTGGGCGTAATGTCCTTGGCCATGGCTAACACATCTAGGACTCTGGCGCCGGCATCTACTATATAGTAGCCCGGGTTGTTCACTTGACCAAGAACTAATACCTGACGATTAGCACGGGGAATGAATACAATATCACCACCGACCAGTAACGGATTGTCCTGATTGACATCACCCATCATCGCCTTAGCATCCAAGACTTCAGTCCGATCGTCGCGGCTTAAGGACACTCTCTCGAGATCAGCTTGAACAGTGGGCCCTTGGGCCTTTCCAATAAGGTCAAGGAGTGTATCTCCCGGCTCAGTAAGGTACGTACCTGGACGATTGACTTCACCTAAAATCAATACCCGCCTATTGGCCCTCGGTAGATATAGTACATCGCCGGCCAAAATGTGGACAAACCCATCGACGTCTTGGCTAGTTAGCTTGCCAAGATCAGCCGGTATTCTGCAATAACTGCCATCGGCACTCTTACGCAGGATGTAGGCCCCAGAAAGATCGGCATCTTCCGTTGCCCCGCCTGCCTTACTTAAGAGTTCCAGCGGACCTAGACCCTTCTGATAGCCAAAGTGTCCCGGTCGAGTGACCTCACCTAACACGAGGACTTCCCGTTCGTCCCGGGGTACGTAGATCATATCCTGGGGCTTAAGCCCTAGATTGAAGTCGCTATTTGTGAGGGCCTCCACAAAATCTATTTCCTCTTGCTTACCGTCCGCTCGAATGATTCGCACTGCGTCTTGACGGGCGTTAGCATTCAATCCACCCGCCAATCCAATGATATCCAACAGTCGATCATGTCCTGCCGCAATCGTATACCGACCAGGAATTCGTACTTCCCCCAAAACAACAACTTCCCTGTTTTCCTTCGGTATAAAGAGGACATCTCCGCCATGAATAACAAGGTTCTCCTTTGGATCACCTTGATAAACCAAGGCCGCTAAGTCAATCGGCAATGGATCTGATTCATTTCCAAACCGACTCAACCGCCCCTGCATACTGGCGGTTTGCTCATTTAGACCACCGGCCATGGCAATCAGATCAAGAACACGACTGCCCGGCTCGGGAACGTAATATCCCGGATTTCTTACCTCCCCAACAACCAACACACCCTGCCTAGTAGCAGGTACATACACTACCTCACCGCCCACGAGCCTGTTCTGCGGTTGATTCTCCCCGTCTAGACCCACCACTAGGCTCCGCTCATCTACGTGCACATTGATCTTTGTCGCATCAGCTTTACTGGTTAGTCCTCCCGCGAGGGCAAGAAGCTGCATGATACTCAAACCCTTTTCATCAACCTGGAAGACACCAGGATTACGTACCTCACCAAGCACCCATATATGACGTTCCACCCTAGGCACATAAATAACATCCCCACCTCGAACTACATCGGGTGTGACAAGATCAAATTGGGTCTGAATCGGGGAATACCCTTCGTCAGTTAGCCGACTTATGGTCACCTCTTCGGTATCCGCAAAAAGCGTGAATCCCCCAGCCCTTGCCACCACCTCTAACGCAGAAGTAGCACCTTTGATCGCATAGGCACCGGGACTCCTCACTTCACCGAAAATCAACACTTCAGTGGCCATCTGGGGCACAACTATGGTCTCCCCGCCACTTAGCATAATGTTCTGAGCAATATTGGGTTGCTGTTCTACTGCTTCGAGATCTATTTTCTCTAACTCAGCACCCTCAGGACGTGAGAGCATAAGACCACTGGCGTTCGCCTCTTTGGCAAGCCCACCAGCCAGACCTAACACATCAAGAATTGATGCTGATGACTCAAGAGTATAGCGTCCTGGTCTTGCTACAGCACCAAGGACTGTAACCTGGCGCACCCGCTTGGGAACAAATATGACATCCCCGCCCACTAAGGGTATATTACTACTACCGTCATCTTGTAGTAGCGTTTGGCAATTAATCTCTTTGCTTACAAAACTCCCGTTTTCGATTCTCCGTAGGGCAACAGCTTCCACATCAGCAAAGGACGAAAATCCCTTTGCCTGACCGATAATTTCTAGCAGACCCTGACCCGGCTCTAGGTTATATACACCCGGGGCATTAACCTCGCCAAAGACTACCACCTGGCGTTCTTCTGCTTTCTCTATGTAGATTACGTCCCCACCGGAAAGAATTGGGTTTAATGGTCCCTTGGGATCTGCCTTTGCCTCAAGGAGGCTGTATCTTTGAGGCTGATCCCTATCTTCGCTTGTTAACCAGATTAGGTCAATATCCGCCTCCGGTGTAGTCCCTTCGGCCATAGCAAGTGCGTCAAGGAGTCGAGTAGGTCCAATCACCGTATACGTTCCCGGTCGTGTCACTTCCCCAAGCACCGTAATATCCCGTCTAGCCCGAGGAACATAGACCACACCGCCCGGCTCTATAATTGGGCTCAACAGTCCATCTGGAGCATCGGACATGGTCTTTTGGACATTGAAGACTCTACGTGTTCCGTCCTTAAGGAGAACATGCACATTTTCCGCATCACCATGTTCAGCCACGCCGCCGGACATGGCTAGGGCATCGAGTAACCGAATGTCTTCTTGGATATCGAACACACCGGGGCTTTGAACTTCCCCTAACACGACCACTTGCTTTTGTGCCTTTGGCACATAGATGACGTCCCTAGGTTCTATCGGAAGGTTATCCTCTGGCTTAGTATTGCTCAGAATCGCTGAAACATCTATCGTACACAGCACTGGCCCTGTGGCTGTCTGCCGAGTCAGACTGACTTCCCCAAGATTTGCCCTTTCCGTAGGCCCTCCCGCTAAGGCGATCATATCCAATAATGTTGCCTCGGGTAGAATCTCGTATCCCCCTGGCACCCGTATTTCGCCTAAAATGACCACTTGTCGTTCCACCTTGGGAACAATAAGTACCTCACCGCCCTCTAACAGGCGGTTCGTCTCTGAAAATGGCCGCGCTAACACTTGCTCAAGGTCTATCTCAATCAGGCGAACATCATCGCCGACTCTTAAGCTTAGGCTTGCCGCCGACAGGTCCGCTTGAGGAGTAGGACCGCCACCTAGAGCCAAAACGTCTAGTACCGTTAATTCCTTCGCAATCTTGAAGTACCCTGGATTACGCACTTCTCCAAGGAGCAACACACCCCGGTTGTCTTCGGGGACATACACAACATCCCCTGGCCTAACTAGTACCTCATCACTAACTACCTGACGTAGGGCGTCTCCTAGATCCAACTCCTTAATCAGCACTGCATCACTCGTCTGCCGGGTGATGCTGATCTTCGCCTTGTCAGCAGTAACATCCAAACCACCCGCCAACGCCAGGAGTTCATAAATGGTGACCCCTTCTTCAACTACATATGTACCAGGATTCCTTACCTCACCTAAGACGATGGCGTGACGTTTTGTCTCAGGAACATAAATGATATCCCCACCCGACAAATGTGGATTATCCGCTTTCGGCCGTGCAGATATGGCATCTTTCACGTCAACGACCACCGGCTCCGCCTGATCCTTAGAACTAATACTGACTTTGGTGGCGTCACCCAACTCGGTAATACCACCAGCGATAGCAATTGCATCCGTAAGCCGACTTCCGGGTCTGAGATCATAGGAGCCTGGACGCTGAACCTGACCAAAGACAATAACCTCCCGCTCAGCTTTAGGAACAAAGACAACATCGCCACCGAAAATAGGGATATCCGGCTTGTTCTGATCCTTTTGCAAAATCGCATCCAGATCGACAACAATGCGCTCTTGTTGCCCTCCTACTTTACGAGTAATACTTATCTGATCTATCAAAGCACCCTCTGTAGTATTTCCTGCCATCGCAATCAGCTCGAGCAGACTTAAATCACCCATTACCTGGAAGGCTCCGGGATTATTTACCTGACCCAAAATGACTACTTGCTCTGCCTTAGGAACATACATAATGTCCCCTGCACATATCTCGATATTGTTGGCCCCACCACCGCTTCTGCGTATTACTTCTAGATCAACTATATGCTGGTCGTCTCCTCTTTGTAACACCACCTGACGAAGATCAGCTTCCTTGGAATATCCGCCAGCAAGGCTGAGTAAATCAAGAATCCTGGTACCTTCTCGCACTGTGTAAGCGCCAGGTACATTAACCTCACCAAGGACCAGGGCTTTCCTCTCCTTTGGCACAAATACAATATCGCCTGACTCCAGACTAAACTGATCCCGTCTGCCCTCACTGACGATCTGGGCAAAATCAACGATCTCCAATTGGCCGTCGCGAGTGATCTTAATTTCGCTGATCGACGCCTCCGGGGTCAGTCCTCCGGCCCGAGCAAGCAGCTCTGAGATGGTTGACTCGGGCTTCAGATCATATAGACCGGGAACCTGTACCTCACCAAATAGCCTTACCTGAATCGTTCTAAACTCCTTAACTACAACGGTTACCCGGGGACTAACAATTAACTCCTTCATTCGCTCCATCAGTTCATTGGCCAACTGAGAGCTAGACTTTCCCGATGCAACAATATCCCCGGTCAGGGGTGGTACACCAATCTTACCATCCGGTCTTATTTGCACAATAGTTAGTAAATCCGGATGACCCCAAACCGAAATCTGCAACACATCGCCGGGCGCTAACAAGTACTCATCGGCAGCACCATGGGCAGTTGCTGCTAACACACAAACAACGATAATAAGCAAACAATTTACCCTTTTTCTCATCTATCCACACCCCAGATGCTCAATAAAGGATTCTTATCCAGATAAACTAGAAATCTCGAGTTAACAATAAGATACTTCTTCTCTGCCAAGAAAGTAACTGGATACAGCATACATCGTCAGGCATGTAGCAGCGTTCCCCGACAGAACCGTACAACCAGACCAAAAGCTGGGAGCCGCTAGGAAACACGGCTCCCCTTAAGAACATCTAAACCTGCATCCAATTAATGGAACACAATGCCATTGATATGTAGTTCCGCTACGGTTTCTCCGAGAATAACCGTCCCTACAGGCATGACCACCTCTGCACCCTTGACCACAAACGCCAGACCAGCGCCTATGGGGGAACCAAGTACAACTAATCCTGCTGTACCTAGTAGCGCAGCCAAACCCACAGCATCCTGACCCTTTTCCACCTTCGCCGATGGGATAAGATCTACTAGACTACGGTCGATGGCCTTAACGCTTCCTAGTTCCAAGACAACCTGGGCATCCCTTCCTAGCTGCTTGGCCTGGGTCACTTGCTTAACGACTCCTGTTCCTAGCAGTCCCTTAGGTATTACTAGGACATCATCGACAAAAACGTTTTCGTTGATCCGGAACTTAATTTCATCGCCGTCTCGATTCTTGGTAGAATCTATCCCGTCCATCAATTCTAGTTGCACCACCGTTCCAGCGGGGACAACAACGGACTGCATCTGTATATCCGGGAACAGGGCCAACATGCCTTTGATGCGGCCATCAAAGGGCCCGGTGAGTACCTTCCCGTAATAGGCGTTTTCCATAAACTCTAGCTGTGTTACCAAGGAACTATGCTCCCGGACCTCGTTGAAGGTTAACCATTCCACAGCATTCAATGTCATGCTCAAATTACCAGCGACTTCGTCACTAGGCGCAAGCATGTTCCAGATCTTGTCAACTCTTGGTACTAGACTTGCTGTTGAACCACCACTTACACCAAAAAGATCACTTTCTAGCTTACTTACCCTCTGAAACGGTGTAAGATCCTTGGCACTGTAATCCTTCCCATACACCATAGTCTCAATCAATGCAATCCTGTCCAACACCCCTTGGCCATAGACGGGAACGCTGGCACATACTAGAACAATACAGAGAACAGAAATAGCGAACCCTCTCAATTTAACGGTCATGCTTGTCCCCCCCACAGGAAATATTAAAACATTTACTTAAAACCTAATAGTAAACTCCGCACTCGCCCGATTGGACTTCGAGGCCACATCCCCAGAAAAGTCAACCATCTCATATCCTAGGTGGAGCAAAGCATTGCCTCCCACCTCGAACCCAAGGCCGAATGACGTTGTCAAAGTGTTTACATTTCCCGACTGCAGACTAATATCTGCTAGCAACTTACGGTCGTTACCCAGCAAATACTCTAGGCCGGCCGTTGTTGTCTGCATGGTACTTAGGACCTCCAGATCATTATCGCGTTCCCCTTCAAACAACAGACCCGCTTTTACCTTGCCTTGAGGAATCAGAACGTCAAGACCCACTGAGGTTTTCGAACGAGAAGGTCCCAGTTTCTTATTAAGAAGACTATCAAGATCAACGTACTCATAACCGGCATGTAAAACGCCTACATTATCCACCGTGTAGTTTACGCCTACCGATGTGGTCTTACTAATTGCCGTTTCTCCATCATAGGCGTTTTCGTTATGCCCAAGCTCAGTTATGAAACGTAGATCACCCATTTTCAACTCCATCTGGTACAAGGCCAAGTCACCTTCCTGGGTAATCTCACTACTCAAATGACTGTATCCATCGAGAACTCGATTGTACCAGCCAGCAAGCTCCATTATCTCATTGGTGAAAAGTGCGCCAATGCGAAATGAGCTTCCGCTATCATCGGATGCCGCCGATTGAGAAAACTCTCCAATCAACTCAAGGCCACCGCCTAGTACCCAGCTACCCCCAAGACTAGTTAGAAACTTCGCTTTTTCCTGATCCCAGACTCCTGAAGGTGCTTTCAAGGCGTAACTGGCGTCAAGCATAATCTGATCAGTCAATCGAAAGGAGCCATCTAACGCGGCCATATAGTCGTTTTGATCTCTTTGTTTTGACTGGGCAACTAACAACTGCGAATTCCAGAAATTCGTCTGCACACTACCGGGCAACCACTTATTGACTTCTGACCAAGGACCGTCCCCTAAGGGAATCATACTCAATACGAGGGGACTGGCTGGACCATTCAGGACATCATTCAGAGGAAACACCACTCCTTTGTGCCCTTCTTCCCCAGCCAATAGCTGCGAAATCCTATACAAAACACGACCGTCTTGCCCATTACCTCCGAAAACGTAAAACGTATTCGCGGTTTCGCCTATGTCAACGGCGCGCCAGTTCTGCAACGAATAGACTGCCAACTCCGTATCCAGACCAAGCAACTTTAGTTCAGGCCGAAACTCCTTCTCTAACCGTAGCAATAAACCAGCACTAGCCCGATTCAGCGCCTGGATCTGAAATCCTTGCTCCTCCCAGGAATCAATGTTTAGACTACTGAAAATCCTAGAAACAAGCAACGCCATCTCGTATCGGCTTACGGTCTGACCATCTTGAAACCCGCTGGAATAGACCTCATCGATTAGGCCATAGCCGGCCAGTTCTCTAAACGCGGTATATGACCAATGCTCCTTCGGCACATCGCTCAAGGAATCTAGGGCGGACACGGGCCCGGCAATTAATAGGATACAAATGAGAATAACCAATGGATACACATTACGTCCTCGCATCTTCCGCCCTCCTTTAGCAGTACTCACTAGGTTGTGATATTCGCCATGCTTATCTTGTTTTCCTTGTTCGATACTATGATCACAGACTGGATTTAAAACTTGCAGTGAAGAAAAAAACGTTCGGCTAAAATTTCGGCCACTATATCGTCATAGGGCTCTGGCGGGACCTGCAGGGAGGTTGGTAATAACCGACGCCATCCAGTGGGTTTGTTGTACCTCCAATACCGTCTTCGCGCTTCCTCGCTGGAACGATGCTCATCCACAAACTCAATAGGCAAACCATTACCAACCAACTGGGCTATTTCTCTAGCACCAGTGCGATTTCCGATAACAATCACCTCTGGACCATATCTCGCCATCAATCCTCTAGCAAACTCGCCAATCGCATCGACACCTACAACCCCTCGCAAGATTGTACCATGTTGGTCGGCTACGGCAATGCCGCATTTAGACGTACCTGGGTCTATTGCCAAAATCCGCAATTATTCTTCCCCTCTAAGTTATGTCATACTTCAAACGGCTAGAAATAAATGATAAACAATGCAGGAAAGCCAATAAGTCCCTTGTACGAAGTATACTCCATAGCATCCTAACCGTCAACCGCTTTCGACTGGCCTTTTAAGACCGTTATTCCCTCTCTATACACTGGGTTAGACCAAAAAAAGCCCCCGGATAAATCACCCGGGGGCCTACGTTCTCGATTACCTTTAGAAGCTGAACCCAACTGTCGCAAGGGCTTCCCATACCTGATAATCTTCATCAACGTTGGTATCCCAGCACAGCTCAGCATAGTTACTGCTCAGCGAAATGTTAAAACCGTTACCGATTGGGTAAACATACTTCATGTCAGCAGTTCGAGCGCTAAAGCGATCTGATTTCTTGGTATCAAGCCCAGCACTCTGCTTTGCAGCTAGACTTAAGCTACCACCGTAAAGCTGACGATCAGCCGTAAGTGAAAGCTTACTCTCTGGAGCAAGACTAGCATTGGTAAGCAAATCAGTACTCTGACCGTACTCAACACCAACACCCACCTTGGCATTGAGCAATTCTCCAGTATAATCAAGTCCGATACTGGCAGTCCCTACCTTATCCGTTACAGTAGAGCTAAGCAAGTCCTCCGTTGTGGTAACACGATACCCAGCAGCAAACATCAAGCCATCACCGGCATCAATGACCGACCTCAATCCACCTACGGTCTTGCGGTTCTCCTGCCACTTATCCAGTTCGGTCCACTTGTTATCTACGATTTCCCTCGTAGTCCACTGATACGTTGCATCAAGACTGACTCCGGGACCTACTGGCATCTTATCGATATTCAGTGCCACTTGATAGTGCTGCCTATCATCGACACCAAGCTCCTTCAAATTAGCCACATCTAAATCAAGTACTACAGGCAAATCGAAGGGCGCTATCTTTCTGGAAACAGATAGTTTGCCGATAGAGTGATCCAGCTCGTCAGTGGTGGAGAAATCTCTGGTGAAGTATGCACCATACAGGTCAAAGTCGAGTATATTCCGCTTAGCATCCAAAAGATTCTCTATCTTGGAGCTTTCACCACCGTCATCCTTGGTCGTGATATCCCTGCGCTCATAGCCAAGCTCGGCTCCAAAAACGTCGACGTTCTTCAAAGTGGTAATATTAGATAGTTCGTAATGGCCTTTCGTCACACTAGTATCTAGTCTACCAACTTGTTGAGTAAGCTTTGCACCAAACACAGGAGCCGAGGCCGTTAAGACATACTTCCTTTGATCCGGTAAAAGATCCCCGTCTTTGCTCTTGAAGTCCTTCGCATATTTCGGAGCAAATCCCTCAGCAACGTTTCCATAGTCGAAACCAATATCTATAATCCCAACGTTGGTCCCAAGTTTGACGTCGGTTGCGGTAACGCTATCTGCCTTGTACGAATCTACCGTATACTTTAGGTCATAGTCAATATTACCAATCGAGCCTACAGTACCAATCTGGCCCACCCGGTCACGAGCATATGCTGGTGCCCCGGCGCCAACATGGGGGTCTGTGAACCAACTTACCAGTCGAGTATACAGTTTCCCAGTTGCAACATCAAATTCACCGTAAACAGCAGCTAGATACTCACCCACATTAAGCCGTGAGAAGTACACATCAGCCCTTACAGTATCGCTAAAGGCGAGTTTGGAACTAACACCAAACATCTTCAGTGGCTCGATCTTCTTCTTGTTAATGGTGTATTTGTCAAAGGAACCAGCGATCTCGTCATGGCTCAGTGAGCCAAAGTAAGCTAGTCTAAGCACATCGGGAGTTTCCACCCTGACACTCATATCCGACAGACGCACGTTAAAGTCCGGATCGCTGCCGAAGAAGTTGGTCACCGTTGCCAAGCTTCCCTTAACCAGTACGTTATCACTAGGATAAGCCTCAAAACCAAAGGTTAACTTGTGTGCGAATCTGCTCACAGCAGGATCGTACAGCTTCGGATTGGAGGTCTTTGTATCCCTTACATGAGGATCTTTGTATAGCTTTGCAGCATCCCCTGCCACGACAGCCCTGTTAACTAACTCTAGGCTAGTATCACCAAAGAACCTGACCTTCCCAAACTTAGCCGCGAACTCCTCAAAGGAACCAGATAGAGCATCGTGGTCCTTGCGCAGATCTTGCTGCTGTGCTGCCAACTTTCCGGTGGCATCCTCAAGATCTCCCACGGCCACTCGCAGTTCCTGTTGTCCTTGCTCGACCTTTGCCAACCGGCTACTCAGGAGTTCCTGGGTGCTCTCAATGTTCTTAACCTCAGTATCCAGCGCCACCACGAAGGAGCGTAGATCATCTAATCCTGTAGCACCGGTCTGCAACTCGGCCTTGAGTTCACTGATCGTGGCCTCGATTCGATCGGCACGTTTGTTGGTGCGTTCTATCCTAAATAGGAGATCACCCATCTTTGAGTCTAGCACTGCATTACGAGACTCAAATAACGAAAGCATACCCTTTATGCCATCAAATTCTTCCTGCAATTCTGCCTCAGTCAGATCCAGTTTCGCTTCGATTCGCTCAACCTGTTTGTTTGCTCGTCCAATTCTAAACAAAAGATCGCTTAACTTCGAATCGATCACGGCATTCTTCGAGTCCAAAACAGAAATTGCACTCTTTACAGCAACGATCTCGTCTTCTAGTTCCGCATTGGTGGCATCAAGCTGCTTCATGATGGAAGCTGTTTTCAGATCGATTAGTGCCTTTAGACCGTCCACATCCTTAGACATGGCCGCCAGTTGCACGTCAAAAAGACCCATTTGGTCATTGAGTAGGTCTGTGACCTGCTGTAGCTTGGTGGCTACTTCGGATGCTTCAAGTGCGGTCTGCTCGGCGGTCTTACTGATCTCCAGTCCTTCCTTTGCCACAGTTAGTGCTTCAGCGGCGGAAACCTGTGCCTCTTGCCCCAACTTGACTGCCTTCTCGCCAAGGGCCTTGGCCTCCTCGGAATATGCAACAGCCTCAGCAGATCTGGTTAGGGCCGCATCACTATTCTTAACAGCGGTCTGCGCCATTTCTGCAACTTCAGGGCCGGTAGTATCGGTGCTTTGTTGAACCTTCAATGCGATTGCTTCGGCCCGACTAGCGGTTTCTGCTGTTGCATCGCTTAGTGCCTTAAGTTCCTCCAGCACTTTGGCAATTTCAGCACTCTGGTCCTTAGCCTCAGCAGCTGTGGAGTAGGCCCCGTTTCCAATTCGCATGGCTTCTTCAGCTGTATTTCTGCTGGCAGCCGCTACCTCGCTGCTAGCCTTAGCAATCTCCAATGCCCGTTCAACCGAAGCCTGAGCCTCTGCCAATGCGTTACCATAGTCAGCCAGTTCCTTCTCAAGCAGATCAGTTTTGTTGCTAGCAAGCTCTGCAATAACCTTGACTTGGTCCAGCTGATTGGTCAGCCCAGCGATCTCATCACTGTTAAGCTTTAACATCTCCAAGGCGTCCTCTTTGGATAGCCCGGGGGTTAGTTCACTCAATCTTTCAGCAACGAGATCTGTTACCAACGCCCGAACATATGCCTCGGTTTCCTTTTCGAAGGCATCCTGATCGGCTGTAAGTTGATCCACAAGCACCGCCTGTGCGGAATCAAAATCCGCTTTCAAACCAAGCTTTGCCTTTTCCAGACATTCTCTGATCTCTTCTTTTTGGTCGATAGAAGCCTTATCTAGGACTGCCATGGCTTCGGCAAATTTCGCAGAAAGAGTATCAAGTTCTGCTGCGATAGCTTCGTCAAGCTTGTCCCCAAGCTCTCCGGCGACTCTCTTAGTAATTCGCTCCTCAAAGGAATCTAGGCTTTGACCCAGTTGCCACTCGATCTCTGATGAAGCGTATTCCTCAATATCCGAAATGAGTCTCGACATTACCATAGCCATTTCGTATCTAGTGAATGAATTGCTTCCCTTGTATTCCCCATCAGGGTAGCCAATAACAATACCCGTTGCAGCCAGCTCAGCAATGGCATCATATGCCCAGTGGTTCTCTGCTACATCCGGAAATGGCATTTTTGATGCATAGGTAGTAAAAACTAAGCCTACCACAAGAGAACATATCGCAACAACAATTACAGGTGTTGTACGTTTGAACATGTGATAGTACCCTCCCTCATAAGCATGTACGACTTGATTACGTAGAAATCTCCCTATGTATGTCAATGCAGCCATAGGGTGCAGGTTAATTCTGATCTATACTTGACAGCCCGGCCGGTAGTTGCCCGGCGACTAACAAGAGCACCCCCCCTTTCGGCAATATACCTGCCGGACGCTAGAATAGAGGTAGCATGGATACAACATCCGACACTTCAATATCACATTCGCTAGTAACCTGCAAAATCCTTCTTGAAAATCAACATATCTTCCAGATAGTTGTGTCCATCGCCGTTGTGTTGGATAATGTAGCAAATCTTATCAAAACCATGGAGACCCACTAATCTACTTGCAATCGATCGAGTTGATTACGGGGCCCAATCACAATTAGCACATCCCCTTCCATTAACATATCTGTTGCTCCAGGCGAAATGTTTAGGCCCTCACCTCTTTTTACAACTAACACGTTGATACCATAGTTCTTCCTTAGATCTATCTCCCCAAGGGTCTTATTAGCAAATCTTTGGGGCACAATTGTTTCCGCAATGCTATAGTCTGGAGCCACCTCAATGTAGTCGAGCAGATTTACGGAAACCAAGCTATGGGCAACTCGGACCCCCATGTCACGTTCAGGGTAGACAACCCGATCGGCTCCCACCTTTTCAAGTACCCTACCGTGTAGTTCATTCTGTGCTTTCGCCCAGACTTTTTTCACACCCATACTCTTGAGCTGAAGGGTTGTCAGAATACTGGCTTGAACGTCTTGACCAATACTTACAATGGCCACGTCTACGTTCTTTATCCCCATTTTCTCCAGGGCCCGTTCATCGGTGGTATCCGCCTGAACCGCTTGAACAACAACATCCGCCACATCTTGAACTCTCTCTGAATCCTTATCTACAGCAACAACTTCATACCCTATTTCACTCAGTTCCCGGGCCACACTGCTTCCAAATCGGCCAAGACCGAGTACGGCAAAGATTCTCCATCTCACCCTCAAATACCCCCATCCAAAACTAGCCTACAACAACAGGTCCCTCGGGATACCGAACCCCATCCCCTTCAGGAGCCACAAGTCTTCGTCCAAGAGCAAGAGCCAAGGTAACTGGCCCAATTCTTCCTGCAAACATGACCATCATGATCAGGAGCTTGCCTAGACCAGACAATACTGGTGTAATACCAGTAGATAAACCAACCGTACCGAAGGCAGAAACGACTTCAAACAAGACGGGCAGGATGGGCAGGTCTTCAATAGCTAAGAGCACCATAGTTACAGTGACTATTAGGGCTAAGGCCAATACCATGATGCTTAGAGACCTCCGGACGGTCCTCTCTGAGATTCGACGATAGAACAACACATTATCATTCTGTCCTTTAATGGAGTTCCCAACGGCAACCATAATACAAGCGAAGGTTGTCGTCTTGATACCACCACCGGTGGACCCAGGTGATGCCCCGATAAACATCAGTAGTAATATAAAAAACAAGGTGACTGGACGCATTTGCCCTACGGGTACCGTATTGAACCCGGCAGTACGTGGGGTCACGGCCTGAAAAAATGCGGCTGTAACCTTTGCCCCAGGATCCAATGGCCCTAGTGTCATCGGATTATGGTACTCGGCGACCAGAACAAAAATAAAGGCCCCGGCAATAAGAACTAGCGTACTAACTAGAACTATCTTTGAATGCAAGGATAGCATGCGAAACCTACGCTTAACAGTGGCCTCTCTTAGCACAAAAAAACCTAGTCCCCCGGCAATAATCAAAAATGAGATCACGAGATTGACAACAACGTCACCCACAAATCCTTCAAGGCTTGTTCCGAAAAGATCAAACCCTGCATTGTTAAAGGCAGATATTGCGTGGAACACCGCGAAGAAAAAGGCACGACCTGCTGGCATGTCCCCGACCCAATGAAGAAAGAGAATCACAGCACCAATGCCTTCAAATATCAGCGCGATCTCGATGATCAGTCGCGCCATTCTGACTACGCCTGAAACAGATATGTTATTCAGATCCTCTTGAATCAGCTGTCTTTGACGAATACCAATTCTTTTGCCAAGGAGCAAGGCAAACAACGTGGACATGGTCATAATCCCAAGTCCCCCGATTTGAACTAGAATCATTATGATCGTTTGACCAAACCGGGAAAATCCAGTGGCAGTATTTAGTACACTCAAGCCCGTAACACAGGTGGCCGAAGTGGCCGTAAAAGCTGCATCAAGAACGGATAACTCGACACCCGGGCGAGTTGCTATAGGCAGTTTCAGTAGTAGTGTGCCTACTACAATTACGGAGAAATATCCAAGACCTAATACCTGAGCTGGTGTTAGTCTTTCAATGGAAAAAACCCAATGTCTTTTTCTATGCATCATTCGTTTCCTTTAGTCTCGGCTACCACAAGCTCGATTTGGAGCTTACCTGTATTCCACGTATCATGTTGGGCAACAGCATTTACGATAAGGGTTCCTTCACTATCCCGCACCGCAGCTATTGCTTTGAAAAACTCCTCACCGCTTGTTTGCCCAACTCGTCCTTCGGTATCGGTGACCATACCCTTTGCAATGGCCAACTCATTAACTTGCCGTAGCAAGGACAAAATAACGTCCTCTATATTTTGGGTATCACCGCCGAGAACCTCCACACTGGCCAGCACTTCCCCTTTTTGGAACACCTTCTGCCTGGGTTTGATATCAAACCAAACAACTACCCCTTCTCCTAATACAGTGTTTCCGTGGGCCACCGCCCGGACAACGTATTGGCCGCTTTCCTCTCCGAGAACACGCACCACTTGATCAAAGTGTTCTTCTGAATATAGCATAATCGCGTAGTTATCCTTGCCTTCAATTCGTGCCCCTCGACCGAGGGCTACTTGGTTGGCACGTAACAAAAACTGCACTAGATCCAATTGTGCGGCGTCTTGTCCTTTTCCGCCCTCCATCACTTGAGCAAAGACTATCTCGTTTGCTTTGAATGCAAGATGTCCGTACCTCATCTGTTCGTTAAATCGTTGATATGCCTCATCAAGCTTTTGATATTGTTCCAAAAGATTGACAATCTTAGTCTCAAGCAAGGTCTCCCGTTCCTGAAGCTCCCTAACCTTTGCTTGGATCATCTCACTTGCATCCTTAAGGTTCTCCACTCTTTCCTTCTCAAACTCCAGATCCTTCTCTGTAGTGGCAAGATCCTGTTTTGCCTGTAAATAAGCGCCTTGGATATCCTGAAGCTGCTGAATCACTATAGCCCTCTCTTGACGCGCTTCTTCTAGTTCCCGCATAGCTTCATTGCGCTGTTCCTCCATGAATGATAATTCTTGTGCCTTCACTGTCACCTCAGACCGCAACGATTCCACCCTTAGTTGCTGTTCAGCGAGAAGGTCTTCGGCGTCTTCCAATAGTCTCTGGCTTTCCTCATAGCGACTCTCGCTTGTAGCTAGGGCCTGTTTTACTTCTTTCATGTGGAAAAGAGCTGTTCTGACATCCTCGGAGACTATCGACATTACCGTTACACTTGCCGCTGCAATGACCACACCGGTAAGAACAGTAATTATCATAGAGGTATATCTGGGTCGCATACCTAGAAGGGTTAGTCGTTTTTTACCAATCTTCATCCCAATCCGATCCCCAATAAAGGCAATAACTCCACCGGTAATGATCAGTAATACAACTAACACAAAACCGCCCACGGTCCGACCCTCCGTATCTATCCGATCACATTACTTTTTTGCCCTAATTAGCAGTATAACAGCTGCAATTCCCACAAATAAGTTGGGTAGCCACGCACCGAGAAACGGCGCCAAGGCCCCACTCTCTCCTAGAGCCAGTCCAAAGGTCATCACAATATAGTAGACTAAAATAATTGCCATACTCATGCCAAAACCCACTGATGACGCTGAACGATGAGACTGAATACCAAGTGGTGCTCCGACAAGAGAAAACATTAATGTGGCGGCTGGAGTTGCAAATCGGGCATGCAATTGGGTGAGTAATTTGGGATCAACATAACCTTGCCCACGTAAAATATCGATATGATCCTTTAGTTCCTTAGCGGTCATTTCATCGGGATGTTTCTGGTTCCTGGCAATATCCGTCGGTCGAAACGCGATATCCGCTGGCTGCCGTCCCTGACCAAACTGCATGGAAGCAAGTCCATCATCGGCATCATGATAGTACACTACAGCATCACTCATATACCATTGTTCAGAGTCCCATATCACCGATGTAGCATAAGTGGTACGCTGGGGCTTACCATTAGATAAATCCATCATGGTCACATCTCGCATGACCTTCTCTTGCCCATCGAATTCCGCCGCATAAAGAAACCAAGTCATTCGTTGCCTATCGTACCTCTTCAGAATAACATTTCTTTGGACCATTGACAAGTTTGTCCCTTTGACCTCCTCAGCTATGATCCTGGAGGACTCAAGGTTGGCTGCGGGTAGAACATATGCATTAACTCCCAGGGCAAGGATGGTACCAACAATCCCTGCCACAATGGCAGGTCGGGTAATCTGATAAAAGCTAATTCCCGCGGCACGCATCGCCACGACTTCACTAGCGGCGGACAGCTGGCTTAAGGATAGCAAAACACCTAGTAATACAGCCATGGGTAAGACCCAAACAATGATCTGGGGTAATCCCAGCAACAACAGACGTCCAGCAGTATTCCACGAAGCCCCATATTCCGTAACATAGCGGATCACCTTCATGATGTCACTGCCAATAAAGATACTGCTAAAAACACCAATCCCAAACAGAATAGGAGGGACCAACAGTCTTATTAAATACCGATCCAATAGTTTCATAGACTAAACCGATCCCCCAAGTAGAACTTTCTGGCCACGGGATCCAATGCAATCTCCGAAGACGGTCCTTCAACCAGAACCTTTCCCTGATGCATAATATAGGCGCGATCAGTTATACTGAGGGTCTCACGCACATTATGATCTGTAATCAAAAGGCCCAGTCCCTTATCCTTGAGCATAGCAATAATGCCTTGAATATCCGCAACGGCAATGGGATCCACCCCTGAAAACGGCTCATCCAGTAACATGTATCGAGGCCGTGCCGCTAGAGCTCTAGCAATCTCGACCCTTCGCCTTTCCCCTCCGGAAAGAACATATCCTCTTTGCTTGCGTATAGCAGCAATATCAAACTCATCGAGTAGCTCCTCAAGTCGATCAGTTCGCTGCTTTGGTGTCAGATCCAGCAGCTCCAGAACAGCCACAATGTTGTCCTCGACACTGAGCTTGCGAAATATGGAAGCTTCTTGGGCTAGATATCCGATGCCAAACCGTGCCCGTTTATACATTGGCCAGCTGGTCACATCGGTTCCATCAACGGATATTCTCCCGGCAGAAGGTCTTTCTAAACCAACAATCATGTAAAAGGTCGTGGTTTTACCGGCACCGTTAGGTCCTAACAACCCGACAATTTCACCGGGTTCCACTTGAAGACTGACTTCATTGACAACTTTTCGCCTACCATAGCACTTGATCACCTGTTCTACAACAATCGCCATATTGCCATGCTCCCCGCAGCATTCCTGTCCATGATGATATGCTTTTATTATAGCATCACTCCCGTTAACGGCAAAGGGCCCCGCCGAATCAGGAGGGGCCCTTCTTCTCAAGTCTATGAAGCAACTCACTACTTGCTGCTAATCGGAGTACCTGTTACCAAACTCATGAACGCCGTCATCAAGGCTTCGCTAGCCCTATTCCAATCAGGGATCTCATAATCTGCAACTTGCCCGATTGCACTAGGAAGTATTTCCGTACTTAGGCTTTCCCACAATTGCCGTGCTTCAGCCGCAACCTGATTAACATCATGGCGCTCCTCTAAGGACCGTTGAATAGTGAGTAATGTCCCCAAGGGATCCTGCAGCAGTGTCTCGAGGAAAACCTGCTCATTCTCATCAAGCGCATTCCAACTCCAGTCCCGACGGTCCACATCGAATCTCCAGTCTAACCCCGCTAGGGTTTCATCGAAGGCTGCCGCTACGGTGGTCATGTTTAGTGCCTCGGCTCTGGCACGGAAATCAACCATGGCGATATCTACAACTTCGGGCATCCGCTTGATTTCCTCCTTTACCCCAATCAGATGCCTTGCAGCTCCGATTAGCAAAGCGGCTTGCTCTACATCCAACGTTCTGACCTGGTTAGATGCCTCAATCAAGATACTATTTGCTGTGGCATAGCCAACATTCTGACCTCGATCGGATATGGTCTTTAGGGCAGCTGAGGTGGTGTTCATGATCGTCTGCAACCGACCACCAAGTGAAGTCTCACCTACCCAAAGCGTCTCAAATACAAACGTATTGATTGCCTCGGCCGTTTCAGGAAAACCATCGGATGTGGCAACTGCTGCTAGTTCCTCATATAGTATGAACTGTGTTTCCCTTAATAGAGGAATCACATTGGCCGCATTAAGCTGTTGGCTACACAGTTGCTCTATACAACGATTAAAGACACCTCGAGCGTCCTCTTCCGTAATGCCCACTTCACTCAACCGCGCAAACAGGTTCGGCTCCAACTCGCTATAGGTCGTCTTTACCTCGCTAATTGTACTGTTCAATCCGGTATTCAGTGCTGTGTAAACTTCATCAACCAGTTGCTCAGTTAGATTCAGGTCAGGATAGGCGATGAGCGCATCAGATAAAGTCATGAAGCAGTCCGCCATATAGCTTTGGATTTGTGCTTCAGTGTAGCCAGACCCAAAAGCACAGCTTAGCCCATCACCCAATACAAGTATAGCCGCTTCTACATCACCAACCAAAACCTTCGTGGTTGCCAATACTCTGTAGTTATCCACCGTCGGGAACTCAGTCACCAACTGTTCAGCATATTCCAAAGCAGAATTGAAGTCTTGAGTCTCCTCCAAGCAGATCCTAATGATCAAGTGCAAATCAGCTTCTTCTAATACGGCACCGGGCCAGTGAATCGCCTTATCCAAGGAGGCAATCGCCTCTTCAAACTTGTCGAGGTTATACTTAGCTACACCCATCATTGAGTGCATACGAGCAGTCTGATCGCTGTCGCTAAGTAGCCCTAGGGCTTGCTCCAAATCTGCCTCCGCTAAAGCCCACTCTGTCGAACTCACTTCCATTTCCGCACGACGTACATACGCCCACCCAAGGTCCACAGCATAACTAGCATCTAACCCATGGGCACTGGTTAGATAAGAGATAACATTATCAATCTCCTCGGCTCCTTGGGCAAGCATGTAGTAACACAGGGCTTGCTTTTCATTGTACAGAGCGGAGCCTGCGGGATAATCAAGGGCTGCCAGTTGGTACTTCTCGATAGCCCCTTGGTAATCCTCACTTGTAAATAGAGCCTCTGCCCATGCGGCATAGGCTTGCCCCCGGGCGGTTTTGTTCTCTTCACTATCTACAAGGGTAATGGCATCGGTATATGCACCAATCGCTTGCTCATAGAAAGCTCCGTCCAAATACAGAGCACCAAGGGCTAGATATACATCCGCCTTACTTGCGATGTACTCAATCTCCCCGGTGGGATTTACGTATATGGCCAAGTCAAGCTTTGTTAGGGCTTGCTGCAAGGACTCCAAAGTCCCAAGTTCAACAAGCTCCAAAGCCCACTGGTAATAGGCTAATCCATGGGCCTGGTTGTATTCTGTCTTTTGATCTGACTGCACTGCCATGGCAAAGTAGTTAACTGCATCAGCCCAATTCTCTGCTGCCATTTCCAGATTACCCAGGGCGAAATAGACCGCCGCCTTATTGGCAACATAGCCTGCTTCGCCATCAGGATGAATGGCAATAGCTAAGTTAAGTTTCTCTAAGGCCAGTTGCAGACTAGCTTCATCCCCTGCTACCGCCAATTGCAGTGCCCAATCACGATAGGTCTCGCCAAACGCTTGACGATTCTCCTCCAGCAATGCGGGCCAGAGCGCAAAGGCTTGGTTGTAGTAGTCTATAGCTGTTTCGTACTGACCGGCTGACTTGGCTGCAATCGCTTGATTGACTAGATTGCGGGCCTTTTGTTCATCGCTTGGCCAAAGATCCTCAATGGGTGTGCGAGTTACTAGACTCATAAAGGCTTCCATTAAGGCCGTTGCAGCAGTATTCCACTCTTCTACGGTGAAGTCCGGAATTTGGCCAATGGCCTCGGGAAGAATCTCGGTACCTACACTGTGCCAAAGGGCCATGGCCGCTGCGGCTGAATCATTTACATCATCATGTTCTTCCATTGCTCTTTGGATTACTAGTAGGATGCCCACTGGATCCTTCAGAAATGTCTCCAGAAATGCCTGTTCGTTTTCCTCTAGGCTATTCCAGTCCCAATCCCGACGGTCTACATCAAACTTCCAATCATTGGCTGCTAAGACTTCATCAAAGGCTGTGGCAATTCCACCAAGCTGTAGCGCCTCAGCCCGCTCTTTGAATTCTGCCAAAGCTATTTCAATAGCCCGGGGCATCTTCCGGATCTCATCACGGACGCTAATAATATGCCGTGTCGCTCCAATGAGTAACACTGCTTGCTCCATATCCAAGTCGTAACCAACATAATCTGCACAATCCCAAAGGAGGTTCACAGCTACAGCTGAACCCAGAACCTCATTTCGATCAGATATGCCCCGCAAGGTTGTTACTGCGGTATCCATAATCGTTTGTAGCCGACCCCCGAGGGAGGCCTCACCAACCCAAAGGGTCTCAAATATGGCTTGGTTCACTGCTTCCGCTGTTGCTGCGAAATCACCGGTTGCCAAGGCAAGTAGCTCATCATACAGCTGGAATTGGGTCTCCCTTAAAAGAGGAATGATATTTGCCGCATTGAGATCTTGGCCTAACAAATGATCAATGCAGGTATCAAAAACTGTCCTTACCTGCTCTTCGGTAATCCCAACTACAGCTAGTTCGCTAAGGAAGTCCCCTTCTACCACATCATAGGTGCTGACCACTTCCTCAATGCTAGCAGACACTGCATCGTAAAATACACTACCGATTTGCGCCAATAGCTCTTCCTCTAATCCCAAATCTGGATGAATGAGAAATGCATAGGCAGCAATATCGAAGTAATTACTAATGTAGTACTGAATGTCCTCATCGGTATAGTCTTCGCTAGCCAAGACCAACTTTAGTCCGTCAAGATAAGTAAATAGCCCTTCCTCAATGTTGCCATTAACCAAGTTTGCACAGGCCAGAATCTGATAACTGAATCCACCCGGGAATAACAGGACTGCTTGTTCTGCCACCATCAAGGCCGTATCTAGATCCTGTGCAACCTCAACACAGTACAGGAACACACTATAGTAATAATAAACATCAACTTGAACATCAGGGGCATTAAGCCAACGCAGCCAGTATTCTACCGCTGTTGAGTAATCCTCTACCCCATTAGCTGTGGCAGCCATCAAGTACCATAGTTCTGAATTCTGTTCCTGTTCCGGAATCAAGCCAAGGGCAATGTTCATATCATCGTAAGCTGCCTCATATTCTGAAAGGCCGAGGTGTTCTGCCGCCCGCTCTGCATAGGCAAAACCTAAGTCGGCAGCGTAGCTAGGATCCAATTCATGGGCACTAGTGAGGTAAGAGATGACATCATCAGTCTCCTCGGCTCCTTGGGCAAGCATGTAGTAACACAGGGCTTGCTTTTCATCGTATAGAGCGGAGCCTGCGGGATAATCAAGAGTCGCAAGTTTGTATTTATCAATGGCACCTAAGTAATCTTCAGTTAGGAAAAGAGCCTCTGCCCAAGCAGCATAGGCTTGGCCCCGGGCGGTTTTGTTTTCCTCACTATCCACAAGGGTAATGGCATCGGTATATGCACCAATCGCTTGCTCATAGAAAGCTCCGTCCAAATACAGAGCACCAAGGGCTAGATATACATCCGCCTTACTTGCTATATACTCAATCTCCCCAGTGGGATTAGCCGATATGGCCAGATCAAGCTTCGTCAGGGCTTGCTGCAGGGACTCCAAAGTCCCAAGGTCCACAAGCTCCAAAGCCCACTGGTAGTAAGCTGATCCATGGGCCGCATCATATTCCGTCCTTTGGTCCAGCTCAACTGCCAAGGCAAAGTAGTCAACCGCATCAGCCCAATTCTCTGCTGCCATTTTCAGATTACCCAGGGCGAGATACACCGCCGCCTTATTGACCACATATCCGGATTCGCCAGCGGGATGAATGTCTATGGCTAAGTCAAGCTTTTCTAAGGCCAGTTGCAGATTAACGTCTTCGCCAGTTGCAGCTAATTGAATCGCCCATTCAAAATAGACTTCGCCTACTGCGGCCCGATTCACCTCTAACAGGCTCTGTTCTAGATCAAAAGCCTGTTGGTACAGACTCAGAGCTTCAGCATACTGTCCTTTACCCTTGGCCAACCGTGCCGCGGCTAGGAGCTTCTCAGCTTCTGTCGGAGCTGTATCCTTTTCCGGCGGTTCAGGTACCGGTAGCACTAAATCAGCAACTGCATCAATATCTCCACCGGCACCAATGACATCACTTAGCGTATCAAGTGCGGCATTGATCTGGGAGAGAGATTCACCATTTCGTACAATGTTGGAAAGAACTGAAGTAGTCCTTGTCATTTCCTGTCCCGACATACCCATATCCGCGGCATCCTGAAAAAGGGCCTGTAAGCGACTAAGTAAACCTTCCACTTCTGCTGCACTCACCGATTGTCCGATTGCAGAGGAAAGGGCGGATAGAAGGTTCTCAAGTCCGGTGTCGGATATCCCAAGCTCCGCTCCATCTACAACAAGACCCGTGATCTGGGCAATCAACCGATGGACTTCATCTGCCGTGTTACACCGGAGGGATGCCTCATACAAAGCCTGGATGGTACCTCTTACTACACTTGAACCGCCCATCTGTCCTAGGAAATCCTGTAGATACTCGATAACCTGCAACATATTAGTAGCATCACCTAGGGAAGCCACTATTTCCATAACGCTTAGCGTATCTTCGAGCGTCTGCTGACTATAATCAAGATCACCCATTTGCGTAAGAAAACCACTCAAGCTGGTGACGACATCACTAAGCTGATCAGGATCCTGGGTTGTCTTGCCGGTATTACCAAGCACCGCGGATACCTGGATAACGATCGTTGCACTTTGCTTCTGCTTGATCAAGTGAGTCACGAATAACTCCACGTCATCGTCCCTGCCGTACTGGCTGGCGATGATCAAGTTCGATGCAACCTGCCCTGCTGTAGTAACAGAATAGCCTTCTTCCAGGACTGCTGGCACCGTATCCCCAATAATACCTTGGGGTATGACGGGATTTGACACATCAGCCAATGCCGCAGCTAGTGTGTTTGATACACTTTGCCAGAGAGCTAATTCTCTAAAGTAGTCGAGGTTAAGTGCTTCTACCTCCGACTGCACTTGGACCCATTGGGAATCAGAGAGCCCCTGTGCATTCACAATAGAACATAATAGGGTAAATAGTAACATAACGATAACGGGAATAGAGCTACGTCTTCTCAATATAAATTCCCTCCTTAGTACTTACACCGTACCTTCCGCTTTACTATAACCTTGAAAACTCTCCCGCTAAAAACGGTAATCTACGCTCAAACCACCGCCCCATGATTTCTTAAAAAAGTCGGAACTAGATAAACAAAAGTCAATCTCAACTGGTCCCACTTTTTTACCAGCTCCAAGCCCAATAACCATACCCTCAAGACTGGTCATTCCCACTTTCATCCTGCCCGTTGTCCCAGAGGGTAAAATTCGCTCAAGGCCAAGTCGTATATCAACGTTAGCGTTCTTCTCTATTCGACGAACAAACTCCGTGTAGACGGCACCACTTTGACCAGCTCTGGCTACATAGGCCACTCGAAGTGTAGGCGTGCGAACCTCAATAGATTCATAGTCCTGTATCACTTCCTCCTCTTGTTGCCGGACTCCCTTCCATTCAACCCGTGTATACAAATCATCAATAGCAATGCCAAAATCCGATTCCCCTGTTCCGTGGTAAAACGCAGCAACATCGATACCAACACCGCGACCAGACACATTCTCACTGGCATACTTGGACAACTCGTATAACCCCATCAGATACCTTTCACCGGCAACTCCTTTCACTCTCCCACCGATGGTAATACGCTGGGTCTGTAACTCGTGAGAGAAGGCGGCAGCAAAGGTATCCAGATCCGTATACCCGATCTGAATATCAAGACCTGTCATGGAAATCACCGATTCCTGTTGCTTAATATGGGTTAGATTTCGTTGTTCTGAACCGGAATAAGCAGTTACCCAGTTCAAATGATAGCGAAAGGGCATCGATACCAAAAGCTTTGCTAGGGTCATCTCATATTCCTCTAGAAAACCGTCTAGGTCAAAGGTATCCGCCGTCTGCAGATCACCAAGCATAACTAACAGTTCCGAAGCTACTTCCACATTAGTTACTCTTGCAGACAATCCAGTAACCACGACGGGCCGTATCTCTATGTTTTCTTTATGTAATCTTTGGCGAGGTGGAGGTGGAACGACGTTTAGCTCCCGCACTTCGCCTGTGCGGGGGTCCTTAAATCTTTGAGATATTCTGATGATGGGCCTGGGTGTTTCGTTTAAAGTACGTGATGCCGCAGACCACAAGGGTCCACCTGCACTGCCAAGAAATCCCCAAGAGTCTCCTTCGAGACTCCAGGCACCGGGCCCGAAATCCGCATAGGTGATTTCCGTAATTAGACCGAAAAGAACAAGACAAATTAATGTCCACGTCTTGCGCATATAGTGCCACTCCGTTATGCGTAAAGTGCCGAACCCTGCATTACTTGATTGATCTATTCGTCGTCTATCCTGGTTTTACCTTCTTTAACCGCGTTCTTTATGGTGAAATAGTATTATAATTAGACGAAACCTCCCGGATATACTGTCCAATCCTTTGTGCTCCACCAGGGCTGCCCATCCTTTTCTTGCCGCACGTAGCCATGCGTCGATATGTATCAGGATCATCTAGAATGGCCTCTACTTGCTTAGCTACACTAATAGGTGAAGGATCCACTAAGCTCACCGCATCACCTAGTAACTTCTTCTGGGCCAGGGCAAACTTTCTGGTAAACTGAACACCTTTTCCGGGAAAGGTAATAACAGGCTTGCCCAAACCTGCGGCTTGCTCGTTTGCTGTGCCCGCAAGTCCAATCACAAGATCACAAGCTCGGAGCAGGCCTCCAAAACATCCCTTCAGGAAAATAACCTCTGACTGATCACCAAGAATGATCTTACCTACCATCCCTGCGGACTGCTCATCGAATCCAGTCTCCTTGTAATACCAGCGACCATTGTCATATCCTTCTAAGCTAATCAGACTCGTAATCTGTTCAAAGGAGAGGCTCGAAGCCAAGGGGACAGCAAACTCGTATTGCGTGTCTCTTTGTGCAATTGCATCAACACACGCAAGCAAGTCCCCAAGATTGAGATAGGCATCACCCCTGCTACCAGGTAGTAGACAGATCAATGGGGTGGTTGGGGTTTGGGGATAGACGGATCCATCCTGCATGAGCATATCCATCATTAGATTGCCGGCAAAATCAGCTTCTACACCGTGCCGAACCATGGCATCAGCGGTATATTGATCCCGGGCGTAGACCCTCTGACAATATCGACGCATTAGCTTATACTCCAACTCATAATGCCCACTGATGAACTCTGTCTTAGCAGTAGCCACAAAGATCATGGGACGTTGGAGAAACCAACCCCCTAGAAGTACCGGATAGATATCTCCCACACAAACAACAAAATCTATAAACTCACGTGCCTTCCTTAAGGCGGATATCTGTGCTACAGTAAGCCCTACTAGACCAGCCTTGACGTCTTTCCAAAACTGCTTCAAGCCCAATCTTGTAAAGCCGCCAGAGGGCATTTCCGCCCTAGGTCCAATGACCTCAATACCCTGCTTCCGGTAGGCTTCACCTAATCCCACCAAGGGAAGTGCGCAGATCTGGCTTTGCAGCGACAAGAGTTCCTCGAGAAGGACCGCGGCAATGGCATCCTCCCCGTGACCGTTACTCAAAAACAGAATTCTCTTATGCTGTACCCTCTCCATGATACTCTCTCTCCCACTCACCTACCCGGCAAACTGAGTGCTATAAAGCCTTCTATAAAGCCCCATGCTGCGCATCAGTTCTTCATGGGAGCCACTTTCGATAATTCTTCCATCCTCTAAAACAAGGATCCTAGTGGCATTAATAATCGTCGAAAGTCTGTGTGCAATCACAAAGGTCGTCCGTCCTTCCATGAGTCGACCCAAGGCTTCCTGTACTAAGCATTCCGACTCGGAATCCAAGGCTGATGTAGCCTCGTCTAGAATTAGGATTTGAGGTTGTTTAAGCAAGGCCCTCGCAATGGCAATACGTTGTCTTTGTCCCCCAGATAAGCAAAGACCCCGCTCTCCCACGTGGGTCTCATATCCTTCTGGAAAGCTTGTGATAAACCCGTGGGCGTTGGCCGCCTTAGCGGCGTCCTGGATCTCCTGCAATGAGGCGTCTGGCTTACCGTAGGCAATATTCTCCAAAACGGTACCCGAAAACAGAACCGTATCCTGAGGGACTATCCCTACTTGACGACGAAGCCACTTTAGACCTAGGGTTCGCAGGTCTTGCCCATCCAAGAGAATGACACCTGCACAAGGATCATAAAACCGCGGTATAAGATTTACTAAGGTGGTCTTTCCTGCTCCACTAGGTCCCACCAAGGCAGTCACATCCCCAGGCGCAACACAGAAGTCAACATCCTTCAAGACCAGCTCCTGTTCATTGTAGCTGAAGCTAACACGTTCAAACTGTACATGACCTTCAACCTTTGGTAGCGTGACTGGGTTCTTAACCTCAAGGATACTTGAGGAAGTATCCAACACTTCAAAAATCCTCGCTGCAGCTCCAAGGCTCTGTTGAAACAAATTGTTTGTTCGGACCAATGTATTGATCGGCCCCGACGCCATGGCAATATACGTCAGAAACGCTACTAATTCACCAGGGGTCAGATTACCTTGGAGTACCTCTCTGCCGCCGTACCAGATTAAGACAAGCATTCCGCTGACTAACATCAGCTCAACAATGGGAACTACGCTGGCCATCAGCCGCACAGCCTTCATACTAGCTTGGAAGCTCTGCTCGTTGCCCTTCCTAAAGCGCTTTTTCTCTTCTTCCTCCATGGCAAATCCCTTCACAACCTTAATTCCAGTCAAGGTCTCCTGGGCCATGCCTCCGATATCCGCCACCTTATCTTGCACCGTCCGGGAATACTGGCGGATCCGTTTGCCGTAGGCACCAACTGCTGCTGCAATCAGGGGAAAGAGAGCCAGCGTAAATAGCGACAACTGCCAATGCAAGTAAAAAGCAAGGGCTAACACGCCCACAAGCATGGCGGCATTGTGCAATAGATCACTTAGCCCGACGCTAAGAACGTTCTGAAGCAGAGTAACATCATTGGTTACCCGGGCAATGAGTTCACCACTGCGGTGTTTCTCATGGTATGCTAAGGGTAAATCCTGTAGCTTATTGTATACCTGCTGCCTAATATCCATCGTTGCCCTATGACCGCAATAGGAGAACATCCAGTACTGCAGATAGTAAAACACACCCATAACTGCATAGATGCCGATCCCCATGAGCATCACTCGACTAAGCAAACCCAGATCCTGGTGCATAATCAGCACCTGATCCACCAGTTGTGTACCAACTTGTAAAGGCAAAACTGATTTAGCCCCCACCGAAATCAAGCTACTGATGCTTCCTAAAAGTAGGTACGGCCAGTATGGGGTAAGATAAGTAAGAAGTCGACGGCCCAATCAACTCATCCCCTTCAATCCATATTGCTCAATTAGTAAATCCACAATAACAGAAGCAGTATCCCTGGTCGGGGCAATCGCTGCAAGCTGCTCCCGCATCTTCTCGAGTTGTGCTGAATTTTCTAGTATATTCTGCACACAACATACCACATCTTCAGCCCTTAAGCTACCCTTGCACTCAGGCATAATCTCGCAATCCACCCATCTATTGGGTAAGGCCAGATAGGGATTTCTCTGTAAGTAAGCTCTTATAGCCAGCTCTTTAATTAATGGCCCCATCAAAGGCACCTTCCCAATCCACTGAATCAGCCCGGGCATGGGAATAATCTCCGGCCGATTTAAGGGCACAACAACAACCGTAGGCACATGAAGATAGCCCAGTTCCGCTGTATTCGTGCCGGGAATTGTAAGAGCAAGGTTGGTCCTTCTCATCATACCATATCTTTGTCCCCAGACCGCTTTAACTAGCCGTCCTTGCTCCGTAGTCAGAGACCAAATTCTTTGGCTGTCCCCGGATTCTTTTTTCTCCAGACATGTAGCCGTACTTCCGCCAAGAATCGACGATCTGTTTGAGGTAGCCTCTGCAAATAGCTCTTCGTCAATGAAGGGTGACATAACCATGACAAACTGCGCGTTTATACCCTTAAGCAACTCCACCACTTCGAAGAAAAAGGGGACTAAGTGGCGCACCTGCCAGGGACGACTCCCTGGAAAAAGACTGATCACAATATCCTCTTCACCAAGATCAAGTCGCTCAGACAATTCCCTATCGTCTTGGTAGTGATTCACCGCAGAAGCCATCAAGTTACCAACCATATTCACGTTACGATGTCCCCGGGATGTAAGCTTTTCTGCAACTTCGTCATCCGATGCAAAATAGGCATCAAAACTCAAGCGTCCTGCCATCCGCTCAATGTACATCGCAGCCGGATACCCCAGCCGTCGCGCCAGTTTCACAGCATAGGCCGGATCACCACCGAGGAATAAGACCACGCCACGGGCCGTAAAACTAGCTGGCCGTTTTCTTACCAAAAGCCCTAGAGCTTGATCAGGACCTATAACCTGAGCCACGTGGGGCAAGTTCTTCACGATCTCCACTTCGGCACCACTAGCAAAAGGACATGGAGGAATAACCACACAGACTGGAGCCTCAGGAAGCCTAGACTCCAATCGGAGCAGCACCGGGAATAACCAAGCGGAGACTTCACCGGGACTGTTAACCGTAATCACAATTGTGGGTTGGCTCATCAGGTACTACACCTCGCCCCAGCTGCCAGGTTCAGCACCACATCCGCACAACGCTCTACAGCTCCAGGGGGACCTAGTAATTCCCGGACTCGGCGTAGTTCATGGATTTGACGCTCTCGTTTTGCTCCCTGTAACAATTGGACCGCCTCATGGGCAATATTTGGAGCCGTTACATCATGCTGAATCAATTCTGGGACGATGCATTTACCAGCAATAATGTTCGGCAGGGCTACATGGGGAATTTGTACGAGTATCTTGGCGATATGGTATGTGATCCTAGACAAACGATACATGGTAACCATGGGCACCTGAAACAAAGCAGCCTCTAAAGTGGCAGTCCCACAGCTAATTAATGCTAAGTCCGCTACCGATAACAGATCATATTGGTACCCATGCACCAACCGCAGGTTCAGACCACACCCCTTATTGGCAACAAACCCTCGGATTAGCGCATCATCAATACTAGCTGCCACCGGAACTAGGTATTGTACTGGTCTTAAGGAATTTGCCTGGATTAACCGCGCGGCTTCGAGCATGATTCCAAAGAGGGACTCAACTTCTTGCTGCCTACTGCCGGGCATTAGAGCAATCTGTAAAGCATCTGGGTCAATGTTCAAGAAGCGGTAGACTTCCTCCCTGCCCATGGAAGGGTGTGCAGCATCTAATAGGGGATGTCCCACGTATTCCACATTGGCTCCAGCTTCTTGATAAACCGAAGCCTCAAAGGGGAACACCGAAGCAACCAGATCGATCAGTCCTGCTACTTTCTTGGCGCGTCCCCGACGCCAAGCCCAGGCCGAAGGACTAAAATAGTATACACTAGGTACTCCCATATCCTTGGCTGTCTTGGCCAACCTCATATTAAACCCTGGAAAGTCTATAAACACAATTGCGTCGGGGCGTTCTTCTTTGAGCTTTCCGGCCGTTCTATGGAGCAGCTTCAGAAGAAACCTAAAATGGCTAACTACCTCAGCGAAGCCAATGAAACTCATCGATGTAGGATCCTCGAACAACTCCACTCCTGAGCTAGCCATTAACGGACCACCCAGACCAAAAAGGTAAACATGTGGGTTTTTCTTTCTAATTGCTACAGCCAGCTTCGAACCGTGGAGATCACCCGACGGCTCACCGGCGGCTAACATAATCTTCATTATCTATAGATACAGTGCCACCTCTCCGTCCATCATGGAATACATACAATGGCGATGTTTGCTTTTTCGGCAGTCCCTAGAATCTTTTCGCGCTCTAGCAGCAATGTCCCCGACGCGAACACCAAAGCAGTTAACTTAGCTGCGGCCATGGTAGCAAGTGTCTGGGGCCCAATACACGGGATATCAAAACGCTGGTCTTGGTTTTTGCGCTTCATCTTTACCAAAACCCCACCCCCACCGGTAAGGGCTGCAGCCCGATTAATCGTCGCATCGGTTTGCTCCATCGCCTCCACTGCCACCACTGCAGTATCCTTAGCGATTACGGTCTGACCAATATCTAGGTCGGTTAGCACACCTGCTGCCCTTAGCGCTATCTCAATATCTCTTTCCTCCCGAACGGTCGGCTCCCTGACCCACTGTCCAGGCTCACATACTAACGCACCTACTAGTTCAGTCTGCGCTCCCACGGTAAACCCTTCTTGTTCTAGGTCTGCCGTCAATCCGTATAGAATTTGGGAATCGCTTAAAGTGGGCAAAGAGGCAAGCAAAGAAGCAAGGCGTTCATCTGGAATTCCACCACTAATGAAAAGAACTTCCTTCTTTACCTCTCCTAAGAAATATATGTTTGACACACGGTGTGTGTGTAAAACCTCAATAACCTTACCCCACTGCATCGGGCTTAGCTCATAAATCTGATTGGTGTAATCCCTAAACCGCTGCCCCTGTTGGGTGAGATCTATTACCGTCAAGTCATATCCGGATTCGGTAGCAAATCTCGCTCCCACTTCAGGCAGTAGCCCTGAACCTGCAATCAAACCAATACGCAATTTAGTTCCTTCTTCCATCATCTAGCATTTCTTGGCGACGTCTAGCCATCCTTTTCCTCTAACCGCAGATACCCCGCTGGCTGCCCCGCAAGAACCGAAGCAAGTGATCGATCTCTGGAACGCCAGTCAGCTCCTGCTCCATCTGTTCAATCGCTTGGGTTACATTCAGATTAGAACGATACAATATCTTAAAGGCATGCTTAATCTGAGCGCGCACTTCAGGAATAATACCATTCCTGCGCAGTCCCACAATGTTTATTCCATAGACCTTCGCCGGATTCCCATCCACCATGAAAAAAGGAGGAACATCCATGGTAACCATACTATGGGCTCCAAGCATAGCCATTTTTCCAATCTTCGTAAACTGATGTACTCCCGAAAGCCCACCAATTACAGCGGAGTCCTCTATTATAACATGACCACCAATACCCGTTCCGTGGGAAATGATCACGTTATTGCCAATTTGACAGTCATGGGCCACATGGACATAGGACATAATCAAATTATGGTTACCTAGGCGGGTCTCACCACCGCCATCTTGAGTACCCACACTAATAGTCGCATATTCCCGTATGATATTTCCGTCACCGATGAACAGATAGCTTTTCTCCCCTTTGTATTTTAGATCCTGGGGCTCATTTCCGACCACTGCACCGGCATAAATGCGGTTGTTGGCTCCGATTCTTGTCCACCCTTCAATCACACAATGGGGACCAATGATCGTATTATCGCCAATCTCAACATTATCGCCTACGATAGCATAGGGTCCGATCTCTACATTCTTGCCTAGTACAGCTCTGGGGGACACAATCGCAGTTTGATGTATCTTCCGATGAATGTGTACCACATTACCACTTTTTACTTGCCTAGCTTGTTCTTCCACAGTCTCGCCACCCTTATTCTTCAGAAGCCATCATGAAAAGCAGCTCTGCCTCCGCGGCCAAGTCGCCATCCACATAAGCTTTCCCTTGGATCTTGGCCACTTTTCTACGGGCCTGCAGTACTTCGACTTCCAAGATTAACTGATCACCAGGCCCCACCACTCTACGGAACTTAGCTTTGTCCACACCGGCGAAAAGCGGTACAACATTGGCGTCTTCAGGCAATACCACTACGCCTGCGGCTTGAGCCATAGCCTCTAAGATCAATACCCCAGGCATGATTGGATTACCAGGATAATGGCCTTGAAAATGGGCCTCATTCATGGTCACATTCTTCAGTGCCTTCGCTCTTCGGCCCGGCTCTAGTTCCACAATGCGATCTACCAACAAAAAAGGGTAACGATGGGGTATCTTGTCCATTATTTGACGTATATCAAGCAACCATATTCCTCCTAGTCCTGGATACTACAAGGCAAACAACGGCCTTGCCTATGCTAAACACAAGTTGCTGCGCATTTGCTTAGCAAGAGAGATATTCAACCGATGTCCGGATTTGATCGCAATAATATGGGCGGAGACCTGACCTAACAGACTCATATCGCCAATAATATCCAAAACCTTATGCCGCACGATCTCATTAGAAAACCGTAATTCATTCACATAACGGTCTTCGCCCACAACCACTGCCACATTCAAACTACCACCCATGGCCAACCCCGCCTCTTGCATTTTCGCAATTTCGTGAGCGAATCCAACGGTTCGTGCCGGAGCTATCTCACTACGAAAACTGCCTTTCCCCAAGGTGTACTCCATGAATTGGTTACCCACTACCGGGTGGTCGGAAACAAAGGAGTAACTGATTCGCAATTCCGGATAGGGCAGGGCAACCATATGGGAATCTCCGCTGGATACCCAACAAGGTTTTTCCAGCGTAAAACGTCGACCCGGTTCATTATAGACGATTGTCCCAGCAGATTCAATCAATTCACAAAAAAGGGCAGCAGAACCATCTGCGATGGGTACTTCTTCCCCATCTATATCAATCTGGGCATTATCGATCCCAGAGGCTTGCAAAGCCGCAAGCAAGTGTTCTACGGTCTTTACATAAACCCCCTCCCCACCGAGGGTGGTGCATCTGTTGGTTTCCATCACATTGTCAACAACCGCCTGGATCAGGGGCTGACCCGGTAAATCAACTCGACATAATATATATCCGGTATTTGGTCCTGCTGGTTTAATCGTAATAGTTGTCGATTGGCCTGTATGTATACCTGTTCCGGTATACGATATTTCCCTACCAATCGTTGTTTGCAGGGAGGACATCAACGGTCGCCTCTCTATCTATTGCTTATCTCCATTAGTACCTTTACAAAAGGCAGCAAAACAACCAATGAATCTTATTAGCAATTTCGCCATTACCCAAGTAATTCCTGCTTAGTTCTTATGAAACCAGCAAACGCTTGTACTTCCTGCCGATATCCGACTGGGGTTCTTCAAAGATCCGATCGGGGGTACCAGTCTCCACAACCCTCCCCTTGTCCATGAGGACGATCCGATCTGCTACCCGGCGTGCAAAGGACACTTCATGGGTGACAATGATCATAGTAGTGTTACTTGTCGCGATTAGCTCCTCCATTACGTCAAGAACCTCGCGCACCAATATGGGATCCAAGGATGCGGTTGGTTCGTCCCACAACATAAGTTGTGGTTCCATGGCTAGGGCTCTAGCAATCCCAACCCTCTGCTGTTGACCACCGCTGAGCTCTGCTGGCTTCTGCTGCCAGGACTCATCCATGCCCACTCTACTCAGGGCAAGCATGGCCCGGTCCCTAGCTAATTTTTCATCTTTTCCGTCCATAACAAGGCCAAACATGACGTTTTCCAAAACGTTAAAGCGACCGATCAAATTGAAACCTTGGAAGACGTAACCTATTTTCTTCCGCAAAGCCAAAAGATCCCTGCGGTTCATATCTAGTACTGACTGTTCCTGCAGTAATATGCGCCCGTGATCCGGCTCCACAAGACGGTTTATGCACCGAACAGAGGTGGATTTCCCGCAACCACTGGGCCCCATAATAACGACGGTTTCCCCCTCTTCAACATCTAGCATAAATCCATCCAGGGCCGTGATTTTCCCATAGTGTTTGATCAAATCAATCATTCGCAAAAACACAGAACAACCCCCTACGCTCAGCACTTTTTTCGCCGTTGATTTATGGTCTGCACAATACCAGGTCTGCCAGCGGGAATTACAATCTCTCGCAGGATCTGCGCGTAGGATAGCCCCAAAGCCTCTGCAGCTAGTATCTCTTCTCCGTTAACAGGGCTAATCCGCTCGGCAAGCAAAGCCATAACAGTACCAATCAAAGCACCTAGGACAAACACCAAGAAGGTATTTAGGTGAGGAATGTTTCCCCCACTTAACCAGTAGATGGCGCTCAGCAATAAGGATCCTGAAGCTGCACCGAATAGCACCGTTGGAACTAACGTTCTTAGCCTACGTCGATTACCTCTACAGCTGTTAAGCAACAGTCGTCTAGCTGCATTAAGAATAGTGGCCTGATCCAAAAGAAACACCAAAACGACAAAGACAATACTGAGCAGGCCCGCGATGATACCACGGACTTCACTAAGCACATTGAATAAGACTGAGATGGCACTTGGCATGATCACTCCAACGGGTAAGGTAAACACATCAATGTGCTCAAATCCGTCAAGTCCTTGTAGGGAATGCTCTAGTTCCTGGTAAGGTATATTCCCGTCAAGCAAGAACTCGATTTTGCTCCCTGGGATTACATCGCCGCCAAGATATTGATCAATCAAGGCCACAGACTGACCGATTTCCTCATCGGCCAGCTGGGGCAGGCTATCTTTCACAAAGCGAATCTGCTCAATTATCTGCTCTAGGTCAATGGTTGAGATAGCACCGATTCTAGTGGAGATGCTTTCCAATGTATCTTGCATCGCCGCCACATCTAGATCCTTGAAAGAACCCACAGGATCATCACCAGCACCCATGGCTTCCTTAAACAAGTTGTTCAGTAGTAACGTCAATAGTAGTTCAGTGCCTTGCGGAGTACCGTTAGGGCTTTGACTTAATTGGGTAAGCTGCTGCTGCAGTTGACCTAACTGAACCAAGGCGCGCTGGAAGGTCTTTAGTGTCTGTTCAGCATTGGAAACCGCAGTGTCGGCATCCTCAGCAAGTCCCTCCAGTTCTTGAAGCAGTTCGACACTATCATCAATGGCCTGGGCTAACCGGTATCTTTCATTACTGATCGTAACGGTACCGACTTGTTCGCCTACCTGATCCTGGGGCAGTAATCTGTAGATTGGCATGCATTCTAAAGACGCCGTCATGTTTGAGGCATCACCGACAATAACCAACGCCGAAGCCAGTCTTTCATTCACCTGGAGTACTTCTACCACCAGATCCCCGGTATCACCGTTTGTAACCATCAAACGTTCCCCTGGATGCACATCGTTAGCTTCGGTAAGGGTGATTTCCACCCGGGAAGCATAAGTCAACAGAAAGCTCTTCATTTCATGAAGTACTTTACGAAATGACTGCACACTCTGGTCATCTTCTCCGGATGAGATGTCCTTGAGAACACGAGGCTGAAACTTTGCGGTAATCTGCTCCTGCAAAGTAGCCGACAATCCTTGTATATCCTGGGGATCAGTATCTAGGGGCAAACGAAACTCAATCAGTTGATAGGACTCAAGCAACCCAGTGATCCTTTCCCGCACACGACTGCTTTCATCTACTGTTTCCAATAGGACATAGACATCGGAACCTTTAGTGAAAGCACAGCGCACATTGTCGAACAGCTCTATCTCACTGACTAATTCCTGACGGACCCCTTGATTGACACCACTAATAACAATGGAAGGCTCGGCAACAATGGTTACACCGGAAAAACCGGAGACCCCGGCAAAATATGACGCTAAATTCTGAAAAATGTCTGCGGAATAATACTCATCTGGCAGCCCTAAAAACAAGTTGGTCTTTCCCGCGATGGTTATTCCTTCTTTCCACTTGGCTCCCGGCAGACTCTCCTCAATGATTCTTTTGAACTCAGGAATCGCCGCTTCTTTGGCCTCCTTCCTGATATGTATCACCGCATCATACTGTCCCAATTCCCCTACTAATCCTGCCGCGGTATCACCAAAGTACGTATCCACTGCCCAAGCTCCACCGGCCGCAAGCAAAGACCCTACGAGAATTGTAACAATAAAGATACTTAACAGATCTTTTGCAAAACCATCTGAAAATACGGTGAGCATCGGGCTCCCTCCCCAAGATATGGATAATGCGTTTGACTTTTGCATTAGCATTATACCATAGGTGGAAAGGGAGCAGAACAAGCAAATTGGGCTACTTATGTCTTAAAGTGTAAAGTCCAAACGCCCCGGCCCAGTTCCAATAATACTCTCATTGTCAAGATCAATGGTGAAACTTGCACCTCGCCATGTTCCTTGTTCGGTGATCAGGCTTGCGTTACCTGTTAGGAAAACAACTTCCTCAGCATCTAGGTAGGTCACTACATCTGCACGGCCCTCTCGATCCTTATTGAAGAAGACCACATCTTCCTGGGCAATCATCTTGTTCTCGGTGTCAAAATACTCAAGGTATCCTGACCTAAGCTCAACTTTTGTCCCTTCCCCAGCAGACTCTCGTTGCACCAGATGAACATTCCCACTGATTATGTATCGTTCTTCATCAAACAGGGCCTCGACCTTATCTGCCGTGATGACGCTGTCTTCTTTCACCACGCGAACCTGGCCAGTAATCAGTGCCCGCTGCTCTTTTCCAAAGTATTCCACCCGGGTTGCAGTTATTTCCATACGTTCAAAGGTAATCCGCACATAGCCGGCCTTTGGAGCAATAACCCAGATGTCTTCCTTTAAGTCTCCGGTCACCGACGTGTCATCGATTGGCGCATCGATTACCTCAATGGTGACTTGTTTGCTTTCCTGCGCGTATACCCCAATACTAAGCAATCCAACTAGCAAAACCACCCACACTGATATTCTTAAAGTTTTTTCCATAGTTGCCCCCCCATATTGCCTAGGCGTCAATCTCCTCATCAGCCCCTAGCTTTAACTCAAGACGCACATTGCCAAATAGCTCCACAGCTTGTTCCTCGGAGTCATAAACTACGTGATCAGCAAGGATGCGCTGCTTCTCCCCTTGCTTAATCTCCACATGACCGCTAATCGATAGCTGCTTGGTTGATAGATCCCCCTCCATTCTCTCTGCATTCAACTGGTTTTCCCCTATATAGGCCACTACTGGTCCAGAGGATGTAAAGGTCCCTTTACTGGAGTTATACTGCATACCATCGGTCAGGAAACGTTCTTCTTTCTCGGTGGTTATCTCAACTTGACCTAGAAGCCGGAAATCGTCGGTTCTCCGATTCCAAATTCCTTCCTGCCCGGTGAAGTGAAAGGTAGGCTCACCATCTTGAAAGATCATACCAGAACCGATGTCCTTAATCGCCGCCTCGTTCTCCCCTTCGCCAACTACCATCATGGAAGCATCGATTTGCCATTGCTTGTATCCCGAACGGCGACCAATCAAAACCACGTCCTTGAAATACATTCCCGGATCAGCTTTTTCTTCAGAAATAGCCGCAGGTGGGTCAGCAACCTCTTGGTCAGAAGCGATATATCTATAGACGAAAAGACCACTTAGGCAAAGGCCCAATATGATTATAACACTAACTCGCTTTCCCACCTTAGACCTCCCCTATTGAATCAAATTCTGCCAACCTTCGGCGTTGAACATGAACTGATCCCCCGTGGTTCCAAGTTTGAACCTGCCCTCAGGCAATGCGTAGATACGGTACTCGACCCAAAACATGTTTTGAAGCTGGTTATACCGGAAGACTAGCTCCCGACAATGTAAGTCCTTTGTTAAAGCTAGATCACCCCGTTGCCATTTATCCTCGATCCCTTTATAAATCCCGGCATAAACCAATGTCCACGTATCACTAAGCTTGATGTTAATCTGGGCATCGAAACGGTCAAGTCTTCTTTTTAGCAGATTGTAACTAGCCCCAAGCTTGATACTCTGCTCGCCAAATCGTTTTTCAAATAAACCAGTAGTGGATACCATCGCATTAGTATACGGATTAAATGCACCGGATAGACCTAGCTGCCAGCCACGTTCATCTGTCTGGTCACTCCGTACCTGAAAGGAAACATTAACATCCTGGAATCGACCGGTATGAATATTATACCCCCCGGATAAGGACCAGTCCGTTCTATCGCTTCTATAGGCTAACTGGTTGGTTAGTACTTGAGACGAGGTTGCCTGCTCAAAAGCAAAGGGACTCTCCCCGAGTACTTGCTGCACTTGGAGGGTTGAATTCATGCTCAGCTTACTAAGAAGCTGCCAATTTAGGATTATCCTGGGATTAAACCGGGCGTAATAAGCGTCTTGACCATAGATGCTCAGGCTTTGTGTACTACCTAGACTGAGCTTAATCCCATCGGTCAGTTGATAAGATTTGTTCTTTAGATTTAATTCTAACGTGGAACGAACAGCCTCGGTTCCTTTGGGTTCTTCCCGGTATCGCCCCAATTTCAGCGTGAAATCATAGGGCCAAGTCCCGATATACTTAGGACTACTCGTACTAAGGCTCAATTCCGGCAGTTTACTCACTGAATGCCAAGCTACAGCTTGATTCGATCCTAAGTTAGGATTAAGCTTTTGCTCAAATGCTAGATCAAATCGAAGGTCTGGCTGGATCTTAGATAGCTTGGCTAGGTACTCTACACGAGTTACAGGCAATTGCCCGTCCTGCTTAGTAGTATACTTACCTTGTATATTGCTACTCCAGTTACCGTCTAGCTGGGTAGACAATTTAACATCCCCAGTCAACTGTTCCGTAGTCTTTGTAGGTGTTTCGGTAAGATTATAGACTATCCCTACGCTCCCCGATGTTTTTTCTGTCTTCCCCTGCAATTGAAGGCCTGCTTGCAGTGCGTCTTTGCCTATTCCATTACTAGTAAGATTAACCTGTCTTTCCATGCCACCGCTCAACTTCAGTGGACCGACGATAAGGTAATGGGCGAAACCACCACGCCATTGTCCTCCACCAATTAACCTGTTCTGCCTGTACTCAATAAATAGCTGACCATTTTGGGCCTTGCTTAGAGTGTAATCACCTGTTGCTCCTAATACAATTCCACTACGCTGATGGTATTGTCCAGTAAGCTTACCTGATAGGTTATCATGCAAACGATAGTCCCATTTACCCCCAACAAACCAACCCCCCATTGCGGTATACCCGATCTCTGGAAGGTTAAGACTACCTTCTTCCTTAATCGGTAAGCTTAAATAGGGCCAATAGAACAGAGGAATATTACCCTCTTTGTATACCACGTTTCGGACAACTAGTTTATCATTGGGATAGATCTCTAGTTTGTCCGCCTGCAAATGATAGTGCGGTTTTCCCAGGGAACAAGTGGTTGCTGTACCTTTGGTAATCACCAAGTGTTTTTCGTCGCTTTCAAACAGCTCACCTGACAAATATACCGGATCATTAAACTTCGGTACAGCTAGAGCCGCCTTAGCAGCATAAAAGGACCATTTCCCCGTATTCATGTCGTAGTAGAGGGCCTCTCCGGCAACCTCACCGTCCTGCAAGACCAACGATGCACTACCTTCAATCTTGAGCAAGTTATTAGCGAGATCCACCAGTAGCCGTTCCCCTTTGATCATCACCTGACCGTGTTTTATCTCCACCCCGCCATCGGCCTGCAGAAGGTCATCGCTGAGTCGATAGCTGACTTGCCCAAGAAACTCCACTTCAACCTTGTCCGTTGCAGCAAGTACGCGCATAGGCAACATCACAGAGGAAGTAATCATGACAATGACCAACATCACCGTACTTGCTAGCTGTCTCAAGTTCACACCACCTAAAAATAGTCTGTGCTTTTCATTTCTACAGAAAAGGGCAGATCCCTCCTGGCAGATTCAAGTCATGAGGAGGCTTTGGTAGTGCAGGACCTACGGTTTCACGACTGCAGAGGCAATCCAAGGTACTTCAAGGAGCATTCTGGGACTACTTTCATTAGACGCATACTCCTATTAACAAACTCATCGTTGACCCATAGGTACAGATTTGCGTTCACGTCTGTATCTACCAAGAACATGCTTGGCAATAGACTAGTGATGACAGCATGATTTCAATATGCTTTGAACTGAAACTTGCAAAAACCCATCAAAGGTTTCCTCTAATCTGAAAGCCAGCTTATTGACGGTATCAGAAAATAACAGAAAACCCTAGGGGTGCGATCAAAACAAGAGTAAGCGTCAAAGCGAACACACCTTGACAGCTAGGAAGAAAGGACGAAGCTTTAACGCTGTGTTTAGTCCAGCTCAGCGCAACAAAAAGCCCCCACTGTTAGTGAGGGTTAGGATGATGCATTATTTCTTCTTTGGTGTCCTGCAATAATTGGGTATCTCTTCGGACCACGGCAAGAACTTGGCTA
>Ga0172382_10000412_pt1 | contig 80435 bp, 82 predicted proteins | sample Leawel138RmetaG_FD_122245 | JGI IMG/M metagenome (GOLD analysis project Ga0172382, IMG submission 122245) | Leachate microbial communities from a municipal landfill in Southern Ontario, Canada - Leachate well 138R metaG | ecosystem: Engineered > Solid waste > Landfill > Unclassified | place...
AAAAAGAAAATCGTCAGGAAACAGAATCAGAAGCAAAACCGGGGCAGCGCCGTGCCGCTGCGTGTGAAAGGTTACCCTCTTAAACTCGGCTGATTATTGTCTTGACAGAGGGGTCCACCATAGGGACTGTTCACAAAACTGGCTCCAGTCGGCACGCTGGTGGGAATATCGCCGATGTGGGCATGAGAATAATCCAGCATCAGACGTACATGCTCATTGGCATACCAGTTGACACCTGCCGTAATGTTATTGCCGCGACCACCATAAATTCCGGCCTTGGCGTCATTCATGTTCGGCGGTCATAACGTAAGGCCACTTCCCATGCGCCACCAGGACCAATGTCTTTCAGATAATGAAATTCACCAATCTTCGGTTTGAAGTTACGGGATTGCCCGGTCAGGATATAGCTGGCCTGAACGTAGTAGCCGTTGAAAGTGGCAGTGGGCAAACCATTACGACGGGAAACATTGGCCCCCACATAAGCCCCTTCAATAGAAAAAGGCCCGGCTACAGCGGCGGTTTCAAGAGTATATTGAAACTGTGAACTGGGATTGCTGACATAAGTTTCCAGCAGTTTGGTGCTGGCAACACTGGTTTCCGGACGCGTGGAATACAAGGCTGCTGCATTCTGCTGACCAAAGCCGGTATAATTCAGGTTGGCCCCGAAATACAGATCGCTTCCTTCACTGTGCACAGGGACATAAGTCGCACGACCACTGATGGTATAAATGCCACTCTGACTGGTTTTGCTGCTTTTCGTGCTCAACGCGGTTTTTTTATCGGTTCCGCTACGGACAATACCGCTATAGCTGGTCACTTGATTTTCATCCAGGGCATTCATGAAGCCACCCAGACCCAGCATCCAGTTGTCCCCATGGGTGGTCAGCTTCAGACCCATGCGCCGGTCACCGTAGGCATCCAGGGCTTCCAGCAAGGGGCGCTCCATCAAGACATTATCGTTGGAGCTGTTGAGCTGATCCATACTGAAGAACGTTTTGGATTGACCCAGGGTAATGGTCGAATTTGGCAGCCCCAAATAGGTGAAATAAGCGTCTTTAAACCCTGCCGCAGCCGTATCGGTAAATTCATACTGAAACTTGAAACCCCATTCCCGGGCAATATGTCCACTGGTAAAAATGCGTGCCCGTCGCAACTTTGCGCCCGCAGAACCTTCAATGGGGTTATTGAAGTATGTCGCGTAATCCGCCTGAATACGTCCACCCAAATTCAGGCTGAAATCATCATTCTTTTCTTTGGCGAGACTGGAACTCAACAGCGATTTGTCATCTGCATGCGCCAATGGACTCAAGACAAAGGCTGCCAGGATGGATAGTAACAGATACTTTTTCTTCATTTTCACACTCCCTCGGTAGTTAAACACTGACAAGAGCGCAAAACAAAAGTAGACCCTCCCGAATTGTCAGGGGGACTTATATGGCCACGCTCTTGGCACTGTCTTTTATTAAATTATGGAAAGCATGATAAGCGAGAATTGTGACACTATGATGACAGCATGATGAAGGTTTTATGACATTCTTTAAATATTATTGTAGCCCTCTTGTTCTTGGTGAAATCCTGCGTCAGTCAGGAAATCTGTTTGAGGCCACAGGGCGCGTTCTCTCCTGACAGCAGGATGAGCCTTAGAGCAACAGGCAAGAGACGTTGGCGCCAAAAGCTCCCCGGCCGACTGCCATTTTGAGGATTAAAGCATGTTGCAGGACGCGATGATCGTGGGACAATGCGCTCTGGAAACAGCCTGAATCGAGCCTGCCATGCCCATTGAAATTCGCCACCTGCGCACCATCGAAGCTGTCGCCCAGTTTGGAAGTCTGGCTGCCGCAGCCCAACGCCTGCATTTGACCCAGTCCGCCCTGTCCCATCAGCTCCGGGGTCTGGAAGCGGAATTTGGTGTCAATATTCTGGACCGCGAACGGGGCAGCCAACTGCGCCTCAGCCCTGCCGGCGAAGAATTGCTGGCGGCGGCGCGGGAAGTTCTGCCCCGCGTGCGGCAGTTGCAGGAAGAACTTAAACGCCGGGCACTGGGCAACAGTGGACGTCTGCGTATTGCCGTGGAATGTCATACCTGCTTTGACTGGCTGACCCCGGCCATGGATCGTTTCCGGGAAAACTGGCCGGACGTCGAGATGGACCTGGTGTCCGGTTTTCAACAGGACCCTCTGCCCCTCCTGCAAAGTCATCAGGCTGATCTGACCGTACTGACTGCTCCTGATGCCATGGCTGCGGACATTGTCCTGCATCCCCTGTTTGCCTACGAAGTGGTCGCTCTGGTCAATCCTCGCCACGCCCTGGCCAGCAAGCCTTATCTGGAGCCCGACGATTTTCTGGAGGAAACCCTCATCACCTATCCGGTAGAAGACCGACGCCTGGATTTATTCCGGGAGTTTCTGCAACCCGCTGGTATCCAGCCCTGGCGCCGGCGTCACGCCGAACTGACGGTCATCATCCTGCAACTGGTCGCCTCCGGTCAGGGTATTGCCGCCCTCCCTTCCTGGGCGGTGGGGAGCTACGGTGAAAAGGGTTATGTGCGCGCCCTGCCACTGGGTTCCCAAGGTCTTTGGCAGACTTTGCAGGCAGCCACCACGGCTGAGCAGTCGGAACAAGAGCACATGCGCGCCTTTCTGGATGAAATCCGAGCCAGTGTGGCTGCAAATCTACTTGGAGTAAAAGATATTCAGGGCGTATGATCTGAGCTAATTCCCTGTCTGACAGAGGTCGTCCCCGTGCACATTGATTCCGAACAAAGCGTGATTGTCGATTCCGATCTCATCCGGCGTTACGATCAGGCGGGGCCGCGCTATACCTCTTATCCGACAGCGCCGCACTTTCACACCGATTTTGACGAGACCGACCTGATCAGCGCGCTACAGACGTCCAACCATCAAGCTCGGCCACTGTCCCTGTATTTTCATATTCCCTTTTGTGAACACCTCTGTTTTTATTGCGCCTGCACCAAGGTAGTCACCCGCCATCACGAATGGGGCGGCCCTTATGTCGCGCGCCTGGAAAAAGAAATGGCGTTGTATCTCAATCATCTGGATGCCAGCCGTCCGGTAGAACAGCTGCATTTTGGCGGTGGCACCCCCACCTTTTTGCGTCAGAATGACCTGACCACTCTGCTGAACAGTATTCATCGGCATTTTCAGCTCCTCCCCGATGATCAGGGAGAATATGGTATTGAAATTGATCCCCGCGCTTTGGAACCGGGCACCCTCAAGCGCCTCCGGGAATTCGGATTTAACCGCATCAGTATTGGCGTGCAGGATCTGGATGTTGCCGTGCAAAAAGCCGTACATCGGGAACAAAGTCTGGAACTGTTAGCTGAAGTGATGGCTGAGGCAAGGTCCCTGGGTTTTCGCTCCATCAGTCTGGATTTGATTTATGGCTTGCCGTTACAAACTCCGGAAAGTTTTGCCCGCACCCTGGAAGCAGTGATTACCCTCCGCCCCAATCGATTATCGGTATTCAATTACGCCCATCTCCCCGAACGCTTTCCGCCACAGCGGCGCATCATGGAAACGGATATCCCCTCTCCCGAAAACAAGCTGCGCATTCTCGCGGAAAGTATCTCAACACTGCAGCAAGCCGGATATGTATACATTGGCATGGATCATTTCGCCTTACCCGACGACGAGCTGACCCTGGCCCAAAAAGAAGGAAGCCTCTATCGCAATTTCCAGGGCTATTCCACCCATGCGGGCAGCGACCTGCTCGCCTTCGGCATGAGTGCCATTGCCATGGTCGGCCCCAATTACAGCCAGAATATCAAAGAGCTGGATGCCTGGGGAGAGCGGCTGGATCATGGTCATCTTCCCGTGGAAAAGGGCATACGCCTGAATGAGGAAGACCTGCTGCGCCGGCATATCATCAACCGGCTGACCTGCGATTTTCGCCTGGATTTTGCGGCACTACAGCAGCAATACGGCATCCATTTCAGAACCCATTTTAACGATTGCCTGCCCGCCCTGAAGCAACTGGAAGAGGACGGACTGATTCAGATGGATGCAGAAAAGTTGCAGGTAACGCCCCAAGGCCGTCTCCTGATCCGTCATGTCTGTATGGTTTTTGATGCGTACCTGCCACAAAAGTCGGTCCGTTACTCTCGGGTGATCTGAAGCCAGCGTTCCGGATCAAAGCCCAACACGCCCTGATCACCGCTGATGAGAATGGGGCGACGGATCAGACTGGGATGCGCCATCATCAAGGCAAAAGCTGTGTCTGCATCCTGGCAGTCACGTGCGGCTTCGGGCAAACGCCGCCAGGTCGTGCCCTTGCGATTAATCAGCGCTTCCCAGCCCCACAGCGTCGCCCAATGCTGCAGGTCTGTCAGGGCCACTCCGGCTTTTTTGTAATCATGAAAATCGTAAGGCAAGCCTTGCGCGTTCAACCAGGTAAAAGCTTTTTTCATCATATCGCAATTGCGAATACCGTAAATGCTTATCGTCATATTTTTTCTCTCTTTTTCAGAATCAACACCTTGAAGCTTTCACCCATTTCCTGAGGCAGGGTCAGGCGTTTAATTTCATTATTCAATGCAAAAAGGGTTGAGACCTCCTGCCCGGCGGCCATCTCCGCATAAACGTCAGCGAGACCATGCTCCACCAGAAAACGGGCGAGATTTCCATAAAAATCCACTTCCAGACCGAGCGTTGGCGCAGCACGTAACAGTGCGCTGAAATTCACATGGGCCGTCAGATCGCATAATCCCGGCCAATAAAACGGGTCATCCAGCCAGTGTTGGCGATAATAGGCGCGCAAACTGCCCGTCTGACGTTGAGGATGATAATACTCGCCCGCCTCATGGCCGTAATCAATCAGGATCAACGCCCCGGACTCCAGGGAGTCCGCCACTTCCCGCAACCAGGCGGTGGCCAGGGGGTGCAATTCGCTGCGGTAATGTTCAGGCCACTGCGCCATCAGCGGCAGCAGGCCGGGGTCGAGTGCCCCAATGCCATAAGGCTCCGGCATCCAGGCCCATTCCAGCCCTTCTCCATTCCAGCGCACCGCGCGTTCCCGCAACACATCCTGATCATCTGTTTCGACGACCACTACCGGCATGGCATCCAGCACCTCATTGGCCAGCATGACGCCGCGCCAGTGCACGGGTAGCTGCTGCACATGATTGACTGAGGGAAGCATTGCCCGTTGCTGTGCCTGCAGATCGGGGCTGAGTTCCAGCACCGTGTAAGGAATCATCGGCAGGCATTGCTGAATTTGTTGCGCCAGAAAGCCACGGCCTGCGCCAAATTCAAGGATACCGTCACTGCGCGCATCCGTTTGTAGCAACGGAGCCAGCACCCGTGCCAACACCCTGCCCAGCAGCGAACCCATCTCCGGAGCGGTCACAAAATCGCCGTCGGCACCCAGACGGTTTTGCCCCGCCATGTAATATCCCAAACCCGGAGTATATAAAGCCACCTCCATATAGCGGCGAAAGGAAATGACGCCCCCTGCAGCCTGGATTTCGGCACGAATCCGTTCCAGCAAAAGCGCCGAATGGGCTTGCGCGGCTGCATCCGGGACCGGCAGGCTGGCCTTGCGCCCTCCTTGGGAATGGGTTAAAAAATCGGGACGCTCTAGGCGCATGGAATCCTCTTGAAAGCTACCGAAAAAGTTGTTCTGATCACTGGTGCCGCCCGCAGGGTGGGGGCCGCCATCGCCCGACATCTGGCCGCCGAAGGCTGCCAGTTGGTCCTGCATTATAGGCGATCCCGCAGTGATGCCGAAGCCCTGGCCGCCGAACTGCGCCATCAATACCGTACAGAATGTTTGCTGATCGCCGGGGATCTGGCCGCCGTGGATTTCCCCGCCCAGCTCATTGCCGCCAGCATGGCGCATTTCGGCCGCCTGGATGGCCTCGTCAATAACGCCTCCATTTATCAGTCCAGCCCTTTTGCGCACATCACGCCTGAGGATTGGCAGCGAATGGAGGCCATTCATTTGCGTGCGCCCCTGTTCCTGACCCAGGCGGCAGCCCCCCATTTACGCCGCAGTCACGGAGCCGTAGTCAACATCGGTGATATTCACGGCGAGATTCCCCTGCGCTCTTATTTGCCTTACAGCGTCACCAAAGCGGGACTGCTGGCGCTGACCCGCTCTCTGGCCAAAGAACTGGGTCCGGATATTCGCGTCAACAGTGTTTCTCCCGGCGTAGTACTCTGGGCAGAAAACCAGGATCCTCCGGATGGAGACAAACAGGCACTGCTGGAGCGCAACGCCCTGAAGCGGGTCGGGAATCCTCAGGATATCGCCTCGGCGGTGGCTTATCTGCTTTTTGACGCCCAATATACCACCGGCCATAACCTCGTCGTCGATGGCGGGCGCATGTTATATTGATTCCATGAACAGCAAAGCCCCCATCCGCTTTTACAGCGAAGAAGAACTGGATGCTCTGGAAGAGCAGGACCCGCTGGCCGCAGCCAAAATTGCCCATGCCCAGGCCATGGCCGCCCGTGGACTGGACCGCCAGAAGCGTTATGGTCCGGATGACCCCCTGCCCGACCCCGAGGCGGTCGCCGAAGCCGTGCACACCGTGCGCCGCATTCTCATGCGCGACGGCGGCGATATTGAACTGGTCGACATCATCCAGCGCGATGTCCGGGTGCGCATGAAAGGCGCCTGCGCGGGTTGTCCCAACGCGGTCATAGATCTCAAACAGGTGGTGGAACGCATTGTCGGCGCCGTCCCCGGAGTGGTCAGCGTGAGTAATACCTTTTGAATAGTCCTTCCAGCAAAACCCCGAAAGTCGGCTTCGTCAGTCTGGGCTGCCCCAAAGCCACCGTGGACAGCGAGCGTATCCTTACCCAGTTGCGGGCTGAGGGCTACCTGCTGGTAGGCGATTACGCCGATGCCGATGTGGTGGTAGTCAACACCTGCGGTTTTATTGACGCAGCGGTGACAGAATCACTGGAAGCCATTGGCGAAGCCCTCGATGAAAATGGCAAGGTGGTCGTCACCGGTTGCCTGGGCGCCAAGGATAACGGGGACTTTATCCGCAATGTGCACCCCAAGGTGCTGGCTGTTACGGGTCCCCAGCAGTCTGGCGCGGTACTGGAGGCCATTCACAGCGCATTGCCACCGCTGCATGACCCCTATACCGATCTGGTCCCTCCCCAGGGTCTGCGCCTGACTCCGGCGCACTACGCTTACCTGAAAATTTCCGAAGGCTGCAATCAGTCCTGCAGTTTCTGCATTATTCCCAGCATGCGTGGCAAACTGGTCAGTCGCGAACCCGGTGATATTTTGCGGGAAGCCGAAGCCCTGGTTTCTGGAGGCGTCCAGGAATTGCTGGTGATTTCCCAGGACACCGGCGCTTACGGCGTCGACCGCAAATATCGCACGGCCTTTCACGATGGGCGCCCCATCAAAACCCGGATCACCGATCTTTGTGCGGCGCTGGGAGAGTTGGGTGTCTGGGTGCGTTTGCACTATGTGTACCCCTACCCCCATATTGATGAATTGCTGCCGCTCATGGCAGAGGGAAAAATCCTGCCTTATCTGGATGCGCCCCTGCAGCATGGTAGCCCCCGGATTCTCAAGGCCATGCGCCGCCCTGCTGCTGCCGAAAAAACGCTGGAGCGTATTGCCCATTGGCGGCAACAGGTGCCCGATTTAACCATCCGCAGCACTTTTATTGTCGGCTTTCCCGGTGAAACCGAAGCCGAATTTTCGGAACTACTGGATTTTCTGAGCGCTGCTGAACTGGACCGGGTGGGCTGCTTTGCCTACTCTCCGGTCGAAGGCGCGCCCGCCAACGCCTTGCCGGGTGCCGTTCCGGAAGCAGTCAGGGAAGAACGTCGCGCCGAATTCATGCGGGTGCAGGAAAGCATCAGCCATGCACGGCTCCAGCGGCATGTGGGTCAGCGTCGTGAGGTGCTGGTAGATGCCCTGGAACGCGGGGGCAGGGCCATAGCCCGCTCGGTCAGCGATGCGCCGGAAATAGACGGTGTGGTCCACCTGAGTAATGCGGGCGGCCTCAAGGTCGGTGACCGCCTGGCCGTGCAGATCACCAGGGCGGACGACCACGACCTGTACGCAGACTGTTTCAGTCTGAGTTAATCCTTGCCCCTTTCTATACGCACCCCCACATCCCGGGTGCCCCGCACCGCCGCCGGTTTATGCACCGTCACCTGTACCCAACGCGCAGCGAATTCACCCCGGATAATATCCGCAATCTGCTCGGCCAGTGTTTCCACCAACTCCACTTCAGAAGCACTGATGTGACTGACTAGGCGTTGACAGACCGTTTGATAATTAATGGTCTGCTCCACCTTGTCCGATTGGGCGGCAGCATGGGTGTCGGCGGCAATTTCCAGATCAATCAAAACGGTCTGCTTGACCTGCCGTTCCCAGTCATAAATACCGATGCGGGTATCAACTTTCAGCTCCCGCACAAAAAGAATATCCATAGGCATCCCGAAAAGTGCGACAAGGCGTCGCGTCTGGGCCTATAATAGCGCTTTTCCGGGCCAACGCACTGCATGTCTGTCATTATTGATATTGTTTTCATTGTGGGTGCCTACCTGATCGGTTCTATTGCGACCGCCATTCTGGTAGGTAGTGCCATGGGCCTGGGTGATCCCCGGCAATCAGGATCCGGGAATCCGGGGGCAACCAACATTCTGCGCATCGGCGGCAAAAAGGCCGCAGCCCTGACGCTTTGCGGCGATCTGATCAAAGGCGTCATTCCCGTTGTGGTCGCCCGATGGCTGGGTGCGGAAGGCTGGATCCTAGCCGCCGTCGCACTGGCGACTTTTCTCGGCCATCTGTATCCCGTTTATTTTGGATTTCGGGGAGGCAAGGGAGTGGCTACGGCCATGGGTATCCTGCTGGCGCTGATGCCCTTACTGGGATTATCGGTGCTGGGTGTATGGATAGTGGTTTTTGCCGTCATGCGGGTGTCCTCCCTCGCCGCGCTGCTGGCCGCCATCAGCGCGATACCCCTTGTTTTTGCCTGGTCTGCCAGCAGCAGTATGCATGCCCTGATTATCGTGCTGGTCATCCTGATCCTCTGGCGGCATCGCAGTAATATTCAGCGCCTGCTCGATGGCCGCGAAACGCCCTTCAAAAAATCCTAATCGCGGATATTCCATTCCTGCATGCGTTCGTCTATCCATTGCGCGAGCTTTTCGGCAGGACGAAATCCAGGCGCCAAATGCTGCGCTTCCTGAGCAGCGGCCAGGGCACGGCGCATGCTGCCCTGATGCAGGTAATAGCGCGCCAGATTCATTTGCGCCAGATGCGGCGCATCAAAATGCCGGGATTTCAGCGCCCGCCGAATCACAAAAAGGGCTTCATTTTCCCGTCCGGTATCCATGAGGTATTCGCCAAGATCATTCCAGGCCTGTCCCCACTCGGCGTCACAGGCGATGGCCCGTCGGCAGGCGGCAATTGCGCCATGACTGTCCCCCGATGCCGCCAGTGCCCAGGCATAAAACGTCCAGATCAATGCGCTGTCAGGATCCGCGTCCAGTGAACGCCTGAAGGCTTCTGCCGCTTCTTCGGGATGACCGGTCTGCTGCCAATCCAGACCTTGCTGAAAATCCGGATCGACGGCGGCCCGTTCTTCAACCACCGTATCCAGAGAAAAAGATTCACTCGTCATGCTTCCTCCTTGACCAGCGACCAACGCGCCCGTACCGGGAACTCAGCACTGGCAGACTGGGCCATTTCGGGATGCAAGGCACCAGCCAGGGCAATCATTGCGGCATTATCCGTACAATGGGCCAAATCGGCGATACATAATTCTACGCCCTCTGCAGCCAGGGTTTGCAAGGCGCTGCGCAAGGCGCGATTGGCACCCACCCCACCCGCCACAATCAAGCGCTTCAGACCGGTGTGTTGCAAGGCACGCTGGCATTTTCGAAACAGGGTGTCGACTACCGCCTGCTGAAAACTGGCAGCCAGATTTTTTCTCTGGGTCATATCCTCTTCAGGGACTTTCATGGAGGCCAGACGAAAGGCTGTTTTCAACCCGCTGAAGCTGAAGTCCATGCCAGGACGATCCAAAAGCGGCCTTGGCAAACGAAATGCCTCGGGATCACCACCTTCTGCCAGAGCTGCCAGAGCCGGCCCCCCGGGGTAGCCCAGTCCCAGCATTTTAGCCGCTTTATCGAAAGCCTCACCGGCTGCGTCATCCAGGGTTTCACCCAGCAATACATAATCACCCAGCCCCCGCACTTCAATGAGCATGGTATGCCCACCGGAAACCAGCAAAGCCACCGCCGGAAAGGGTGCCACGCCATTGAGCAGGGGGGCAAGCAGATGTCCTTCCAGGTGATGAACGGGAATAACCGGAATATCCCAGGCAAAGGCCAGGGCCCTGGCAAAATTCACACCCACCAGCAAGGCGCCAATCAGTCCCGGCCCCGCCGTGACGGCTACGCCATCGGGGCGTTGCCCCCCGGTTTGCAGCATGAGTTGTTCCAGCAGCAGCGGTAACCGGCGCACATGATCCCGGGAGGCCAGCTCTGGAACCACCCCGCCGTAAGGCGCATGCAGAGCAATCTGACTGAACAGGACTTCACCCAACAAGCCTTGGCGGCTGTCATACACAGCCAGGCCGGTCTCATCACAGGAGCTTTCAATACCCAGAATACGGGTGGCGACCGATTCAGACATGCGCCGCTTTCTCCTCAGCCGCAGAACCCATCACCGGGTGCTGATTTTGGACGACGCATTTTTGTAACCACAGCAACTCCTGTTCGGAAAAACCTCCGGCGCGGCGCGCTTCCAGGGCTAACGGACCCTGAATACGGCCCCGGTAGCGTTCCTGCAGCAATTGACGAAAAGTCTGCTCTGCATCCAATCCACGCTGTTCACACAAATAACGAAACCAGTGACTACCAATGGCCACATGACCACGCTCATCCGTTTCAATGCGTTCCAGCACAGCGGCGGCGGCGCTATCCCCGACTTCCTGCAATCGCTCGCGGATAGCCGGGGTCACATCCAGACCTCGCGCTTCAAGCACACGCGGTACCAGCGCCATACGCTCCAGAGGATCAGTCGCTGTATCCATAGCCATTTCCCAGAGACCATCGTGGGCAGGTAGATCACCGTAATCACCGCCCATAGCCTGAAGCAGTCCGCGCAGCAGAACAAAATGTTCCGCCTCTTCCTGGGCAACCTGCAGCCAATCGTGATAATAGGCTACGGGCAGATCGACAAAACGGCACAGCGCATCCAAAGCCAGGTTAATGGCATTAAATTCAATGTGAGCCAAGGCATGGAGCAGGGCAAAACGACCGGCCTGGGTGCTCAGCGCCCGGCGTCTGGGTAATTGTTTGGGCGCGACCAGCTCAGGACGGGCAGGTCGCCCCGGGACACCGGGACAAGGCAACAGTGCCGCCCGGACTGCACCCGTACAGTGCAGCGCCCGAACCTGTGTCACTTTTTCGGTTGGGTCTGTGGCTAACAGCGCGCTCAACACCTCTGTAGCAAAATCCCGATGCTGCTTTTCTTCAGTGACATTCATCATGCCAACGCACCTGTCTTCAGAACCATTCAAAACACAGAATATAGCACATGCGCTGCCTGATTCTGCGGAAAGCCATTTATCAGACTCTCCTGATAGACTGAATAAATAATATAAACAAGTAATAACACTTTTTTGTTTTATTTAATTTTCACCACTGGTGGTTTTAAACCACTTTATAGCGGTGCATATCAACCGCAAATGCTGCAAACATTCGACCGGCCGAACACAAATCAAAGCATTACAGTAATTAGTAATATTGGCATAAGCCTTGCAAGAGTAGAGGTGCAACAAAACCTTTCTTATTCACAAAATTTATGGGGGACGGAAGTTATGATCATTGAAAACTCTCTCCCGATCTTGCTCAGCCGTCTGGATTTCGCCTGGATTACTTCCATGCATATTCTCTGGACGCCTCTGACGATCGGCATGTCCTGGCTGCTCTTCATCATGGAAGTCGCCTGGCTTCGTACCGGCAATGAGCGGTGGTACAAACTCAATCGCTTTGTCGAAAAAATCTTCATCATCAATTTCGGCGCCGGTGTCGCCACCGGCGTTACCATGGAAATGGCCTTTGGTATTCTTTATGGCCCTTTCTCTCAGGCCGTCGGCCCCTTCTTCGGGAACATCCTTGGCTTTGAAACCATTACCGCCTTTATGTATGAGGCCGGCTTCATCGGCCTGATGGTGTTTGGTTGGGGCAAAGTCAGCAAAGGTATGCATTTGTTTTCAACCTTCAATGTGGGCCTTTCTTCCAGCTTGTCGGCCATGTGGATTCTGGTGGCCAACTCCTGGATGCAGACGCCGGACGGTGTTGTCCTGAAAAATGGACTGTTCCAGGTAACCAACTGGTGGAATGCCATTCTCAATGACAATTTCCAGTGGGGCTTTCCTCACATGTGGGTGGCCACTGTGGAATTGGCATTATTTGTACTGGTTGGACTCAGCGGATTTTTCATCCTGAAAAACCGTAATGCGGACCTGTTTACCAAACTGCTCAAACCCGCACTGTTGGCGCTGATCATTGTGACGCCTTTGCAGATATTCATTGGTGACAGCGTGGGTCGTGTAGTCGCACAAACACAGCCGACTTCATTGGCGGCTATGGAAGGCCACTATCACACCTATTTGCCCAACGGCAAGGTAAACACCGGCTGGCATCTGATTGCCATTCCCAACGCCAAAAATGACGGCAACGTCTTTGCCATCACTATTCCGCATGTACTGAGTCTGCTCGAAACCCACACCTTGAATGGTAAGGTTACCGGTATGGACAGCTTCCCGGCCAAAGATCGCCCCGATGTCTGGGTACCGTTCTACTCTTTCCGGGTCATGGTAGCCATCGGCTTCTTCCTCTTCTTTATTGCCATCTGGGGTAACTGGTTGCGCCTGCGTGGCAAGCTCAATGCTACAGAATTGCGGAAGCGTCCGTGGTTTCTGCGGGCTCTGGTGTTCTCGGCATTCCTGCCTTACCTGGCCATCTGGTGTGGTTGGTGGACCCGTGAAGTCGGTCGGCAACCCTGGGTAGTAAACGGTCTGATGCGGACTTATCAGGGAACCAGCCATATGCCGGTCGCCATGGAAATCATCTGGTGGGTGGGTTACATCATTTTCGAACTCACTGTGTGGGCAGGTTCCTGGTACTTCTTTACGCGCGTCATCAAGAAAGGGGTGGATGGAATTCCAGACTCCAGCACGCTGTTTGATCATGATCATGCGGATGCTGCAGACGTTAAAGCCGGTGGCGGTCATGTGACGCCGACCTTCGCCAGCAAGCCCATGTTGCGTTCGGATCGCTGATCAGCGCTTTCTGACGTTCTCAAAATCATGACGGGGAGCAGAGCTCCCCGCACAAGCTACTGGAGTCATTTATGGATCTTTTATCAATAGGACGCATCGCCGGGACATTGACGACCTGGTGGTGGCTGCTCCTTTCTCTCGCTTTTTTTCTGTACATTGCCACGGACGGTACGGACCTTGGTTCTGGCATTTTCGCTCTGTTTTCAAAAGACGAAGAAGAACGTGGCGCCATTATGGCATCCATGGCTGGCATGTGGGACGGCAATGAAAGTTGGCTGGTCGTGGCGGGTGGCGTGCTTTTCGGCGCCTTTCCACTGGTTTACGGTTCGGCTTTCAACTACCTGATGATTCCTTTGATGTTTGCGCTCTGGGGCATTATTGCCCGGGCAGTGGCCTTTGAATTTCATATTCATGCCAAGAAAAGCAAACGCTTTTGGGGTTGGGCTTTTGCTGTCGGCAGTTTGTTTCCCACCTTCTTTGCGGGTGTTGCCCTGGGCGCTACATTGCAGGGCTTTCCCATGAAGTCCGGTTTGGCAATGCAAGGTGCGTTAACGGCCCATGGTGTTGCTATGCAAGATTATACCACCCCTATCATGCATTTTTCGGGTGGCATCCTCGACTTTTTGACGCCTTTTTCCATCTGGACGGGGGTTGGTGCAGTCATTGCCGCCAGTCTTGCCGGAGGGCTGTATTTGTGTGCCCGCTTCATTCCCGGTGATCCCATTCATGAACGGGCTCGTAAATGGACGAATGTTGTTTCCTTACTGGCTCTGGCTGCTATTGTCATTACACTGGTCTGGTCTTACGCACTCTTCCCCTGGGCAGCAGCCAAGTGGACCGGTTCGGATTGGTGGATCTGGTTGATCTGGTTCATTATCGTGCTCGTTTTCGCCTTCAAGTCCTCCACCAATCACTCCGTACGCAAGGACTTCAGCGCGATGATGTGGGGTATTGGCGTGGTTGCCTTGTTGTGGGCGGCCATGTGGGCGACCATTTTCCCCTACGTGGTACCCGATACCTGGACCATTGCACAGGCGGCCAATCCGGCAGATTCCATTGCCGTATTCACCCTGTTCATGACGGGCTTCTTCCCCATCATGATCATGTACAACTGGTATCAGATTTGGGTGTTCCGTGGCCGCTTCAGTAAAAAGATGGCCTACGGAGCGCACTAAAAGCGTATCGGCGATGTTCTGAAGATTTTCTGAAACAGAACATCGCCTTTTTCAAACGGGGTGAAAAATGTCTACGGAATATGATGAAAATTCTTTAAGTACGGCGCTGGTTATTATTGAAAATATTGAGTCCCGTTATGGACGGCTTGCAGACCGCCTCGGCGAAGTCCGCAAATCCATGCCGTCGGAAAATGTCGAAACCATAGCGGACCAATGCTTTGAGCTCTCTGTCGAGATCATGCGTTACAAACACTACTTCTCTTCAGTAAAAAAGCTGGCGATTAGCAGACAAGACATTGGTTTGGTTCACTTATTATGACACGAGCATATTTTGATTAAACGGTTTCAACATAGGCCCCTAAGAACCCGTGGGAAGTCAGAAAAAGATTATCATCCCACACTGCTTGATGTTCTGAATATACTGGAAAAGCGGCTGGATATTGTCGAAGAGCAATGTGCGGAAGTGCTCCACTCCATCAATATTCGTACACGCACGGAAGTGGACGATCAAATTGCCATTATGGATGCCGAAATTAATCGTTGCCAAAAGTTATTAAAAATCATCAAAAATACCATGCTTGAACCGGAGTCAGAGAACTAAAATCATCCAGACGTGTCGAATATCCATATGAAAATACGCCATCACCATCAAAAATCACGTTCCCGGCTTCTTATTGCAAAAATAGGGGTTATCCTAACTGCCGCCAGCATAACAGGCGCATTAACAGTAAATGTACCGGCCTTCGCCAACACTTTTGATTCCAGCACCAACACCATTATCCGCACACAAAACCCGCAAGATTGGCAACAAGTCTGGCAGATTCTCGCCCTTACTGGATACGTACACCTGGTTTATGGCACGTATATGGGTCGTTATGGGGGCATGCATACAGTCGCCGCATGGAATATTCCCGTGCCCCGGGCCCTGCAAAAAATTTCCAACAACTGGGGTTATTCGCCCTATAATCCCGCTTTTCGTAGCGGCCTGATCCAGTTTGAACGCGCAGATCACTTGCTCAATCGCCGGGGCATTTCACGCGGGCGGGTCACTCCGGAAGTCCTCTCAGCCCTGCGCGCGCCAATCCCAAAAAATCGTTTTCCATTTCAATGGATTAAGGTGGACAAGAGCACGCACCCGGAGCACTTGCAGATCTGGCAGGTGCCACCCGATCCCCAGGGAAAAGGACAATGGATTTACCGGACAGTCGTCAACACCGGGGTCATGCACTCCACCCCGGATGGTAGCTGGCCAATTTATCAGCGCCTTGCCAAAACTACCATGACCGGTAAATTCCCTATTGCGGTCAGCCCCCAGCAATACCATTTACTGCCTGCCTCAGACCGAAGTATTTATCATGGATATCATGTCCGCTGGCAACACTATACCGCGCCCAATGTGCATTTCGTAAATTACTTTTACGATGGCCGCGCCATTCACTTTTATCCGCGCAAAGGCTACGGCTGGCCTCAAAGTGCGGGTTGCGTGGAGGAGCCCTACAAAAACGCACGCAAGGTTTACGCCCTGTTACACTATGGGGACATTGTTTCGGTCATGGGACATTACGAAAATCACAAAAGCAATCTCGTAACACCCATGACAGCCAGAAAATTACGCCAAAAAATATTGCTTGAATTTGCCCATTCATGACCTGGCAGTTAATTACAGACGTTTCAAGTATTAACTTGGCTGTAATAGCCGCTACGTGCTGCCCCTGAAACCGGACAATAGCCATTTCATTGGTGCTGGGTTGACGACTGCCATGACTCAAGACCCCGCCTTTAACGCATGGTGATGCACCGATCGCCCAAACCACAGATAAAAGGCCGGAATCACAAACAGGGACACCAGGGACCCAAAGCCCAGACCACTGACAATGACCAGACCCATGGAGAATCGGGCATCGGCATTACCCCCACTGGCAAAAAGCAGGGGCAAGGCTCCGGCAATCATGGCGGCCACCGTCATCAAAATGGGACGTAGCCGTAAAGTGGCTGCTTCCACGACGGCATGGCGTTTGTCCAGTTGCTTTTCTTCCTGCATGACCCGGGCAAATTGCACAATCAGAATCCCCTGCTTGGCAATCAGACCAATCAGCATGACCATTCCTACTTCCGAGTAAATATTGACACTGGAAGCGCCGAGACTGATGGGCAACAACGCCCCAAACAGAGCCACCGGAACAGCCGTGAGCACCACCAGAGCATCCCGGAAACTGTTGAACTGTGCCGCGAGCAGGAGCAGCACCATCAGCAGGGCAAAGGCAAAAGTGATCGCCAGCGCATTACCCTGATGCACATACTGGCGGGATACACCGGCATAATGGATCTGATCACCACCGGGAAGAATTTTTTGCGCATGAGATTGCAAAAACTGTAGCGCTTGTCCCAATGACACGCCGGGGGCCGGGTTGGCCTGAATAAATACCGCCGGCAACTGCTGAAACTGCGGTAAAAAAGTCGGTACCGATTCCGACTTCAGGGACACAAAAGTGGACAGAGGAATCTCTGCACCAGAAGGCGTTTTGATGGTATAGGCCTTGAGAAAATCGGGGTTGGCCCGCAACGCCGGGGGTACTTGTGGCACTACCCGATAGCTCAAACCGTCCATATCGAAGTAGTTGACGTAGTTGCCACCCAATAGTGTCTCCAGATTTTGTCCGATATCGGCCATGCTGAGCCCAAACGATGCAGCCATTTGCCGATTGATGACTACCTGCTGAATCTGATTGTTGTACTTCAGATTTTTGCAGACAAAAGAAAAAAGGCCGCTGGCTTTGGCTTCCTGAACCAGTTTGGCAGAAATGCCATCCAGTTGATGATAGGAGCCTCCCGTACTGGTCAATACGAACTGCACCGGCAAGCCGACCGCTGCCCCGGGGAGTGGCGGCAAGCCAAAAGCGGACAGTTTCATACCGGGTACCTGCTCGGCCAGCTTCTGCACCTTGGCTTTGACCTGTTGCGTGGTCACAGTGCCGCGCTCGGGCTTCAGAACCACACCCGCCATCACTTCATTATTTAACAGCATGCCGCCAATACCCACCCCGTTGACCGCAAAGCTATGACTGCGGCTGGCAATTTTGTCGAAAACCGTATTCGTCAGATAGTGATCATAAGCATTCATGTATTCCAGCGTCGCCGTGGGCTGGGCAACGCCGTTCACATAAACAATGCCCTGATTCGCCGGCGGTGCCAGCTCACTCTGGCTGATGCTGAAAAGAAAATAGATGCCTCCCGTCAATACCAGCGCCAAAGCCACGGTGGCCGGCCAAACCCGCAAACTCGCGAAAAGAAGGCGTCCGTAAAAGGCCTTCAAGCGTCCAAATACATGATCCACCAAATGGGAGACCCGGCCCTCCTGTCCCGCTTTCAAAACTCGTGAAGCCAACATAGGTGCCAGGGTCAGCGCGGCAATCATGGACAACAGCACCGTGGCCACAATGGTAAAAGCAAATTCGCTGAATAAGTAGCCCACCAACCCGCCAATAAAGGCCATGGGGGCAAATACGGCCACCAGCGTCGTGGCCATCACCAGAATCGGGCTGGCCAGTTCCCTAGCACTGATCAGTGCCGCATGTAAAGGAGTTGCCCCATGTTCAATATGACGATGAACGTTTTCCACCACAATAATCGCGTCGTCCACCACCAGACCAATAGCCAGCACCATCGCCAACAGGGTCAGCAAATTGAGGGTATATCCCAGAGCATGCAGTATGGTGAGGGCTCCCACCATGGCCACAGGAATCGCCAGTGCCGGAACAATCAGCGCGCGCCAGGAACCCATGAACAAATAGATGACCAGAATGACCACCAGTAGTGCCAGGCCAATATTGATTTCTACTTCCTGCAGGGAGCTTTTGACAAACTGGGCCCCATTATAAATGGTGTACCCCTGCATTCCCGGAGGCATGGTCGTCTTCAACTGGGTCATGACTTTGTGAATACCCTGGGCGACCTGCAGGGCGTTACTGCCGGGGGCCTGCTGAATACCGATATTGACAGCCGGCTGTCCATCCACCATGACGGATGAATCATAAGTCTGAGCGCCCAAAGAGACCTTGGCGACCTGCTCCAGATGGATGGGTACGCCGTGCACCGTCGCCACTACCAGATTGCGGAATTCTGCCGCACTATGCAGGGCGGTATTGGCACTGAGGGATACTGCCGTATATTCGCCGCGCAACCGCCCTACCGCCGCGACAAAGTCATTTTTCTTGAGCGCATCGCTGACCTGCGCCGGGGTCACTCCCAATACCGCCATTTCCTGCGGATTCAGCCAGACCCGCATGGCGTAAGTATTACCGTTAGGCCCGGTACCCGGAGGCAGAATGGCAGTCAGACCCACGCCTGGAACCGATTGAATGGCGGGCTGCACGACGCGGGTCAGATAATCGGTAATCTGCTGCTGATTAAAGCCCTTACCGTGGTAACTCAACAGCATCAGATAAGCCCCTGAACCAGACATTTCCTGAACCACCGGTTGCATGACCCCCTTGGGCAGCTGATTCAGGACCGTATTGACCTTGCTTTGCACCTGCGACAGGGCGGCATTGGGGTTTTCCCCCATCCGCATATACAGGGTCAGAATGGAAATACCGTCTTCACTGACCGCCGTCATATAGTTTATGCCCGGGGCCTGACCCACCGCCTTTTCCAGAGGGGCGGTGATAAAGGCGTTGACGGTTTTGGGGGTGGCCCCGAAATAGTGGGTCGTGACCGTGATCATCGAACTATCAGTAGGCGGATATTCGGTGATGGGCATCAGCCCCAGGGAGCGCAGGCCAAAGAAAAACAGTACCAGGCTCAGGGAAATGGCCAAAATCGGGCGACGGATAAATGGTTCGGTAAAATGCATGTTGGTCTTCGTCCCTATAGATGCACAGCATTATTGATCTGCACGGAGTCGCCACTGTGCAGCTTCACCTGCCCGGCGGTGACCACCGTATCCCCGACTTTGAGTCCGGAACGAATCACCGTATCCTGGCCCTTCTGCATGCCGGTGAGCACTTTTTGTTCGCGGGCGATCAGCCGATGGTCCGGCCCGGGACTCAGCACATAAACAAAATCACCATAGGTATTGAAGCTCACCGCAACAGTGGGAATCAGCAGCGCTGCTTTGGGTGCCTCTTTCTCCAGAACCACACGCACAAACATACCCGGCCTCAACCCCGGTTCGGCCTGGAGCAAGGCCCTTACACTGAGGGCACGATTATCCGCATGCACATGACTGGAAATTGCCTGTACAGAAGCGCTGTAGTGCCGAACTGCGTCGCCATCGTGAATATCTACCTGCACCGGCGCACCTTTGTGCAGGATCTGGGCATCGCGTTGCGGAACGGTGAAATCAACATACAAATGCTGCAGATTCTCCAGATGCACCACAGCGGTTCCCGCATGAATAAATTCACCGGTATTGACGGTGCGCAGACTGAGCACTCCAGAAAATGGCGCGCGGAGTTGAGTGTCGGCCAGCGACTCCTGCAATGCTGAAACTTCTCCCTGAGCGGCCTCGGCATCGTATTGCGCCTTGTCCAGTGTTGCGGTAGATATACCGTGAATGGCATAAACCTTTTGGGCGCGTTGATAGTCTACCAAAGCCAGCCGGGCATGAGCCTGAGCTGCCTGCAACTGCCCCGGCAAGGCACCCGGATCCAGGGCGAGGAGCAACTGCCCCTTGCGCACCGTTTGTCCCGAGTGAAAATACAGTTTCTGAATAACCCCACCGACTTGCGGGCCAAGGGCGGCGCCCTGCTGCGCCACCACCTCGCCAACGGCGGTCAATTCACCCGCTATATTGCGGGTTTTGACTTTTACAGCAGAAACCGTCACCGCCGGATTGGCAGCAGCAAGCAATTGGGTATGCAGGCGTTGCTGCCGCCATGCATACCAGCCATACACGGCTCCAAAAAGCAGCACAACAACCAATCCTAAGAGAAGAAACGCCTTTTTCATGCGGGGGCTCCTGCAGTGTTTACCATGGGGGTGTCAGAGGGCACAGAATGCGCTTTGGATTCTGGTTGATCCGGTTGCCAGCCATCACCCAGCGCCACAAATAGCGCGACGCTATCCAGATAGCGCTGACTGCGGCCTTGAATAGCGGCGACAGAATCCTGTTGATAGGCAATTTCGGCATTCAATACCGTGGCATAGTCCGTAGCACCATCCCGATATCGGGCCTCGGCCAGGTGCAGGGCCCTGGCAGAAGATTGCTGAGCCTGTTTTTGCTGAATGTAAGCCTTATCAGCACCCTGCAGGGTGCGCAAGGCATCTGCCACCTGTTTAAAGGCATTCAATACCGTGCTGCGATACTGGTCACTGGCTACCTGATACTGATCCAACGCCGCACGCCGCTCTGCATGCAGGCTGCCACCATTATAAATGGGCGCTGCCAAGCCAGCGCCCAGTGACCAGAGGGTGGAAACCGGGTTGAAAAACAGGCCACCGGTCATGGCTGCCTTGCCAATCTCCGCAGAAATGTTGAATTGGGGATATAAATTGGCTGTCGCCACATCCGCCTGGGCAGCAGCAACCTTGATCTCCGCTGTTGCCGCCTGGATATCCGGACGATTTTCAGCCAGTGCCGAGGGAATGGTCGTGGGCAAGCGGGCTGGTAAATGCAGGCTTTGCAGAGCAGGAATGCTGAGGGCCACATTCGGCGTTTGCCCCAACAACGCCGCCAGGGCGTGGCGGGCCGCCGCCAGATCTGCCGCAAGAGGGGCAATGCGGGCACGCGCAGCGGCCGTCATGGCCGCCTGCTGTTCTACATTCTGCAGATTCTGATCACCCAGCTTATATTCCTGCTGCAACAGTTTCAGCAAATGAGCATCCGCTTTGGCAATCTGCCGGGCTGAATGCAACTGGGCGCGAGCGGCGGCACCACTGATGACAGCCCGACTGACGTCTGCGGCGAGAAACACTTCACTCTGATGCAGATTGGCCTTGGTCACCGCCGCCTGTGCCCGGGCTGCATGGACCAGATCTTTCTGCCGGCCAAACACATCCGGGTTATAGCTGACGTCAATGGTGCCCAGAAAAAGGCTGTAGAGATTGCCCGGAATACGGTAACTTTGTCCGCCGTCGGCACCTGTCCGCAAGGCCCGCGCGCGACTGATTCCCGCGTTTGCCGAAACCTGTGGAGCCAAGCCCCCCTGCGCAGCCACCATCAGCGCCTGCTGCCTTGCCAAAGCCGCATGGGCTGCCTGCAAATCCGGATTAGCCTGCATGGCCTGCTGGATATAGTTGTTGAGCGGTTTTGAGTGAAACAACAACCACCAGGAACGCGCCTGCTGCTGCGTCCACTGGACTTTTTGCTCGTCTGCCGGCAAAGCAGCGGGACGGGCATTATAAGATGGCGGCGTACGCATCTTCGGTACGGACCAATGGGGGCCCACCGCACAACCCGCCAAACCGATCATCAAACCCGAGCCCAACAATATGGCGATGCCCCGCCTGCGTCTTCGGGGTCCCGGCCAGCGCCGGGCTGCCGCATTTTCCTGTGCCATGCATTATCCTTGTTCAGGTCCAATGGAAGTTCAGGAAAAGCATAACGGGGTGGCCTGTAACAATCGTGCGCAGACAGCGCTCTGACATGTAACAAAGTGTCTGTTTATTTCCGGAGTACCCCACTTGTTACATTTACGTTTGGTCTATCCGCATCCGGGGAGTACAGTACAATGCATGGAAAACAAAGCGCGAATTTTAGTGATTGATGATGACTTGCGACTGCGCAGCCTGGTGGAATCCCACCTGAAAAGGTATGGATTTGTGGTTCAGGGCATGGGTGATGGTCGCCAGATTGAAGCCAGCCTTGCAGAAAACCCGGTAGATCTCATTATTCTCGACCTGGGTCTTCCCCATGAAGATGGCCTGCAGATATGCCGACGCCTGCGCCAGCAGCACGACGTGCCGATTCTCATGCTCACCGCTCGGGGTGACGAAGTCGACCGGATTTTAGGCCTGGAAATGGGTGCCGACGATTATCTGGCCAAACCCTTTCATCCCCGTGAGCTGGTTGCCCGTATCCAGGCCATTTTGCGCCGGGTCCGGGGCAGTGCGCCCAGAACCTCAGGGGTCACCGCCAGTTTTGAAAAGGGTCCGTTTCGGGTGGACATGAGTCGCCAGGAAATTCATCTTCATGACCAGCTCATCTCCCTGACCAGCGCTGAATTTTTAACCCTGGCCACCCTCATTCAGCATGAAGGACAGGCACTGACCCGTGAAAAACTGATGTGGTTGACACGTGGCCGCCAGCTGGAAGCCGATGACCGCAGTATCGATATGCAGATATCGCGGCTCCGCCGCCTGCTCGACAAAGGCCCTGGTCGCCCCCGGCACATTCGTACGGTCTGGGGACACGGCTACCTCTTCGTGGCCGAACCCTGAACATCCGTACATTTTGGCCCCGCAGTACACTGGGGCGGACCCTGCTGCTACTCGGCCTGCTGCTGCTTGGCACCCAAGCCGCTGTTTACGTTCTTTTTCATCAGTATGTGATGAATCCAGCCGCCGAACGCTTTGCCGAGTTTCTGCTGCAAACCGACCACGCACTGATCAGTAGCGGGGCACAATATGCCCCCAACGGAAACCTGCAATGGCGACCTGCCAGTGCCAAACCGGGCAAAATTCCAGATAAGTACTTCATGGACAAGACCGCTCACTATGTCGAGCAGCAGGTACCGGGGGCCAGACTCCGCGTAGGTTTGGATGAGGGTACTACTACCTGGATGTGGATACGCGGCGGCCCTCACCAGCCCTGGCTGGGCATGCCGGTATCGCCTATGAACTTTGGTGGGCAGGGATTCATGTTCATGCGTCTTGGAGTCATTGCGCTGGTGACCTTGCTGGGGGCCTGGCTGATTGTCCGCCAGATTAACCGCCCCCTGGCCCGCCTGGCCGCTGAAGCTCCACGCATTGGCCTTGGTGATACCCCCGACACCCTGCAACTCATCGGTGGTCCCCTGGAAGTACAGCACCTGACTCAGGCCATTACCGGTATGGCCAATGATCTGCATCGTCTTCATGAAGAGCGCACCCTGCTGCTCACGGGCATTTCCCACGAGCTTCGGACGCCGCTGTCCCGACTGCTTTTGACCCTGCACTTGCCCGATTCAGATTTTCTGGAACAAAAATCCGCCATGTGTGTGGATGTCAACGAAATGGACGAAACCATCGACAAGTTTCTGACTCTCGTGCGCAGCGGGGATCAGGAAAAAGCCGTTGTCGTCAACGTGCGGGACTGGCTGGAGGAAATGCAGGAAATTGCCAGGGAACGCTATGGGCTGGACATCAGCGTTGCGGAAAATCATTCTGGTGATAGTGCAAATTCTTTTCGATGTCGCCCCCTGGCGCTGGAGCGGGTGTTTCGGATTATTTTCGACAATACGCGCCGTTACGGCGACGGCAGCCTGCAGATTCGGGTTCTCAGTCATCCCGGGCACACGGAAATACAACTGCGGGATTACGGCTCCGGAGTTTCTGCAGCGCATCTCCTGGCCATGAATCAGGGCACACTTCCGCGCCAAACCGGCCACGGTGCGGGTATTGGAATACGCATCTGCAAGCGCATCATGGACTTGCACGGCGGGACCATACGTTTTGAGAATGCCGCAGAGGGAGGGCTGGTAGTCAGGCTACAATTTCCAGTCATTGCGCCTCTCAGGACTTGACAACTTTCTATTAAACAGGAATCATTCGCAAACCAAAAACGTAAATACGGATTATTCTTAATAATGACTGCAAACAACTCCACAATGCCTCAGCGCCACTCCCGCTGGTCTGTTTTTCTGATTGTACTTGGCCCCGGCCTGGTCGTCATGCTCGCCGATACTGATGTCGGCAGCATTATCACCGCCGCCCAAAGTGGCGCGCAGTGGGGCTTCAAACTGCTGCTGCTGCAATTTATTCTCATGCCGATTCTCTACATCGTGCAGGAACTCACCGTACGCCTGGGAATTTTCACCGGCAAGGGGCACGGTGAACTGATTCGTGAAACCTTTGGCACCGGCTGGGCTTATTTGTCAGTAGCCGGACTGAGCATCGCCACTACCGGTGCTCTGCTGACCGAGTTTTCGGGGGTTGCAGGGGTGAGTCATCTATATGGATTACCGCGTGCCGTGGGTGTCATTCTCGCCGCAGCCACCTTACTGACCATTGTCTGGACCGGCTCCTACCGGCGCGTAGAGCGCATTGCCCTGATCATGGGCCTGTTTGAACTGGTCTTTTTCGGGATCGCCTGGGTCTCTCACCCCGATCTTCAGGATATTCTCCACGGCCTGACCCATGCACCCATTACTGATAAGAATTACATGATGCTGGTAGCCGCCAACATCGGTGCTGTCATCATGCCCTGGATGGTATTTTATCAGCAGTCCGCCGTTGCCGATAAGGGGCTCCATCCTGAGAACTATCGGCATGCCCGTTGGGATACAGCCATTGGTGCCGTCCTTACCCAGGCCATCATGGCCGCCGTGCTGATTGCCACAGCGGCCACTATCGGCCGCCTCAATCCCAACGCGCCCCTGAATACCGTCCATCAACTCTCCGAGGCCATCACCCCGTACCTGGGAGACACCTGGGGACGCCTGGTGTTTTCCCTGGGTATTCTGGGGGCCGGCATGGTCGCAGCCATTGTTGCCTCACTGGCCGGAGCCTGGGGCTGGGGAGAAGTCACCGGATTCCGCCACTCCCTCGAACACCACCCCAAAGACGCGCCCTGGTTTTACGGAATCTATACCGCCATCATCATCGCCGGTGCCGTGGCCGTGATCAGCATACCCGACCTGGTCAGCCTGGATATTGGTGTGGAAGTCATGAACGCCCTGCTGCTGCCCCTAGTTCTTGGTTTCCTGGTCGCTCTGGCAATGAAAGCACTCCCCGCTGAGCATCGCCTGCGTGGCCCATACCTTTGGCTGGTTCTTTTTGTGGTCATTCTGTCTGCCGGGCTGGGTGTCTATGGCGGCTTGACCAGCATTCCCGGCCTCTGACCGACCAGCGTTCAGGAGAATCCTCTTCCTAGCACCCGTTGTCATAAAACTGTCACATTCGAGGCGTACACTACGCTCCATAAATAGATGGAGATAATTGTCATGCCTCGAAACAAGCTGATTGTAGCCGTACAATGATGAATACCCTTGTAATTAAACAAACTACACATCTACTAACGTTCCATGGTTGCTGAACTGCAGGTAAAAAACCGGCCGGCAATCGCGGCGGTGCCCAACGAACCGGCGCTTTCGGTGCAGGGACTGAATGTGCGCTTTGGCGCCCAGACGGTCTTGAGTAACGTCCAGATGGATCTTGAAGATGGTCGTTACGCCTGCCTGCTGGGTGAATCAGGATCAGGTAAAAGCACCTTGCTGGCGGCCATTGCCGGACTCATCAAGCCCCAGGCTGGCAGCATTCGCCTGCGCGGGCAAAATGTATTCACCGCCGGAGGCATGCAGATTTCTCCCGAAAAACGCGGCATTGGTATGGTTTTTCAGGATGCTGCACTTTGGCCCCACCTCCGGGTCATTGATAATGTTCTTTTTCCCCTGCGCGCTCAGGGACTTCCGGTAGATCGCGAGCGGGCCATGCTGCTGCTGGAAAAAATGAACATTCCTGCTACCGCAGCAAAGCGCAAACCCCACGAATTATCGGGTGGGCAACGGCAGCGGGTCGCCATTGCCCGCGCCATCATCGCCCGTCCGCGTCTGGTCTTACTGGATGAACCCTTATCCGCCGTAGATCAGGGGGTTCGCGAAGAAATCCGCTACTTTCTCCGTACCCTGTTTCGTGAAGAAGGCATTGCCGCCCTGCATGTCACCCATGATCCCAGCGAAGCCTTTTATCTGGGCCAACATGTCGGCGTTCTCCACAGCGGTCATCTGGAACAATGGGATCAACCGGAGAAACTGTTCCGTTTCCCGGCTAGTGAAAATGTAGCTCGACTCAGCGGCTCCGTCCGGAGCCTACCCGTAAAGATTATTCAATATCAGGGCGGTAAAGCCGAAGTCGCGTTGGCAAATGGCCAGAAAATATGGGTACCCGGGGCCGATACACTGCGTGAAGGCAAACCTGGTCTTTTGCTGCTGCGCCCCGGAGACATTGACTGCGACGGCCCGGAAGCCGCATTTGCTGGCGAAGCCATTCATTCCCATTGGAGTGATGGTCGCTATCTGGTGCATTTGCAGGCTTTCGGCCAGCACGAATTATTGAGCTACTCCCAGCAAAGCAGTCTGGGTCCGCGCCACTGGCAAATTTACCCAAATCACGGCTGGTGCATTCCTGCCGAAACTTCCGCAACTCAGGAGAAAACCCTATGAAACCCGTAGTCAAACAAGTTACCTTGGCCATCATGAGTCTGGCATTTGCAGGCACTGCTTCTGCCGCCACGCTGACTTTGTACAGTGCTGCGCCAGCTTCTTTAGCCAAGGCTCTGGCGCGCGCATTCAGCAAAAAAACCGGTGATCACGTCGCCGTGTGGACATCCAGCACCGGAAAAGTCATGGCCCGCCTTGCGGCCGAAGCTGACCATCCGCATGCCGATGTGGTCATGGTCGCCGACTGGACAGCCGGCCTGGAACTCGCCAAAGACAAGATGGTGTATGACTATCAACCTGAAAGCATCGACAAAAATCTTTTCCCGGCCATGTAGCTCAAAGGACCCTTCCTGCCCTATGGTGCCGATACGGTTTCCATGGTCATGAACAGCAAAGCCTTGCCTAAGGGCGCGAGCATGCCTACCAGCTGGTTTGATCTGACCGCTCCCGTCTGGAAAAATCACCTCACCGCGCCCAACCCGCTGCTCTCGGGCACGGCTTCGGATTTTGTCATTGCCTTTGTGGATAAATACGGCAACAAGGCCTGGCAATATTTTTCCGACCTGAAAGCCAATGGCACCGTCTGGCCGGGGACTAATCATACCGCACTGATGCCGGTACTTTCCGGTGAACGCAGTGGGATGGTGGAGTGCGTTGGGCATGCCGCCGTGCAGGCCAAGGTACAGGGCAACTCCATTCAGCTGATTTACCCGAAAGAAGGCACCATGCTGATTCCCCGCCCCATCATGATCATGCAGTCGGCGCCGGATAAAAAGCTGGCCGAACAGTTTGTCAATTTCACCATGTCCCCTGCCGGACAAAAACTCGTCGCCAAATATAATCTCTATCCTTCCCTGAATGGCGTTGCCGCCAAACCTGCTCTGGCCAAACTCGGTACTTATCCGGTCATGCAGGTCAACTGGGATCAGGTCGCCGCAACCCGCGCCAGCGTGCTGGCCAAATTCCGCAAGGACATTCTCGGTCAATGATGGGACGCAGCCTGAATCGGCTGCTGGTTTTTGGCATCCTTGGCCTGCTGGTTCTCGCACCACTGGCCACCATCGTTTTCGAGGCGCTGCAGCCCGACGCCAGCCATCATCATGGCATGGCTCTGCTGCAGTTGGGAGTAGACCAGCACTTTATCCACGCCCTGCTGGGTACCGCCGGCATGGCTGCTCTGGCGGTGGTTTTTGCGCTGCCCATCGGGCTGATGCTGGCGTTATTGATGTTTTACGCCCCGCCCAAATTCAGCCTGCTTTGGGAAGGGCTGATTCTTATCCCCTTTTTAATACCACCTTACCTAACTGCCGAGGCCTGGACCTTGCTGGTTGGTCCGGTAGGACTCATTGAACAACTCATCCATGGTCTCGGAACACCCCTGGAAAATTTTTTGTACTCGTTGGCGGGAATGGCTGCGGTAATGGCCCTGCATCTCACCCCGCTGGTGTACATTATTCTGCGCGCAGCTTTACAGAATGGGGATTTCCGCCTGATTCAGGCGGCCCGCGTACATGGGGCAGGACTGTGGCGGGCCTTTCGCGTCGGCGTTTTGCCCCTGGTTTTGCCCGCATTGGCCGCTGCAGGTTTACTGGTTTTCCTGGATACTTCAGCAGAATTTGGTGTTCCGGCCTTGCTGAGTGGCTATGCCGGTGTCACTGTGCTCAGTACCAGCATTGAGGCCGCCACCAATGTCTGGCCCGTCAATTTGCCACGTGCTTCCGCCATCGGTCTGGTATTGTGTACCCTGGGCATTGTCGCCTGGTTTTTTTATCGTCCCCTGGCCAATGAAAACCGTGGACAAATTCACCAGCTTCGCTACCCAAGCCGCTGGTGGTCAATGTTTCCTCTAGCCACTTTTGTGTTGATTGCCATGTTGTTACCCATCGGGGCGGTGCTGGCGGTGTCTTTTGAGAAAGCCCTTACGGTAGGACTGAAATTCAGCAATTTCACCTGGCATCATTACCATCATATTCTCTCTCATCAATCCAGTGCGTTCGGGGCCCTCGAAACCAGCCTGGAACTCGCCGCCCTGGTGGCTTTTGGCACCATGGTAGCTGCCCTGTTGACGGCCAATATTGTCCGCCGTGGTGGTCGTTTTGCTGCTTTTCTGGATTTGCTGGCCACCCTGCCCATGGCCATACCCGGCGTTGTCCTGGCCGTGGGCATGATCCTTTTCTGGAATGCGCCATGGAACCACCTGCCCGTCTTCGGCACTACCGCCATTCTCGGCGTTGCCTATGCCACCACCACCTTTCCTTTTGCCATGCGCTATGCCCGCGCCGGGCTGGCGCAAATACCGCCGCTTTTGGATAACGCCAGCCGGGTACATGGTAGTGGGCCCTTGCGAACTTTCCTGAAAGTGCATATTCCCATCGCCTGGCCCATGCTGATTGGGGGTGCGACCGTAGTATTTGCCCTGTCCATGCGCGAACTGGTGGCCTCGTTGATGCTGCAGCCTGCGGGGGTACAGGTGATTTCCACTTACATTTATGCCAATTTCCGGCAAGGCGTCATTGGTGATGGCATGGCCATGTCGGTCATTGGCGTGCTCAGTTCGGCACTCATCCTGGGAGTAGCCCGGGGACTGTTGCTGCGCCGTTAAATTTTATCGTGTTGCCACTATTACTCGTACTGGAGTCCAGACATGAACAACCGCAAGCTTATTACCACCCTGCTGATTGCTGCTTTAGGTGGCGTCTGCCTGCCCCTCGTAGCTTCTGCCACACCGGCTGAAATCATCCTGCTGCGCCATGGCGAAAAAATGAACCCCTACGCCCTGTCACCCGTGGGTCAGGCCCGCGCAGCGGCCCTCGCCCAGCAGTATCTGGGAAAAAACGCAACCCATAGCCTGCTGCCAACACACGAAAAGCCCGCCGCCCTCATGGCCATCACCCTGCATACTATTGAAACCATGACACCGACAGCGCAGAGCTGGGGGCTTCCGGTGACGGCTTTTACGGTCGTTCCGGAACCAGGTCTGAGCAAACATCAGAAAATGGTGCAGGAAAATCTCCGCACCCGGGAAGCCGTTCACGACATCATGACCAATCCTGCCTATGATCAGAAGGTTGTGGTCATCATGTGGGAACATAAACATATTGCCAATGCCAAGCTGGAAGCCCAGTTTCCTGGGCAACAGATCACTTTCCGGCAATTGCTGCATCTCAACAAATTCAAGAATGTACCGCAAACCTGGCCCAAGAAAACCTTCGACTACTTCTGGATTGTTCGTTACCAACCCGGCGACACAACCCCTGTTTCCTTCAGCATGGAACCGGAAAAGTTTACCGGACAATATGCCCGGTTGCCTGAAAATGCCTGGGGAAAGCCGGAATAGCCTGTCACGGCCTTATGCCAGAGTTCACCGGACTCCTATTGGCGAAAACTTTACAATGTCCGGCCTTTTAAGTAATAACAATAACCATGGACCAGCATTTACTGAAAGGTTTTTTGCTTCATTGCAGCCGTGCCTGTCGGGTTTTGGCTGCCGTTTTTATTTTATCTGCAGGTAACGCGTTGTTACCTGCCCAGGCAGCCATTTACCGTTGGGTGTCTCCCAATGGCACCGTCAGCTATGGTGATCAGCCACCACCAAACGCAGCAAAGCTGCAGTCTCTGCCACCCATTCCTCCGGCACCACCGCCCGTAGCGCATCTGCAAACTCCGCAAAAGGCAGCAACTGTAACCCCATCTTCAGCAGCCAGCGATAAAACCCTGACAGCCATAGAACGCTTGAATCTCCTGGCGGCACTGAATAACTATCAAAACAGCCTGCGACCGCCCCCGGAGCCCGAGCACCATGTTTACATACCGGCCTATATCGGCCCTGCGCCTTTTCCACCGTATCGACCCGGTCGTCCACCCCATTGGCGGCGGCCTCCACCCAGACCTATCCGCCCCCCGAGCAATCGTCCGCCGACCGTTCTTTTGCCACCGCCTGCTCCAGCCTCGGCTTATTCTTCGCCGGTGCTGTTGCCGTAGTCGAGAACGGATGCGGAAACTGTCAACGCTTCCCTTTCACTGACAATCTGCGCGCCATGCTTCCATAGGTAATAAATGACGATGACCCCCATAGGGATGAGCAGGGTCAACACAAAAGTAATAAAAAAGGTGATGATTTTCAGGTTGCGGCCCCATCTGGTGCGCGCCGTACCAATGGCCAATGCCACACTTCTCAGTTCTTTTCCGTCGGAATTTTCTACGCTCACGAGCACTCCTGTTGTTGGCTACCGGAACACGAGGGCTCATGTTATTCCTGCGGAATAAGCAAAACAATTCCCGTTGGGACGACGTCAATCGCGTTCAGCGTGCAAAGACCGACATCCGCAATTTCAGTGCGCCTTGCGCAAAGTCAGATTAATGCGCCGTGCACCCACGAGAGGGTGTTCTCCCGGCTTGATCGGAGCAACACCATGATAGCGCAGGCGGGCAGGACCGCCCCAGACCAACACATCACCATGCTCTACAAAAATACGTTTCACCTTATCCCGGCGTTGCGCACCGCCAAACAGAAAAGTGGCTGGCAAACCCAGAGAAATGGAAACAATGGGCGCATCCATGTCCTGCTCGTCCCTATCCTGATGTAAAGACATCCGCGCTCCCGGAACATACACATTCACCAGACAGGCATCTGGCGTGAAACCGGCAAAACCCGCTTTTTTTGACGCAGCTTGAGCCAAATTCAAAATAATGGCGGGAATTTCCGGCCAAGGTTCCGCATTTTCTGGATCTTTGGACACATATCGATAACCCTGCCTGTCCGACACCCAACCCCATGAGCCGAAATTACTCATGGCAACGGACATTGTTTTTCCACCGGGCGTACCCATCTGCCGCAGTGCCGACTGCATCAACCCCTGTTGCACCGCATGAATCAGGGATTCGGCGTCGGCTAAGGCCCACCCCCTCAGAATCGTGGCCCCTTCTTCAAGCGATTCCACCGCCGGAGCAGGCAAGGGAAAGTTTTCAAAAAGATCTGCCGTCACAGCACCCCCTCCCGCCAGCTCTGCGTAACTATCGAGCCATATTGATCTTTCGGTCTAAGCTACCGCCGGACCGCGCACCGACATGCTGGAATCCAGTCTCTGACAAATGTGTCGGGTCGCATAAATGGCAAAACGCTCATTGCCATCCACCACAAACTGGCGAGCGGCATCAATCAGCGCCAGGTTACCTGCTTCAATAAAATCAATCAAAGCGTGCGGTGTTTGATCGTGATAGCTCCGTGCAATACGTAACACCAATCGTAAATGCATTTCGAGTAATTCATGCCAGGCTTCACGATCATTGTGCTGAATTCTTTTAAGCAGATGTTCTTCTTCCAATGCAGTCAAAAGTTCATGATAAGCAATCTCCTGCAAATAGGCGTTGATACGATGACTGGATAGGGCAGTTTCTGCACGAACCTGACCATGTTGAGAATGTGTCCGACGTACTGTAACGGAGAGTGTATCGGCTGAGGGCGCTAAACTTTCTGTGGACATGGAAATATTTTCCCTATATTTGTAAAGTGCGATATAGGGTTTAAACATACGGATACACCAGACATCATAGCAAATGTATTTTATTGGTAACTTTATCGGAGAAATCGATAATGGCAGATGACGAACAACTTCTTTCCCTACTGGCCATAGCCGAGCACGGTAGCATCAGTGCGGCCGCCGAGCATTTACATCGGGGCCAATCGGCCATTTCCGAACGCCTGAGAAAACTGACCGAACTGGTCGGAGAGCCTCTTTATACGCGTGAAATCAATGGGGTAAAGCTCACTCAGGCGGGGGCCGTGCTCATTCCCGACATTGAACGCCTACGCCGCGTCCTGCGCGATATTGACAGTATTATCAGGCGTCGTCAGCGCCTCATGGAAGGAGAACTCAATATTGTTTCTACCAGCCTCATTGCCAATTATTATTTACCCCCTTTTCTAACCCGATTCAGACAGCAATATCCGGGGATCAATCTCTACATCAAAAGTGGCGAACGATACTGGAAAGATGCAGCGGCGGGGGAAGTGGATGTGTTTTTTTATGAAGGCGACAGTGACCTCCCGGAACTTCCTGATTATTTTGAAAGCGTACCCTGGCAGGATAATGAAATTGTCATTGTCACTCCCTTGCAGCATCCTCTAGCCGGACGCCAAAATGTTTCCTTTGAGGAGTTGGAAAGTTATCCCATTATTTGGCGCGAACCGGGTTCTGCTGTACGCGGCGCCATAGAAAAGGAATTTCGCCGCCGTGGCATCGTCCCCAGGCATTTTATCGAAGTAGCCGATATTGAATCGGTAGGCACGATGATCAATGCCAACCTGGGCATCGGCTTCATGAGCAAAAGAGTGTTAGACAAACGCTCCGACTGGCAGGTAGCTACCGCCACGCTGGAAAGCCACCAGATGGTCTGCCTGAATTTCATGGCCGCACCACAACCCGACCGGCGCTCGATAATGCTCCAGAAATTTCTTGAGATGATCGAAAACCCTGAGAATTTAACCTGAGCAAAAGACTGGGAAAACCTGATTGCCGCCAAAGGTAATGCAGAAAAAGCCGACGCATGGGTTAGAGCGCGCTTGCATGAAGCGGAGAATTTAAGCACCGGCGCACAAAAAGCGTATTTGCGCATCATGACCAGAAATTTGCCCTGAAATGCCGGAGTATCTGCTTTCCTGAAGGGTTTTTGTGCGTCATGGTCAGCCAGCAGGGCAGTCACCCCGTTAGCTGCTTCAGGCACGATAGAGACAGGAAATGCTATACTGGGGCGAGTTCGCCGGGCTTACAGCTTCGGATGCAACACCAACCTTCAGTCAAGGAGTTGATTTGTCCAGTTCAGTCCCTTCCCGCCTAAATTCCGTCAGCCATGCCCTCTGGCCCAATTTTTTTATTACCGGAACAGTGAAAGGTGGCACCACCTCTATGTATCGTCACCTTCGCGGGCATCCCGAGGTATTTTTACCGGCCTTTAAAGAACCACACTATTTTGCCCGGATTCAGCCCAAGCCAGAACAACGGCATCTCATTGAACACATTAGTGAAGAACATGCCTACCTGCATCTTTACGAAAATGCCGGAGACTTTCCGGCCATTGGTGATGCCAGCACTTCCAACCTCTGGTATCCGGAAGCTCCAGCACGCATTCATGACGTCGCCCCCGATGCCCGTATTATCATTTTATTGCGCGACCCGGTCAGCCGCGCCCACTCCCACTACCTGATGGATTTTCGTGAGGGTCTTGTGGATCTTCCTTTTTCAGTAGAGTTACTCCAGGGGGATTTTGCGCAAAGTGAAAAAGGCTGGGGTGTGTCCCGACTGTATGTGGATCTTGGCTTATATCACGATCAGGTGCAGCGCTATCTGCAAATTTTTGGTGAGGATCAGGTACTGGTCCTGCAATTTGACGATCTGGTGAATGCGCCTGAACAGACTCTAAAGCGCGTAGCTGCTCACTTGCATATTGACCCTGCACCCTTTCAGGAAATGGATGTAGACCAGGTGCACAATGGCTTCAAGGCCCCCCGGGGGAACTGGTCGCGGCGTTGCGCATCCAGTCCGCTAGCCCGCTGGATTGGTTATCATCTGATGCCCAGAAAGCTGCAATGGTGGCTATATCAGAATCTGATCCTGAAAGCCGCTTCCAAACCGCAGATAGATCCGGCTGCACGTCAGTATCTGGAACAAATTTACGCACCGGATATTGAAAAACTGGAAACCTTATTGGGACAAAAGATGCCAGCGCTGCGCTCTTCCTGGTAAAAATCAGTCACTCCAGCCATACTTTTTGAAAATAGCCGCACCCTTCCTGGAAAGGAGGAAGTGATAAAAAGCCTGCGCCTCATGATTATTTTTGCCCTGTTTAGTGAGCGAAATGTCCATGTCACGGTAGAGAATATGACGCGGGCCCAGAGGCACCAAATCGGCGACCTGCGGATGTGCAATCTGCCAGATGTTGTAGATAATCCAGGCGTCAGGGGGGTTGGTCCCCGTCCAGCGTTGCAGAGCTTCCGCACTGTTGGGGGCAAAATAAACGATGTTGGCGCGCAGGCGCCGAATAGTATTCAGGTTACCATTCTTGCCAGCAATATCCTCCCACAGACCTGTTTGCCCTGCGCCCTGTACCACCATCACCCTCACTCCCGGTTTTAGGAGATCCCGAAAGTTTTTGATGTGCAGCGGGTTACCCGGATGGACGAGGATGGCCGCTGGTCGTAAATAAGCGGGGATAATGGTTTTTACGTCCACAAGGTCGGGAAGTCTCTGCAAATAGCTGGTCATCATGTTCTCAGATCCGCTATAGATGAGATCGCCGTTAGCCATGGCCTGATCCCGCCATTTCTCAATGGGACCCGCCTCAACCAGTATCTTGATCCGGTGACTCTTGGAGAACGCCTGCGCGGCCATCTTCATGGCAGGTAATGGTCCACCTGGACCATAAACATGCAATTCCAGCTGTTTCGCCCAAGCCGAACTGCTGGTAAACAGTAAACCTACACAGCCAATAATATAAAAGCATTTCAAAAACAATCCACGAAATCCATGATGACCACAATTCATATTTTTTCCTCTTTCAGAAGGCAACTTAGATAAACAGCGCCAGCACGCATATCATCTAACAAAAGGGGACCAAAACCGGGAAACCAAAAAATTGCGGGATTGCTTTATTTTGCAGCATATTGTTTTTAATGGTGGGAACGGCGGGATTCGAACCCGCGACCCACGGCTTAAAAGGCCGCTGCTCTACCGACTGAGCTACATTCCCATACATACGCAAATGACACCAGAACAGCGTCAAGGCCGCGTATTATCAGCGGTGGAGCAGCTTCGGTCAAGTCAAGGATTATCCAGCGCGAAATGCCCTGAGAATTCGGCATGATCCAGCACATGCCCCAAACTGTGCATTTCACGGGCACGCGGATCTGCTGCAGGGGGCGGGCCAAGCTGGTCGGCGTCATGGCCTGGCGTATGCAATCTCGCCTTTACCGCCTCCCAATCAGCCCCTTCGGCCAGACCCAGTGTGGCTTTGTCCGTCGCCAGAAGCAGGAAATCATAATGCTGCAACTGGTGATCAGCCGCTGCCTCAGGGGGGCGATAACCCAAGGTTCCGAAGCTGTTGCGTCCGGTGAGGATGCCATCAGGGAGAGGACCCCCCTCGTGTAAACCTTCGATCGTTGGAGAAATATCGTAGAGCAACCAATGTACCCGTTGCCCCGACTCCGCTTCCCGATGTTCCATGAGCAACACCAGACTCTTGGTGTTGGGGGGAAGATGTTGCCAAAAAATGGACGGGGTCCTGCCTTCACCGGGATGCGCGAAACGTTTGGGAATCCAGTCTTCTGGATCAATTCCGGTACTGAATACTTTCATTTCTGCTGCCATGTCTGCCTCCTCACTGACGTGCGGGCTGCTGGCCAAAACATCGACAAACGGTGCAATCACTTCGCCCGCAAAAAAACAACCAACTTTTATAACGATAGCAGAAAATGAGCACTCGCGATGGCCGCAGGGCAAGTCATGGTGCAGATCAAACACCAAGCTCTGGACAATGAATTGGGGTCAGGGGAGCTCCATGCCCATCAGATCATCCCAGTTTTCCCGTCGCCGAATGAGGCGATGTTGATGACCATGGACCAGCACCTCCGGGGGCCGGGGCCGGGTATTGTAGTTGCCACTCATGGCAAAACCATACGCACCGGCACCCATAATGGCCAACAACTGTCCTGCCTCCGCCCGAACGGGGCGGTTCTTAGCGATGAAGTCGCCGCTTTCGCAGATCGGCCCAACCACATCCATGACCTGCCCGGCTGCCGCATCCTGGCGGAGTGGCAAAATATCGTGCCAGGCCCCATAAAGAGCGGGGCGCAACAAATCATTCATGGCGGCATCCACCACACAAAACTGCTTGCTGCCATTATCCTTGAGGTATTCCACCCGGGTCAGCAGAACCCCTGCATTCCCCACCAGGGCCCGGCCCAGCTCTACCGCCCTCTTGACGGCCAGGCCCTGTAAGGCCTGGTTGAGAACCTCCGCATAATCCGCAGGACTGGGCGGGTTCTCATCGTGATAACGAATACCCACCCCACCCCCGAGATCCAGATGCTCCAGGGTAAGGCCCTGGGCAGAGAGGTCTGCATAGAGGGCACGCACCCGCGTCACCGCTTCGCCGAGGGGCGCAAGATTAAGCAATTGAGATCCGATATGACAGGCTATGCCCTTGAGCTCCAGAGCAGGATGTTTTGCGGCCTCCAGGTAGAGAGTCCGCGCAGCATCCATGGGGATCCCGAACTTGCTTTCCTTAAGGCCGGTGGCAATGTACGCATGAGTGCCGGGGTCTACATCCGGATTCACGCGCAGGGCAATGGGCGCGCGCAGGCCCATATCAGCAGCAATATCGGCAATCCGCCACAACTCTGCAGCAGACTCCACATTGAGACAGGCAATGCCGGCAGACAGGGCGGCACGAATTTCATCAGCAGACTTACCTACGCCCGAAAAAATGATTTTCTCCGCTGCACCTCCCGCCCGTAGCACCCGTTCCAGTTCTCCACCCGAAACAATGTCAAAACCGGCACCCATTTCAGCAAATAAACGCAGCACCGCCAGATTGCTGTTGGCCTTGACGGCATAACACACCTGCGTGCCGTCACCCAGTGCGTTACTGAAGGAATGGTAGCGTTCGCGTAGCGCCGCCCCGGAATACACGTAGCAGGGCGTATCATAATGCCGGGCGAGGGTGGCGAGAGATAAATCCTCGCAGTACAAGTCTCCCTGATGGTAATGGAAGGGATTCATGGCCGCGCAGCACTCCCCGTGGCACTGCTGGTCGGGCTGATTGGTGCTGGCGCGACAGCAGTATTGGCGGCAGGATGTGCCGGGGGAGCTGGCGGCAGGCTCAGTGGCGTCTTCCGTCCACAGCCCGCCAGACCGAGGACCAACACACCGGCGAAGACCACAGCAGCCAGGGATTTCATGCAGACTGCTCCTCAGCCAGGCGCGCACGGGCACGGGCGATAGCCGCCCGCACCTGATCAGGGGCGGTTCCACCGAGATGATTACGGGCCGCGAGCGAACCCTCCAGGGTCAGCACCTGATAAACCTCTTCGGTAATAAGCGGGGACAGGGCCTGCAAGTCAGGCAAAGGCATGGCTTCCAGGCCTATATTGCGGTCCTGGGCGAGACGCACGGCTTTACCCACCACCGCATGCGCATCACGGAAAGGCAAACCTTTACGCACCAGGTAATCGGCCAGATCCGTAGCCGTGGCATAACCGCGTTCAGCCTGGGCGCGCATGACTGCGGGGCGGGTTTTCAGACCCGGCAACATGCGACCCATGATTTCGACACTGGCCCGCACCTGATCCAGCGCATCAAAAAAAGTTTCCTTGTCTTCCTGATTGTCCCGATTGTAAGTCAGGGGCTGGCCCTTCATCAGCACCAGCATGGCGACCAGATCACCGACTACCCGACCGCTTTTGCCACGAATGATTTCCGCCACATCCGGATTTTTCTTCTGGGGCATAATGCTGGAACCCGTACAAAAACTGTCCGGGAGATCAATGAAACCAAAAGGTGCGGACATCCACAAAATCAATTCTTCGCATAAACGCGATAAATGGACAGCAATCATGGCCAGATCAGCCAGCACTTCCATGACAAAATCCCGGTCGGAAACGGCGTCCAGGCTGTTTTCCGCGACGGCATCAAAACCCAGTTGCCGCGCCACATCCCAACGATCAATCGGGAAAGTGGTACCTGCCAGAGCCGCTGCACCCAGAGGCAGTACATTAACTCGTTTGCGGGCGTCCTGGAGACGCTGGGCATCGCGCTGAAACATTTCAACATAGGCCATGCAATGGTGGCCGAAGCTGACCGGCTGCGCCACCTGCATATGGGTCAGGCCGGGCAGGATGGTTTCCACCTCGCGCTCGGCCAGGTCCACAAATACTCCCTGCAGATGGCGCAAAGCGGCGACCAGATCATCCACACAGGAGCGGGTATAGAGGCGCAGATCGGTGGCCACCTGATCATTGCGGGAACGGCCCGTGTGCAGCTTTTTCCCTACGTCCCCGATGATTTCGGTCAAACGGGATTCAACATGCATGTGAATATCTTCGAGGCTGTCGACAAATGGCAGGCGCTGTTCGGCAATTTCCTGCTCCACCTGCTGCAGTCCGGCGACAATGGCTTCCACCTCGCTGGCGGTCAGCACGCCAACCCGCCCCAACATGCGGGCATGGGCTTGCGAACCTCGGATATCCTCCGCATATAACCGGCTGTCCACCTGAATGGATGCCGTGAAGGCTTCCACCAAACTATCCGTATCTGCAGCGAAGCGCCCGCCCCACATTTTTTCACTCATGCCTGCACCTCCTTTCTGCCCGCGACTATAACGAAAACCTCAGCGCTTACGCCAGCATTAACCCATGCTTCCCGATAAAAACGGCAGTTGGCCCGGAGGCTTTGCAGCAACTTTGGCAAAACAGCCGATGCCTTGCTACAGTTAGCCTGCTGAACACCGGGAGGGACCGAAGCAATGAAGCAAGAGCAATCATCCCAAAGCTGGCGCTGGCTGATCGTGGTCATTATTGTGCTGCTGATCGCCGTTTTGGCTTTTTTCTTTTGGCAGCATAAGCAATCGGTCCAACGGACCCAAAAAGCAGCTGAAGCGGCGGCCGCCGTAAAACTCGCGGCACCAACAGTGTCTACAGTGTCCGTGGCCGACTTTCCGGTGGGAAAAACCATTTCTCAGGAAGGCTCTCTGCAAGGCCCCCTCAGTGGCAAATGCGGCAATATTGCCTGGCACGATCTCAGCCCTGCCGCCGAAGCCAATCTCCGCAAGTTGTGCCCGGCGCAAAAGCCGACACCCTGAACGGATCGGTTCAGTAAGGCTGACGCAAGGGCAGGACCAGTTCGGCCACCAGGCCGCCATCAGGGGCATTGTACAAATTCAACTGCCCGTTATGGTAGGCCATGACCCGTTCGACTATGGCCAGGCCCAGACCAATCCCACCGCCCTTACCCGCCTGGGCGAAAGGGGCCCGTACACTTTGTAGCTGGGATTCGGCAATCCCTGGACCATGATCCCGCACCCGGATCAGCATCTGCTGGCCGACTTTTTCGGCATAAATATCTACGGGTCCCTCACCGTGCACCTGGGCATTATCAATCAGATTTTGCAGGGCGCGCGCCAAACCGACCTCCTGGATGGCCAATTTCGGCAAAGGACCAGGCGCAGGATGCCAGCGCACTTCAGCCTGCTGACGCAGCACCAGTTGCTGCAACCAGCTCCCGATATCGGTTTCCACCAGCAGCTCGCGTTCGCCGCTACGCGCATACCCCATGAACTGATGGATGACTTTGTCCATTTCCTGAATATTGTCGATGATTTCCTGCCGGGCTTCTTCCTCAGCTGGCAGAAACTCCGCACTTAAACGCATCCGCGTCAGAGGCGTCCGCAAATCATGGGAAACTCCCACCAGAACCATTTCCCGCTCTCGCCACAAACGCTGCAGGTCCCGCAGGGTCTGATTGAATCTTTCCGCCAGACGCCGTAAATCCGCAGGCCCTGCTTCCGGCAAATCCCCCAGGGTATCCCCGCTGCGCAAGCGATCTACGCCCTGCATCAAACGCGTCAGGGGGCGGGTAACCTGGCGTACCACCAAATACGCGCCCAACCAGGACAAGAGCAGAATAGCGGCAAGCTTGAACCAGGGCAGAGGTAAGCCTGCCGGACGTGGCATCGGCATGGCCAGGGCCAGGGCCGCACCGGGGTGCGTCTGCAACCACAAGGTCCCGGAGCGCGGATCAAAACGCAACTGGGCGTCCGGCCAGCCCATCTGCCGGAGTTGCTGCAGGGCATTGACCAAGGGAGGAATTCGGGGATTGCGCCCGCTCATCGCGCTGGCCGGCAACACCTGCAAACCTTGCCGGGACAAAATCGGCTGAATGGCGGTCCGCTGGGCAGGACTGAGGGTTTCGCTGAGGGTCAGAACCTGCGCCCAATTCTGAGCCATATGCTCGGCCTGGGGATTAGCCTGATAAATATTAAAAAACCAGTAAACCGCTAACTGACTCAGAAAGAGCAATCCGGCAATAATCAGAAACATCCGGTTAAACAGAGTATCCGGCCACCAGAATTGATTTTTTTTCATAATCCTTCATCCCAATGCACTTTTTGACGAGGACATTCTGAACCAACAGAACGCGATGTCGGAGAAGCACCGCCCCGGCCTTGCCCAAAATGCCCTCGTCAAAAATAACCCTTTAACCTAAAAACGGCAGTTGCCGTGGGTGCTTTGCAGCGACTTTTGTTTCGAGCCGTTGTTGTTCTTGGCGAAATCCTGCGCCCGTCAGGAGAGCTGTTTGAGCCCGCAGGGCGAGTTCTCTCCTGACAGCAGGATGAGCCTTAGAACAACAGGCGAGGAACAACGGAGCAAAAAGCACCCACGGCAACTGCCGTTTTTAGGTTTAACCTGGGGGTGCTAGGTTTCATCCGGCTCTGCAGCAGCATTGCCACCATCGGGCACCAGCACATAGCCGCGTCCCCACACGGTTTGTATATAACGCGGATCACCCGGATCTGTTTCGACAATGCGCCGCAACCGGGAAATAAACACATCGACGCCCCGCGATCCCGCAGTGACTTCTTCATTCCCATGACTCATGGCCAGCAGACGCTCTCTGGACAAGGGTTGCCAGGCGTGACTGGCGAGGGCATGTAAAATGGAAAACTCACTATCGGTCAGGGAGATTTTTTCCGCTCCCCGCCACAAGCTGCGCGTATCCAGAGCCAGACGAAAGGGGCCGAATTCTATGGCCCCAGGCGCCGGATCCACCGTCCGGATTTCCTGACTACGCCGCAACACCGCCCGAATACGGGCCGTCAGTTCACGGGGTTCAAAAGGCTTGGGCAAATAATCATCGGCGCCCACATCCAGCCCCTCTACCCGGTCACTGAGGTCGCCCCGTGCCGTGAGCATGATAATTGGCAGATGAGGTTCCTGCGCACGCAGGCGACGACAGATGCTGAAACCATCTTCGCCGGGCATCATGACATCCAGAAGCAGCAAATCGTAATATTCCCGCTCCAGATGCCGGTCCATCTGTACCCCGGACCCCACTGCCTGAACGGCAAAACCCTGCCCTTCCAAATAGCGGACCAGCATGGTCCGCACTCTGGGATCATCATCGACCAGCAGTATCTTGCCGTTCTCAGCCATTTTATTTACCCCAGGGTCCTGGACGATGGCCCTTGTGCTCCGCCATCTTCAAGACGGTCTGCCATTGTACCGGGGTCAGGATTTTGTGCAGGTACTGGACCTGCGCAATACCCCGATCCAGCATCATTTCATGATCCTTGACCACAGCCGCTTTCAGGGGTGCCAGTGCGGCCCCCGATTCACCGTTGAGGAGAGCATCGCGCAATGCCTTGTTATGCGCCATCATGCCCTGACGCCAGGCCGGAAAATCCTTACGCTGGGTGTTCCGCCAATTTTTCAGATCACTCTCCTGTGCCGGGGTCAATTTCAGGTCAATCGCGTGTCGCCAGACAATAGGCATCAACATGGGAACGGGCATATTCTGCATCCAGGGGCCACGCATGGGTCCATGCTGCCAGGGTCCGTGATGGCCATGCATCATCCCCGGTTCCATGGGGCCATGTCCGGCCATGGGCGGCGGGGGTGCATCTTCGGCAAATGCCGGCAAAGCAGTCATACCGAATGCGGCAATCATCAAACCGGATACTGCATATTTCAGTTTCGACATTGTATTGCTCCTCGTCTCTCAGGGGGAAAAGGTTCGTCCCTTTCCGTGGAATACACGTTAACGGCTTGCCCCCTCTGTTGCCAGCGACAAATTGTCAATAATTGTGAATAAGGCACCGAATCCATTCACACTTTGCAACAATTTTGCACAAAAACCTACTTCCCTCCCTGACGCTTTTTCAGGAGAATGCAGGCTCCACGAATGAGGAGCTTGAGCGTGCCCCATAAAGTGCTAAGCGCCGTCACTGGCGTCTTGTTGGCGGTCACCGGACTGACTCAGGCGGATGCCGGGGTGATGGGCTGGTTGGCAGATCCCTTTGATACCGATGGCGGAATCAGCCAGCAACCCGGACAGCCGTGGACCGGCCCCAGTAAACTGCCGACCATACCCGATGCCCATACGCTTGCTCAGGCTGAACAGGAGCAGGTCTGGAGCCTGCCGCAACTGACCGCCTATGCCCTTGCCCACAATCCGCAAACAGCAGCCGCCTGGGACTCCCTGCGTGCCGAAGCAGCAGGAGTGGGTGTAGCAGAAAGTGCCTGGTTGCCGACTCTAACCCTCAGCACTTCGGCTTCACGTCGCCAGTCGGCTTCTACGGCGGGCTTTACCGTACCCGCGCGCAACAGCGTCAATCCGAATCTGACCCTCAGCTACACCCTCTGGGACTTTGGCCTGCGCTCCGCCAAAACCGATGCGGCAAAAGCCCAGGAATGGGTAGCCGGCTTCACCCAGAATCAGGAAATCCAATCTGTGGCCTTCAGCGTGGCCCAGGCCTATTATCAGGTGCTCGGCAACCAGTCCCTGCTTCTTGCCGATGAAAAAACCGTTGCCGAAAATCAGAAAAACCTGGAAGCCGCAGAAGTTATGCACCGCGCCGGTCAAGCAACAGTTGGAGCCTTGTATCAGGCGCGGGCGGCCATGGCTCAGTCACAATCCACCCTTGCCGCCCAACAGCAGACCCTGCGTAGCAGTCAGGGCGTATTGGCCAGCACCCTCGGCCTGAGCCCCAAAACCGTTCTGAAAATTCACCCGCTGCAACTCAATCAAACACCCCCGCAACTGCACGATGCGGCAGACACCCTGATGCAATCCGCACTAAGCGCCAACCCGGCCTTGCAGGAAGCACGAGCCCAGGTGGCTGCAGCCCAGGCCAATCTGCGGAGTGCTGAGGCCAGCGGCTTGCCCACTCTGGGGGCCAGCAGTTCCTATGGCTACCTGTTTCAGGGTGGCTTTCGGCCCGGCGACACCTGGACCGTTGGTTTTACTCTGACCGTTCCATTGTTTACGGGCTTCAATAACCACTACCAGGTTCGCCAGAACGAGGCCTTGCGTGATCAGGCTGAAGCCAATCTTGCTGGTAGCCGAAACAGCACCGAAAGTACAGTCTGGCAGGATTATCATAATTTTCAGGGTGCGACGGCAGCATGGCCAGGAGCTCGCAGTGGTCTGCAAAACGCCGACAAAGCTCTGGAAGTAGTACAGGCACAATATCGCGTTGGGCAAGCCACCATCCAGGATGTGTTGCTGGCAGAATCCACCCTGGCGCAGGCGCGTTACACCCTCATTCAAAATCTGGTCAGCAGTTACGTGGCACTGGCGCAACTCAGTCAGGCCGTGGGCATGCCTTTGGGAGCACAACAACCGTGATGCGTTATCCCCTTATTTTCCTCTTGACCGCCCTTACCTTGGGTCTGACGGGCTGTCAGGACAAAGCCCGACATGAAATGCCCCCGCTTCAGGTACAGTTGACCAGTCCGACCCGGGAGGATATGACCCACTACGTCGGCTATCTTGGAACCGTGACGCCTATCCAGACCGTCACCGTCATTCCCCAGACTTCGGGACTGCTACAAAATATCTCTTTCACGCAGGGCGCCATGGTCAGCAAGGGTCAAACCCTGTTTACCATTGATCCGGCCCAGACCCGGGCGGAGCTTGCCCAGGCTCTGGCCAAACTGGCTGCTGATCAGGCTACTGCCCGCTACAACCGCAATCTGGTTGATCAGGATCGCCCCCTGGCGGAAAAAGATTTTATTACCCGCCAGAGTTTTGACCAGGCGGTTTCCCAGGCGCAGGCGGCGGCGGCTCAGGTGGCCGAGGATCAAGCTGCTGTTCAGCAGGCTCGGATTAATCTGTCTTACACGCACATCCTCGCCCCTATCACCGGGCGCATCGGGCTGGCACTGGTCAAGGCGGGCAATCTGGTGGTCGCCAATCAGACGCAATTGACCACCATCAATGAAATCAACCCCATCACCATCAACTTCAGTGTTCCACAAGCACAACTGGGGGCCGCCAGACTGGCGCAATCCCAAAACACCAACCTGCCCATCCAGGACGAAAAAGGCGGGACCCTACTGGCTCAAGGCAAGCTGACTTTTATTGATAACACCGTCAGTGCCAGCACCGCCACGGTCAGCCTGCAGGTCACGGTGCCCAATACCAACCATAAACTCTGGCCGGGTCAGTACGTGCTGGTGCAAATGCCTGTCCAACACATCGCCAATGCCCTGGTGTTGCCCGTAGGGGCTGTGCAGCAGGGTAGTTCCGGTCCTTTCGTTTATACCGTCGAACAGGGCAAAGCAACGGACAAGGCCATTCAGGTTCTCTGGGAAACGGGAGCGAAGGCCGTGATCAGCGGCATTTCGACCCATACCCAGGTCATTTTCCCGCTCCCGGCCCGACTTTATCCCGGTGCCGCAGTACAAACAGGGGCGGCCGGGCAGCCTGCCAAGCAGCAGCATCAAGGTAGCCTCTCGTGAATTTCTCGGCGTTATTCATCCGGCGCCCGGTGATGACCGTCATCATCATCCTCGGGCTGGTGATTTACGGCATTTTTGCCTTTACCAATCTGCCCGTCGCCCTCCTGCCCAGCGTCGATTTCCCAACCGTCATGGTCTCGGCCAGCCTGCCTGGCGCCAGCCCTCAGACCATGGCCAGTGCCGTCGCCACACCTCTCGAAAAACAGTTTTCTTCCATCCCCGGACTGTCTTCGATGAGTTCTGTGAATAATCAGGGTTCCACACGCATCATTCTGCAGTTTGATCTCAGCCAGAATATCGACGTAGCCACCCAGAATGTATCCAATGCCGTCACCCAGGCCAGTCATCTGTTGCCACCCGGCATGACCAGTCTACCTTTTGTCAAACAGCTGAATCCTTCTGCGGCCCCCATCGAATTCATCGCCCTTTCCGCACCCAATATGCCCATCTACAAGCTCAATGAGTACGCAGTAGACAAGGTGGTGCCAGCCATTTCCGGGATTCCCGGGGTAGCGCAGGTGCAAATATTTGGTGAGCAGAATTACGCCGTACGCATTCATGCCAATCCATTTGCCATGCAGGCGCATGGTATTTCCCTGCAGGATCTCAGCACGGCCATCAACAATCACAATGTGAATTTACCCCAGGGAACGGTTCTGGGCGCCGTCCGTAATTACGCGGTGAATGTTCATGGTCAGCTACAGGACGCCCAGGCTTTTGCCAACATGCCCGTAACTTTTGCCAACGGCGCTGTAGTCCCCCTTTCCGACATCGCTCAGGTGCGCAATGGGGTGGATAATGACCAGATTGCCAGCTGGATTGGTAACCAGCGCGCCCTGATTCTGGCGGTCGTCCGTCAGCCCGACGCCGATACGGTCGCCATTTCCGATGCCATCGGCAAGCGCCTGCCGACGCTTGCTGCCAGTCTGCCCGGCGGGGCGAAAATGACGGTGGTTTATGACAAAGCGGACTATATCCGCTCCGCCGTGGAAGAAGTGGAAATCACCTTGCTTCTGGCTTCCCTGCTGGTAGCGGGCGTGCTCTGGCTGTTCCTGCGCCGGGGAAGCCCCACGCTGATTGGGGCAGTAGCCATTCCAACCTCCATTTTGGCCACTTTCGCCATTATCTACGAACTGGGCTACACCCTGAACACCCTGACGCTGCTGGCCCTGACTTTGGCCGTCGGATTTGTGGTGGATGACGCCGTGGTCATGCTCGAAAATATCACCCGCCACGAAGAAAATGGTGAAGAACCTTTCCATGCGGCCATTACCGGCAGCCGGGAAATTGGTTTTACCGTCATTTCCATGACGCTTTCGCTAGCTGTGGTGTTCCTGCCCTTTCTGGTTATGGGTGGCATTATTGGTCGTTTGTTCCGGGAGTTCGGGGTCACGATAGCCATCGTCATCCTCATGTCCGGACTGGTCTCGCTGACCCTGACCCCCATGCTCTGCGCCCGTTATTTGCGGGTAAAACATCATAGTCCCAGCCGCTTTGAGTCGGGCTTCTCGCGGCTGCGCAACTGGTATGGACGCAGTTTGCGCAAAACCCTGCAGCATCGCGGCTGGGTGTATATAGCTGCACTGCTCAGTCTGCTGGGCATGATCGGCCTGTTCGTCATTCTGCCTAAAGGGTTCATTCCCAGCGAAGACAGCGGCATGATCATGGGCAATCTGGAGTACCCTCAGGGTATTTCCTTCAGTCAACTGGAAGATACCCAGCAACGTATCGCCACGGCCGTAGGTCACAACAAGGCCGTACAGGCGGTCATGTCCAGTGCCGGGCAGGGAGCGGGCGCTTTCGGGTCCGCCAATACCGGACGCCTGATTATCCGTCTGAAGCCCCTGGGACAAAGAGCTTCCGGAGAGCAGGTCATCATCCAGTTACGCCAAATTGTCAGTCACTTTAATGGTGTCGAGGCCAGCTTCCAGTTGCCTCCAGCCATTCAGATGGGGCCGGTATCGTCGCAGTCTCACTACCAATACATTCTCCAGAGCGAAGATCAGGACAGTCTCAACGCGGCTGTCCCTAAATTGGTAAAAGCCCTGCGCAAAGTGCCGGGACTCCAGGCCGTCAATAGTGATCTGCAACTCGCCAATCCCGAAATCGAGGTCCATGTAATGCACCAACGTGCCCAGGCCCTCGGGGTAACACCCCAAGGTATTGAGCAGGCCCTCAACTTTGCCTTCGGCGGCACCCAGGTTGGAACCATTTATGCGTCCACCAACCAGTACGAGGTCATTCTTGATCTGGAGAGAAAGTTTCAGGAAAATCTGGGAGCCCTTTCGGCAATTACCATTCCCGGTACTGCCGGTCTGGTCCCCCTGGCAGCCATCGCCCATTTTGCCTATGGCGTAGGGCCCTTGAGTATCAGTCATTATGATGGCCTGCCCAGTGTCACCATTTCCTTCAATCTGGCCCCCGGTGTCTCCCTGGGAGAGGCCACCCAAAGGGTGCAAAAGGCTGCCGCACAAATTCTTCCCGCCAACGTGCAGGGTGAGTTTGGCGGCTCGGCAGCGGCCTTTTCTCAATCCACGAACACGCTGCCCTTGCTGCTTCTTGCCACCATCGCCCTGATTTATGCGATTCTGGCCATTCTCTACGAAGACTTCATCCACCCGTTGACCATTCTGACCGCCTTGCCACTGGCAGGTTTCGGCGCGCTGCTGGCTTTGTGGATATTCCATCAGGAACTGGATTTGTTCAGCTTTGTGGGCATTATTATGCTCGTGGGTCTGGTCAAGAAAAATGGCATTATCATGGTAGATTTTGCCGTCCATCGGCGGCGCGAGGGTGCCAGTGCAGAAGATGCCATTGTCGATGCCTGCATTACCCGGTTTCGCCCGATCATGATGACCAACCTTGCGGCGGTATTGGGTATTTTGCCTATCGCCATCGGCATCGGCGCTGGTGCAGAATCGCGGGTTCCGCTGGGTGTTGCGGTAGCCGGGGGCATTGTTGTTTCACAATTTTTGACCCTGTATATCACTCCCGCTTTTTATGTACTTTTTGAAAACTGGAAAGGACGCTGGCGACGCCAGCCTCAGCCGGCACAGAGCAGCCCGGCGATTTCCGGGGATCACCCATAAACCTCAAAACGGCGCTTGGGCGGGAAGCTTTGCAGCGACCTTGGTCCGCGCCGTAGACTGCGCGGACCTGTTTCGGTATGACATCTGAATGGATAAGTTCTGCATTATCACTGAATTGTGATATACAACGAACGACTATCCGTAGAATAGCGAGTCCGTAATGCCTGCAAAAATCCTGTTATTACTGGTCCTTGCCAGCCTGGCCGGCTGCGCCACTATAACGCCCTCCGGGCCCAACCATTTGACGAGCAGCGCCGCTACCCAAAGCGCCCAACTCGCGCAACAAAAAGCTGAACTGGCCGAACGGCACCTGGCAGCCATTGCTGGCCAACGGGCTACTGCAGAACGGCAGTTTTGTCCCAACTGGCAACAGGCACTCCTACACGCCCGTAATAATGCTATCGGCTGCGCCCAAATGCCGATCAATGCCCAATCCGCCTGCTGGCAGGCGGTTACCCAATGGGCCAACGAAGAAAGCCAATATTTTCATGCCCTGCATCCTTTATTCACCCACAGCCCCTACGCGGAACCCGCAGGGCATGCCGCACACTTTTTCGATTTGGCCCAAAGCTGGGCCATGACCTGCGAAGATGGCGGTGCTGCATGTACCCAAACCTCAGGACATCAGCAAATGGATCAGGAGAAGAAGCAGGTGAATCAGTTTTGCATGCACCAATAAATAATGATCCAGGCCACTTTTTAAGGCGAAGCTCTATAGGCATCTCTGGAGAAATTGAGTAGGATAAAAATCGGTAGAAAACACTTACCTTACAATTAACTAAAAGATTTTCCTGCCCATAACTCAAAAAGGGAGAAACCATGTTCAAGGATTTTATAGGAGACTTCAAAACATTTCTGCAGCGTGGGAATGTGATCGATCTGGCGGTCGCTTTTGTTATTGGTACGGCTTTTTCTGCCATAGTCACCGCTTTGGTAGGCGACATCATCATGCCGCCCATCGGCCTGCTGCTCGACAAGGTCGATTTTTCCAATCTATACGTCATATTGAAAGAGGGCAGCACTCCCGGTCCTTACCTGACCCTCGCTGCGGCGAAAAAAGCAGGCGCAGTCACCCTCAATTATGGCCTGTTCATCATGTCACTGATCAGCTTTTTCATCATTGCTCTGGTCATATTTTCCATTGTCCGCGTCATCAACAAACTCTACCCCAAGCCTGTTGCACCGGTTTCCACCAAAAACTGCCCCTATTGCTTTTCCTCCATCCCTTTGGCGGCTACGCGTTGCCCCAGTTGTACCTCCCAACTGGAATCCTGATCAGGTAATTACTTTGGCGAAGCCCGCTCACTGAGAGCCCCTTCGCCTTTCCTGCGCACTTGCCGTATGCTCATGACTCATTATGTACACGGGTGGATCATGTGATCTGGGAACTTTTTCTGGTTTTTCTGGCCGGGATGCTGCTCGGTCTGGGTATTCTGTTTTTTTTGAGCCGGCAAAACTTACGTCGCCAGCAGGACGAGGCAGCAGCTGTCCAGGCACGTCAGGAACAAGTCATCTCCGAATTGCGCGCCCATATTCAGGCGCAACAATCCGAGCTGCTGAAACAAAATGAAAACCGGGTCCGGGCAGAGACAGAAAACCAGCAGATCCCCTTGCTGAATGAAGCACTCAAAACTGCTCAGGATGAAATCAATCAGTTACATAATAATCTCAATCAGATACGCGGTCAGCAGGCAGAATTACAGGAACGCCTGGAACAGGAGCGCTTGCGCAGTAATGAGAAACTGACTTTGCTGGAAGAAGCCCGGCAGCGCCTCACCGAAACTTTCCAGTCTCTCTCTGCCGATGCCCTGCGCCGCAATAATCAATCTTTTCTGGATCTCGCCAGGGAAAACCTCGAACGCTTTCAGGAAAATGCCAAAACTGACTGGGATGGCCGCCAGAAAGCCGTGGGACAACTCATCGAGCCCATTCGTGAATCCATGGAAAAAGTGGGCCAGCGCATGGATGCCATGGAAAAAACGCGCATTGATGCTTATGGCGCTTTAAATGAACAACTGCGTGGCCTCGTTCAGGACCATCTGCCCCGCCTGCATCAGGAAACAGCAGCCTTGGTAAAGGCACTGCGTCAACCTGCCGCGCGAGGCCGCTGGGGCGAAATGCAGCTCAAACGCGTCGTGGAAATGGCAGGAATGCTGGCCTACTGTGATTTTGCTGAACAGGAAAGCGTGCAGACGGAAACCGGGCAGCAACGCCCCGATCTGGTTGTCCGACTGCCCGGCGGCAAACGCCTGATTGTAGATGCCAAGGCGCCCCTTAACGCTTACCTGGAAGCCATGGAAAGCGAGGATGAGCAAAAACGTCAGCAGTTCCTGCTCAAGCATGCCCAGGAACTACGCACGCACATGACCCAACTCGGCAAAAAGTCCTATTGGGAACAATTTCAGCCCACCCCTGAATTCGTGGTGCTTTTTGTCCCCGGAGAAGTATTTTTCAGCGCGGCGCTCCAGGCCGATCCTGCGCTGATTGAATTTGGCGTCGAACAAAAAGTCATTGTTGCCAGCCCAACCACCCTCATTGCCCTGCTGCGCGCGGTTTCTTACGGATGGAGGCAGGAGTCTCTGGCAGAAAATGCCAGAGCCATCAGCGAGCTTGGCAAAGAACTTTATGATCGTCTTCATACGCTTGCCGGACACTGGAGCAGGGTAGGGAAAAATCTGGGACAGGCCGTTGATGCCTATAACAAGGCCACCGGCTCACTGGAAGGTCGTGTTCTCAGTTCTGCCAGAAAGTTCCGGGACCTCAAGGCGATAGCAGACAACAAGGAATTATCTGTCTCGGAGCCGGTAGAACTCAATCCGCGTCAATTACAGGCAGACGAACTGATCGGCGAAAAGCTGCCTGACTCCAGCGATTAGGCGGAGTCCCCGGTCACCTGCCCGGCATCCTGCCGACGGGATTGCGCCTGCACGAGCGCCAGAGGCAAGCTGAAAATGACCTTTTCTTCAACTCCCGCCGTTTCCTGCGGCGCTGTAGCACCCCATGCCTGTAACTGGTCGATAATACCTTTTACCAGACTTTCCGGTGCCGACGCACCGGCACTAATCCCGATTTTGCCGACATCAGCAAACCATTCCCGACGCAATTGGCTCGAATCTTCAATCAGATGCGTTGGGGTATCCAGCCTTCCGCCCAGCTCGGCCAGACGACTGGAGTTGGAACTGTTGGGCGCACCGACCACCAGCAAAATATCCACCTCGGGAGCCAGGGTTTTGACGGCATCCTGACGATTTTGGGTGGCATAACAAATGTCATCTTTTTTGGGGCCCTGAATATGGGGAAAACGCGCACGCAAGGCCTGAATCACCTCGGCGGTATCATCCATACTCAGGGTAGTCTGGGTAATATAAGCCAGCTTTTCCGGGTTTCGCGGAGTCAGGCTGGCCACATCAGTCACATTGGAGACCAGATACATCATTCCTTCTTCCACCTGCCCCATGGTGCCCTCCACTTCCGGATGCCCGGCATGACCAATCAGCACCATTTCCATCCCGTCCCGACTGTATTTCTTGACCTCCATATGGACCTTGGTCACCAACGGGCAAGTCGCGTCAAATACGCTCAGCCCCCGGGCAGCCGCATGTTGACGTACCGCAATGGGTACCCCATGCGCACTGAAAATCACCGTTGCCGCATCGGGAACTTCGTCCAGTTCCTCCACAAAAACCGCCCCACGGGCACGCAGGTCCTCGACGACATGGCGGTTATGCACCACTTCATGCCGCACATAAATCGGTGCCCCGAAAAGCTCCAGGGCGCGGTCCACAATTTGAATGGCACGATTGACCCCGGCACAAAAACCGCGCGGATTGGCTAACAGAATTTCCATATTGAAGTTCTCTAAACGATTTAAGGGAATGGTCCATCCTGCCGCAGGCGCTGTCAACCCAAGCGGCACCGTCTGACCAAGGCTCAAATTCATCTCACCGGAATTTCATCCGGGCCGATAAAACTCAAACGATTGTCATAAAAGCGTCATATTTACCTGATATTATCCTTTTGCAATTCCAATCACTTATCAGGGGTCATCATGGCAGAAAGCTCCAAATCCACCCAAAATCTGCAGGAACAAGTTCTCTCCGCAGAGGACAGCGCCCATAGCCTTACCAGTTCGGGAGATATTGCCCCGGATTTAAGTCCTGAAGGTATTCGTGATTTCGTCATCCATGAAGCCGTAGAAGCAGCCCAGGCTCAGCAAAGTGCCATCGTCACCGACTATGTCAACAGCCATCCCCAGGCCGCCCAGTCTCTGGATGACGCCATTCGGGTGATTCATTCGGATGTCAGCCCGGAAGACCTGGAGCATCTGCATGAGAGTGGAGCCATCCATCCGCGCAAGCACGTCGCCAACACGGATGATACCCTCAATGATGACTGGCGAACCGGCGGTTATCCCTACAAATTCCGGATGACGCGCCGGGACTATGAACACGATAAATATGGCCTGCAGGTAGAACTGCTCAAGTTACAGGCCTGGGTAAAATCCAGCGGTCAGAAAGTTGTCGTCATTTTTGAAGGGCGGGATGCGGCGGGCAAGGGCGGCACCATCAAGCGCTTCATGGAACATCTCAATCCACGTGGCGCCAGAGTGGTTGCGCTGGATAAACCCTCTGAAAGAGAAAAGGGACAGTGGTACTTCCAGCGTTATGTGGAACAACTGCCTACTGCTGGTGAAATGGTATTTTTCGATCGCTCCTGGTACAACCGCGCGGGCGTCGAGCGGGTCATGGGTTTCTGCAATGAAGCTGATTATCAGGAATTCATGCGCCAGGTTCCGGAATTTGAGCGACACCTGATTTACAGCGGCATCTATCTGGTCAAGTTCTGGTTTTCGGTGACCCGTGACGAGCAGCACCGGCGTTTTGAAGAGCGTAAAGTGCATCCCCTCAAGCAGTGGAAGCTATCTCCCATGGATCTCGCCTCCCTGGATCGTTGGGAAGATTATACCCGCGCTAAGGAAACCATGTTTTTTCATACAGATACCGCTTATGCGCCGTGGACGGTGGTCAAATCCAATGACAAAAAACGGGCTCGACTAAATGCCTTGCGGCATCTGCTCCAGGTCATTCCCTACGACAATAAGGACCTCCATGCCATTGGTCCCGTCGACGGACTGGTGGTAAGCCGCGCCCACGTCATGTACGGCGAGACAAATTCTCAGGAACTCAATCCCTTTAATGGCAACCATTCACCGGAATCCGCTGGCTAAATCCACTCCAAGGAGCACCTGACCGTGAGCACAGAAAAAATTCACACCCCGCCCTCGGGGAAAAGTATCCAGCAATATATTGACGAAACTCCTGTCTGGTCCGATGGCACGTCCCTCAAGGGAACCCCCATGACGGCCATGCAGTGGCGCATCTGGAGCCTTGCCGTGGCCGGCAAGTTTTTTGAAGGCCTGGTGATTTTCATGACGGGTATTGCCTTACCCCTCATCGTCCGGGACTTTACCCTGCAGGCAGCGCAAAAAGGGGTAGTCACTGCCGTAGCACTTTTCGGTATCCTGATTGGCGCCACCATGCTGGGCGGATTGTCCGACATATTCGGACGTAAACGCATGTTCATTGCCGAAATGGTGATTTTTGTAGTGTTTCTCATCGGACTCACCCTGAGCCCCAGTTATCTCTGGATGGTGATCTGCCTCTTCGGGATTGGGCTCGCTCTGGGTTGTGACTACCCCACCGCCCATCTGGTCATTTCTGAAGCGGTTCCCAGCAAGGGACGCGGCGGCCTGGTGCTTGGCGCCTTTGCCTTTCAGGCGGTAGGTGCAATTGTCGGTGCTGGCTTGGGCATTATCATTCTCGATGTTTATCCCGAAGTGGATGCCTGGCGCTGGATGTACGCGGCAGCGGTTATCCCGGCCATTCTGGTGATTGTCGGCCGGTTTTTTATCACCGACAGCCCCCACTGGCTGGCCAGCAAGGGGCGTATGGAAGAAGCGGAAAAGGAAACCCGCCGCCTGCTCAAGCGGGTTCCCCAATACCCCAAGGAAGTGGTCCTCAACAGAGAACACGCCCATCATCACCAGAAAGTCAGTCCTGCTGTGCTTTTCAACAACAAAAACCGGCGCGCCACTTTCCTCGCCGCCATCCCCTGGTTCATTCAGGATTTAGGTACTTACGGTATCGGTATTTTTACCCCGATCATTCTGGCCACCACCCTGGGTGCTTCCAGGGATGTACACAGCGTTGCTGACCTGGCACAAAACGTGATGCTCTCTGCCAAGGGAACCGCCCTGCTCGATGTGCTGTTGATTCTGGGGGTGCTTGCTGCCATTTTCTTCGTGGAAGGGACCGGCCGCATCAAGTTGCAGATCATCGGCTTTATCGGCTGTGCAGTCGGTCTGGGTCTGGCCGCCATTTCTCTGAATCTGCCCGATGGGGACAAAACCATTCTGCTTTTTGCCGGATTCATGCTTTTCAACTTCATGACCAATCTCGGCCCCAACGCCCAGACCTATCTGCTGGCCGGTGAAGTGTTTCCGACCTCCATTCGCGGCTATGGTGCCGGCTTTGCGGCTTCTTTCGCCAAAATTGGGGCGGTCATGACGGCCTTTTTGTTCCCCATCCTGCTCCACACCATTGGTACCCAAACCCTGTTGATCATTCTGGTGGGCACGTCAATACTGGGGGCCGTATTGACCTGGGTTTTCCGGGTCGAAACCCGTGGTAGCCTCGAAAAAATTGAAGAGGCGCGCGTGCAACCCCAAGTCTGAGGGTTTTGCTTGTGGGTCCGCGCAGCTTGCGGGCTCTGTTTCTCCGCCGGAAATGGCTGTTGGCGTTTCCGGCGGAACCGTTTATGGGGCAAACGACCACAACTTCCGCAAAGGAGTAGATATATGCTGGTCAACTGTGTGGTATATAACGATGGACATAAAGTTGCAGACAGCACCCTGGAGGACATTCCTCAGCACTTGCAGCAAGCCGGAAACTTCGTCTGGGTTGCCCTGCAGGATGCGACAGAACCAGAACTGCGCATTCTGCAAAAACAGTTCAATCTGCATGAACTGGCCGTGGAAGATGTATTTAATGGCTTGCAAAGGCCTAAAGTGGAAGAGTATGACGAGCATCTTTTCGTCATCCTTCAGGCTCCGGCCTACCACGGCAAAGATCTGCATATGGGGCAGATCAACATTTTTGTCGGCAGCAATTTTGTGCTTTCCGTCCGTCAGGAATGTGAACAAACCCTGCTGGGCGTCCGTGCCCGGGCCGAACGCGAACCGCATCTGCTCAAATATGGCTCTGCTTATGTGCTTTATGCCCTGTCCGACGCCATTGTCGACCTGTTTTTCCCGGTCGTAGATATGCTGGATGATGAACTGGAACAACTGGAAACCGTGATGTTTCACAATCAGGAGGCGCGCCAGAACATGGAGCGTCTATATGATTTCAAATACAAAAGCAATGTGTTACGCCATGCATTACTGCCTCTGGCAGACGGCTTCAGCAAACTGTTTGGCGGACGGGTCCCCGCCCAGATAGATGGTGCAGAAAACTACTTCCGAGATGTTCATGATCACATCATGTTGCTCAACAGCCAACTGGATACCATCCGTGACACCATTTCCACAGCCATTCAGGTCAATCTTTCCCTGATTGCCATCGACCACGGCGAGGTCAATAAAAAACTGGCGGGCTGGGGTGCCATTCTGGTGCTGATTACCATTTTTACGGGCATCTGGGGCATGAACTTTGAATACATGCCGGAATTGCACTGGAAATTCGGATACCCCATGGCCCTGACCGTCATGGCCGGATCCTCCTATTACCTTTACCGTCGCTTCAAAAAAGCCGGCTGGATTTAGTTTTCAGAGATCCCCCCACAACGCCTGCAACACGGCGACTGCTGCAACAGCAGCGGTTTCCGCCCGCAGAATGCGTGGCCCCATATGCACCTTTTGAAAACCATGGGCACTTGCCGCCGCCAGTTCTGAACTGCTCAGTCCACCTTCAGGCCCGCTTAACAACGTCACTTCCGACTCGGGGTGCAGCAGTTCACGCATTTTCGCATTCTCCGGCGCAGGGTCCAGAACCAGACCCCGCCCCCGGCACAAGGACCAGGCATCACTCAGAGCCATAGGCGGCAGCACCTTCGGAATGCTTGTCGCGCCACTCTGCTCACAGGCTGCAATCACCATATCCTGCCAACGCTGGAGGCGTTTTTCGCCGCGCGTCTCTTTAATCTGCACGACGGCATGCTGGCAAGCCACTGGTTGAATCGTCTGCACGCCCAGCTCTACGGCTTTTTGCAGGCTCCAGTCCCAACGTTCCCCGCGCATCAAGGGCAACCACAGATGAATCATGAGCGGAGAACGTGTTTGCCGCACAAAACGCCCGCTGATCAGGATTTCGGCGCGATTACCGGAAATGCCTTTCAATGTGCCGGCATAGACGCAACCATCCCCGTTGAAGAGGGTCAGCTCCTGAGCAATGCGCGCGCGCAGTACTTTCAATAAATGATGGCTGGGCTCCGTGGGCAAAAGAAAAGCACCGCTTTCGGGCAATTCGGAATCAGCGTATAAATGAATGCGCGGCATCACTGTAGACTTTCAGCAAGAAATAACCCGCATATCATCGCAGCGCCGTAGTAGTGGGTCAAAATTCACGGAGACGGGCATGTCCAGAATCAATGAAATCGACCAGCAATGGGTGGGGAAATTGCTGCGCACCAGTGCCGAGCGTTTTGTTCTGCCGCGTTTTCATACCGTAGTCAGCAGTCGCAAGCCTGACGGCAGCATCGTTACCAGCGCCGACATAGACAGCCAGAATTTTCTTCAGGATATGCTGGCCGCCCGCTATCCCGATATTCCCTTGCTGGGTGAAGAGATGCCCCGCGCAGAACAACAATCCCTTTTGGAAAACAGTGATGCACTCTGGTGCCTGGACCCTCTGGACGGCACCAGTAATTTTGCCGCCGGGGTGCCGGTTTTTGGTGTCTCTCTGGCCCTGCTGGAAAAGGGGCACTCGGTCATGGGCTGGATTTATGATCCGGTACGCGCTGAACTTTTTTCAGCCGTACAGGGAAAAGGGGCTAAAATTGACGGGGCTATGCTCCACACGCGCGAAGCGCCAACACTGAAACACTGCGTAGGGGTGGTGGATTACAAGCGACTGGATCGAAATCTGGCCCTGCGCATCATTGATGAACGCCCCTTTCATAGCCAACGTAATTTCGGTTCATCCGTATTGGAATGGTGCTGGCTGGCGGCGGGTCGCTACCATTTTTATTTGCATGGTGCCCAGCAACTCTGGGATCGCGCCGCAGGCGCATTGATTCTCCAGGAAGCCGGGGGTCAAATTTCCCAGTTCAATGGTCAGGCTCTTCAGGAAAAAAACCTGAAGCCACGCTCTGTTCTGGCCACACTGGATCCGAATTTGCACCAGACCTGGCGAAACTGGCTGGAGCATGTTAGCGACCTGCCCCCGAGTTCCCAAACGCGGCCCATTGATTTATGCTAAAACGAATTATGTCTTCTATCTAATTCCGCCACTGAAGGGAACAAGCTTATGTCATCCATAGGTAGTCTTGCGCTGTCTCTACTCCCCGTTACCGAATCTGCCGCCCGCGCTGCCAGCGACTGGATTGGGCGAGGTGAAAAAGAACTGGGAGATGGGGCCGCTGTGGATGCCATGCGCGCTGCCATTGCTCTAGTCCCCATGCGCGGCGTGGTCATCATCGGCGAAGGCGAAAAAGACGAAGCGCCCATGCTCTACAACGGTGAGCAGGTCGGATCGGGCACCGGTCCGGAAGTGGAAATCGCCGTGGATCCCGTCGAAGGCACCACCTTCTTAGCCCAGGGCATGCCCGGTTCCATTTGTGTACTGGCTGCAGCCCCCAAAGGCAGCATGTTCCAGCCCGGCCCCGCCTATTACATGGACAAGTTGATTGTCCCCGCCCCGGCACGCGGCAAAATCGATCCCGAAGCACCTATGAAAGCCAAACTGCAGGCACTGGCCAAATCTCTCGGCAAAGATGTTAAAGAATTGCGTATTTTCCTTCTGAAAAAGCCTCGTCATGACGCCATGATTCGGGAAATTCAAGCCGCAGGCGCGACGGTTCGCCTGCAGACAGACGGTGACGTCAGTGGTGGCATCATGGCAGCCCTGGGTACCAAAGTGGACGCGATGATGGGCATCGGTGGCACACCTGAAGGCGTCATCTCGGCCTGCGCCGCCCGTGCTATGGGCGCGGATATGTTTGGCTGCCTGGCCCCGCAAAAACCCGGCGAAGCCGAAGCGATTGCCGAAGCGGGCCTGAAAGTAGGCCAATGGCTGAGCCGTGATGAACTGGTTTCCAGTGACGACGTGCTTTTCGTCGCGACTGGCCTGACTTCCGGCGACATTCTTGATGGCGTTACCCGTTCCCACTACTTTGTAGAGAGCGAAACCCTGGTCATTTCCGGTCACGACGGTATTTTACGTCGGGTCCGCACCCACCAGCGCGCCGACTGACATTTTCATTTATCCAAGGAGTGAGTTATGACTGTAACCCGTACTGACCTGGCCAATGCCATTCGCGTTCTGGCCATGGATGCCGTCGAAAAAGCGAACTCCGGCCATCCCGGAATGCCCATGGGCATGGCGGACATCGCCGAAGTCTTGTGGAATGATTTTCTGGTACACAACCCGGCCAATCCGCATTGGGCCGGACGTGACCGTTTCATTCTTTCAAACGGTCATGGTTCGATGTTGCAGTATGCGCTCCTCCATCTGAGCGGTTACGATTTGTCCATTGATGATCTTAAGCAATTCCGTCAGTGGCACAGTAAAACTCCCGGTCATCCCGAATATCGCGATGCCCCCGGCGTTGAAACCACCACGGGCCCCTTGGGTCAGGGCATTGCCAACGGTGTGGGTATGGCCCTGGCGGAACGTATGCTGGCTGCCCAGTTCAACCGCCCCGATCATGAAATCGTCAGCAACTACACCTATGTGTTTCTCGGCGACGGCTGTCTCATGGAAGGGGTTTCCCATGAAGCCTGCTCTTTGGCCGGGGTCTGGGGACTGAACAAGCTTGTCTGTTTTTACGATGACAATAACATTTCCATTGATGGTCACGTGGACGACTGGTTCGGGGACGATACCCCGGCGCGTTTTGAAGCCTACGGCTGGCATGTCGTTCGTCATGTGGATGGTCATGATCCTGAAGCCATCAAAAAGGCCATTGCCCAGGCCCACAAACAGACCACCAAGCCGACCCTGATTTGCTGCAAGACCGTCATTGGTCATGGCTCACCCAACAAAGCCGGCACCCACGATGTACATGGAGCCGCGCTGGGCGCTGAAGAAGTTGCCCTGACGCGCAAGAATCTCGGCTGGAGTGGTGCACCCTTTGAAATTCCGGAAGCGATTTACCACGGCTTTAATGCCAAGGCCAAGGGCGAAAAAGCGGAGAGCGACTGGAAGGAAAAGTTTGCCAAATACAAGGCCAACTTCCCCAAGGAAGCGGCCGAATTTGAACGGCGCCTGAGCGGCGAAGCCAGCCCCGAATTTGACGCCGCCATTGACCGGATGATCAGCGAGTTCCGCAAGGAAAATCCGAAAATTGCGACCCGTGTTGCCTCGGGTAAAACCATTCAGGGTATTGCGGCCTCACTGCCCGAGTTTCTCGGTGGCTCCGCCGATTTGACGCCTTCCAACAATACCCGCTGGAAAGAAGCGATTGACATCGGCAAGCACCGTTTGATGGGTAACTACATTCACTACGGCGTGCGTGAATTCGGCATGTCGGCCATCATGAACGGTGTGTCATTGTATGGCGGCTTCCTGCCCTTTGGTGGCACCTTCCTGATTTTCTCGGATTACAGCCGCAACGCGATCCGCATGTCAGCCCTGATGGGTATTCGTGTCGTCTATGTCATGACTCATGATTCCATTGGTCTGGGTGAAGATGGCCCTACCCATCAGCCGGTCGAGCAGGTCAATAGCTTGCGCCTGATCCCCAACCTCAACGTCTGGCGTCCTGCAGACGCCGTGGAAACCGCCATTGCCTGGGAATCTTCCGTCAAGCTGCAGCGTACGCCTTCCCTGCTCGCGCTCAGCCGTCAGAACCTGCCGGCACTGCCCCATACGGATGAAACCGTAGCCAACGCCCGTCGTGGTGGCTATGTCATCAAGGATGCCGAGGGTGGTAAGGCGCAAGGCATTTTGATTGCTACCGGTTCTGAAGTTGAACTGGCTCTGGCCGCCCAGGCGAAACTGGCTGAACAGGGTCACGCCGTTCGCGTGGTTTCCATGCCTTGTATGGACATCTTCGCCGCTCAGGATGCTGCCTATCAGGAAAGTGTTTTGCCGGCCGGCATCAGCAAGCGGGTCGCCATTGAAGCAGGCACCACGGGACTCTGGTACAAATACGTCGGATTGCACGGAGCCGTCGTCGGTATTGATCATTTCGGGGCTTCCGCTCCGGCAGCGACGCTCTTCGCCAAATTCGGCTTCACTGTGGACAACATTATTGCCCAGTTCCAGGCGCTTTGAATTCATTTGCAATTTTGAGGAGTAAATATAATGACCATTCGCGTAGGTATTAATGGTTTCGGCCGCATCGGCCGCATGGCTTTCCGCGCCATCGCCAAGGAAGCAGAGTTCAACAACATTGAAGTCGTTGCCATCAATGACTTACTTGAGCCTGCCTATCTGGCTTACATGCTGCAGTATGATTCAGTTCACGGCCGCTTTCAGGGTGAAGTCAAGGTTGAGGGCAATGATCTAGTCGTCAACGGCAAGAGCATCCGCCTGACCGCCGAACGCGATCCTGCCAATCTCAAGTGGGGTGATGTAAACGTAGATGTAGTCATTGAGTCTACCGGCTTTTTCCTGACGGGCGAGACCTGTCAGAAGCATCTGGATGCCGGCGCCAAAAAAGTGGTGCAGTCTGCGCCCTCCAAGGATGACACCCCGATGTTTGTTTACGGGGTAAATCACAGCAAGTATGCCGGTGAAAAAATCGTATCAGCAGCTTCCTGCACCACCAACTGCCTGGCGCCCATCGCCAAGGTGCTGAATGATCATTTCGGCATCAAACGCGGCCTGATGAGTACAGTGCATGCTACTACCGCGACCCAGAAAACCGTTGATGGTCCTTCTGCCAAGGACTGGCGCGGTGGCCGTGGCATTCTCGAAAACATCATCCCTTCTTCCACGGGTGCTGCCAAGGCCGTGGGCAAGGTGATTCCGGAGTTGAACAAAAAACTGACCGGTATGTCTTTCCGAGTGCCCACTTCTGACGTTTCGGTGGTTGACCTCACCGCCGAGCTGAATAAGGAAACCAGCTACGAAGAAATCTGCAAGGCCATGAAAGCCGCCAGTGAAGGTCCGCTCAAAGGCGTTCTGGGCTACACTGAAGCCTCAGTGGTTTCCACCGACTTCCGTGGCTATCCGACCCCGTCCATTTTTGACGCTGGTGCTGGCTTGCAGCTGGATCCGACTTTCGTCAAGGTAGTGTCTTGGTATGACAACGAATATGGTTATACCTGCAACATGATGCGCTTCGTCAAGCACGTCGCCAGTCACTGATTATCACTGCAAACTGGAGATGGCATCATGCATGTTTTGACTTTTGAAGACCTGTGCAAGCGTGGCCTTGCCCAAGGCAAGCGGGTTTTTATCCGCGCTGATCTCAATGTTCCCCTGAGCAAGGAAGGGGCCATTGCCGACGACACCCGGGTGCGGGCGTCTGCACCTGCGGTCCAAATGGCTCTGGATGCCGGTGCCGGCGTCATGATCACCTCACACCTGGGTCGCCCCACGGAAGGTGAATTCAAACCCGAAGACTCTCTGGCTCCGGTGGCCAAGCGACTTTCCGAGTTGCTCGGTCGTCCTGTCCGTTTGCAGGCGGACTGGGTGGACGGTGGTTTTGAAGTCAAGCCAGGTGATGTGGTTATGCTCGAAAACTGCCGCATCAACAAGGGCGAAAAGAAAGATGACGATACTTTGGCGCAGAAATACGGAAAACTCTGTGACATTTTCGTCAATGACGCTTTTGGTACCGCCCATCGCGCCGAAGCCAGTACCCATGGCATCGCCAAGTATGCACCGACTGCCTGTGCTGGCCCCCTGCTGGTGGGTGAACTGGATGCGCTCGGTAAGGCCCTGCAGAATCCCAAACGACCATTGGTGGCCATTGTTGCGGGTTCAAAAGTATCCACCAAGCTCACCATTCTCAAATCACTGGCCGATAAGGTAGATCAGCTGGTGGTAGGCGGTGGTATTGCCAATACCTTCATTCTTGCCGAAGGTCATGGAGTGGGTAAGTCGCTCTGCGAGGCTGATCTGGTCCCCGAGGCAAAAGCCATCATTGCCGCTGCCAAAGCCAAGGGTGGCGCGGTTCCCCTGCCTACGGACGTGGTCGTTGCCAAGGAATTTTCGGCCACGGCACCAGCTCGTACCTGTGCAGTAGCCGACATTGCCGAAGACGACATGGTTCTGGATATCGGGCCTGATACCGCCAGGGCGTTGGGCGAAATTCTCAGAAAAGCGGGGACCATCGTCTGGAACGGCCCGGTAGGCGTTTTTGAGTTTGAAAGTTTCGCGGGGGGAACCAGGGCCATTGCCCAGGCTGTCGCCGAAAGCACGGCATTTTCCATTGCCGGTGGTGGCGATACCATCGCGGCCATCAATCAGTTCCATATTGAAGACAAAGTTTCTTACATCAGTACCGGTGGCGGTGCCTTTCTGGAATTTCTGGAAGGCAAAACCTTACCGGCCGTTGCCATACTTGAAGAACGTGCACGAGGTAACAACACTTGATACGCCGGACGAAAATCGTCGCAACCCTAGGCCCTGCCAGTTCTGATGTGCAGGTCATCGATCGTCTGATCGAGGCGGGCGTCGATGTCGTCCGCCTCAATTTTTCTCATGGTTCCCCCGAAGACCACGTGCAAAGAGCGGAAATGGTGCGCGAACGGGCACGTGCCCATGGTCGCGCCATTGGGGTCCTGGCCGATTTGCAGGGCCCGAAAATCCGCATCGGCAAATTTGCTGATGGCAAAATTCATCTGCAAGAAGGCGAACCCTTTATTCTGGATATTCACTGCAGCATGGGAGATCAAACCCGGGTGGGGGTGACTTATCCGCAGCTGGTCAGCGATGTTGATCGTGGTGCCACACTGCTGCTGAATGATGGCATGATTGTGCTCTGGGTCGAGAAGGTTCAGGGCGGCGAAATTCATACCCGGGTAGTACAGGGTGGTGAATTGTCCAACAGCAAGGGGATCAATCGCGCCGGTGGTGGCCTGACCGCGCCGGCCCTGACCGATAAGGATCGGGCCGACATCATCACGGCCGCCCAACTGGAAGCCGATTATCTGGCGGTTTCCTTTCCGCGCAGTGCAGCAGATATGGATGAAGCACGTCGCCTGTTCCGTGAAGCCGGAGGACATGGTGCCCTGGTTGCCAAAATAGAACGTGCCGAAGCGGTTGATGCGATTGAAGAAATTTTGGCAGTATCCGAGGCCATCATGGTCGCCCGGGGAGATCTCGGGGTGGAAATTGGCGATGCAGCCGTTCCCACAGTGCAGAAGCGCATTATCGCTCTGGCCCAAAAACATAATCGCCTGAGTATCACCGCCACCCAAATGATGGAGTCCATGATTCATCAGCCCATACCCACGCGTGCCGAAGTTTCCGACGTGGCAAATGCGGTTCTTGATGGTACAGATGCCGTCATGTTGTCGGCAGAAACGGCAAGCGGCGCTTATCCGGTAGAGGCCGTGGCGGCGATGGACCGTACCTGTCGCGAAGTTGAACGGCATGCCCCCAGCACCAACACCCTGCAGATTATTGATCGCCCGCTGGCCGGAGTGGATGAAACCATCGCAGCTGCCGCGCTTCTGGCTACCCTGCGCTCATCTATCGCCGCCATTGCCGCCTTTACCGAAAGTGGCTCTACCGCATTGTGGTTATCGCGGGCTAATCCCAAGGTACCCATTTATGCTTTGACGCCCCAGGTGTATACCCGCCGTAAGGTGACTTTGTACCGTGGCGTTCATCCGGTGAATTTCCCCCAAAACCGTCATGATGATCCTGTGCAGGTGATGCGCGCTGCCGAAGATGAGCTGCGTCGTCGTGGTGCAGTACGCGACGGAGATCTTATGTTGATTACCATTGGTGAGCCCATTGGCTCTCCGGGCGGAACCAACACCCTGAAACTGGTCCGCGTAGGAGATGTCACCCATCGCGGTTAGACAAAAACACCGGTATGACGGGCGGCTTGCAGTTTGCCTATCCCGTCTATAGGATTGATTAGAAACCAACCATTTTTCATTCACATTTAGGAGAAGTGCTATGGCCCTCGTTTCACTGCGCCAGCTTTTGGATCACGCTGCAGAACACAGCTACGGAATTCCCGCATTTAATGTCAACAACCTCGAACAGGTTCGTGCCATCATGGAAGCCGCCGCTGCTGTGGATGCGCCGGTTATCCTGCAGGCATCTGCGGGTGCCCGCAAATATGCTGGTGAACCCTTCCTGCGCCACCTCATTTTGGCGGCCATTGAAGAATATCCCGATATTCCTGTCGTCCTCCATCAGGATCACGGTGCCAGCCCAGCCGTTTGTATTCAGGCCATCCGCTCCGGATTCTCCAGCGTCATGATGGACGGCTCCCTGATGGAAGATGCCAAAACCCCGGCCAGCTACGATTACAACACCGCCGTCACTGCCAAAGTGGTTGAAATGGCCCATGCTGTAGGCGTTTCTGTGGAAGGTGAACTGGGTTGTCTGGGATCCCTGGAAACCGGCATGGCTGGTGAAGAAGACGGCGTCGGCGCCGAAGGCTGCCTGACCCACGACCAGATGCTGACCGATCCGGAAGAAGCCGCCCAATTTGTGAAGGCCACCAAACTGGATGCCTTGGCTATAGCCATTGGTACCAGTCATGGCGCCTACAAATTTACCCAGCCGCCAACCGGCAAGGTACTGCGTATTGACCGGATCAAGGAAATTCACGCCCGTATTCCCGATACTCACCTGGTCATGCATGGCTCCAGTTCCGTGCCCCAGGAATGGCTGAAAATCATCCACGAATTTGGTGGTGACATTGGCGAAACCTATGGCGTGCCCGTCGAAGAAATTCAGGAAGGCATCAAAAACGGGGTGCGCAAGGTCAATATAGACACCGACCTGCGTCTGGCCGCCACGGGTGCTGTGCGCCAGAGCCTTTACAAAAACCCGAAGAACTTCGATCCCCGCAAGTTCCTCACGGCTTCTCTGGATGCTATGCGCGACATCTGCCGTCAGCGTTTCGAAGCCTTTGGTACGGCGGGTAATGCCAGCAAGATCAAGGCCGTTCAGCTGGATGACATGTTCAAACGCTACAAGAAAGGTGAACTGGATCCCCGCGTCACTGGTCTCTGAAGCGATTCCGGTTTTTGCAACCGGCGAGGGCGCACGGCGCTCTCGCCCTGTTTTGGAGGCCGTATGACACAATTCAAGATTTCACCCTCCATTCTCTCTGCTGACTTTGCCCGCCTGGGTGAAGAAGTGCGGGCAGTGGATGAAGCTGGCGCCGACTATATTCATGTTGACGTCATGGACAACCATTTTGTACCCAACCTGACTATTGGACCGCTGGTCGCTGCGGCTATCAAACCCCATACCCAGAAGCCTCTGGATGTGCATTTGATGATTGCCCCGGTGGATGCCATCATTCCCGAGTTTGCCAAGGCCGGTGCCAACATCATCACCGTGCATCCGGAAGCGACCATTCATCTGGATCGCACCATTCAGTTGATCCATAGCCTCGGTTGCAAGGCTGGCGTGTCGCTCAATCCCGGAACGCCCCTCGATGTGCTGGACTACGTCCTGGAAAACCTGGACCTGGTACTGGTCATGAGCGTCAACCCCGGTTTTGGCGGTCAGAGTTTCATTGACTACACCCTGCGTAAGATCGAAGCCATCCGCAAGCGCATTGACGCTACCGGCAAGCATATTGAACTGGAAGTAGATGGTGGCGTTAAAGTCGATAATGTGCGCCGGGTCGCCGATGCTGGTGCCGATGTATTTGTCGCCGGCAGCGCCATTTATAACACTCCAGACTATAAAGCTACCATTGCGGCTTTCCGCAAGGCACTGGCGGGTTAAATGACGGTGCAACTGAACGTCAGCGCACCCTTCACGGCGCGAGTGGTACTGCTGGATCTGGACGGTACGCTCATTGATACCGCTCCGGATCTGGCCGGAGCAGCCAACCACGCCCTTCGCAAACTGGGGCGTCAACCTGCCGGGATGCCGGTGATTCGCGGCTTCATCGGCAATGGCGTACGTGAACTGATGCGCCGGGCCCTGAGTATTCAGCAGGAACCCAGCGAAGCAGAACTGGACGCCGCCATGGTCGATTTCAGTCGGTACTACGGAGAGCATCTGCTGGATCACAGTCAGATTTATCCAGGCGTAAGCGACACCCTCAAAGCCCTTCAGGCGCAAGGCCGGGAGCTGGTCTGCATCACCAACAAGGCCAAGGCTTTTACCGAACCCCTGTTAAAACGTCTGGAGTTATATGACTTTTTTGGCCTGGTCCTGTCTGGTGACAGCCTTCCCAAAAAGAAGCCGGATCCATTGCAACTCCTGCATGCTGCTGCCCACTTTCATCAGCCGGTAGGTGACTGTTTGTTGGTCGGAGATTCCTGCAATGATACCCAGGCAGCCCGCGCAGCTAGCATGCCCGTAGCTTGTGTAACCTATGGATATCATGGTGACGAACCCGTACACACGCTCAATCCCGATGCTGTACTGGACAATATGAGTGAATTATTGGATATTCTCGCCTGAGACAGGAGTAACGGAAATTATGCGGAAATTGGAACGTGTGGGAAAACGATGGCGTTGCTGCTGAAAAGCAGTGCCCTTCTTTTTATCGTTCCAACGAGGTGATCCGTGATTTCTGAAGCCACTTTTGCTGCCCTGGCAAGCCAGGGCTATAACCGCATTCCCCTTTCCCGCGAGGTCATTGCCGACCTCGATACTCCTCTTTCCGCCTATCTGAAACTGGTAGACGGTCCCTATGCCTATCTACTCGAATCCGTTCAGGGCGGTGAAAAATGGGGGCGTTACTCCATCATCGGGCTCCCTGCCCGGCAGATCATCCGCGTGCATCACGGGTTGGTGACCGTTCATAATGAGGGGGTCGAAACGGAACGGGCCCAGCCGCAAGACCCGCTCGAATGGATCAGCGCATTTCGCGCGCGCTTTCGGGTCGCGCCCCTGGAAGAAGCCATTGATGACCGTTTCAGTGGCGGACTGGTCGGTTACTTCGGATACGATATTGTTCGCTATATTGAGCCGCGTCTGACGCGTAGCGCAACCCTCCCTGATCCGCTCGATCTGCCGGAAATCCAGTTGCTGGTGGCCGATGAACTGCTGATTTTTGACAATTTACGTGGAACCATCCGGCTTCTGGTTCATGTGGATCCCAGTCAAGACAAGGCCTATCACCAGGGTCTTCAGCGCCTGGATGCGCTGCAGAAGCGGCTACGACAAAGCGCCATGCCGCCGCCACCCCCCGTGCAAACCCGCAGGGTGAGGGAAGAAGACTTCACCGCCAGTTTCAGCCGTGAGGGATACATGGCCGCAGTGGATCACATCAAGGACTACATCGCTGCTGGCGACGTCATGCAAGTCGTGCCTTCGCAACGCCTGTCCACCGAACTGAGTGCCCATCCTCTGGACCTTTACCGGGCCCTGCGGGGCGTCAATCCTTCTCCCTACATGTTTTATGTAGATCTGGACGACACTTATCTGGTGGGCTCTTCGCCAGAAATTCTGGTCCGGGTGGAAGACCAGCAGGTCACCGTACGCCCCATTGCCGGAACCCGTCCCCGGGGCAAAACCCGGGCAGAAGATGAAGTCCTGGAAAAAGAGCTTCTGGCAGACCCCAAAGAACGTGCCGAACATCTCATGCTGATTGATCTGGCCCGCAATGATGTGGGCCGAATTGCCGAAGTCGGTTCGGTCACGCTGACGGATTCCTTTGGCATTGAACGCTACTCCCATGTCATGCACATTGTTTCCCAGGTCACTGGTCGGCTGCGCCCGGAGCTGGATGCCATGGATGCCCTGCGTGCCAGCTTTCCGGCGGGCACCGTATCAGGAGCGCCGAAAATTCGTGCCATGGAAATCATCCGGGAAATCGAACCAGTATCCCGAGCCGTATATGCCGGGGCCGTGGGCTACTGGGGCTGGAATGGCAACATGGATACCTGCATCGCCATCCGCACTGCAGTCATCAAAAACGGCACCCTGCATATTCAGGCCGGAGGAGGCATTGTGGCCGACTCCGAACCCGCAGCAGAGTGGGAAGAAACCATGAACAAGCGCCGCGCCATGTTCCGGGCTGTAGCACTGGCCGAAAACGGCCTCGACCCCGAAGGGAGGGCAGATCATGCTGCTCATGATTGACAATTACAGACTACGCCACCTGCATTCCGTTGTCGGAATAATGCCTTGTGCTAAAATATTCTTACTAGGTAAGAGGGGAATGTTGCCATGTTAACAACTGTTTCCGATAAAGGCCAAGTTGTCATTCCGGTGGAAATCCGTCGCCGCCTGGGCATCACCCCCGGCTGTCAACTCGATTTCAGCCTGGAAGGTCATGTCATCCACGCCGAGGTGAAGCGCCAAGTCACTCCAACCACTGCCGAAGACGGCTTTGGCATGCTGGTTTGCACGCGGCCGGGAAAACGCCGTCTTGCCGATTTTGATGTCGCCCTCGCCATGCGGGAAAGCAAAGATGATCGCCCTTGATACCAACATTCTGGCACGTTTCTATGTGGCTGACCCGGCTGACCCCGAGGCCGCCAGACAACGACCGATTGCCCATAGACTCCTGACCGAATCTCCCCAGGTGTTCGTGCCCCTGACCGTAATCCTTGAGCTCGAATGGGTCTTGCGCGCCTTTTATGGCTTCGCGGACGAGGATTTCGTCAGGGTCGTCAAACATCTGCTTGGTCTGCCCAACGTCAATGTCGAGGAATGGTCGCGCATCGCCGATGCCTTGGCCTGGCACACAGAGGGGCTGGACTTCGCCGATGCCCTGCACTTGCTGGCCAGCAGCCACTGCACGGAATTCATAAGCTTTGATGACCGTCGCTTTGCGCGCCGCGCCAAACGTCTTGGTGTTACACCTGCAGTCGTTGTCCCTGCCAAGTAGCCGTCGCTAAAGAGGGTATGAAAGGGCATGATTCGCGAGTGTTTTATGGTTGAATGCATAAAAATCAATAGGATGGTGAAATTATGCTGCTCATGATCGATAACTACGATTAGCTTTCGTTAAGGTTCGTCAAGGTTCGCTCCATCAGAATTCCACAATAAAATCAGCAAAGGTCTTTCGTTAGCTTTCGTTAAGGTTCGTTGCCATTCACGAAAAAAGCGGGTACAAAAGCGGGTATGAAAATTACTGTACCCGCTTTTTATGCTTTCTGACGTAAAAATCCGCCAGGCCAAAGCAGAAGATAAACCCTATAGGCTCCGTGATAGCCATGGGCTGTATCTGGAAGTGCGGCCTAATGGCACAAAACATTGGCGCTATCGCTACCGCATAAACGATAAGGAAAATCTCTTTGCCATCGGTACTTATCCTACGATTTCTCTCATGGAAGCGCGGAAAGCACGCGATGAGGCCAGGGATCTGATCCGGACAGGGATCCACCCTTCCCAGGCTCGACGGAAACAGCAAACGATACAGAGGCTCCAGAACACCGAGGAGAATTTTGAGCTAATCGCCCGTGAGTGGCTGAAGAAAAAGGAAGCCAACTGGTCGCCTTATTATCATCGTCAGGCGATAAAATGTTTGGAAAACAACGCCTTTCCTGTAATCGGAAAGATGCCTATCCGCGCAATTAAGCCCGCTGATTTGTTGAACATTTTGCAGGAAATGGAATCACGCGGAGCGGAAACCTTTGCTATGCACTTGCGTCAGTGGTGTTCAGCCATCTTTCGCTATGCCGTTGTCACCCTGCGGGCAGATCATGATCCGGCAGCCGCGCTGAAAGGGGCTGTCATGCGTCCCAAGGTGACTCATTGTAGACCCATGCTACGGAATGATATTACAGACTTTTTGAGCAAGGTTGATCAGTATGGCGGCAATCTGACCACAGTAATTACTTTACGTTTGTTGCTCTATCTGTTTGTGCGAACGGTTGAGCTACGCAAGGCACGCTGGGAAGAGTTTGATTTGGAAAACGCCATCTGGGTTATCCCTGAATCCCGGATGAAAATGAAAAGAAAACATCTGGTACCGTTGTCTGCACAGGCGATTGAATTGATTACTGTCCTCCGATCAATAACCGGGGCAAATGTTTTTTTGTTTCCGAACTCGCGGCGACCGACCGAAGACTGCATGAGTGCCACCACCATCAATCGGGCTTTGGAGCACATGGGCTATCCACCGGGAAGCTGGACCGCGCATGACTTTCGTGCGACCGCTTCAACACACCTGCATGAGATGGGATTTTCGAGCCTGGTCATTGAGCGTCAGTTGGCGCATGTAGAGACAAATAGCGTAAGAGGGGCTTATAACCACGCAGAATATCTGGAAGAGCGTCGATCCATGATGCAGTCCTGGGCGGACTGGATCGACGCTCTGCATAAAAAAAACGAACAGAATCAGGCTATCCGCTAACAAAATTGGCCTGTGCCATAATCCAGGCGTTGATTTCGGACTCTAGCCACCCGACCATCCGAGGTCCAATGTGGATCTGTTTTGGAAAATCTCCGTCTTTCATATACTTATAAATAGTTGTAGTGCCGAGTCCCGTCCGGGATTTTACTTCTGCCAGCCGAAGCAGGCGATCCCCGCCTTCCTGCAATTCCTTGTATTTGCCCAGAGGGATTTCGGTAAAGTTGCGGCTTTTGTCTGTCATACAGATCTCCTATGTAAATGTCACAAAGTTCTTTCGTTAGCTTTCGCCAAGGTTCGCCAGCTTTCGCGGACAGATAATTTTTGTAAATTTATACTTTACATGCAAGGTATGTAAAATGTCGATTATTAGATGTAACTTGCATTGTCTTTCGCGGACAGCAGAACGCAGCGACAAAAGAAGATTGTCATGGGCGGGATTTGTAGCGGGTTTGGGATGGAGAGCGGGGATGGACCACACGAGCAACCGGGAACGGTTATTTCAGATTAAACAAGGCGTCGATTTTCTCGCGCTTGCGGCGCTCTAATTCTAACATTTCTTGGTAAATATGTTCTTGGTCTTCTGGTTCAAGTTGCTGAAAAAGCGCAACCAATGCCTTCACTCTCGGCGTTGTTATTGTAATAGTATCAATATCATACCTTCCAGTTAAGAGCCAGTCGATAGTCACGCCCAGCTCCTCGGACAGTCGCAGAGCTTTAAATTTATCCATGCTTCCTGACCGGAACCATTGTTGAATAACCTGGCGGCTTTCATTCATTTTCAATGCCAAAAGTGATTTGGTATATTTCCGACCGTGCTCAGCCTCACGTTCTACCTTGCGTTCAAAGGCATATTTAAGGCGAATGGCTAGTCCACGATTTGAGACTTCTTTGCTAGTTTTTTCCATGTTGGAATCATGAACCATTTATTTTGTAGTGAGCAGTATCTATGAGTTGACAGCTACATCAATATAGCAATAACCTGAATATACGTTGACCGTGAAGCAAGAGGAGTGTTCTTCATGTCAAAATTCCGTCGTTCCTGTCTCGGTATTCGGCGGGCTGTGGATTATTGTGGTGGAGTCCAACAGCTCTGTGACCTGACTGGTACCCCAAGGTCTGGGGTCATTCGCTTGTTAAATGGCACGAGAGAGGCTGGCCCTTTGGAAGCAATAAAGATTGAAAAGCAAACGAATGGCCTGGTGCTACGCGAAAATCTGCTTGAGTCCCTCTTTGACGAGACATGGCAGCAACGCAATCCACCTGAGCATTGTATATTGGGGGGGGATGAATGAAACGAGCGAGCTATCAGCGCATGTTGGGCGCGGCGGCTGATCCAGTAGCTCTGCAGAAGGTGATAAACCACTTCGGCGGAGACACGGCTCTTGGTAAAAAGCTGGGCGTTTCCAGATTCGCGGTTTACACCTGGAAAGTGGGGCTCAGGAACATGCCCGCTGAAATGGCCTTCCGCATGGAAAAACTCACCGATGGACTGGTTCTCCGCGAGGAGCTGCTGCCGGAGATTTTTGACCGTAGTTGGTCAAAACAAAAACCGCAAAATAATCAAGCAAATAAACAAACGGAGGGCTTCGATGTCACAGCAAGAAAAACGGCCTGCTGAAAACAAACACCGCAAAAAAACCCGACATTACACGCGTCATTTCGCCATCTGCTGCGAGTCCATGGAAGGGCGCGAGGTAGTCCCCGGATTCACCGGATATGCTACCAGAGAAAAAGCTGAAAGAGCTCTGGGCAGCCTGGATCATGCCATGCAAGCGCGTCGGCAAGTGGGGATGGGCGGTTTTATGCCCGGCTTTTACGAATTTACCGTAGTCGATCTTCGTGAAGAGCCTGATCTATAAAGAAAAACGGGCTCAACAAGTGAACCCGTTTCCTTCGCTCAAGTGTCTGATCTTCGTCATGCTCGCATCGACGAATGAGGCTCTTCGTGACGCGCAGACTACCTATACCGTGTTGATCAGCAACATAAAGCTAGTGTTTGCCTACTGGCCTCTTCCTGACATTGGGCAAATGGCCGTATCAGGAACATTCTCACCGTTACTTTTTGATTACAAAGATGATTTCTTAGCGGGAACCCCATCTTTGAATCGTTTACCGTTACTTCAATCTCAACTTCCTACTGCAACCTACTGGTCGAATATACAAACAACTGCACAACTACTGCACTCGACACAGCGAAGTGAAAAACTGCTTACCAACAAAAGTGGAAAACTATCCACCCGTACAACCAGCGAAAAACTATTCACCAAAAAGAGTGAAAAGCTGCTCACTAGCAAAAGCGAAAAGCCATTCACCAACAAAAGTGAAAAACTATTCACCCGTACAACCAGTGAAAAACTATGCAAGCAACACAGCTACATAGTATAACAGCAAACGGATTTTGCAACACCGGAGCCGTATCCGGCTCCGGTAAACGGTATGTCCTGCCGGCCCCGATCATCTTGGCCAAGGAAATACTCGCCACAAAAATCACGGATCTGCCAAGGACCGCCAAGGCTGTATTGATCGAGCTGGTCAGCTATGCCAAGGTACGCAACCTCGCAGAACCCGTTTTCCCCGCTATATCAACGCTGTCCAGAAAGATGAATGTGTCGGAATACACGGTACAGCGGCATATCAAAACTTTGATCGAACAGGGTTACATCGAGCGCAAATCTCAAAGTCACCGTAAACATGGTGGCTTCGCCGTCATTCAGACCGTCCTGAAACGTCGTGTCGCAGAGCTGGTCGGATTACCCTACAACCCTAATTCTTTTGGACAAAGATCGCTCTGGCCGGTTATGGTTGATCCGAACGACTCCAATCTGGAAGCGCATCTGCCAGAAGAATCCATACCGGAAGTCAGTCCATTTGCGGCGCAACCCAGAAAGCCTGTACCGCACAGCAAATTCGTCGCCGTGCAGAAAGATGGTGCCCATGCTTCCATTCCAGAAGACCTTGTTTTTCTTCTGGATAAAGGGGCGCATGTCTATCAGGTCTGCAACTGGATGGCACGGGCACGGAAAACGATGTATCAGCTTAGTGATCTAGTTCAGATGCGAAAAGAGCGCATCCAGAATGCCGGAAACTCCGTGGGCTACCTGGTAGGACTCCTCAAGGCTGCGGAACGGGGAGAAAAAATCACTGATTTCTCAGGGAGCCTGAATACAGCAACCGATGAAATTCGCGCAGCCAAAACCAGAAAACATCAGGAAGAAGAAGCAGCGGCCATGCGGAAACTGGGCGGGAAGCTGGTTGAGTGGGACTCTCCAGGCGGGCCGCGATGGATCCGCATTGAGAAGAATGCGGAATCCGGAAGCGTGTATTGCGTCAACCCGCGAGACAACCCATTGGTCAATACAAATGTGCGTATTGCCGTGTTGACCGTGGATGGGTACATCCAGTCTGGAGCCGCAAAAGTGATTTTTGATTATGCCGCTTCGTATGACGAAGATCAGAGTGAGGGCGTGAATATGATTCACCGTGCTCTCCGGAAAGTTTGGGGGAAGAAATAATTTGGGAAATTTACTGATCGTTGAATCACCAAAGAAAGCCAGCCACATTCGGCACATGCTGGGCGACGGCTGGAACGTGAAAGCCACTCTGGGGCACATCCGGGATCTACCCTTGACCGGAGAAGCCGCTTATATCCGCCCGCCGGACTTTGCCATGCGCTACGAGATTCTGGATACGAAGCACAAGGAAATCGTATCCGGACTACGCGTCGCCGCGTCGAGCGCGGATACCGTATTTATCGCCACTGACCCGGATCGTGAGGGGGAAGGCATTGCCTGGCATGTCTGCCAGGTATTGAAAATCAAACCCGGTGAAGCCAAACGCATTTCCTATCAGGAAGTGACAGAAAGCGCGATCCGCAAGGCACTGGCCAAGCCACGACCGGTCAATATGCGCCTGGTGGCGGCCCAGGAAGCCCGTCGCGCACTGGATCGGATGGTCGGCTGGGAAGTCTCTCCGATTCTGAGCCGTGCCATCGGTGCCAAGGCCTCTGCAGGCCGCGTACAAAGCCCCGCACTCCGCCTGATCGTCGAGCGCGAACGGGCCATCAAGAGCTTTAAGCCCACGCCCTTCTATCAGGTAGTGGCCCACATGCCCGGAGATAAGGGCGCATGGCGAGCGATCTGGCAGGACGGGACCAAGGAAGGGTTGCACCCTGCAAAGGGGGAGTATTTCCAGGACAAGGCCTTTGCCCAGGCACTTGCTGATGCCATTCCCGCGATGCCGCTTGCGGTATCCAAGGCGGAATCGAAACCGACCCGCAAATCGCCCGCCCCACCCTTTACGACCAGCTCCATGCAGATGGACGGTGCCCGTGCCCTCAAGATTAGTGTCGATGACATCATGAAGGCAGCGCAGGCACTCTTTGACAACGGCCACATCACCTATCACCGTACCGACTCCCCGAATCTCTCTGAGGAAGGGGAAACCATGCTGCGGGAAACCCTGAAAAAAATCGGACTACCCGTTGTGGAAACGCCCCGGCGCTGGAAAACCAAGGGCGATGCCCAGGAAGCGCATGAGGCGATCCGGCCCACAAAATCGGATCGGGAAAACGCCGGCGAAGATCGGAATCAGCAAGCCCTGTATGACCTGATTCGCAAGCGGGCACTGGCGAGCCAGATGCCGGACGCGATTTATCAGCAGACTTCCTGCACGCTGGATGGCGGGAAGTTTCAGGAAAAGCCCGCCCTGTTCCGTGCCGTCGGATCAGTCCTGACGGATCCCGGCTGGCAGGCACTCTATCAGGAATCCGAAGAGGATGCGGAAGAGGACGGTAAGGGGTCCGAGAAAGTGGCGGCCAACCCGGTACCCAGGCTCTCCGTCGGTGACAAGCTCCGTGCAGACCGGGGTGAGATGCTGGCCAAGAAAACCAAGGCACCGCCCCGCTACACGGAATCCACGCTCATCAAGGCGCTGGAAGATCATGGCGTCGGCAGGCCTTCGACCTATGCCAGCATCATTAAGGTGCTCTATGCCCGCGATTACATGAAGCGCAAGGGCAAAGCCCCGGCCCTCTATGCGACCGTGCATGGCGAATCCGTGTCGGATGCGTTATTGCCCTTTGATTTCTCCGGTCTGGATTACACCCGGCTCATTGAGGACAGCCTGGATGATATTACCCAGGGAAGGATGCCGCCGCGTGATCTGCTCTCCAAATCCTATGCGGATTTGAGAAGCACACTGGATGCCATGCCCGGAGATCCAACCGCCAAGCCCTGCCCAGTGGAAGGCTGCGATGGGACCGTCACGCGCCGGGAGAGCAAGAAAAAACCTGGTGCATTCTTCTGGGTCTGCTCCAACCGTGATGCGCATGGATTACTGACCGATAAAAACGGCAATCCCGGAGAACCTTTCGGGGAAGCCGGATCAGGACCAGCCAACACCAACACCGATGGTCCCGCCTGTCCGGAGTGCGGGGATCCTACAGGGAAGTACGAAACCAAGAACGGTCATCCCTATTACCGCTGCAGCAAGGGACACGGTACCTGGTGGGACGATAATGGCGCTATTGGTAAGGCCTGGGAGCCGTTGCCGGCAGGAAAGGGGAAGAAAGCGGGAAAGAAAGCCAGTGGTAGCAGAAGGAAAAAATCATGACCTACTCTGCCCGTCGAATTTCCTGCAACAGTTCAGGATGCTGCCCAAGTAGCTTCAGCAGTAAAACCGTGGACTTGTGGGGCTGGGTTTTGCCGCGCTCATATTCGGAAAAGGCTGATGCCCCGCCGCCAAAGAGCGTGCCCGCCTCCTTCTGGCTAAGATGCAGGCGCTTTCTGGCATTACGCAGTTCCTCGCCCCGGCGCTGTGCGACTTCCCTGCGTAATTGCTGCAGCGTGTCGGCATACCGGTGTGCCTCGCCCGCATCAAATTCGCACTCTCCACAGACCGGGCAATGCCATCCGGAAACCTCTGCGATATTGGCGGTCCTGCCTTCAATGAAAACGTGCATGTCCCTGCGCTCATGCACCAGTTCCGTACCGTCATCGCACTGCAGGCAGAAGCGTTTTTCGGTCATATCAAAGCTCCTTAAACTGAATCACGACGGCTCCAGATCGCAGCGTGACTTTAATGTAGGCCATTTTTCCGTTTGGACAGGGCGCATGGTACACGTCCTGCCATACCCGATGATCGGCAAAGGTCGTCATGCTCTTAAACAGCATTTCCGATTGCAGGCCCAATACAACCGCCATTCCCTCAGCAACCGTAAGGCCCATCAGATCTATTCCCCGCAAAGCTGTAGCGGTGAAGCATCCAGGCCAAGATGAGTGATGGTCGCTTTAATCTCCGCCAGAGAATAGTGCGGTTTACGTTTTTCCATCACTTAGAGTTTATGGATTCCATAAACATTTTTCAATATAGTGCAGCAGTCCCAGACACAAAAGGAGCAACACCATGCAGATAGATACGAAGTCCAGAACGGCCATCGAAGACGTGATCAACCGCCGGGCAGCCATCGCCTCGATGCAGGAACAACTGAAAGAGGACGTGAAGGCCATTGCGGAATACCTGGACATCAAGCCCGCCAAGCTGAACAAAATCATCAGCCTGGTCGAGAAAGAGCGCGAATCGGGTGACGTGGTGGAAGAAGAGCGCGATACGCTGGATACAGCGGCGGATCTCGCGGGAAGTGGTGAAACTAAGCAGGATGGGGATGATTAAATTGCAGGCATCGTGGATCGCGCTGTTCTGTCATCAGTTTGCGACCTTATCCGGCAGGTTATCCACAGGAAATGTGGGTAATGCGCGATCATGAACCGCTTATCCACAGCCGTCGCCGGCGGCATTTCTTACGCTAGTCTGGGGCTGGCCATCCTGTTCGGAGCCCATTGCGCCATCGCGCAACAGGCATCACAGGTGGAAGCGGCAAAGAATGCCGAGCTATTGGCTCATGCGGCACTGGTAAAGCGTCTGACAAAGCTCGCAGGGCCATACGCGCAGCAGGTCGTGGCCGACGCACGCAGTTTTCATCTGCAGCCGCAGCTCGTGGCTTCCGTGCTCTATGTCGAGAACGGCGGGGATTTTGCGGGATCAGCACATCGCATCAGCCAGGCCGGAGCCATTGGCCCCATGCAGCTCATGCCGGTCACGGCCTGCTTGCTCAGTGTGAATCCGTACAAGCCCCGGCAAAATATCCAGGGTGGAATCCGGTTTCTGAAGAGGATGCTGCATCGTTTTCACGGGAATACCCAGTTGGCTTTGATGGCCTATAACGAGGGGCCGACGGCGGTGGCGGAAGGTACCAGGTATGTGCAGGCCATCAGGTATGCCGCACAGGTGGTACGGGTTTGGAAAGGAGGAGTTAGCCATGCGATTTCAAACAGCGTCGGTTCTCAAAAATATCCGTGACGTTGAACAGCATCGGGTTTTTTGGGCGCTCATTGAACGGATGGGATTAGATAATGACTTTAATCTGGTTATACAAGCGGAAATCGCTGTCGAACTCGATATGCAGGTTCAGAATGTGAGCCGTGCCATCAAGGAATTATTCGAGCAAGGCATCATCGTCAAGGGACCGAAGAATGGCCGATACTGTTCTTACAAGCTCAATCCGAACATGGTCCGGCTGAGGAATTAACTGTAGCATCAAGGAGGTTAAAAATGGAACGCAAGGCTTCTTCGCAAGGAATCGCTGCATTCATTTTGCTCAAATTGGCCAGCAAAAATCATGAGGGTATTGCCGACACCTGGGCTAGATCCAGAATGGCCGAGTATGATGAATGGATGAATGGCTAAAGCAGCGATAAAAGGAGATACGTCATGAGCGGTTTCAAAAAAACCGAAAATCAGGCATCACCGGAATCCAAAATACCATTCCAGCCGGATCCGAAGTACAGAGGCTTCGTTTATACGATTCGGCCCGCGCAAATGCAGAGTATCTTCAGCCCCGCCAAAAATATCATGCCCTGTCGCGTAGGCGTTTTGGGCAGCGTAGCCGCTGCAAATGTGTATATCGTGGATCCTTCCGAAGATGAAACGCCTATTTTTTTGAACGTGGGCGATGATCCGGATGCGATGGCGCGAGTTGGAATGGGTGATCCGTTTTTTCTCGATCTGATCCGGGCTTTTGCTGAAACCGCTGTCGCCCTGGAAACAAAGTATCCGTGTAGGGTTCCTGAAGACGAGAACACGGTCTGTCTGCTTGTACGGAACGAAGATGTTTATGGACAGGATCAGGAATGGGACGGCTGCGGTTTCGACTGCAGCATAGGAATGGCATCGTACAAGGAATTTGCAAAGCGGTTTCAGAAAGCATTTCCGGCGGGCGCAAAAGCACCCATCGTAGGGTTCGCGCAGGGGACGCAAACACGGCATTAAGGGTGGCCCTCAATCGAAATCTAAGTAGGATAATTGAACGAATTTTTTAACGAAGAGGAGAGCAAGATGATAAAGAGAAGTTTGTTATTGGGTGTTGCATTGGTGTTTTCTGCCACGGCTTTTGCGGCGACACCGTTCGCAGGAAAGTGGGAAGCAAAGTTCATCGGAGGGGATCAGGGGCATTGTGCTATTCACATCAAGGCATCTGGCCAGCTTAACGGGACATGCCACGGACGCAATGAGGGCAAAACGCCGTTCCATGTAGCTGGATACCTGCGCGGTACAATTATCCACTTTGGAATCGCCGGAACGGGAGCAGAGTTTGAGGGATCCCTGAAAGGCGATCACGGGAAGGGTGTATGGCGCAATACAGGTGATGGCGGGACTTGGGTCATGAAAAAGGATTGATTGCTGGCAGGAACTTGGAAGCTGGCACCCCAAGGGCCGCGAAAGCGGCCCGCACGTTCCCGGACGTGCCCCGGCTCGAAGAGCCTGAACCGGCCCGTATGGGCCTGACTGGGATGCGCGAAGCGCAATCCTGACATCCCCCCGGAGGGGGTGATGAATACCAAAATCAAAAATATAGTTACACTAGGGCAATAGATATTTGGAAGGAGATCTGAAATGCGCGTGTCGGGTAAAAAGGGCGTCGAAGCATTTTTCCAGGAGCGAAGAAAGTGGGACAGGCCGAATATGGTCATTAACCCCATAGGAACGCTAGTCATCCACGATGGAAACCAATGGGTATGTGCGCCGTGGATCGAATCTTTTATGATGGAATTAAGGGGAGAACTGGACCGGTTCCCAGAGCCATTAGTCATGCTCTCCATACCGGCAGAGAAAAAAAAGGCGGGGAAGTGGGATCTTGTGCTACTGGAATCCGGCTTGAGTAAATACTTCGGGAAGAGAGACTTTCTTTGGCCGAAAGATCCACCGTTAAGGGCTGTCGTTGCCTTGGAGAATATCGGCTATCCGCCGAGTGTGTGGCCACGGGTATATGTGGACGTGATTCCTAAACGGATAAAAGATACTTTCAACGACGGAAATCTGGATAAACCAGGGAAGATCATCTACTGGCGACCATCCGATACTGCCATCAAGAGCATGGCCTGT